>Ga0222719_10000944_pt1 | contig 28907 bp, 29 predicted proteins | sample C33_34DmetaG_FD_165039 | JGI IMG/M metagenome (GOLD analysis project Ga0222719, IMG submission 165039) | Estuarine water microbial communities from San Francisco Bay, California, United States - C33_34D | ecosystem: Environmental > Aquatic > Marine > Unclassified | place: USA: California...
TAGACGCGCGCGATTCAAAATCGCGTTCCTTCGGGAGTACCTGTTCGACTCAGGTATGGGGCACCAAACTTCTCTATATCAAATAAAATTTCTTGAAATATTTTTATTATGTTTAAATATCATTTTTATCATCCTTATAATTTTATTAGTTAACTTAAAAAAATGCGAAACGTAAATTCATACAATCGTATAGTCATTAAGATAGGGTCAGCCGTGCTTGCTGGTGCTAATGGGAAAGTAAACAATAATATTCTTGCTTCAATTAGTGAAGACATAGCTTGGTTATTAAAAAATAATAAAGAAATTTTAATTGTGTCCTCTGGTGCCATAGCTTTAGGAAGAAAAAAAATTAAATTTTCACAAAACCTCAGCTTAGCTGAATCACAAGCTTTGGCAGCTCATGGCCAAATAGAATTAATGTCAGCCTGGAAAAAACATCTCAATAAATTTTCTATTCCTATAGGTCAGATACTCTTAACCCCAAGAGATACTGAACTAAAAATCTCATCTGAAAATGCAACACAAACCGTAAGAAAATTATTAGAATCTGGATGCTTGCCTATCATCAATGAAAATGACAGCACTGCAACCGATGAGATAAGGTTTGGTGATAATGACCTGTTGGCTGCAAAAGTAGCTAAGCTTATAGGTGCAGATTTGCTAATTGTCCTCTCAACTGTTGACGGACTTTTTGGTTCTGAGGAAGATGTTAAAACAAGAAGGCTTAGCTCACTTATAAAAGAGGTAAATAAAATTACCCCTCAAATAAAAAAAATGGCTGGTCATGCAAATCAAATGGGTAAAGGTGGGATGATTTCTAAAATTGATGCAGCTGAAATTTGTTTAAAAAATAAATGCGAGATGGTTATCACTTCTGGTAAAAATAAGAAGCCTATTAGAGGTCTTGCTAAGAGAGCTAAAGCAACATGGTTTGTAAAAAAATGAGTAGTGAACTTTCTTTATCACTCCAACAAATTGGCTTAAAAGCAAAAAGTGCTAGCGCAATATTAAACACTGCATCCAGTGATCAAAAGAATAATTTCTTTGAATTTGCCATTAAAGCAATTCAAGAAGATTCAGATGCCATTCTTGATGCTAATCAACTAGATATCAAAGCGGCAAAAGAGAATAATAAAGATGAAGCTTTTATTGATCGCTTGGCTCTAGATACAAGTAGGCTTCAGGGAATGTGTAATACCCTTGCTGAAATTAAATCATTTGACGACCCTGTTGGCAGAGTACTTGCCTCATGGGACAGACCCAATGGCTTAAATATTTCTAGAGTGGCAACACCACTTGGAGTTATAGGTTTAATTTTTGAAAGCAGACCCAATGTTGCCGCCGATGCTGGGGGCTTATGTCTAAAATCTGGTAATGCTGTAATTTTACGTAGTGGCAAAGATGGGCTCAGATCTGCCGCAGCTATTGTTCATTCACTCCAAAAAGCATTAAAAATTTCAGGTTTGCCAAAAGGATGTATTCAAATAGTTCCCTCTGAAAGCAGAGAGGCAGCAACCATGATGCTGGAGGGTTTAAATGGTTCAATAGATGTCATAGTTCCAAGAGGCGGAAAAAGTCTTGTTGCTGAGGTTGAAAAATCTGCAAAAGTCCCTGTTTTTGGTCATTTAGAAGGTATCTGTCATATATACGTAGATGAATGCGCAGATGAAGAAAAAGCATTATCAGTTTGTATTAATGCAAAAATGCGAAGAACAGGAATTTGTGGTGCAGTTGAAACCATACTAATTCATGAAAATATTTCTCAATCTTTTACTCCAAAACTCCTAACCGCACTTGCGGATGCAAATTGTGAAATAAGGTGTTGCAAGCAAACCATTGATTTCGATAACAGGGCTATCCCTGCCTCTGAAAGCGACTGGTCAACTGAGTACCTTGCACCAATAATCAGTATAAAATCTGTTTCAAGTATTGAGGAAGCGATTGAGCACATTAGAAAGTTTGGAACAGGTCATACGGAATCGATTATCAGCGAAGATAAAAACATGCAATCAAAATTCACCAATTCTATTGATAGCGCAATAGTAATGATTAACGCTTCCACTCAATTTTCTGATGGTGGTGAATTTGGGCTTGGCGGTGAGATAGGTATTGCTACAGGTAAATTCCATGCAAGAGGTCCGGTTGGCATTGACCAACTTACAAGCTTTAAATATATCGTCTCAGGTGATGGTCAAATAAGAGATTAGCTTAAACATAGACATCAAATCTTGTTGTCTTGCCTAAAACTTGATAATTAAGTTGCGATGAAAAACTCTTAGCTTTTATGGGTCTTTTTACAACCATTTTTTTTGCAGGTATTAGTTGCAAAACTTCAAAGTCATTTATTGGATTATTTTCCAGAGACTCTACCTCCAAAATCTTTGATAGATACTCAAGCTGCCCTGAGCTTAGAGCTTTTTTTTTCGAGGGTGGATACATAGGATCAAAGTAAATCACATCAAAATTTTTAGCCTGAGGGGCATAAGAGCAAGCATTCGCATGAATAAGATCGAGTTGTAAGAAAATGCTCTGATCCTCACTTCGATTAATCCCATCTTGAAGCAAATAAAATAAAATTTTACTTTGCTCAAGAGCTGTGACGTGATGGCCGAGACTGAGAAACAACAAAGTATCTTGTAACATCCCTGCCGTGCAATCAAGGATGTTCAATGGACGCTCTGATTTGCCTAACGCTTTCTTAATAAGCTTTTCATGATCAGCTCTTTTGATACGCCATCCTGTTGAACCAGAATTAAAATCTATTCGAAATTGATTGGTTGATCTTGCCTCTGGATGAAAAAATGATAATCCGGCTTCTGATAAATAGAGATACGGTAGATGATTGAGTTCTTGATTGGGGCTTGCAATAGTTCCAAGCTTGTTTGCCATTTCTTCAGCTAAACTTTGTTGAATTCCTGATGCATAAACAAGACGAGGCATCATATAAGCAAAAGCACCAAACCTAAGGCAACTCTATACAAAACAAATGGAGTCATCCCAATCTTTTCAACAAATTGTAGAAAACTCTTAATGGTAAAAAATGCTATTAAAGCTGAAGCAGTAAAACCTGTGAGTATTATGAGCATGTCACTTAATGCAATTGAATAAGCGCCCTTAGCAAGCATTAATATCAAAGCGCCCAAAATTGAAGGAATACTTAATAAAAAGGCAAACTTTGAAGTATCTTTTAAGTTTAATCCAATAATTAGCGCTCCTGTGATTGCCATGCCTGATCTGGAGGCACCTGGGAAAACTGCCAAGGCTTGAAAACAACCAATTATCAAGGCCGCAAATAAAGTTAACTCAGTTATGGATTTGGATTGGCTTGAGGACTTAAAAGCGGCGTATAGCAAACCAGCAAATACAAGGTTTGCCCAAGCAATTGAGTTGATATTTGTAGATCTGGACTCAGTTAGATCAGATGCAAGCAATCCAACAATAACAATTGGCAAGGTTGCCACAAGAAGGTTTAATCCCAGAGAAAAATCTTCTTTGCTCCTAGTTTGTCTCCAGGGCATCCAAGCCTGGAACAACCCTTGAATTTCTTTTTTGAAAAAATAAATTACTGCAGCTAAGGTTCCTGCGTGAACTGAAATATCAAAGACAATCCCAAAGTCTTTTGCTCCAAACAGCAATGATGGAAACAATAAATGTGCCGAGCTAGAGACAGGCAAAAACTCAGTTAGACCCTGAATTAGAGCAAGAAATAGTGCAAGGAAAAAATCTGAAATCATGATTTTTGATAATCAGGAGTTTTAAGGTAAATAGGATTTGCATTTTCAGGAAGAAAGCTTTCTCCGGTTTCCATTTTTTTCTTTGCCAATGATGCAATGGACTCAGCACTTCCTACAGCTTGAGATAAAAAATTAGAATGCTTTGTTGGTTCCATTGGCCAGCCCGTTCCAGCAAAATAACAATCTTCTTCATTTAATAAAGCTATTAATTCATCCATCGCAATAACTAATTCTTTTACTATTGGCATAAGCGTATCCTTATTCTTTTGATAACTGCAGAAATAACTTTCTTTTGAGTCAGCTTCAATGGCTACATAAATTTTTGCTTCAGTTGTATCAATCCATTGAGATGCCTGGTGAGCAATAGACTCAAGATTAGAGATTGCGATCAGGGGCAATTCCTTTACTTCTGCTATCGCTTTCAAAAAGGATGCAGTGATTCTGAGCGCGGTGTAAGAGCCAGGACCACAAGCAAAAGCTAGACCATCAAGTTCATCAAAACCTTTCTTTGAATCAAAACCAATCCTAGCAAAAAGCTTGTTCCAGTCTGGCCGATCTTTTCGGTCATGAGTTTGGGTAAAAGTATTTATCTCATCATCATTAAGCAGGGAGATTGATGAGTAATTTCCACTGACATCAAGGGATAAAATTTTCATTCAATTAAAAATTTTGCTCAATATCCTCAAATACTTTTTCAACGGATTGGGACCCATCAACAGCAATATACTTGAGGGAACTTTGATTTTCCTGCGATTGATAATAAGTTACCAGTGGCTTTGTTTCATCTTGGTAAACTTGCAATCGATGCTTAACTGTTTCTGGCATATCATCTTCCCTTTGTATAAGAGGCTCTCCAGTAATATCATCCACTCCTTCACGCTTAGGCGGTTGGTAGACCAGATGATAATTTCTTCCTGAGCCTGGATGTACCCTTCTGCCAGACATTCTATCTACGATTACATTATCATCAACCTTAATCTCAATTACATGAGTAAACTCAATGCTATTTTCAACACACAAATCTGCTTGGCCAACAGTTCTTATTCCGCCATCAAATAAAAATCCATTCACACAGTCAGGTTGTGCAATACGATCAAGAATTAATTCAATAATAATCTGATCAGAAACTAAGCCACCAGAATTCATTACATCTGTAACTTTTTTACCCAACTCGCTCCCTGACGCAATGGCTGATCGCAACATATCTCCAGTGCTGATTTTAGGAATTTTGAGAGATTCGCAAATGATATCTGCCTGGGTGCCTTTTCCAGCACCTGGTGGCCCTAAGAGAAGTATTTTATTCATTTTCTAATACTGCAAATGCAAGTAGGTAGTTGCTTTCATCGGCTAGACTAACATGGGATTTAGTGATGCCCAAGCTCTCAACATAAGATTTTGCTTCCCCAGACAATAAAACTTCTGGTTTACCCGCTGAATTTCTTAATATTTGGATATCTTTAGGAAATACTGGATCTTTAAATCCCGTCCCCAAAGCTTTGACAAATGCTTCTTTCGCTGCAAATTGTTTACCAAGATATGAGTAATTTCGCCCTTCTGTCATTTCAGCAAATTTTTTAAGCTCTTGATCGCCTAAAATTTTTTTGGCAAACGCAGACAGGGATTTCATTTTTTTAATTCTTTCAAGATCTACCAGATCTGTACCTATTCCATAAATCATATTCTAATTTTTTTAAAAAAGTCCCTGCTGCTTAATTCTCTTCCATCTAAGCATGCGCTAATAGCAACTTGTGATAACTGTTTTAATTTTAACTTATCAATTCCTTGAAGAGTTCTATTTTTGATCGCTGTAATTTCTTTTGCAGAGAAACCCTCGACATCGCCAGCATGATGAAATCCCTTTTCTGGAATGTAAGAATAAATAATTGAATCTTTAAACTCTGAATTATCTGTGCTGTCTGTATCAAAATTAATCCCATAACCAAGCACGTCTAGAAGATCTAGCTCAAATACTCTTAGATCAAGCTCAGAAATTGCATCAGCTCTGGCAAGCTCAACAAAGTTTTGATATAGATCATATAACTCTTGATTGGGCAGTCCCTTGGGTAAGAGGCGCATCATCAATTCATTAACGTAAAGATAGGTATATAGATCATGCGGACCCTTGGCTGACTGAGAAACAAAATTAGAATCTATTTGAGTCAATGTCTTCATTTCTGATTTTCCAGTGACGATGATTCGCAAGGCAGAAAAGGGAAGCAAATGCCCGAAAAACTTTGATCGAGGATTTTTTGCGCCCTTAGCCATGATTGAAAGTTTTCCTGAAGATTCTGTAAAAACATCTGCAATTATTGAGGTATCTCCAAAAGACCTGGCATGCAAAAGAAAGCAAGGCTCCCAGTTATGTGGCATCTTGATTGCTGCCTACTCCAAGGCTGCTCAAATACTGAGCATCGTTATTCCAATTCTTATTTACTTTCACAAAAGTTTTTAATAAAACTTTTTTATGAATCATTTTTTCAAGCTCAACTCTTGTTTGCTGCCCTATTCTTTTTAAATTAGAGCCTTGATGACCTATAACAATGCTTTTTTGGCTATCACGAGCAACATAAATGATGACTCCAATTGATAGCATCTTGCCTTCCATGGCTTTTGTTTCTACTGCCACATAAGTTTCATGAGGCAACTCATCTCCGAGCGACCGAATAATTTTTTCCCTTACGAGCTCGCTAATAAAAAAATTATCTGGTATTTCTTTTTCCTCAGGCTCAGCTGGGTACAAATGATTATTTTCAGGGAGATATTTTTTAATACATTCCAAAAGATCATCAACACCATCATGGTTTAATGCTGAAATAGGAACGTAATCACCAAAGGAGTAAATTGCATCAATCTCTTGGATTAAGGGAAGAAGATCATTTTTATTTTCAACTTGATCAACTTTGTTTAAAACGCATATGGATGGCACATTAGTTTCTTTAATTTTTTTTAGAACCTGTCGATCTTGATCCTGCAATGAGGTTCTCTGTATAACAAACAAAACTAAATCAGAGTCCTCAATAACGCTTAAGGCTGAATGATTTAATACTTTGTTTAAGGTTTTGGTTGCCTTGATGTGAATGCCAGGAGTGTCTAGAAAAATCATCTGATGCTCTTCATCAGTTTTGACTCCTAAAATATTATTCCTTGTTGTTTGTGATTTGCGAGATGTAATAGATATTTTTTTCTCTAAAATGGTATTCAACAAAGTGGATTTGCCCACATTGGGCTTGCCAACTATGGAAATATAACCACAAAACTGCTTCTTCATGATTGATCTAATTCTTGTAAAATTAATTCAGCAACCCTCTGCTCAGATTCTTTTTTTTGCACAGCAGAGGCTTGGAATGTTTTCCCATTAAACCTAACGCTGCAATCAAAATGATTGCCCTCTTTATTAGATACAACTATGTATGAAGGTGGTTCAGCGCCACTGGCTTGCAATGCTTCTTGTAATCTTGATTTTGCATCTTTGAGTTCTTTAGACTCATTTAAAAGTAACAAACTATTATGAAAAAGATACAAAATAAAACTTTTACTTTCCTCAAACCCTAACTCAATAAAAATTGCCCCTATGCAAGCCTCTAAAGTTCCAGCATAAATTGATTGCTTGTGTGATTCATCTAATTTATTGGTTCCTTTGGAGGTTTGCAGCATATCTTTGCAATCCAATTGCAGAAAAACGTCAGCGAGTGCTTGAGTATTAACAATGGATGCTCTCATTTGAGTTAATCTGCCCTCATCTAATCCTTCAAAGCGATTAAAAAGATACTCAGAGACTATAATTTCCAGGACTGCATCCCCCAAAAACTCTAATCTTTCGTTGTTTCGATTCGAAGAAAAGCTTTTATGTATAAAGGCTTGTTTAAATAAGGGTAGCTCTAAATAGGTTTTGTTAACTGATAAAAAATTTTTAGTCATAGAGCTTATTGAATGAAGCCCGCTCTTTCAAAGGATGGTATGCAGGTCCAGCACTCCCATGTCATCCAAATCAGTTCGCCTGTGCCCATAAAATTTTCTCTTGGAACAAAGCCCCAATATCTAGAATCGCTAGAATTATCCCTGTTATCTCCCATAACAAAATAATGATTTGCTGGCACAATAAATTCCTCAGGATATGATGCGCTCCCTCCAACAATTCTAATGATTCGATCTGCGCTGCCAAGTGTCTCTTTTAAAAATATCTCTTCTTCAGTTGAGGAAATAAACTCCTGCTGTATGGCTTTACCATTGACATAAATCTTTTTATTTAAATAGCCAATGGTGTCTCCAGGCTTGCCAATTAAACGTTTTATATAAGGAACATTGACATGAGGTGGAATAAAAACAACCACATCACCATATTCAGGATCTGCTGATAAAGCAAAAGCATCGCCTATCCTTTTAACCTTAAGGCCATAACTGTGCTTATTGACCAAAATAAAATCTCCAACCTTGAGTCCGGGGATCATTGATCCAGAAGGTATTTGGTAAGGCTCATAAACAAAAGTACGAAGGATAAAAATTAGAAAAACTGGAACAAACCAACCTCTTCCTGTTGTTTTTAACAAAGCATTTTTGCTGAAGATGCCAACTAATAAAATAATCAAACAAATGATTGAGCCGATCAGTAAAACGGACCCCAAATCTCCTGCATTAACAAAAATTCTATAGATACCGACAAGAGATGATGAAAGACCTGCAAGGTATAAAATTTGCTGTGATTGATCGGTTAATGTGTCCTGCAGAACTTGATAAATCCAAACTCCTATCAGGCAAAAAACTGCGAATAAAGACAATAGGAAGATGGGATCTCCAAACATTATTTCTCTCCTGAATTGAAGTAATTAAGAAAGGCTTCTTGAGGTATAGATACTCTGCCAAATTGTTTCATTTTCTTTTTGCCCTCTTTTTGTTTTTCAAGCAATTTCTTTTTACGCGTGATATCTCCACCATAACATTTTGCAGTAACATTCTTTCTAAGGGCTTTAACGGTCTCACGAGAAATGATTTTGGAACCCAAAGCAACCTGTATAGGTATGTCAAACATTTGGCGGGGAATAAGTTTCTGTAAATTTTTTGCCACTTCTCTGCCTCGACTCATAGCAAAATCTTTATGGATAATGATAGACAAGGCATCAACAACATCGTTGTTTAAGAGCACATCCAATTTAATTAAATTTGAGGCTTTAAATTCAGTGATGTTGTATTCAATCGAGGCATAACCTTTTGTGGTAGATTTTAACCTATCAAAAAAATCAATAATTACCTCAGCAAGTGGCATCTCAAAAACTATAGAGACTTGGTTGCCAAAATATGTCATTTCCTTTTGAGTGCCTCTTTTCTGAGTACACAATGTGATTACATTTCCAACATAATCTTTTGGGGTCAATATCGTTGCCAAAACGTAAGGCTCTCTGATTTCATTAACATTGCTTAAAGCTGGAAGTTGGGAGGGACTATCACAATCTATAATCTCACCATCAGTCTTCACCACTTGGTATTGAACAGATGGAGCAGTAGAAATAAGATTTAAGTCGTACTCTCTTTCAAGCCTCTCTCTGACAACCTCTAAATGCAGTGTTCCTAAAAAGCCGCATCTAAAACCAAAACCCAGCGCGTCAGATACCTCAGGCTCATAAATAAGAGCAGAATCATTCAATACTAGTTTAGAAAGAGCATCTCGAAATTTTTCATATTCATCAGAGTCAACCGTAAATAAAGATGCAAAAACTTTTGGCAGCACTTTTTGAAATCCAGGCAAGGGCTTAGATGTGTCATTTTTTGAATCTAAAATAGTATCGCCAACCGGCGCTCCCTGAATGTTTTTGATGCCAGCAACCATGTAGCCAACCTGGCCAACATTCAATTCTTTTTTTGCAATTTTTTTGGGAGAAAAAATTCCGATTTGATCTGCTAAATATGATTGCTGCGTTGAATATACCTTAATTTTTTGGCCTTCTTTGATAGATCCATTTATTACCTTAATCAAAGAGACGACTCCTAAGTAAGCATCAAACCATGAATCAATGATCAGCGCCTCAAAGTCCGCACTTGGATCTCCTTCAGGCGGCGGAATATTATCCACCAATAGATCTAATAGCTCCTCTATTCCTTGACCGGTTTTGGCGCTTACCAATGGAGCCAAAGTTGCATCAATCCCAATCATGTCTTCGATTTCTTGCTTTACTCTATCTGGCTCTGACTGAGGCAAATCAATTTTATTTATTACAGCTAGTACCTCAAGGTTTTGATCTACTGCGGTATAACAGTTAGCTAGAGTTTGAGCTTCCACACCTTGTGATCCATCAACCACCAACAATGCACCCTCACATGCAGACAATGAGCGAGAAACTTCATAAGAGAAGTCTACATGCCCCGGGGTATCGATAAAATTAAGTTGGTATGTTTCACCATCTCTTTCGTAATCAAGTGTTACAGCTTGAGCCTTAATGGTAATTCCTCGCTCTCTTTCTATATCCATCGAATCAAGAATTTGCTCTGACATTTCTCTTTGAGAGAGGCCGCCGCAATATTCTATTAATCTATCAGACAGAGTGGATTTCCCATGATCAATATGGGCAATGATGGAGAAATTTCTAATATTTTTCATCTTCTAGTAAATGCATGACTATTCTATAAGAAAAGCTGATCTGTTATCAGCTTTTCTTATGCATTTAAAATGAATTTAATCTACGGTTACAGCAACAAAGAATCTGTTATTATTTCTTCGCCCTACAATTGCTAATTTATCGCCTTCATCAAAATCTTCAATCAAGCTCTCAAAGAACTCAGCATCCTCAATCTCATAACGCTTACCTTGAGAAATAACTTCTGTAATAATATCACCCCGTGTTAATTTGCCGTATGCCGGCGAGCCATTGTTAACTCTTAAAACTAACACTCCATTTTCGGGATCATTGGGTCTAGAATTCTCTTCAGAAAGATCTTCGATCTTTAATCCCAGCGGGTCACTAGACACCTCAGTTTTGGCAGGAATGAATGTTCTTTCATCAGCAGGCAGTTCACCTAAAACAAACTTTAAGTTAATATTTTTTCCATCACGAATAACTTTTGCGTTAGCCTTTGTTTCAGGTTGAATTCTCCCAACAACATGAGGTAAATCTGATCCAAATTTAATCTCTTTACCATGAAATTCAATAATTACATCTCCTGCTTGAAGTCCGGCATCATCACCCGATTCGCCTTTTTCAACATCAGTGATAAGTGCTCCGTAAGGTTTATCCATACTCAGCGCTTCAGCAAGGTCATTATCAACCTCACCCACTCTGACCCCAAGATATCCTCGAGATACACCACCGTCTTCAATGATCTGACTGGCTACCTCCATAGCTACATCTATAGGTATTGCAAATGCAAGGCCTTGATAGCCCCCACTTCTTGAATAAATTTGAGAATTAATACCCACAACTTTTCCGTCTAGATCAAATAATGGTCCACCAGAATTGCCTGGGTTAATAGCAACATCGGTCTGAATAAATGGGACATAGTTTCCAATATTTTGATTCTGAATGCTTCTTCCTTTTGCGCTCACAATTCCAGCAGTAACTGAAAAATCGAAAGAGAATGGGGAGCCAATTGCGACAACCCAATCTCCAACCTTAAGATTTTCACTATCACCAATAGAGACTTTTGGTAAATTTTTACCCTTAATCTTTAAAACAGCTAAATCTGAAAGAGGATCAATGCCCACTACTTCAGCAGAAAATTCTCTTCTATCATTTAAAGAAACTGTAATTTCTTCAGCTTCATCAACCACATGAAAGTTAGTCAATAAATAACCATCCTTAAAAATAAAACCAGAGCCGTATGCAACTGCCTCTCTTGTTTCAGGCTGTTGAGGTTGAGGGAAGCCCCTTCCTCTAGGGATGCCAAAAAACCTCTCAAATTCATCAAAGCCTCTCAATGAATTTTGCATTTTTACCTCTTTACGAGAAGTGATATTCACTACAGCAGGAGCAGATGTTTCAACTAACTCTGAAATATTAGATGGCAATGCGGCATTGATAAAGGATGAAAGTCCTAGAACGAGCAAAAGAGCAATCTTATTTTTGTGAAGATTCATATTAATTCCTTTGATAAATTGATTGGATCATCGGGTTAGCTACTGATGGGGGAACATCACCATAAGCAGTTAACAGTCTTCCATCTTGCAATGGAATCAAATAAATCCAGTTATTATTTGCTTTAAAATATTTTACCTTTTTAATGCCAAGTTGTTTATTTTCAAGATGAAAAAATAAATTATTTCTTCCATTTGAGTATTGATTGGGATTATTTGGATTGACAGAAAAACCTACTGGAATCCAATTTTTTGAGATCTGTTGAGAATTATGAGATTCATTAGATTGCATAATATGAATCATGTGCTCCATTATGTTCTGATCGGCATTAAGCAATTGGCTTTTTGCCTCATCACTAGAAATTGCAGATGAAAGCTGCAAAGAGCTCTCTCTATCAACCTGAAATCGATCGTCACCAAACTGATACAAGACGGCCAATGTGATTACAACTGTTGCTGCGGCTGTGACCAAATTGCTCATTAAAGGGTTAACTTTACTAAAGTAATCTTTAAAAGAAATAATCTTAGAATTTTTTTGCTCAGCCTCTCTTTGAACCAACTCAGAGATAAGCCCAAACTTGTGGAAAGTCTTTTTTAGATCTGGATCTTCATGCATTTTGTCTAGACCTTCTTGGATTTCCAAATACGAAAGCTCTCCATCATACAACGCAGATAGTTTTTCTAAATCTTTATCCATTAATAATATTCTCCTGATTTATAAATTCTAATATTAACTGCCTAGCTCGAAATATCCTTGATCTTACTGTGCCTATTGGGCATTTCAGAATTTCAGCTATTTCATCATAGGTTCTTCCATCCATTTCTCTCAATGTAAAAGCAGTTTTGGTATCAGTATCGAGGGTTTGTATAAACTGCATAATCTTTTCTTCTGATTCAGCTGCTATTAGCCCTGTTTCTGGAGACAGGTACTCAGGGAGATCATGTTCATTTTGATCCAGGGAGTCTGTGATCTTTGAGCTTCTAGAAAAACTGCTAGCAAAATCATTTTTTGCCAGATTTATTCCAATTCTATAAATCCATGTAAAGAGTGCGCTATCTCCTCTAAAAGTATTAATTTTTTGCCAAACTCTAATAAATGTTTTTTGGCATAACTCCTCAGCCTGATCTTTTGATTTGGTATATCCGACCAAAGATGACATTAGTTTTGGTTGATATTTTAAAACCATGGCCTCGAAAGCTGCTGCATTTCCAGCTTTGATTTCATTTACAAGCACCTCATCTCCCTTGTTAACTCCCATAGATTTCCTCGTTAACTTGGACAATGGTGTGATGGAATAGTTTCACTTATCTGTATATTTTTTTAAGTTATTTAATATAAAACTCTCTTTTTCAGGGTTGCCTAAGGATTCATTCTTAAAAATGAAGTCATATAGGGCTTGATCTTCAAGATCTAAGATACTATTGAACATCTCGAACTCCTCCCTAGAAAGAGAATCCAGTTTCGCCTCACTGTATCGCCTAAATAGAAGGTCTAACTCTCGAAGACCTCTTCTGCACTTCCATTTAGTTTTATTGATGTCTGTATTCATTTTCTGAGCTAATATAATATCCTTATTCAAATTTTTTAATTAAATAACTTGATAAATTCTGAATTTATAAAATACGGGGCTGTAGACCTTGAAGACATTACAGCTATTCATTTAAACGGTGATTTTGACTCTGTCTTGAGCCTTTTACAAGGACAAGTAACATCAGATTGCGCACTAGTATCAGAGCAAATGGGTCAAATATCCTCTTTGTGCAATGAAAAAGGCTTTATTCTATGTAACTTCGAAATCATTGTTGATAAAAATAAGTGGTTAATCATTATCGAAAAAGGCGCAAAAGATATATTTTTAGACGAAATAGCCAAATTTTTACCATTTTACAAAATCTCAGCTGAGCTGCTGAACTGGAGGGTTATAGGTTTCTCAAGAGAAAAAAAACAGTCAATGCTTCAGCATGAACATTCAATTTTAACCTCAGAGGAAGTATCCCTATCGTTATTAATTGATCAAGATAACGAATTTCAAGGCGATTTAGGTAGTATCAGCAAAGAAAGCTGGGCAATAAATAGAAAAATTATGAATGATCATCAAATCGAGCCTGAAGAAATTGGTAAATATCGACCCCATGAAATAGGTCAGCATATTAACAGGGTTAGCTTTGCTAAGGGCTGTTTTAAAGGTCAAGAAATAATTGCGCGCATGGAGTATCTTGGTAAATTAAAAAAGGAAACAAATTTAATCATCCATTCAAACATAGAAGAAGTATCTAAATTTAAAATTATTGGCAAAAGCTACCATGATAATGAAAAAATTTTTTCATCCTGTCTTGGAAAAATAGGTAGTTTTTCTTAAAAAGAGCTATTCAAGCTCCCAGTTAATTTCAGCAGAACCATTTTCTCTTAGGATTTTATTAATACTTGAAAAAGGCTTTGAACCAAAAAAACCTCGATAGGCAGATAGAGGAGATGGATGTGGAGCTATCAAAATATTATTTTGTTTCCTGTCGATTAAATTATATTTTTTTTGAGCAGACTTGCCCCATAAAACAAAAATCATATTTCCCCTTTGACTCAATTGAGAAATAATTTTATTGGTTAATTTTTCCCAGCCTATTTCTTGGTGAGAGTTTGGTAAGCCCTTTTCAACAGTTAGAACAGAATTCAATAATAAGATTTTTTGTTCAGCCCATGAAGTCAAATCACCATGACCAGAAACCGGAATATTTAGATCATTTTTTAATTCATGAAAAATATTTTTTAATGAAGGCGGAATACTAATTTCTTTATTTACAGAAAATGACAATCCGTTTGCTTGACCAAAACCATGATAGGGATCTTGTCCCAAAATTAATACTTTGGCCTCTAAAAAATGAACTAATTCTAGAGCACGAAATATAGAAGAATCAGGTGGAAATATACTGATATTTTTAACCTGTAATTTTAAAAGTTTTGACTCCATCTCATCTAAAAAATCTTGACAAAACCCCTTACCGAGTGGCTCTAACCATGTGTCAGGAAAATTTAAAATATTCAAAAAATTACTCTCAAAAACTGCTTAAATTTTATCCACAAAATCTGTGGATAAAGCTTGGGATAACTTAGTATTCTTATATTTTAGACTGATTTTATAAGGTTTAATGATAATTGATCAAAAACTAATCAATTTATAATAAAATAACCGTAAATCAATAGTTTAAACTACTTTAAGGTCCATTCAGTACATTTTTTGCTAGCCAAATTAGAGATCGCAGTACCATCATTTTGTTCTGTGGGCAAGTATTTTTTTTAAAAAAATTAAATTAGAATAGATGCTCCTTATAGCAACCATAAATAATTAATATGAATGACCAAAAAAACACTCTTTTTTCTGAATACAACATGAATGGTCTAAATCTTAAAAATAGAGTTGTAATGGCTCCAATGACAAGGAATCTCTCTCCAAATGGGATTCCTAATGACTATGCCCCAACCTACTATGCTCGGAGGGCTCAAGGGGGGGTTGGCTTGATACTTACTGAGGGAGTTGAAGTTAGCCATCGAGCTGCCAGTGGTTATCCAAACTGCCCAAATCTTGAAACAGACGAAGCAAAAAAAATGTGGGAAAAAGTCGTCAATGAAATTCATAAAAATAATTCATCCATCTTTTGTCAACTCTGGCATGTGGGTGGAATAAGAAAACCAGGGATGCCACCTATCCCAGAAGTTCCTGGATTCACACCGTCAGGTTATGTGGTTCCTGGTAAAAAAGTAGCTCATGAAATGTCGCATGATGAAATTAAAGAATTGATTGAGGTTTACGCTCAGGACGCAAAAATTTGTGAGGAGATTGGATTTGATGGTGTGGAAATTCATGGCGCGCATGGATATTTAATTGATCAGTTTTTCTGGGATAAAATTAATCTTAGGACAGATGAATATGGTGGCTCCATAGAAAATAGATCAAGGTTTGCCAAAGAAATTCTTGAGGCATCACAAAAGAACACCTCAGATAGTTTTCAGGTCGGTATAAGAGTTTCACAATGGAAGCAGCAAGATTATGAAGCAAAAATTACATCAGATGCAGAAGAGTTAAATCAATTTTTTAATATCATTAAAAATGCTGGAGCTAGTTTTATACATTGCAGTAATCGTAGGTTTTGGGAGGGAGAATTGAATCCTAAGGGCAAGAATTTGGCTGGAGTGGCAAAAGAGGCTACTGGCCTCCCAACCATAAGTGTTGGTAGCGTTGGTTTAGATAAAGATTTTATCAAGCTTTATTCTGGAGATCATAAAACTCAAACCGCTGATTTGGATGTTCTGCACGAAAAGCTAGATAAATCTGAGTTTGATCTGATTGCAGTCGGAAGAGCGCTCTTATCCGATCCTGATTGGGCAAACAAAGTGCAAGAAGGAAAAGAGGATCAAATTGTACCTTTTGATAAAAGCTTTGTTGAAAATTATGTTTAGGCTCTTAGCTATCTATATCTAAAGACCTGACGCTCATTACATGTTCAACTGATTGCAGTTGCTCAATAAGTTGATTGCTGGCTTTACATTCCAGGTCAATTAAGTTTATAGCAATCTCATCTCTACTTTTGTTGGTCATTTCAGCGATATTTATATCACAAGCAGCAATCGAATCAGCAATTTTGCTAATCATTCCAGGCTCGTTGTGATTAATGATTACCAAGCGATGATTGGTGCCTCTAGAAAGAGATATTCTTGGAAAATTTACTGAATTTAAAATTGTGCCATCTTGAAGATAATTAACCATCTGATTTGCAGCCATCACAGCACAGTTTACTTCAGCCTCTTTTGTACTTGCACCTAAGTGAGGTAAAAGCACAACATCGTTCTTACCAGCAGAACGTTTAATTAGTTCTGGGGTTGGAAAATCTGTAACAAATCTTCCTAGACTTCCATTTTCAAGCTCTGCTATTACGTCATTAGCATTAACTATGCCGCCTCTTGATAGATTAATAAGCTTGGCTCCTTTTTTAAACTTTTTTAGGTTTGACTTATTAATAAGATTTTTTGTGTCCTCAACAAGGGGAACATGCAGGGAAACAAAGTCTGATTGACGCAAGAGAGCTTCCATGGTCTCAGCCTTCTCAACTTCTGCTGGTAGCCTCCATGCGCCTTCGATTGAAATATATGGATCATATCCCACCAATTTCATCCCTAAAGTTTGTGCTGCTTGAGCAAGCATTGATCCAATTGATCCAAGCCCGATTATTCCAAGTGTTTTTCCAGCAAGCTCATTCCCAGCAAATGCTTTTTTTTGAGCTTCCATTGCCTTATTTAGCCCTTCAGCATCTTCAAGCTCAAGTTTTTTAGCAAAATCTATCCCCTCAATAATGCCTCGAGAAGCAAGCAACATTCCGCATATGACAAGCTCTTTTACTGCATTTGCATTTGCGCCTGGTGTGTTAAAAACAACAATTCCTTTTCTCGTTGCAACTTCTATAGGTATATTATTAGTTCCTGCGCCTGCTCGAGCTATGCACAAAAGATTATCTTCAAGATCTTTATCTGAAATATTGTAGCTTCTGAGCAATATCCCGTCAGGCTTCTCAGACACTTCTTTGAATTTATTGTTGCGAAGAATATCAAGACCATCTTCGGCAATATTATTGAAAATTTTAAAATTAAACATGCTGCCAGCCTGGGGGACTTAATAAAAGTGCACTAAGTTTATTACATTAAACAACAAACAAAAACATCTAAAGCCATTTAACAGGATAAATTTAAAAATAACTCACCTAGGATGCTTTGAAATCGTCCCAGACAAATTTTTTATTGCATTAGATGGCAATAGGTATCTTTTTAATTGTATGCACCCAGAAGCACGCTCAGGAATTTTCTCCATTCAGCCAGATCCACAGGATCAAAAATCTGGTCTCTGGGTTTATAAATAGTTAAATTAGTTGATTGCTTCGCATGCAAATCTTCAATAGAGAAGAAATCAGACCCTAATCCAGCAGTTATTGCTGCGCCTATAGCTGTGGACTCCAAGTTGGAGGGAACCTGCACCTCTTGATCCAAAAAATCTGCTAGCAGCTGACAAAAACTAGAATTACCGGCCATGCCCCCATCAATAGATAAATTATTAATTTCTATCCCATCAATTTTTAAAGCATCTCTAATATCCATTACTTGGTAAATTAGTGCTTTAAATGCTGCAGTAACCATATCCGTTTTCGTTGAGTCTCTTGTAATACCATAAAATGCTGCTCTTATTTCTGAATTCCAGTGTGGAGCTCCAATTCCTGTAAAACCAGGAATAAATAAAACATCATTGGACTTACCTGTTGCATCAAGAAATTTTATACTTTCTTGAGAGTTTGAAAAAAATTCCATGCTATCCCGCAACCATTGAATAATTGTTCCAGCAGAAAAAATGCTTCCTTCTAATGCATATGATGTTTCACCCGAAAGGCCATATCCAATAGTATTCAGAAGCCCGGAGGTCGACTTTAATGATTCATTGCCGGTATTGACCATTAAAAAACACCCTGTGCCAAATGTTGCTTTCATTTGACCAGGCTGAAAACATCTTTGCCCTACAAGTGCGCTTTGCTGATCTCCAATTACACCTCTAACTTGAATCGTTTGATCGCCCCTTACAAATGTTCCAAAATTACTATCAGAGGAATGTACCTCTGGAAGCATCGACGCTGGAACTTTAAAAATCTCAAGCAGCTCATCATCCCAATTTCTTGAATGTATGTTGTATAAATTAGTTCTAGATGCATTTGTGACGTCAGTTTTGAAAATAACTCCCTCGCTTAATTGCCACAACAGATATGTGTCCACCGTTCCAAACCTTAACTTGCCTGCATCTGCTTTTGCTCTTGCGCCATCAACATTATCTAGAATCCACGATATTTTCGTTGATGAAAAATATGGATCCAACAGAAGGCCTGTTTTATTTCTTATGATCTCTTCATAGCCAGCTTGTTTAAGTTGCATGCATTTATCTGCTGTTCTTCTATCCTGCCAGACAATTGCGTTATAAATGGGTATGCCAGAATCTGCATCCCATATCAAAGTTGTCTCACGCTGATTAGTTATTCCGGCGGCCACAATATCTGAACAAATATCAATAATGGGATCAATGGTTGCATAAACAGAGCTCATTAGTTCCTTGGGTTCAATCTCTACCCAGCCATCCTTTGGGTAAAGCAGAGGGTATTCTTTTTGCTCGGAGTGGATGGTATTTAAATCTTTATCATATGCCACAGTTCTTGTGCTGGTCGTGCCTTGATCAATAGCTATTAATACAGTCATATAAACACCAATATTCTTAAGTTATCCACAATTTACTCACTTTGTCTTCACAATCAATAAACACTATTTATACAGCATATTGTGAAAAATTTAAAAGAATTCACAATATATTGTGTTTTTTACTTGATTATTTATCCACAATGTAAGAATATTGACATTGGTTAAACAGATTTCAAAAAAAAGACGTTTTGACCCCACCCATTGGTAAATTTTTAGAAAATTGACCAACGAAAGAAACAAACATAGAGGAAAAAAATGACAATACAGGAGTTAGGAAAGACTCAAGAAGGTGCTGGGCAAGATGCAATCGTGTCAATCCCGTCAGATGATTTAAACATCACAGCACCTGGAAAGCTAAGGATAATAAAGCGTAATGGCAAAGTCGTTCCATTCGAGGAAGATAAGATAAAAGTTGCTGTTACCAAGGCCTTTCTGGCTAATGAATCTGGAAACGCAGCAGCAAGTGAAAGAATACATAGAAAAGTTGAAGAAATTACAGCTGAAGTACAAGAGATTTTTAAAAGAAGAATGCCTTCAGGTGGAACTTTACATATCGAAGAGATACAAGATCAAGTAGAACTTCAGCTCATGCGCAATGAGGAGTATGTTGTAGCCAGAAAATATATTTTGTACAGAGAAGAAAGAGCCACAGAAAGAACAAAAGATACACCAAAACAAACTAACATAGATGCGCCAAAAATCTCTGTTACAAAAAAAGATGGATCACAAGTCCCTCTTGATATTGATAGGTTAGCTTCAGTGGTCAATCACGCATGTGAGGGACTGGAAGATGTCGATGCTAATGCAATCCTAGAAGAATCAATTAAAAATCTATACGACGGCGTTTCGATAAGTGATATGAAATCTGCTCTTGTTATGTCGGCAAGAACTAAAGTAGAGCAAGAGCCAAATTATAGCTATGTAACAGCAAGAATACTGTTAGATGAGCTTAGGAGCGAGGCTTTATCCTTTCTTGATATAGCTGAAGAAAGCTCACATCCCGAAATGAAGGATTATTACCCAAAAGCTTTTAAGGCATACATACAAAAAGGCATAGAACTTGAGATGCTAGATCCAATGTTGAAAGATTTTGACCTTCAAAAACTAGGAGAAGCCATCGATCACGATAGAGATTACCAATTCACATATCTAGGACTCCAGACACTGTATGACAGGTACTTTATTCATTATCAGGATACTCGATATGAGCTCCCTCAAATCTTTTTTATGAGAGTTGCTATGGGGCTAGCTGCAGAAGAAGACAAAAAAGAGGAAAGAGCGATTGAATTCTACAAATTACTATCAAGCTTTGATTATATGAGCTCAACACCAACCCTTTTTAATTCTGGAACTTTGCGCCCTCAACTTTCCTCATGCTATCTAACAACTATTCCAGATGATCTAGATGGGATATTTGGAGCAATGAAAGATAATGCCTTGCTGTCTAAATGGGCAGGAGGACTTGGTAATGACTGGTCACCAGTTAGAGCATTAGGGTCTTACATCAAAGGAACAAATGGTAAAAGCCAGGGTGTCGTACCTTTCTTGAAAGTTGCCAATGATACAGCTGTTGCAGTTAACCAGGGGGGCAAAAGAAAAGGCGCTATGTGTGCTTATCTAGAAACATGGCACCTAGACATAGAAGAGTTCCTAGATCTCAGAAAAAATACTGGTGATGACAGAAGAAGAACCCACGACATGAATACCGCAAACTGGGTACCTGATCTATTTATGAAAAGAGTTGAATTAGATAAAAATTGGACGCTTTTCTCTCCTGGTGAAACTCCAGATTTGCATGACCTTACCGGCCTCGCATTTGAAAAAAGATACGAAGAATATGAAGCATTGGCTGCTGAGGGAAAAATGGATCAACACAAAACTATCCCAGCTAAAGATCTATGGAGAAAAATGTTAACTATGTTATTTGAGACGGGTCATCCATGGATAACATTTAAAGATTCATGCAATTTACGCTCGCCGCAACAGCATGTTGGAGTTATTCATTCGTCCAACCTATGTACTGAGATAACCCTAAACACAAGCAACGATGAGATAGCTGTTTGCAATCTTGGATCAGTAAATCTTCCTCAGCATATGAAAGATGGCGTCTTGGATCAAGAAAAAGTAAAACGCACAGTAACCACTGCTCTACGAATGCTTGATAATGTTATTGATATCAATTATTACTCTGTAGATACGGCCAAAAACTCAAACCTGAAGCATCGCCCAGTAGGAATGGGGCTGATGGGTTTCCAAGACGCGCTATATATGCAAGATGCGCCCTACTGCTCTGAGGAGGCTATTGAGTTTGCAGATCGAAGCATGGAAGTTATAAGTTACTATGCAATTCATGCTTCAAGCGAGCTTGCAAAAGAAAGAGGGACATACCCGTCATATGATGGATCTTTATGGAGCCAAGGAATCTTTCCAAAAGACTCAATAGATATCTTGGAAAAAAACCGTGGTAGCGAATTCATTAAAGTGGATAGGTCTGAAACACTAGATTGGGATCAGCTGCGTGCAAAAGTTAAAAAGGACGGTATGAGAAACTCCAATGTGATGGCAATCGCACCAACAGCAACAATTTCTAATATTACTGGTGTAACTCAATCAATTGAACCTACCTATCAAAATCTATACGTTAAATCTAACCTTTCGGGTGAATTTACTATTGTTAACCCTCACCTTGTTAGAAAACTCAAAGCAATAGATTTGTGGGATGACGTTATGATCAATGATCTAAAATACTTTGAAGGCAGTCTAAGTGAAATATCAAGAATTCCAGATGATATTAAAAAACTTTTCTCTACAGCATTTGAAGTTGAGCCCCAGTACATTGTTGAATCTGCAAGCAGAAGACAAAAATGGATTGATCAAGCTCAATCACTAAATCTTTACATAGGTAATGCAAATGGAAAAAAACTAGATCTTACTTATAGAATGGCTTGGTATTCAGGTTTAAAAACAACCTACTATCTAAGATCTATAGCAGCAACAACAACTGAAAAATCAACTATCAACCAAGGCAGCTTAAATGCAGTCAGCGCTCAGGCTGAATCAGCACCAGAAGTTCCTCATGAGCTTGGTGCACCAGCACCTGTGCCTGAAGCATGCTCCTTGGATGATCCTGACTGCGAAGCCTGTCAGTAAATACGGAGAGAAAGATGTTAAATTGGGATGAATATAATAAAGAAGAGACTCAGGTAGCTCCTGCAATCAAAAATACTGCACCAGAAGCACCTAAACATGTTGAGCCTGTAGCTCAGCCTGAACCTGTAGCTGAAGCTTCTCATGCGACTATTGAGGCAGGATCTAGAGCAGAGGCAGCAAGAAAAGCCATGGAAACGTTTGACGCATCAGATGGTGTAAAAGAGCTAGATGAAATGCATAATGGCAGAGTTCAAGTTGATGATAAAGCTATGATCAACTGTAAAGCTGATCTTAATCAATTGGTTCCATTCAAGTATGACTGGGCTTGGCAAAAGTATCTCGATGGCAGCGCTAATCACTGGATGCCGCAAGAAGTTAATATGACTGCAGATATAGCTCTATGGAAATCAGAAGATGGTTTGACTGATGATGAGAGGACAATTGTTAAAAGAAATCTTGGTTTCTTTTCAACTGCAGACTCCTTAGTAGCAAATAATCTGGTTCTTGCTCTTTATAGATTGGTGACAAACCCTGAATGCCGACAATATATTCTAAGGCAAAGCTTAGAAGAAGCTATACATACTCATGCATATCAGTATTGCATCGAATCACTTGGCATGGATGAGGGCGAAATATTTAATATGTATAGAGAAATCCCAAGCGTTGCAAAAAAGGCAGCCTGGGGATTGAAATATACCCAACAAATTTCTGATCCAACTTTCCAAACTGGAACAACTGAAACTGATAAGCAGCTCTTAAGAAATCTAATAGCTTTCTATTGTGTGCTTGAAGGCATATTCTTTTATTGTGGTTTTACCCAAATATTATCCATGGGAAGACGAAATAAAATGACAGGAACTGCTGAACAATTTCAATACATTTTGAGAGATGAATCTATGCATGTAAATTTTGGAATTGATGTTATTAATCAAATTAAAATTGAAAACCCACATCTTTGGGACGAAGAGATGAAAGCTGAAGCAGCGCAGATGATTCTTGAAGGAACAGAACTTGAAATTCAATACGCAAGAGACACCATGCCAAGAGGTGTCCTGGGAATGAATGCTTCCATGATGGAAGAATACTTACAATTCATCGCCAACAGAAGGCTAACTCAAATTGGGTTAGATGAAGAGTTCAAAGGTGCAACGAATCCCTTCCCTTGGATGTCAGAGATCATGGATCTTAGAAAAGAGAAGAACTTCTTTGAAACAAGAGTCATTGAATATCAAACAGGTGGAGCTTTAAACTGGGAATAAGGCAAAGCTAGGTATTTCATATCGATAGAAATTTTATCTCCGACATATAATTCAAGCTTCATAGATTGGGGGGGCTAATCGATGAATAAGCAACAGCCATCAAAAGGCTATAGAACTTTTGTTTTAATATTATTAACTATTGTTTATGGCTTCAATTTTATTGATAGACAAATCGTTGGTATTTTAGCTCCATTCATACAAAAAGATCTTGGTTTAACTAATACAGAATTAGGCCTATTGATTGGTTTAGCGTTTGCTGTGTTCTATACAACTGTTGCTATTCCCATAGCCTGGTTAGCCGATAGATATAACAGAGTAAATATACTCTCAATCGCATTGGCCACATGGAGTGGTTTTACTGCATTAACGGGAATGGCAACTAATTTTGTTCAGATTGGTCTTGCTCGAATGGGAGTTGGGATTGGAGAAGCGGGCGGCAGTCCACCCTCCCACTCTATCATTTCAGACATGTATCCCAAAGAAGAAAGAGCCAGCGCATTGGGAGTGTATTCAATGGGAATACCATTGGGAGTCATGGCGGCATACTTTGCAACAGCATCGCTAATGGGGGCGTCTAATGATGATGTGCATTGGAGACAGGTCTTTATCTTCTTGGGATTAACAGGTATTGCTTTGGCCTTCATTGTAAAGCTAGTTATAAGAGAGCCTGCAAGGGGAGCAATGGAATTTGAGCAGCATACTGAAATAGCAAAACCCCCCTTTATATCATCAATAATGACCCTCTTACAGATTCCTGCTTGGCGTGCTATGTGCTTTGGAAGTGCTTTTGGGGCATTTGTATCGTACTCAGCTTCTGCGTTTCAAACTAAGTATTTGATAACTCTAGATCCAAACTTTGATTTTAGAACACTGGTAATTATTCTAGGAATAATCAATGGTACAACATATGCTGGAGGCGCTTTTTTTGGAGCAAGACTTGCAGATAAATGGGGTAAGAATAATGTAAGAGCCTATGGATGGTTGCCTGCAATAGCAATTACCCTTTGCCTGCCAGTTACACTTTATTCATGGTGGGTGCCAAGCGTAGAAGCGCACCTCCTATTAACAACTTTGTTTTTATTATTTTTTGGAACATGGCTTGGACCAAGTTTTGCAGTTGCTCAAACTCTTGCTCCAGTAAATATGCGAGCTATGTCTACCGCTTTATTCTTTTTTATTCTTAATATGATCTCACTTGGTGGCGGGCCAACATTTACGGGCTGGATGATAGATCTGTTCAGTGAAAATCATAGTGAAGTTGAATCAATTAGATATGCTATGAGTGTTACATCATTGTTGCTTATTCCCTCTATGGCTAGTTTCTTGCTGGCTTCTAAGCTTCTACCCAATGATTGGGCAAAGGCTGAAAAAGTGAATCAAGAATTAGTGAGTCAATGAGGTCTTTAGAATGATTGAGAACTTCTTAGAGTATGGGCAATGGGTAATTTTAGTGCTTAGTATTCTAAGCTTGGCCTTAGTGAGCTCAGTAAAGCATGAGACAAGGTTAAATGGGTATATTTTGACTGGTATTAGCAGATTTGCTGGGGCTGCAGTATTCGTTTTTGTTGATTTGCCTGCATTTGTTATCGCTAATCTTATTCAAACTTACATTGCCTTTAAGGGATATTACAATAATAAGAAGGCTGGAGAGAATGAAAAATGAAATTATATGATAACAAAATGGCTAATAGTCCAAGAAAAGTTAGGATGTTTTTAGCTGAGAAGAATATTACTAACGTGGAGATGGTTGAAATTAATATGATGGAAGGTGAACACAAAACACCAGAATATCGTGCCATAGCCCCTAACTCGAGAATTCCAGCACTTCAACTTGACGATGGAACTGTAATCATGGAATCAACGGCAATATGCAGATATTTAGAATCTTTATACCCTGAACCTAACTTATTTGGAGAAAGCCCAATCGAGATTGCCTCAATTGAGATGTGGCAAGCAAGAATATTTAATGAATTGATGATACCTTTAGCTATGGGATTCCGACATTTGCATCCAGCAATGTCAGCATTAGAAACTCAAAATAAAGAATATGGCGAAACCCAAAAAAATATTGGTATTAAATCTCTAAAATACTTTAATAGTATTCTCTCAGAATCTGAGTTCGTAGCTGGTGATAGATATACCTTTGCAGATATTCAAATGATAACAACCACCGACTTTTTTATTGGTTTAAATCGATTAAATCTAGACGATTATCCTGAAATTAAAAGGCACACTAAACTCATGTCCCAGAGGAAAAGTTTTACTGCTTAAGATTTGTCTGCCTGCTCAAGAATTTTTATAGTTTGCTCTGGGCCGCTGAAAAGCTCTCTTGCATCTTCCATGTCAGAGACTGAATCCCAACCAGCTGCTATATTCTCAGGAGTCATATTATCTCCCGTTCCAAGCGCTAAACCCATGGTCTCAAGAATTCTAAACCTAGTAAAAACGCCAGCTCCAGCTCCAATAATAGCCCCATTTTCACTTTCCTCGCTTGCCAGATAGATTACTGCTGGAGTGACATATTCAGGCATAAATCTCTCCCCAATTCCCTCTGGAAATAGTGAGTCTGTCATCCTTGATAAAGCGACAGGAGCAACCGCACTTGAAAATACATTGTATTTTTGGCCTTCTATTTTTAAACAATTCATTAATCCAATCATTCCCATTTTGGCCGCACCATAGTTAGCTTGGCCAAAATTTCCACACAAGCCACCCGATGAAGTAGTAAAAATTATCCTCCCAAAATTTTGCTCTCTCATGATTGGATAAACTGCATGAGATGCGTAGAAGCTCCCTTGAAAGTGCACATCCATCACCTGATCAAATTCCTCTGTTGTAATCTTATGAAAACTTTTATCTCTTAAGATGCCAGCATTGTTAACTAGGATATCTATTCGGCCCCATTTTTCCATGGTTTCTGAAACCATTTTAGACACCCCTTCCTTGTCTGCTACGCTAGAGCCATTTGCAATCGCCTCTCCACCTTCGGCCTTAATTTCCTCAACAACTGTATTGGCTGCATCGCTTGCACCACCCGAACCATCAACAGCACCACCAAGGTCATTCACAACAACTTTTGCGCCCCTTCTTGCAAACTCAAGTGCATGTTGCTTTCCTAAGCCTCCTCCTGCACCAGTTACAATTACTACTTTGTCATCAAATCTTATGGTCATGGTTATCTCCGTGTTGATATATATATTTTAACTAATTTGAACCTGAAAAAATGGACTCAGGCTGAAAATTTTTATCTTTTAAAAGATTCATTTCTAATTTAAAACCATTGGTTAGGGCTCTTTTAAATAGCATAAACTGCTTGGGTTTATTCACGCTATCAACTGCAATTAAATACCCACCTTTACCATAGCAAGCTATAAATTCAGAAGCATCAATATCACCAATAATATAACATTCATCATAGCCACTTGATAAACCTGCCATCTGTAATTTTAAGTCATATTGATCAGACCAAAACCAGGGCATCTCATTATTGAAAAGCTCATTTCCAACAATAGACGAAGATACAACTTTTGATTGGGATAATGCATTAGGAACGCTCTCAAGCCTGAATTCAGAGTTAAACAATGTATTAAATGAAGAGGCACAATCGCCAAGTGCAAGGATGTTTGGTATAGAGGTTCTGCAGTATTGATCTGTCTTTATTCCATTGCTACATTCTAAGCCAATTGAATCTGCAAGTTTTGTATTAGGAATTGCTCCTATACCTACTAAAACTATATCAGCTGCTAGACTCTCACCAGACTCTAAAGAAACTGAATTAATCATTTGATTTTCAGCATTTAAATTAGTTACTTTTGCATTACAAATAATCCTAACTCCCTTTTTAGAATGAAAATCATTATAAAATTTTGAAACCTCTGGACTAGTTACTCTTTGAAGAATTCTCTCTTCTGCCTCTAAGATGGTAACTTTTAATCCAAGCTCTATCATGGCTGATGCTACTTCCAAACCAATGTATCCTCCGCCAATTAAAATCATCTCTTTGTCTGCACTAATTTGTTGATGCATAGATAAAACATCAGCTACTTGTCTTAAATAGAATAAATTTTTTGAATCGGCATTTTCCATTGGTAACGATCTTGGAGATGCTCCAGTGGCAAAAACTAAATAATCAAAATCAAAGGAGGTATCCTTAGTAATAGCAAGGTTTGATTCTAAATTAATGGAATCAATGTGTGTATCTAAATTAACTGAGATCTTTTGCTCTTCATAAAAGTCAGAAGATTTAAAACCCAACTTTTCTATTGCAATATTTTGCTTAAGAAAGTCTTTTGAGAGCGGAGGTCTGTGATAAGGAAGATAGCCCTCATTACTTATAATCGTAATTTCTCCATCAAAACCATCTTTTCTTAAAGCAAATGCTGTATTGGCACCAGCATGCCCTCCTCCAATAATTAAAACTTTAGTCATTGATTGAACCGATTGGATTTAATGAAAACATATCTATACTTATCTCTTATGAAGAATGAAATTGTAGCTCACAACGATCTAAAAATTCGAATAGAAGAAGATTTTTTTAATTCAATCGATTCAAATAAATTGCTTAAAAAATTTATATCAAAACTCCCCTGGGAGTCGATGATAATTAAAATGTTTGGCAAGGATACAAAGATTCCTAGATTGCAGTGCTGGGTAGGTGATGAAGGGTGTGAATATAGATATTCAGGCAAACAATTAAATCGTCAAATCTGGAGTCAAGATCTAATCATGATTCGAAAAAAAATTTATGAAGAATTAAAGATCGATTTTAATTCAGTGCTGGCAAACTATTACAGAGACGGCAAAGACTCAATGGGATGGCATTCTGATGATGAAAAAGAACTTGGTCCCGATCCAACCATAGCCTCAATTTCTTTTGGTAGCGAAAGAGATTTAGTTTTTAGGAACAAAATAACCAAAGAGACTATTGCAATTCCTCAAACTAATGGATGTTTAATCTTGATTGATGGTGAAACGCAAAAAAATTGGCAACATTCGATAAAAAAGACTCAAAAAATCATTGGCCCACGAATTAATCTAACGTTTAGGAATATAATAAACAAAAATAATTTTTAAGGATTTTTAAAATGAACAGAGTTAAGGTTGTTGTTACTGGTGCTGCAGGTCAAATTAGTTATTCTTTAATACCTAGATTAGTAGATGGACATACATTTGGAGATAAAATTGTTGATCTCGAGTTGGTAGAAATCCCTCAGGTAGTAGACAAACTAGAGGGTCTAGTAATGGAGTTAGAAGACTCTAACTTTCCTAAGATGGGAAATGTAAATTACACATCAAATTTTGAAGAAGCTGCAAAAGATGCAGACTGGTTCCTCTTGGTGGGGAGCATTCCTAGAGGAATTGTATTCAATGGTAAAAAAATTGAAGAACGCGCAGACTTACTTCAAATTAATGGAGGTATTTTTGTAGGT
>Ga0222719_10000945_pt1 | contig 28899 bp, 20 predicted proteins | sample C33_34DmetaG_FD_165039 | JGI IMG/M metagenome (GOLD analysis project Ga0222719, IMG submission 165039) | Estuarine water microbial communities from San Francisco Bay, California, United States - C33_34D | ecosystem: Environmental > Aquatic > Marine > Unclassified | place: USA: California...
AAGAAGTGGGATCATGCACCCCGATCCCTGAACCATGCACCCTGCACCCTTGGCCTAGTGTCCAAGGGCAGCAGACCCATCAACCGCGATAGGGGAACCCTCGATCTAGTCGGTCGCGACCCTATCATCAAACAGAAAGCGGAACCCCTGACCCAGAATCTGGGTTCAGTATTCGAGGGGGTGGGACTATGAGTCTTGCCCTTGTGGTCATCACCATGTCCGTCATGGTGATGAGCTACCACTACCACTACCACTATCCCCAGTAAGTTCCAGTCCGTGGTGGTCTGAGTTGTGACATGTCGCAACTCAGGTTCATCATGGGATGGAGTTTATCATTGCGCCCCCTACAACTGGGAGCGGCTCCCCTGTTAGAAAGCAGGTTTATATAAAGTATGAAAAAGAAGATTAAGAACATCACCGCTAAAATCTCAGAACGAATCGCCCAGTGGTTGGTTCGCCACATCAGCATCAGCGATATCGCCTACCATATTGATGTGGAGTCCATCGCAGACTACTGCGTCAGCGATATCGCCTACCATATTGATGTGGAGTCCATCGCAGAACACTACTGCGTCAGCGATATCGCCTCCCATATTGATGTGGAGTCCATCGCAGACTACTACTGCGTCAGTGAGATTGCAGCAGAAATCTCCGACTCCCTTGATTACTCGCCACTCGTACATGAAGTGCTTAAAACCATAGCAGAGAAAATATCCAAGTAGTAAGTTCCGTACCAGCCCTTAGTAATTCAGATTACTAAGGGCTGCATGGAGTTTATCATTGCGCTCCCTACAACTGGAAGCGGCTCCCCTGTTAGAAAGCAGGTATTGAAGTAAAAATGGAAAGAGTATTGAAGATACTAATGGAGCGTGATGATCTGTCACGCGACGATGCGAGAGATCAGATAGCGGCCTTCGAGAGAGAACTCGAAGAGGCCATCATGTCTGGAGAAATATGTGAATGCGAAGAGCTTTTGAATCTGCACTTCGGCCTTGAGCCGGACTTCTTAACTGACTTCCTCCTATGAACTATAAAAACAACACGTTCGCTTTCGTTCGTGATAAAGAAGAGGGCGGGTTCCAAGTGGACTGCTGGCATCATTCCAATGCGAACAACGAGTGCCACGTAGTCACGAGACCCGCCGAGACTGAACAGGAGGTTGATCAGATCAAGCGCAAGCATTACAAGCGGAAGCCTGTCGAGTATCTGCTCACATGGAACTCGAAAGAAGGGGATCTACTCCCCTGCCGTGATGGCAAGTGGAGATCTCACGTCCTCTTCGGGTCGCGGAAACACTGCCTCAAGACTTGGGCGTCCCTCGGCTGGGCTGAGAGGTTCGCTAGTAGGCAATACCTTAAAAAGTATACCATCACCTATCTTTACGAGGGGGACAAGATCCTCTCGGACGGGGCGGTAATTCGTAAGTAATCGCAAACCTAAATATGAAAAAGACACTAGAAGAATATAACAGAATCCAAGCAATCCGAAAATGGAATGCCGGATTCAGAACACCACCCGTTTTTTCAAGCAGGTGGGACGAAGAGGATTGGAAGAAGTGGAGGGAATCACAAAAACCTCTTCCCCCATTTGAAGAATGGATCCGAGATCCTCTCGGACGGGATGGTGATACGTAAGTAATCCTTTCTGTAAGTTCCAGTCCGTGGTGGCCTGAGTTGTGACATGTCTCAACTCGGGCTTACCACGGGATGGAGTTTACAACTACACCTCCTACAACTGGAGGTGGCTCCCCTGTTAGAAAGGCAGGTATTAAGTAGAACCATGAAAGTATTCATATTGATTCACGCTCACGACATTGAAGTTAAAAAGGATTATGCGGTAATCCCCGACAATAAAATTGTAATGCTATGGAAAAGCAGGAAAACAAACCCAGAAGAAGATGGGTTTGGAGAAGAGGCAGAAATATCACCAGACTGGTATGAGGAAAACGGGACGCCCACAGATTCGGGCGGGGAGGATATGGAATACATCGAAACAAGACTGCTAACCTGAACCTTTAAGAAAGGGGGACACCTGTCCCCCTTTCTGTAAGTTCCAGTCCGTGGTGGTCTGAGTTGTGACATGTCGCAACTCGGGCTTACCACGGGATGGAGTTTATCATTGCGCTCCCTACAACTGGGAGCGGCTCCCCTGCAATAGCAGGTATCTGAAGTTATGAAAAGCAAAGTAATACCCGCCCTAGCGGCACAGTATCTGCGGTCCCTCGAAGAGGGAACCGTGAACCACGAGGTCATGGACACGGCGAAGTTCCTCATCGAGGGGATCGACCCTGACCAGTCGCCCCGAAAGATCAAAGACCTGATCGGCATCAGCTACATGGGTGACACTACCAACTCGACGAAGACCGCCAAGGGTGAGAAGCTCGGGGTGATGACTTACATCGTCTACCTGCTGTCCGGCAAGATGTCCGGCATCCAGATGTGTAAGTTCGCCAGCGAGGGATGCCTCGCTGCGTGTCTCAACATCTCCGGCCAAGCACTGATCGGGTTCCACTCGGTTGGTCTCAGCAACCACTGCCTGATCCCTCGGCTGATCAGGACATGGCTCGTGGCGTGGAACCGCCCCGTCGCCGAGAAGATCATCGAGCATGAGATGCTGCTGGCAAAGAAGCGAGCGGCCAAGGCAGACATGAAGTTCGCCGTCCGGCTCAATGGAACCAGCGATCTCTGGTGGGGTTCGCTGATCAAGCGTCACCCTGACCTGACGTTCTACGACTACACTAAGTCGCCTTTCAACATGAGGCTTAGTGATAAGTTCGACAACTATCACATCACGTTCAGCTACGCTGGGCCTAACAATGTGAAACACTGCGCCGAAGCACTGGCGCGAGGCCACAACATCGCGATCCCCGTGGTGAAAGGCGACATCGACAGGTTGCTCGAATCGAAGCGTGGCTACACGCTCGATGACAGTGACGCAAGGTTCCTCGACAGTGACGAGATCCGGCTCGGTCTCCTCACGGTGAAGCACACACCCGGAACGCAGGAGGGAATCGACAAGGGTTTCCTCCTCGATGGCGAGGGATTCGCCAACCTTGAGCGAGCCTTGGGTCTCGTTGCATAAGTTCCGTCCCAGCCCTAGATGGTTCGATCCCACTAGGGCTGCATGGAGTTTATAATTGCACCCCTCGGTTGGGGTGGCTCCCCTGTTAGAAAGGCAGGTATTGAAGTTATGAGTTATCCAAAATTAATTGAAATCGAATTCCGAAATACAGAACAGGAACCCGGAGAGAGGTTTCATATTACCGTCCACCAGTTCGAGATCTTCTGGTCCGGTGAGTCCTCAACGGACTACATCGAGATCGCGTCAGATACCAACGAGCATGGCGACTACGTCTGGGAATACGTAGTCGTAGACAGAGGCTGCTACTCATTCCGAGGCAAGACCTACGACTTCATGGCGATTCGCCCCATCAATACAGATGAGATAGTCGAAGTGGTCCGCGCACTCTGGGAGATGGTGCAGGACACTCACGATCTAGAGAATGTCTACCTATCTAGTGGGCAGAAGAGTTTCCCGAACAAGAGGGTAGAGGAAGTCATCTCTACTCTGAGCTACGCCGACTAGTAAGTTCCAGTCCGTGGTGGTCTGAGTTGTAACATGTTGCAACTCGGATTCACCATGGGATGGAGTTTATAATTGCACCCCTCAGTTGGGGTGGCTCCCCTGTTAGAAAGGCAGGTATTGAAGTTATGAGTAAAACAAAACTACCATCAGTCGAGGAACTCCTCGAAACGAAGAACTGGACCGGACTCACGGTGGGGGAACTCGCAAAGGCAGGTCGCATCGGTAACCCCAGCGAGGCCGCCGCGAACATCGTCCGCAGCCTTGATCTCGTCACCGGACCCTTCGGCATGGGTCTTGATGATATGGTCTGGGACTTGATCGACGAGCTTCGATGCTTGGAGAAGGATCTCATCACTGAACTGGAATGGCGGCAACTGGCACTCGATGATTAAGAAAACGAATCCTGAAACAAACCAAAACTGAAAGAACCATGATTGAAAATCCAATGTATACCGCCAACCCTGATGATGACTATGTCGATGAACTCGCAGTCACATACCACATACTCAATGAGAAGGTGCGTAATGACCGCGCCCTGCGTAACCACGGTCGCGTACAACACGGCATGAACGGTAAGGACGCTGACCTATATGGTTGCGGTCAGTGTGTCGTCACCGAGCTTGTGCCTGTCGATGATCCAAAGTCCGCAGGGTTCCGCATCGACATCTGCCTCCAACTCTATGCCACCATATGCGCTCCGAGCGTGGAGGGGTTTAACTACGAAGCGGTGATCAAGAATGCCAGTGAAGAAGATCTTGAATATTTCGCGAGCATTGATGCCGACCCCCGCGAGATCGAAGGTCTCTTCGAGAAGAACCCGGAGCAGCACCCCGACGCATACGACAGGGCTTATGTCATTATCGACAAACTTGTCGAATATTACTGTGAGCAGGCTATGTTCATCGTCTCTGATCTCAGTGGGTTGGAGGCCCAACGAGGTGATCCGTTTGCTGTCATGTGGAATGATGACGCGTGGGAAGGAGGCATCGACGTTACCTTATCCGTGCCACTCACTGATGACGAATGTCAAGCGTTCGAGACGCATGAGTATGACGATGAGTTGCTCGATGATATCTCTAACCGCATCGCCACCGAGATCTACGACGCCAACAAAGGAGGCACTCCTGAACGGGATGCGCTGAAGCGTTGGGAAGAGTGGGTCTCCTTCTGCAATACTGAGATCAACAAACTTGACTGCTACTCCTGAACCCTTAACCCCGGACCCTGAATCCTGTCTCCTGAACCCTGACCCAAGTCTCCCGTTGCGGGGACCGGGGTTCAGGGACAGGGATCGGGACTAACCTGAACCTTCTTAAGTTAAATAAGTAAAGGTTACTTAAGCTACATAAAAGACCTTGACTAAAGTCTTTTATCAAAATACAATTTCACCACGGCCCCATATGACTTGGGGCTGGGTGCTAACCCAAAGAATAGAAAGTAAAGTAAATGGAATACAGAAGTGTAAAACCAACAGAACTCCCAGCCTTGTGCTGGGCAATCTTCAAAGCGGGTATGATCCCGCTCGTCCTCGGCAAGCCCGGAGCAGGCAAGACTGCTATGGGTCCAGCCATCGCAGCGAGTTGCGGAGCCAGCCGCTACCACAAGTTTAGCCCCGTAGGCAAGGGGCCACAGGAGGTGCTGGGCTACGGCATCCCCAACTCCGAGACGGGGGAGATGCGGTTCTCCCGCCCCGAGGATCTGCCAACTGCGGGGGAGGAAACGGAACTATTTATGATCGACGAGCTACCCAACGCGGATGGCTCGGTGATCGCCGAGTTCCACAGCCTGACCGACCCTGACCGAATGGGCAGGAAGATCGGGACACATCGGATCGGTAGCAAGGTGCTTCCTGTTATCACGGGCAACCTGCGAAATCACTCCCGTGATGTGCAGGTGCTGTCAGCACCGATGGTTACTCGGTGCGTCACGCTCATGGTCGAGCCTGATGTCGAGTCATGGCTCACTGACTTCGCCAGTGGTGAGTCGGCAACCCTGCCTCCACTCGGTGAGTTCCCCGAGGTGGCTGGCGTACGACTCGACGAGAGTGACCACGCCAAGTTCCTCGCTTTCAGCGCGGGGACTCAGGAGGGTGACGCCCACTGGGCACCGGAGCCTGTGACCCCGTGGGACGGGATGCCCTACCCCACGGCTCGTGGACATGAGGCTGCTTGCAGAGTGACCCACCCTGACTTCCCAACCTACGGGGACTCAGCCACTACAAGGATTCTCCTTCAGGGAATCCTCGGCACGGCCACCGCAGAGGCGACCTACGCATTCTCTCGCTCCATCATGGATGCGCTCAAACCCGCGAAGGATATCCTCGACGGTGTGCCGGGTGCGGTCTTGCCGAGCGAGCGAGAGAAGCAGTTCCAGACTGCCGTAGCTGCTCACCGCATCACGAAGCGTAAAGCAGGTGAGGCGAACGACGCCGAGGCGTGGGTCTACGCCGGAGGGGCTGACTCGTACGTCAGCAACATCCTCGAACCTGCGAGCGGCGAGGTCCGAAAGTACCTCGTTGATCTCGCCAGTAGGGACAAGGAGTTCCCTCTGGAAATCCACGAGACGGTGCAGCGTTGGTTGCAGAGCTAACCTGAACCAGTCACCAGCCCAGCCTACGCGCCTTTCGAGGTGCGTAGGTTGATCTGGGAACTGAATGAATCAGAACCCAACTGCCCACAAGGGCTTAACTAAAAAGTAGAAAGTAAATAAACAAATGAATAACGAACTCAAAACCACATCCGTATCCACCCTCATCTTCAAGGGTGCGCGATCTATCCCTCGCCGCTCTCTGAAGAAGACGAAGGAGATGATCTGCGGCGGCGCAGGTGCTGACCCTCGCTCGGTAAGTGTGACGGTCCCACTCATCCCAAGAAAGGGCAACGCTGTTGGCCGCGCCCTCAGTCGCATCGAGACCGTGCGATCCACCATCAAGACCGACCCGAACATCGCGGGTCTGCCTGTCGGCGTGGACTCTATGGTTATGATTCCCACTCGGAACATCCCCGTAGTTAACGACCTCGTTGATGACGCTTGTGCGGAACTCATCGATATCTACGAGGACATCCGCGAAGAGTGGCCCTCCATTATCAATCAGGCCCAGTCCGCCCTCGGCGGTCTCGTGGCAGAGAACAGTCTGGCTTGGCCTACGGCTGATCAATACATCGAGAACTGTAAGTTCTCGGTTGTCTGGATGGAGACCCAGCCACTCAAGTTCGATGCTCTCGCCGAACTGGGCGAGGAAGTCTCAAAGCGAACCGTCCTTGAATCCCAGAAGGGCCACGCCGATCTGATGAGGCAGGGAACTCTCCGGCTACTCAGCGGTCTCGTCGATTACCTCGACGAGAGTTCAGAGCAGTGGGCTGACCCCAGCCGACTTCGCCGCGAGCGGTTCGACAAGATTCGCGATATGGTGGGTCAGATTCAGTCCACCAACTGGACCCACATGACGGAGATCGACGACCTCTGCCAGTCCCTGTCTGACCTACCCACTGGTGACCACGCCGTGGCTGGTGACGACCGGACTCGTGAGTCCGCCATCCGCGAGACTCTGAAGGCTCGTGACGCGATCAACTCTACACTCTCAGATCTTGGTATCTGAGTTAACTAGAAAACATAAAGTTATATATGAAAACAGAAATTGAATTCACAGAGATCCCCGTCCTCGCCGATGCGATGGAGCGGGTCCAGCGGTTCGCACCATCGGCATACATCTGCCTCCTCGGCATGAAGTGGCGGTGGTCCACATCATACCCTTACGGGGCGACCGACGGCATCCACCTCTACCTCTCCCCAGTCGGGGTTGAGAAGTTGAGGAACACTTCGAACCCCATCGGGTTCACTGCGTTCCTGCTTCTGCATGAAGCCCTCCACGGAACCCTGAACCACGGTGTGCGGCTCAGTAAGTTGAAGGTCCACAAGGTCGCGAATGAAGCTGCCGACTATGTAATCAACTCAATCATACGGATGCTGAACAGTAGGGTGCAGGGATACGATCCATTCCCTCTGATCGAGGGTGTACTCGACGATCCGGGTCTGGCGGGTGACTACTCCGCAGAGGAGTTGTATACCATACTGATGAACAAACCAGCCCCGCAGCCTGACCCTCAAACTGGTCCGCAAGACGACCAGCAGGGTGACCAGCAGGGTGACCAGCAGGGTGACCAGCAGGGTGACCAGCAGGGTGACCAGCAGGGTGACCAGCAGGGTGACCAGCAGGGTGACCAGCAGGACGGCGGCAGTCGAGTGAGTGACCGGGACATCCTTGGTGACGACTGGGTTGGCACGGGTGCGGCTGACACGGTCGAGCCTGAAGTCGATCCGGGCGAGACTCTTGAGGACGTATCTCGTGAGATCGAGGAGCGAGCCGAGAGGGCTATTCTACAAGAGCAGATGGACCTTAAAGCAGGTATCAGTGGAGATAATGGTCTCGGCGAACGGCTGTTCGATCAACGGCGACGACCCGATGTCGGCGACTGGCACTTCGCCGTCCGTAACTGGATGGACTCCCGTGCGGATGAGGGTTGGAACAAACCGTTCAACCACCAGATATACTCGTCCACTGGGCTAGTGTGCGCTGGCCGAGGCAAGAAGCAGATGGGTCCAGTCGCGATCATCTTCGATGTCAGCTACTCTGTGCCTGAAGCCAAGGTCGAAGAGATGCTAGCCGAGGTGCAAGAGTTCCTTGACCGAGTCAAGCCCGAGGCTATGTGGATAGCCTCTGTGTCGAACAGGCTTGAGGAAAGCTGGGAGATCCTGCCGGGTGATGCTGTCCCTGAGAAGTTATCATACGGCGGTTGCACCGCGCTTCAGCCCGGATTCGACTTTGTGGACAGGGTAGCTCCTGACTGCGAAGGTATGATCTACATGACCGACGGTGAGTCCTATGACTTGGACAGACTGGTGGAACCAGAGTTCCCAATGCTCTGGCTCGACTGGTCAGGCGACTCCGAGAAATACCCCTTCGGCGAGGTCGTCGTAATGGAATCAAAGTAACAAAGTGAAACACAGTATAACATGATAACTGGAATATTAGTTAGAGGAGATGACTTCGGCGGGGTTGGACTCAGCATAGGCGAGGTAGCCGCCGGTCTTGAAAAGAGGGCTGACCTAATCCATGATCTAGGTCTGGATGCTACGGGTCTGATCTTTGGAGGAGGTGACCACACTACGGATACTCGTGTATCTTTCATGGTTTACAAGAGGGGAGGTCAATCCATAACCTTCGAGGAATGGTTAGATTTCTCGGACATATACCGACAAGCATGTGCCACCTTCGACGGGCACATGCTTCTGTGCGACATGACTCACCAGACTTCGGATATGATGAAAGAAGGAGTCAAGGGTATTCACCTCCACCTGTATGATCTATGAGTTATAATAGTAAGATACATAAAGAACTCATCGAAGCTAATGAGCGTAAAGCGAAAGCAGGTAACAAGTTAGCTGCGAGAGAAGTTGAGAACTTGAAAAAGTATGATAAAAACCCACAGATGACTGAGTGCTACATTGGGTGCGGAGCCATGATACTGGTCCCGATCCTCCTTATAATCATTGGTTATCTGATTTGTATTATCTGATTTGTAAATAGAAAGAATAAATATGAAACTACTACTACTACTACACACAGCAGTCATCGCTATGGTGATGACTCAAACTGTCGGGGGACAAGAGCGGAGACTATTCCGCCCCTATGTCGAACACCCTAGCCTCATCGCAAAGGCGAAAGCATGGGAGGGGAGATACTATCGGCGAGGCGTATCTTGCCAGTGCGCGAACTGGGTTGGCGAGGTCACTACCTCTAGCGGGTTCTCGTTACCCAGCGGACACAGCATGGCGAGGAGTTGGCTCGTCGGATGGGGTAAGCCTGTCAACCTCTCCTCTATTCGTCCGGGCGACGTGATCATCACTTGGCGTGGGTCGCGGGGTGGTTCTTCGGGACACATCCTCATTTACCTCGGAGAGAACCAGTGTATTCACCGACCAACCCGCTCTAGTCCTGTCCGCCGTATCTCGTTAGATAGATATAGAGGTAAGATTCTCGGGATCAGGAGACCCACCAGAAGATAACATTAAATAGAAAGTTAAATGATTACCCATACCATTGAATTACACGGCCAACATAAATGTGTCATCGACATCAAGGCTCAGTCGTATAACGGACACTGGAGTTGTATCGCCTTCACACCTGACTTATCCATCAGGTGCGTAAGAGCAGATGTCGGGATGTCTCTGCGTAGGTTCTGCGTTGCTGTCGCTGCGCCCTACTGTGCTGACGACAAAGAGTGCTTGCAGATATCTGAAGATCTCTTCGAAGAAATCCAAGATATCCTCGCAGACGAAGATCCTCGTGACCACGAATCCTGAATCCTGAATCCTGAATCCCCGCCCCTGTGATGGGGTGGGGTGAACCTTAACTAACTAACTAACTAACTAACTAACTAACTAACTAACTACTACTATTACTATGGCTACCAACCTAGAAAAACCAGTCACTCGAAGAGTGCCAGAAGTTACCAACGACGAAGGCCGCGCATTGGAAGCTTCGCTTACTCCAGATAACGGGGGAAGCGTAGCCCTTCGATGGGTGGGTCTTCGCCGCGAACCCAGCCTCATCCGACTGCAAGATCTAGCGGAAGGTGCAGGAGCAAGTGGCCTACACATCACGAGGGGCACACCTACCAAAGAGCGAAGCACCGCCGATAAGAAAAACATCGACCGCACTGAGTGGGTCCGGTATGAAGACATCCTGAGTAAGATAAATATTACTCCGATGGATATTAACGAACGGGAGCGTATCACCGCCGTGCTAAAAGGGATACGCGAACACTGGGTGGACTTAACTGATGAGTGAAAAATTACTTAAAGGAGAGTTTGAATTCGCTGGCAAGGTGTTCGACATAAATCTTCAAGGAGACCTAGAGCTACTTGAAGATTTGGCTAATCAGGTAACCTTTAAGGAGCTAAAAGAACTCACAATAAAAGTTATTGAGTCTTGCCTCGAAATTACAAACCCTGAATCCTATGGACTATCACGACAACTACCATGATAAAGTGGCTCGAGATGCGGAAGACGCACTGAACCTGCTAACTGAGGCGGGGATAGATTGCCAACTGGTCGATAGCTATGGTGACCTCGAACTCCTAATAAATCTGTCGAGCGGGGTGTCGATCCGAATCGGGTGCGATACCTATGAGCAACTCGTATTCACCATAGAGGATTAGATTGTTCTTCACCCTGAACCCCGAACCCAGTATCGGGAGTCATGTTACAGGGTTCAGGGAACGGGGCTGTAGCTCAGCTGGTAGAGCGCGAAACTGATAAATTCGATGTCGTCGGTTCGAATCCGACCAGCCCTACTTATCTTAGTAAAAAGGCTTTGCTCCGTATTCAAACTGTTTCCGCATATACCGTCTCTCTCGTAAGAGGCCGTAGTTCCCTGCCCTCTCTGGGCGAGTCAAAGACTCACTCAGTGAGTCAGGTATGTCGGGTGGGTAATAGACCCCATCGTTAGTGGTGTCTGCGAAACCTGTGCCTAGGACATCTTTCATTGTGTCGTATGTCGATCCGGGGTCCAGTCCCAGCTTCATGTGGGTCTGGGCAATGCCGAGTGCCTTCTTGTGGATACCGAAACTCTTGTCGAAGAAACCTTGTATTATGTTATTCTCCTCACCCGGCGTGAGGGGTCTCCTAGTCGCGAGTTTGTATACACCTTTGCGGACATCTTGGTTCTTCTCGTTAAGGGAGAACATCGCGCTCCGATAGTTTCTCTGGAGATCGAGTGGTCTTATCCTGATAGGAGACACATGGTTCCTGATTATTGCTGCGGGATCATACTGATCTTCTTCGTAGTCGCCCTGCTGCATTAAATATCTACCAAGTTCTCTAGCATCTTTAAGTACGCGAGGTTCGAGTCCCTTCTCATAGACATAAGTTAACTTCTTTCCAAAAGCCTCGAAAGGTTCATCAACTCCCTTAGTCGAGATGTCAGAACCCGTCGATGAATCCTTGTTGTAGTAGAAAGCATCACTTACAGCCCCCGCTACAATCTGTGTTGAACCAAATGTCTGGTTAAGCAGACTTCCTAAAACGCCGATAACGGCATCGTCTGGTCCTTCACCAAGAACAAGGGACTGCATAGCGGGTGTAATCACATTGCCTATCGGTGACAGGGGGTCTAGGAACGTAAGGTCAGCCGAGAAGAGCATCTCATCTCGACCGCCCCCGCGGAATCCGGGCAGCGGGATTGGTACGTGTTTGCCTTTGAAGTAAATGATCGCGTGGTCCTTCAGGTAGCTGGGCAAGCTCTCATCTAGGTTGTCTTCGTCCTCTAAATCGATATCAGATAGGAGGGCGTTAATCATTACCGTTCCGAAAGCAGACAAGGAGTGTGCTGTAAGTAGACCCGCGAGTCTTTGTGCCCCTCGATTCTTGAGGACAGAGTTGCCGCTCTGTATCTCCATAGTCGCCGTGCGGTATCCATTGGCCTGAGTTCGATAAACTTCAGTAGTGAAACGGATAAATGGAGATAACAGGTCAGCTATCGGGGTTCTGCTAATCGCTTGGACTAATGGAGTTGTCCGAGAGTGTGCTGGCATGGTGTCTAGGGTCAACTCAGCCGCGTATTTGTCGATCTCAATTTTACCCATCTGCGACAAGTCTACCCCGTAAATCTTACCTGACCCTTCGGCGACGGCTTTCTTCAGAACTTCGACATTGTCGAGGAATACCGCGATCTTCATAAAGTTCTCGGTGGCTGCCTCAAGCTCCAGAAGTCTGTCCATCAGAGGTTTGACAGTCTTGGCTGACACAACGTCTTTCAACGAGTCTGCTCTCTTGAATAGACTATTCATCTCATCTTGAACGTCTGCCATAGTAGTCTCGCCCCGCAGCAGATCTTGAATCGTGCGAGACCTCATTTCGTTACCGACGATCCCCAGACCTGCTCGCGTCATTCGTTCAACAAACTTCTTGTCACTGATCTCTTTCCCTACAGCATTAAAACCAACGAACCCAAGCTCATCCTTCAAGTGTGGGAGAGAAGTCACCATAAGTTGAGGTCTCCCTTGGGCGATAGCCATCATCGACTGACCAGCCACATTTCGGGCGAAGTGTCCTACAGAAAACAATACTTTAGAAAGCATACCTACGCCGGATATCTGCTTGATCCGACCGAGTGTCTGCCTCAACATCTCGGTAGCGGGACTACCCTCGCTGCTCTGGAATTTTTCAGCAGAAGCCTTTTTGAGGGCGTCCACTAGGGCTGGTGGTGCGAAGTAGCCTTGGAGTGGGGAGAAGACAGAGTTACCTAAGTCGCCGGGAATTCTGACGTACCCTTCTGGGAGTTGAGATTCTAGAATCTGCCCTTCCTGTCTTGTCTCTTCACTGCCAGCGATTTCCTCGGGCGAGTAAATCCATTTACCGTCTGAGTCTGTGGGGGATTCCGCAGTCTTCTTAAGTGAATTAAGCATCGAGTGGTTAGCTGCGTGGGTAGCTACTATACCAAGTGTTTTAATCAAGTTAGCAGCACCGTGTTCCTCCCCATAAACTCCAAGCAGTTCTTGAAGTACTTCAGGTTTGTCGTCTCTCCTCCGCAGGTTGTCTCTTATGACCTCGATAGCATCGCTGTTTGAAGCAAGTGTATCCTTACTTACTTTGCCGGGGGTATAACTTTTAAGGAAATCAATACGCATTCGTTTGCCGTAGGACATCCCGTCCACCTCTTTATTATTGTAGTTATCAAGAGCCTCGGCATCTATCTCGGGGTCATCTTGGTCCTCCTTGATACCTTTCGCTTCCTTCAGACGTTTTTTCTCTCCCTTGATGAAAAAATTCTTAAAGTATCGATCAGCGTTCTCTAAGGTTTCGCCGTAGGCAGGGTCATTATATCCTGTATTAGGGTCCGAAACAGCTTTAGCGTAATCCGCATCCTCGAAGAACTTAAAAGATCTCGTCACATATATACCTAAGTTATCGTCAATGGTAACACTAAGATTTAAATGATCATCGCCTAAGCTCTTACTGAGTTTTGTACTTAAGCCGTCGATCTGGGTTCGGAGGTCTACTACTATCTTAGCGAGTTTGGGGTTCTCTGATTGAAGTTGAGCGAAGGCTTGGGCTTGCTGTTCTCCCCGCTTCAGTCGATTTTCTTTCTTTACCCTATCCAACTCCTTGCTCCTGAGTTGCTTGATCTGATCAAACTTCCTCGTGTCGAGTTCCTTCAACGCCTTGGCTTCCGCTTTCTCCTGAGAGAGGTCGGGGTTAGCTTCGAGAACGAGTGTCACCATGTCCGAAAAGACATCTGCGGGGTATGCACTGCTACCCTCCGCATCCGTGATGCTCTTCTCCATCGCATCATACTTCTTTTTAACTTCGTTATACTGCTTAGTGGTAATAAGTGACCCAGTATACCCAGATGCTTTACTAATGAGCCTGTTGATTCTGACCTGCTCATCGGCATCCATCTTCGATATGATACCAAACATTTGTTGTTTAGCTCGCTCCATTGACGACATTGCCCCTCTTTGAGCAGAACTAGCTTGACTAAGCATCATTCGGATTCGGCGGTCGTATGGCCCCTTAAGTGCCCGTATAAAACCTTTAGAAGGAGTTGTGTATGATCCCACTTCAAATATCGGCATCTCGAAAGTCTCGAAGAACTCTGTGTAGTCATTCTCGGATGCGGGTAGTCTGTAAGGCACGGTTTCTTCCACAGTCTTTGTGGTAGGCTCGGCCTGTGTCGGCTGGTCTGGTTGAGCTTCTCCACCAACTTGAGCCGCTGGTAGTGGTGCGGGTTTGGTTTGGTTTGCCAACGCCGCGATTGCAGCTTTCATTTCTTCCGCGTTTGAGGCTTTCTCTAAAGAAAGTAAGTCGTCAGAAGATTTTACAAGACCTTTTTGGTATGCAAAAAGCGCACCTTGCTCAAAAAGAGGTAAGTTCTCATTCGTTCCGTCTGATCCCAGTCCTTTTCCTTCTTCTAATTTCTGAAAAGCTGAACGACTGGCAGAACCTTTAATCCCACTAGCTAAACCCCTAAACAATTCACCAACCTCGGACGCCTTGTCCTGTTCGGTTGTTGGTTGCTGTGGTGCGGGACTTGAACCTGCACGAGGTGTTTTGGTTTGATCCCGTTGTTTCGCCAACGCGCCAAGCTCTTCGCCAATTGCATCGACTGCAACGCGCACATTCGGCCAAAATCTTTTAGTGGCACTAGGGTCACTAGGAGCATTAGAAGAATGAGGTGCTGGAGTAATGCCTAAATTCATAGCTGAATTTAGTAATTCTTCGTTAACCAAGTCCCGTGCGTCCCCGACACTGAATCCTCCCCCAAGTGTTTCGTTCAGAATCTTTGCCGCTTTTTTAAGAATCGGATGTCCATACTGGTCAACTATGCTTTTCTCGTCGCCTTTGTTGATCCACCCATCTGGGCCGATGCCCCAGACAGCATACCATTTTTGGGGCGGCACATTCTTTTTACCTCCCATCCCTGTAGAAACGTAGAAAGGCACATTTACCTTACCTACCCGCACAAGAACCATCATTCTATCTGCGTAGTCCACCATGAGGTCGTCACCAATTTTTTGTATCAGACCGTTTTCATGTAGATGTGCCAGTTTTTCCTGCAAGCCGGGGAGTTTATTTACCTCATCAATTATGTCCTTAGATCTTGTAAAAGCTATGGCACTACTTCCACTGGCGGATTGGGTATACGGAACTCCTTCGGGGGAGGTGGGGAGTTTGGCATCTGTCTTCGTTTGCTGGGTGACTTCTTCTTCTGTTGTTGTTGTTCCATCTGTCTGTGTGGTTGTTGGTTGCTGTGGTGTCTCGGCGGGTGCTTCAGCTTTTTCTTTAGGCTTATAACTACCCCTCAAGAGGTCGGAGTTGTCTTTACTTATAGACCTAGCGAGATTATCTAGGCCGCTATCTACAGCTTCGTTACCTGTCTTCGCAAGGCCCAACGGAAGGAGGGCTACTTTTTTAGGTGGTCCTTTTCTCTCGGGGATGGGAACATACCCTTCTTCACCGGGCTTCTTGTCGTTCTCTGGGCCAAACCTTTTATAAGCTTCCTCGGATCTTATTTCCGTGGCGGCTGCCCACGCGGCCATTCTGCCGTCTGGGGTTCCATCAGAGAACATGGATACAAGGTAGGTGTAAGCACCTTCGGGCGACACAGAGCCAGTAATCCCGTGCTGCGCGAACCGGAACAATGTGCGGAGTGCTTCATCTCCGTTTATAGAAACTTCCGCATCCGACTCGTCAACAGCGGTTATTCCATCAACAGCCGCATACATCGGGTGGGTGTCCCTTGGGTCAAAGTTACTTCTCTGAATCTTTATCTGACCATTCCGAATGTCATTTACCAGACTTTCTTGGTCTGCGTAGGGGTCGCCTTCGGTGATAATTACTTTTATTTTACCCCGACCTTTACCAAATAGATTACTAAACTTAGCCTTAGTCTTTTTGATAAGGCTGTCATACGCTTGTCTGGTCTGTGCCGAGTCGTCCCTATCAGGTAGCTCATCATAGATTTCAGCTAACTTTGTAAGTAGGGCTTGTCGTTCGGGAGACAAGACGGACCCACTAAAGAGAAGTCTCTGTGTTCCTACGGGGTTTGTGATTCTTCCTCCGGTATTTCTAAGGATGTTTCGGGCAACTGCGACTCGGGCATCGGTTGCGGCTCCTGCCTCTCCTGCGGTCTCAGCCCCATCAGGAAGGTAACCTTCTTCGTAGCTCGTGATCCCTCTGGAACTGTCGCCTTCTTTACTGGTACGCCTAAGTCTGACGCTAGTTTGTCGAACATCTGTGATAGGTTCTTTGATGTCATCGGATTTGAATTGTTTGGTTATAGTTTTAGTGATAGCCCCAAACTTCGGGGTAAATTGCTCGGGGTTGTCATCGGTGTTATAGATTAAGATTTCTTGTCCCGCGAAAGTGTAGCCACCCAGCCCACTTTGTTTGACAAGGGGATCTAACATTTCAGGGAGAAGATCAACCCCAGCGTTGAGCTTGATAACTCCTGCGGGTTGGTCTTCAAACCCTCCCTCTTTGACTCCATACTCTATGTCTACTCCTTCGGGAACATACAACTCTTCGATCTCGTGAAGTTCTTGCTGTTCTAGGAGGGAAGCCAGAGCATACATTCTAGACCGGACTTGGTCTAAAGCAGCTTCGTTATCAGTTGAGATGTCAACGCGGACTGTTGGCTCCTTTGCCCCGTCAAGGGTTGAAGCTCCGACGCCACCGATAACAGAAGCAGATACTCCTGCGCCCTCTGGTAGGTCAGATAAGTAGTGGGCAACTAAGAGTTCAACTTTTCTCTTCCTTGTTGACTCCACTGTGCCGCCCAAGATATCTTGGGCCTCTTGGGCCGCGAGGGTGAGGTTGAACGTGGTCAGGAAATCCCCAGACAGAGTTTCAGTGACGGGGGCTTCAAGATTTAAATTGTAGTGTTCGTTCTGGTCTGCGAACTCTACCTTCGGCTTGCTACTCCTTTTCTCTTCTTTAGCCTTGGCTATTTCCTTAGCTTTCTCTTCGAGTTCGTCCTCGGGTTCTACCTTAGCTTGTGACAACAGGATCTCTACGTTTCTCTCTAGGGCTTCTCCGCTAAGTCCTTGCGTGGCGTATGGGTTAGGAGACCGATAGTTGAGTGCCATCCGTCTCCGCTCGTCGATCATTTGATTTATCAAACCTCTCTCTTTTGGAGATAGTGCCTTTAGTCTTGCTTTGTATCTCAGGCTGGACAAAGCCCGGTCAAAATAAGCTGCTTCTATCGTCTTAGTTTTGTCAGAAGATCTGAGGTAAGCTATGACACTCTCTGTATCTCCTTGTTTGCCGCGAATAACATTTTGGAAAGTCATCCGTAAGCGTTCAGAAGCTAGGAGCCTAACGGCGTCTGCTTTGTCAGCGGGGTCGGTAGGTAGCTCGTATTCTGGGTCATCAAAATACTTCTCTCCTATTCGAGTTAACTCTTCGTCAGTCAAGCTCTTGGCAAACTCCGTAATCTCTTTCTCAGACAAAGAGTTAATGTCAGCAACGTGTGCCATCTCATGGTCCAGAACGGATTCCAAGAACATATCATGGGCTGGTGATCCACTTTCGATATCTAGATTTAAAAGATCATTCAGGTGTCGTTCGGGGTTGATGACCATGACTCCCGACGGTTCGATAGCAAAGGAGTGTGGGTAGTCGTAATCAACCACTACCGGAACTTCAGCGGGGACAGACCCTAGCTGTCTTATCCGTGAAACCAATTTAAGTGTCTCAACTTTCTGAGCCTCTGTGTCTAGGGGTTTTACAGTCCGGTAGTTCGGGTCTTGTGGGGACGAAACAGAAGGCCGTTGGGCCACCTCGCCACCAGCCACGGGGGCAGTCGGCATCGGTGCGAGTCTCTCGGTAGGCTCGTTAAATCTACGTCGGGGTTCTTCTTCGCGCTCTAGTTGTTCCCTAGCTTGCTTGGCTGCCCTCGCGAACTCCGTTCTAAGGCGGAACGGCTCGCCTTTAGGCAAGTAGTAAAGCATATCTACCAACTGGTCGAACACTCTAGTGGTCCGTCTGTCAGCCTTAGAGATACCAATAATGTCTAATATCGAATCGATAACCCGGCGGAAGAAATTTTTCTTCTCGGCCACGGTGTCGCCCACCTCGGCGGCGAGTCTCTTGATCTGGATCTGGAACGTGTTACTCGTGAAAAAGTAGGACACAAACTCGTCTAGGCTAGACAAGCCTTCGTCCATCTCCAAGCTACGAGATCTTGGATCTGCTTTTTCATACAAATCTCTGATCTCTTCGTAGGACTTTCTCAGACTAGAAACGACGGGGCTGGTAGCACCAGACGGGTCGTTAATAGCTTTGTGAGTCATGGCGTGGAGATACTCGTGGATAAGAACACTTGCGAGTGACTTGCCATTAGACCCGCGAAGGTTCAGAGATACGGTGTTGGTTTCAGAGTTGTAGCGTCCTACAAAGTCTGCTCTCCCGTCATAAGACCCCATCTCGAACTTGGTGTCGGCCCAAGTTACTTCGGAGTCCAGTAAGGCTTTTGCGGCGGCCTGAAGGTAGAGAGGGTAGTTCTCATTGTTAACAATATTTTTGAGTGCCCTTTTAACTGACTCGGGGTCTCCTGACTTCAGTCCGAGAGCTTTGGCCTCTTGTATGTTACTCTTCTCGGCTACGTCCTGCTCGGCCTTGGTCATTGATCGGGACTTCGCATCCCTGATGGTTGACACGATGTTTCGGCCAAGAGTCTTAATTACTCGCTTACTTACTTCGTTTACAACGAAGTCTTTAAGTTGGTCGGGTAGCCTCGAGAACTCGCTGACCCCAGCTTCCTCCAGAAAAGGCTCCACAATAGTAAAAAAGAACTTTTCATCGGCGACCCTTTGGGCGTCGGCTGCTCTTCTAGTTTTATATCCTCGGGGGTTTGGTGCTATACGGGCCGTGCTAAACTCCCCGAAAGCTCCAGACACATCGGCCCCATTGTATCCTGCGATAGATGCATCAAGGATAGACTTCAGCAGTAGTCTGACTGGCGCGGCTGCTTTCGTTAAAGATTCTGATGTAACGTCGCCTAGTTCTCCATTAAAATTGTTGGTTAGAGCTTGGAAGAATTTTAGTTTTGAAATGGCAGATGCTTGATCGTTATCCACCGACACCGTTGACATACCCTCCACCATATTTGCTAAGGCATTTTCAATATTCTCAGCATTTAATTCTTTAACCTCGCGGCTATTTATATCGTAGGGTTCCCCGGTCGAGGACTCTAAGAAATAGGCGTATACCTCTTTGAAAGATGTTAAGGCAGCTTCATCTTGTGTGATCTGATTTAAGAATCCGCGAACAAATAGGTCTGCCCCCGCAGCCACTTCAAGATCACCCATTGCTGTTTGTACAGCCGTAAAAACTGTCCCATACTTGTCTTCAAGAAGAGCTTTTCTTTTTCGCTCCGCAGAATCTTGCCTCGTTTTAAGATCTATCGCCGTGGTGTAATCAATTTGTGTAGAAGTGTGGGGTCTATCTGCTTTTCCTTTTTTCACAAATTTAACAGTAAAACTTTTAGCGTTACTATAATCGCCTGACCCAAACACAACGTCTTTTATTTCGGTAGGGGTGAGGTCAGAGGCATTTATGGTCTTAGTGTTTCCGTTCGCGTCAGTTACTTTGAAGGACTGAATCTTGTCCCCAGTTTCTATGACTACACTCGAATCTCTTGTCGATTCAGCATCGTAGACAGGAGACTCAGCCAAAACAGATCCGACGGTATACACTTGGGTTTCGGGTTTTATCTCCCCCACCATTTCTTGTGCCCCAACCATACCCCTAGATAGGTCGCCCGTAGTAGCATCTGCTTCCGGTGCGATCACCTTACCAACACTAACCGACATACCCGACAATCTATCAAATTCAGCGCGGCCATCGAAGAAATTGAAGAGGGCGGCAAGGTGGTTGGTCTCGGGGTCCGCTTCTACGGGGGTACTCCCCCCTACTTCCGTCGGTGCTGTTATTTCACTCACTTGTTCAGGTTGGTTTTGCCCGAATTCGTTGTAGGCTATACCAAGAATATCCGCCCCCACTCCTATCTGGGCATCGAGAATCGGGTCGAGGGAGACGAGATTCTCTGTTAAGATACTCGTTGATCCAAACTCGATATTTTTAGCAGCTTTAGCTACAGCGGATACTTCTCGATTTACTATCGCACTAACCAAAGTATCGTTAAAAGTGGTTTTAGAAGTTAGTCCGCTCTCTTTGTAATCAGAGTAAACATCAACTAGAAATGATTTCAGCCTTTCTTCTGGGGTTGAGTCTTTACCCTCTTCGTCTTTTGCATAGGAGCTAAAACTCGTATCTTTGATAAGGTTGAAGTTATTTACCTTTAGACCTATTAGTTTATTTATGACTTCAATGTAGTCATACTCTAGCTGTTGTTTTTTAGTAGATATCTTAACGGAGTTGCCTAGAGATTCTCGGATATATGCCGAAGAAAATTCTTTTTCGACGCGGAGCCTAACCAACTTTTCTAGTTTTTGAACGAGGCTGGGGTCCGATTCTTGTATTATGTAATGTCTACCATTTGGGCTGATAGCTTCTCCCACGTAAGTTCCAGCTAAAGATATCGCCTCGGGTAGTGTGATACGTACACCGGGAGTTCCTTTTGTTACCACATCGGCATCTCTCGTGAATAAGGCGACATCACTGACTCTTGTTTCTTCTGCGACTTGTGGCCTTTCGCTTTTTTGTTTTTCGGTTTTAAACTCTTCTTGTGTTTTTTGTCTTAACACAAGAGTTTCAACTGTATAGGCATACTGCGCCAGTTTCTGGGATTTTTTATCAAGTGTCTGCTCTGGCTGGATCGGCGTGTGGGAACCTAACCTATCGAGCATGACCTGAGTCTTGGTCTTTCCTTTTTCCGCTAAAACTATCTCTTGCTTGCCTCCCGTTCCTTTAGTTGCGTATTTTTCAAACGGGTCAACATAGGTGGGGGCGACTTTTTGAAATATGTAGCTCTTACTTGCTTTCTGATAATACTTCTTAAAAGCAGGGTTAATCTGGTCTATTCTCAGTTTGCCTTTAGGTGGTTCCCCTTCACCTTTATGAATGAATTCCTCGCTCAGTATTACGTCATACCCATCGGCTATGGCAGACGCCATCGCCACTACGTCGTTATTAAAAGCGACTGTTTTAGACTCTGAATTCAAAACGCGGACAGTTACTGTCGCGTCTTTCTTCATCACGTTTGGTACTTCTCTTTCTACAGTTTGACCTTTTTTAAGCCTTAGATCAGGCTCAACCGTAGGGTATCTAGCCTCGATTTCCTGTTCTACCCTTCTGTTTATCGCCCCCAGTTTGGCAGGGGTGAGCTTTAAAATCCCTGAATCAGCTAGATCCTGCGGGTATCTGTTTTGTTTTTTCTGTGTGCCTGAGTTGTAGCGGTATCCACTCTTGATCTGCTCGACGAGGTATTTTATAAAAAGTGCCCTAGCTCGGTACGTCTTTTGTGCGTCGGTAAAACCCCCATCTGAAACAGCACCTCTCTCGAAAGCAGTCAGCACATTATCGGACATTTGGAGATTAAAATTGATTGGCTTACCTTCCGAGGTCTTTGCACCCTCATCTGCAAAAGTAGTCATAGATACTTTCACATCCGCAAACTTTCCTGTGATTGGTACAGTTAAACCTGTCCTTGGGGCTTTTTTTGGTTCGAGGATATCATCGACTAATTTTTTTGTGTCGGCTCTCTTAGCCGCGTTATTGGAGGCCAGTAACTTCTGTAGCAGGGGGGCTGTCTCGCGCTTAAACGTCTCCTCTGCTTGCATAAACGGCCCTTTGAGTTTAGCCATTTCGACTATCTTATCATAGATAATTTTCTCGTCCGGCTTGAGGAGGTCATAGATTTCTCTCTCGGAAGCTCCCTCTCCTTCTCTTTTACTTGTCCTTAGCCTGTTAAAAGACCTAATGAACGTGGAAGTATATGCTCGGTAGTTCTCAGTCTTAGCTGGGGCTTCGGCTTCGGCCTCGGCTTCCTGTTTAGCTTTTTCGAGAGCAGCTAGGAATGTTTCGTTTCTCCTGCTGCCGACGACCTCGATATTAGAGTTTGTACTAGGATTGAGTGTGATTAGCTTGGGGTTCTGGTTTCCAAATTGGCTTGGGGGGTACGCCGTTATTGTAGTCTTGTTGTCATCCCCCTTCGTGATGCTCTCAATCAGGTAACGCACGGAGTCAGTCTCTTGGTCTTTGCTATACTCAATGATGTCGCCCACAAAGGCTCTTCCTTTGGCTTGTGGTCGGTTGGTGAATTTACCTTTGTTAGTGATCTGAATAAAGTCTTCCTCGGCAGAATTCAGTATATATTGTTCGTCTGGTTTGCCCTCGGCGTCCACCGACACTTGGTCTTTATTAAAAGTTATTTCATCCTTCGTGTCTGGTCTTATGGCACCCCCAACGCTGCCGTCTTCGTTCCGATATTTAATAAGTAACTTAACTTGTTGGGGTGCGGCTTCGGTCCCGTCTCCGACAAAACTGGCAACAGCCTCGCCCAAATTATAGCGTCCTTGCAGGTCGGTTAAAGTGTCTTCAGTAATGCCGAATAGTTCAGATAAGTTTTTATCTTTTGAAATATCTTCTTGGCTTTTGCTGTCGCGAAGAGCTTTAGAAATAAGATTAACTTCTTTGGCCCCGATGATTTTTACGAGATCTTTCTTTGGGTCTCCCTTGCTCTTAAGAAACTCCTGATATTCATTGTAAGCTTCAAGCTGCCCCTTGTAAATCTCATTAGCTTTCTTGTGAGCTTCTCGATATCTTTGGTCAATTTGTTTTTTAGTTTCTCCTTTTTTCTGCAACTCAGCATATTCCTCTCGTGAAGGCAGAAATTTTCTATTTGGCTTGGCAGGTTTTTTTACCTCTTTGGGTTTATCTTGTTCTGAGGTAAACAGGTCTACCTCGATATTTTTGTTCTTGTTAAGCGACAGGGTGAACTGGCCTCGTGATCCCGCATCAACGGTAACGGATTTTAGGTTGTTACCCTCAAAGTTAGGATTGATCTTTGCTTCAGGGGCAGCCTCTTCCTCGACGGCAGCCTCTTCCTCGACGGCAGCCTCTTCCTCGACGGCAGCCTCTTCCTCGACGGCAGCCTCTTCCTCGACGGCAACCTCTTCCTCGACGGCAACCTCTTCCTTGTCGGCAAGTTCCCTCCTACGAGCTTGCTCTGCTCTGACTCGGTTAAGACCTTCCTGAGCTAACTCGGCCACATCTCTCCCTTCGGGGTCTGTAACATACTGTCTAAGGGTGTCCTTAAATTCAGTCTTAGCTTCTGACAACTCTTCGTCAGTTCTGTTTTGGATGTCTTCTTCTGAAAAAGGAGCAACAGAAGTAGTCTCTTCCTTGTCGGCAAGTTCCCTCCTACGAGCTTGCTCTGCTCTGACTCGGTTAAGACCTTCCTGAGCTAACTCGGCCACATCTCTCCCTTCGGGGTCTGTAACATACTGTCTAAGGGTGTCCTTAAATTCAGTCTTAGCTTCTGACAACTCTTCGTCAGTTCTGTTTTGGATGCCTTCTTCTGAAAAAGGAGCAACAGAAGTAGTCTCTTCCTCGGCGTTCTCTCGTTCTTCTGGAGCCAAGGGTTTGTCTTCTTCTACTACTGGGACATCTTTTGGGTCTAGTCCTGCCGCTTTGAGTTGAGCTTCTCTCATAGGAGAGTGGCTAACTTTTCTTTCACTCAAGTCTTTTGCCTTATATCGTTCTGGTAGGGCGTCTGCCTTGTTGCTGTCATCGATATCAGGGTCCGCTGGTTCTCCGTCCAGACCTTCTTGGGCCACTGTTACGGCAGCATCCTCTTCACCTTCAAGAGCCTGTTGGATCGCGGCTTCTGTTTCTTGAACTTCTTCTACCGCAACTTTAGCGGGTAACGTAGCCTCTAATAACTGGCCTGCGGTTAGCTGGGTCATTTCGCCACCTACGGGCACTGGTACCGTCCTTCGTCCCCCAGATGCTTCGAGGATGGTCTTTACAACCCCGGCAGTGATTGGACTTCCTTTTGCTTGGAGATCTGCGGCCACCCTGTCGGACAACTTTGTCTCTATCTCCCTGATAGCTTGTTGCGTGGCTCTGGTGGTCTTGCCTGTTACCGTGTCGTATATACCACGGACGCCTCCTGCTGTAGATCCTATCGTTGCGCCAATTAAACCAGCATAAACTGCGCCCGACAAACGGTCATATAGGGATGTCTCTTCGTCTGTAAAAGCATCTTCGACAATCCCGTTGACGAGTTCATCCAATGCCTCTTCTGGAAACTCTTCCAAACCCGCTCTTGCGGCTGTTGTTATGGGGCGGGGTAATGATAAACCATAGCCTTTCAAGGCTTTCGCCTTAATAGCTTTTTTAAGGTTGGCTTCGACTACATCTTTAAAACCCTGTTCGGTGATCTTGCCTTTAATATTCGCAGACAATCCTTTCGTGTTAGCAAAGCTATTGATCGCTTTTAAGACCTGAGCTTTGTTAGCTCCAGCCAAGATCAAGTCCTCAAGACCTCCTCGCCCAGCAAAGCTAAAAGCTGAAGTTATGAGACCTGTGATCGCGCCTTGTATCAACCCTGATTTTAAGGCCACCTCCCTTATTTCTTCGGGGGTATACTCCTTCCCTGTTTCAGGGTTTGTCTGCCCTTCCAGTGCAGAATACGTGCTGGAGTATGCCCTACCGGATTGTCGGTTAGCCGCTGGTATAAAAAGGCCGGGGCTTCTTACGGCCTTGCCATATAAGCTAGTTCCTGCGACAGCTTTGTTGTATCCCTTGATGATACTAGAAGCCTCGTCATAGTTCATCTTGATGCCTTTTCCTCCTTTGCCAGAGAAAATTCCATCCGATATTTGCTTGGAGATAATTTTATCTACTGGGTTTTCTGCGGTCTCTTTGAGTGTCCCGCTGACTACAGCCCTTGTTAACGACTTGACCGACGCTCGCGATCCTGTTCTGGCGGCTACATATGCTGCCCCGCCGATGCCGCCTGTAAACGCAGACAAAACGCCAGTGACAACCACATCAACAATCATGGGTGCGGCGGCTTCAGAGACATCTTGAATAAACCCAAGATCTTGACCAAACAAGTTTGCGATTTCTCTCCTTTTGGCGGATTCCTTTGCGTAGTTCACAAAGTAATTTTTAGCTGACTCGCTACCTGCTAATGCTGGTATTGCCATCACCATCCCCGCAACAGAATCAAGCAATGAAGCCCCGATTCCTTGGCTTCTAATTTTGAACTCTTGGAAATTATCTTCGTCTGCTAGATAGCTTTCGACGATGTCGGCCATCTCCACGCCCTTGTCGCGTTCATCGTCCCGAAATTTTGTCCACCCTTCTATGAGGGTGTCGCTGTCATCTTCTAACTCCTGAAGTCGTTTATCTGTTTCAGCGGCGGCAGACACTCTAAAAATTTCTCGGTTGTCGCGAGCCACTTGTTTTTGCTGGGAAGTTAACTCATCACCATATGCAGACAGAGATTTCTCAAAGGCTTCTTCTTGAAAGATGAGGGCCGGGTGAAAGGTTACGTCGCCGTCAGGGAGGACTATAATGTTGGACTTTGCTGCACCCTCAAAATCGTTAGGGTCAACATAGTCCGTATAATTCATAGACTCTCTAGCTACCTTGATATCGATAAAAGACCTAACTTCTTCTGGAGTAACAACATCCCCGGCATCTAACAAGGAGTTGCCTTCGCTATCTTTACGATTATTCAGTTGGTAAGCTATCGACTGAGCAATATCGTCGGTGAACTCATCTGTACCTTGTCTATAATTGAGTCTTTTTGTGTCAAATTTAGCCTCAATAGTGTCGATGATTTTTTCGGCTTGTTCACTAAGGGGTGTGTCTACTCCCTCGTGTGTCTCCAAATAGTGTTCGGCGGCTTTAAGTTCTGTGAGTCTACTGAACTGATCCAAGTATGGTTTCAGTTCGTCTCCTTGGAGAGCAGCCTCGATCTCGCGGGATCTCTGAACTTCCTGAAAGGTCATGCCCCCCGATGACTTAGGAACCTTCGACAGTCTCAAAATATGAGGTACGCTCTGGTAAGAAATAGCTCCCTTATCTAAAGCTTTTTTGATTTCTTGATTAAGCTGATCTTCGGGAACTGCTCGGGGGTAGAACAAATCGACTTGCTCTTCACCGTCTTCGTCAACAGTCTTCACTTCAGCAAAGGCCACTCCTGCGATAGAGTCGTCGAGCCTCTGGCTGACCATAGCCCGGTTTAAAGCGTTTCTATTTTCGAGGTTTGAAAGATCTGCTTCAAACTGCTCTCGGGCCGCGATTCCCTGTTCGGTGTCTAGCAGACCCTCTTGCCGATAGCCGTTGTAAACAGAGGCGGCGTCGCGGAAGCCCTCCCCAATATCGCGTCCCGTAAAACTTAAGACATCGTCTGTGATTTCGTCGAAATCTTTTTCCTTAGCCCCGTAAAGATTGAGGGCGTTGAAGGCGTCGATATCTTCTCCGCTAGGCTGCTCTAAGGCAGTCTCAGAGAGAATCCCCCTCCTCTGTAGCAACCCTATCTGGGCGTTGCGGATGTCTAGAGGAGTGAGGTTTTCGTTATACTCGCCACTATCTAGAAAAGTATTGGTGAGATATTGACCATATTTTTTGACGTATTCCCCGTGTGGATCTTCGGGGTTCGCGTCCTCTACTCTGGAGAGGGATGGCAAAGCGAGGTTACTCTCCCCTAACTCCTCTTTTAGCCACTCAAGATATGTCTTGTGGGTGGGTTCTGTTTCTTCGGCGTAAGGGTCAGAAATCAAAGAAAAAGGAGAAGCCATAATACGATCTGTCAGGTTTGCCAACAGGATCGTAAATACAGTCTCTCGTAATTATTCTCCCGCGTTGACGGTTGGGTTGCCCCCTCTTGAGGGGCCGCCGCCTAATCTATAGTATTGATGGACAAGTTTCAAGAGTTGATTTCCTCTAACTGGGTCTTTGAGTATATCCCCAGCACTTTGGCCCTGAAAATCAGCAAAGAACATGCGGTCTTCAGTTATCGCAGACTCGACCATATTTAAAAGGGGGTATGTTGCTTTGGGCTGGTTACTAAGTTTATCAAACGGGGTGAGTTCACGCCAGTCAACTCTTTCTGTTGCATCGGGGCCGATGAAGCCTTTGAAATCTTTAGGCTCATCAAGTATCTTAGACGCCTCTTCCCAGTCTTCTTTCCGCGCCGTTAATTGCGTGTTCATGTTATCTCTCATCTCTTTCGCTAGCTTGTCTTGTCGCTCCTGCTGCTCTGTTTGCGCGACGATCTCTGCGGAAGACCTAGCGTTTCTTGTCGCCTCTATTTTCCTGTTTATGGCGTCAACAATCGTGGAATTCTTAATGCCTTGAGTCATCGATGCAGCGGTCTCGAAGTCACCAGCGGCTATGAAGCTCTCAATTTGCATTGCTTTCAACATCTCATTAGATGATTCCTCCTCCGCTTTGCTTTTCAGGATATTGGAGACCATAACCTGCGTGTTGGAAAGCGATGGGTTGCTCCTTAGTGTTCCGCTGTTAGCAACTGTCCAAGATAAAAGCTCTGCCATCGCAGCCTTTGGGTCGTCCATTTCGGTAATGTCTGCTAACTCCTGACTCAGGACCGGGTCGTCTTGCCTAGTCTGTCGTATCAGCTTTTGGTTTTGTTTCTCCTGACGAAACTTATTTTTCTGCTGTTTGAAAATAAAGTCTTCTCTTTTACGCCTTCTTCGATCCTCTCGGTCTTTAATATTAGCCTCAAGCAAAGGGTTAAGGTCACGGCGGTATGCATCAGCAAACCTTTCCGTGTCTTCTGGGTTCATTCCTCCCATACCAAAGAAATTTTTTCTAAGGGGTTTAATATCCCGATCAAATGATATTATGTCAGACATATTTTTGTGGGTTTAAACTGTATTATTTATTTTGTTTAGGAAAAAGTTTGCCCATCAAAGAGAGCCTCCAGCCTGACGACTGATATCACTAGAACGCTTTACTTCCCTGATTGCTCTCTTCCTGTCAGCGTTACTCAATCGACCTTCGATTCTTCCTTTCTTTTTCTCAGGCAAAGGCAGACCTCTTTTTATCCTATAATTCATCTCGGCTAACTCCTGTTGTTTCATCAGGGCAGCCCTTCGGGGGTTATTGTAGCGCATTTTATTGTCTTTAATTTCTTGAAACTTATCATAAGCATCTTCTGAGGTAATTTCTCCTTTAGCTACTTGTGACGCTAACCGAGACTTAATTCGTGAGTCGGGAGCAATTCTCTTAGCGGGTTTAGACAACGCAGTAAAGGTTCCGGGCGCGACTTTTCCTGAAGCCCGATCCGATTGCATCTGGTAAAGCTCGGCTAATCCGCCATCTCCCTTAACCCCAGTAAATCCTTGCGCCCGTGCGTCTGCGGCTAATTGACCGTACCCTCTAGAACTAAGTTGGGGTCTTACAGGCTTACCTGCTTCCGCTGCTTCTCGTCCTGCCGCTCTAACTTGCTGTATCTTTGCAGCTTTCGCGGCTTTCGCGTAAGCAGGGTTCTCTATAAAGTCATCTATGCGACTTGCAGTAACTCCAGCCTGTTGCGCTTGCATAGACGCTCGTGCGATAGCGTCCTCTCTGTCGTTCCCCGGACTCATCTCCATCGCTTCCATCAGGGACGCAGCGGCTTCTTGTCGCGCAAAAAGTTGTTCTTTATTTTTCGGCTCCACATACTCAGGTGGCGTGTTACCACGACCAGCACCCGCCGTAGCATTAGGGTTTGCCGTGTTTGTACCTCTATTCCCACGACCAGCACCCGCCGTAGCATTAGGGTTTGCCGTGTTTGTACCTCTATTCCCAAGACCAGCACCCGCCGT
>Ga0222719_10000946_pt1 | contig 28876 bp, 54 predicted proteins | sample C33_34DmetaG_FD_165039 | JGI IMG/M metagenome (GOLD analysis project Ga0222719, IMG submission 165039) | Estuarine water microbial communities from San Francisco Bay, California, United States - C33_34D | ecosystem: Environmental > Aquatic > Marine > Unclassified | place: USA: California...
AGATTTTTTTTGCAGGAACACCAGCAGCAAGTGAAGCTCCCCCTAGTAAGACTGAAGTGTAAGTATGCTCAGCGTTGACTGGATGCATTCTTCGGTCCCCACCTGGACCTAAAATTTTATCTTTTGAGTTGTCTGTCCAGTATGTGGAAAAAGTAGACCCCTGTACATGATTGGTTAAAAGAAAACCTTTTGGTCCACCGAATATTGAAAGGGTTTTTCCGAAGAGTGGACTTAGTGTAGTTTTATCATGAGCAATCATAGTTCCTTGACTGCCCATATATAAGTAATTAGGAAGATCTGCCAGTATAGCATTATATCTTCCGTCACCATTCCATCCGTTGTCCCCGTTATAAGCAGGTCTTTGTCTAGTATATAATTTCATGTTATTTTAAGTTACACTAAATTTCTTCAATAATAGATGCAAAAATTAATCCTGCAGAATCTAATAAAGTATCAGCTGAATTTTGTGGATTCCTTCTAATTGTAAGTATCACCATTGAGTCTGCGGATATTTCAGAACTCAACGGAGTAAATTTTATTCTTTCATTAACTAGTCCATATGAAGCAGATGGAGCACTTGAAGTTATTTCTCTAAAACTACTACTTTTATTAGCGTCTAAAACATCTCCTGCAGAGAATTTTTCTAACTTTACATCCCAAACTACATTTCCAGCCCTTGCTTCAGTAGTCCACATTACATCAATTACAATTTCTCCACCTAAATAATTTTTTGTCAAAGAAGGAGGAATGATCCATTTTGCACTCCTTGGCCCATGCTCTTGATATGTTAACTCTGTCCAATTTTGATTAGATCCAACAATATTGTCCAATATTGGTTCTACGGATAGATCTTCTTCTAGTTCAGCAGCTCCAGCAGAAAGAACACACCTTAATCCTTGATTAAAGACTCCAGTATTTCGAGCCGCTTCATAATGGGCTCTTCCTTGAGAAATATAATTTGATAAACTAATATCATTATTAGCTGGTAGAGACAAAGCGTCATTTTCTTTAAAAGTGCCAGCTGAATTATCATTGAATTGTATATATGATCCAAATTGACCAGATCTCATTGGGGCATATTCTATATATGTGCCAACATCATGCATTGAAAAAGAAAATACTTGAGTCACATTAGTACTTTGATTTCTTAAATAAATATGGTCTGGCATATCTCCATCGAATGAATCTCTGCTGGAAATTTGTTGATGTCTTGCAAAGCCGCTACCAACAGGTTGCTTTAAGTCTGCTTGAACATCGGACAAAACAACATTACTGCCACCACCATCAACTCGTAAATATTTTCCAGCGCTCAATGCACTTGGAGTATCACTTAAAGAGATAAAGCTATTAGTGGTAGGCGGAAATGAAGCACTAATTGCGATCCCAACAGATGTAGAAGCTAATGATATATTTGATCCTTGAACTATTTTTTTGAAAGTATTATTTGCGGAATCTCCAATAATTGATTGACCTACTGTACCATCATCAACATTAGATGCTGGTAATATGCCCACTCCAGTTCTATCAATAAATTCAATTCCATTTTGAGTGCTGTTCACTTTTACAATTTTGTTAGCATTGCCGACAAAAGTGTTAGGGGTGTCAGATAATCCAGTAAATGTTGACGATCCTCCGCCTCCGCCAACTAGATCTACAAATTCAATACCCGTTCCATCGGAAGTTACTTTGAGGTATTTATTCGCAGTTAATGTTGAAGGAGTGTCTTTTAGTCCAGTAAACCCAATAGCTCCTCCTCCAACGCTCACATCAGCAAATTCAATACCTGTTCCATCGGAAGTTACTTTGAGGTATTTATCTGCAGTTAATGTCGAAGGGGTATCTTTTAGTCCACTAAAGGAAACTGCAGATTCTGAATCTAAGTCAACAAACTCTATACCGTTCTCACTTGACTTTAAGAATTTTCCAGAGTTATATGTACTTGGAGTATCTGAGAGTCCAGAAAAAGCAACGGCACCAGCTTCAATGTCTATATCGGCAAATTCAATGCCTGTTCCATCGGAAGTTACTTTGAGGTATTTATCTGCAGTTAATGTCGAAGGGGTATCTTTTAGTCCACTAAAGGAAACTGCAGATTCTGAATCTAAGTCAACAAACTCTATACCGTTCTCACTTGACTTTAAGAATTTTCCAGAGTTATATGTACTTGGAGTATCTGAGAGTCCAGAAAAAGCAACGGCGCCAGCTTCAATGTCTAAATCGGCAAATTCAATACCTGTTCCATCGGAAGTTACTTTGAGGTATTTATCTGCAGTTAATGTCGAAGGAGTATCTTTTAGTCCACTAAAGGAAATATTTAAATTGTCAATACGTGAACCTAAAAAGCCTGTAGCTGAATTTAAACTATTAATTTCAGAGTCCAAGTCATACCACTGCGTGCCAACATTCGAGCTTTTTAAATAAAAGTTATTTTGATAACCAGTAGGGGTATCTACAAGCCCTGTAAGGTGAGTGGCTCCAGTAATTGTATATCCAATGTCTCCAGTAGTTGTTGCCGCTTTCCATACGAGATTCCGATTCTTGTCTAACGCTAAGAATCCGCTAATGAGTTCAGTGGTTGGGCGATCTGCTACATTTTCTAAAAAGTTAACATCCTGAAACCTAATATCACCAGTATGTGAAAATAAAAACTTTCCAGATTCATAAGATGATGGAGTGTCTTTTAATCCGCTAAAAGATGTATCTGATAATTCAAATGTTGCAAACTCCAATCCGTTAGATGTACTCTTTAGGAATTTACCTTCATCGTAAGTTTTAGGTGCATCAAGTAATCCTGTAAAGTGAGTGGCTCCAGTAATTGTATATCCAATGTCTCCAGTAGTTGTTGCCGCTTTCCATACGAGATTACGATCCTTGTCTAACGCTAAGAATCCACTAACAAGTTCTGTAGTTGGACGGTCTGATAAATCTCCCAAGAAACTGACTGCTCCACTAAGATTCGAGTATTCCAATCCGTTAGATGTACTCTTTAGGAACTTACCTTCATCGTAAGCTTTAGGTGCATCAAGTAATCCTGTAAAATGAGTAGCTCCAGTAATCGTATATCCAATTTCACCTGTAGTTGTTGCGGCTTTCCATACAAGATTACGATTCTTGTCTAACGACAAGAACCCACTGACAAGTTCAGTGCTTGGACGATCTGCTACATCTTTTAAGAATTCAACAGATTTAAAAGTTGTTTCGGTGTCAGTTGAAAATAGAAACTTTCCGCTATCATAAGCTGAAGGAACATCTGATAAATCTAATACAGATACACCTGTACTATTGAATCCATTTCCTCCATCATTAACTCGCAAGAAAGAGTTTGGTTTTAGTACGCTAGGAGATTCAATTAAATCCCTAAAACTAATAAAATTATCTTTAATATCTTGATATCTGATTGCACTATTAGTGCTAACTAGAAATCCTCCATCACTGTAATTATTTGGAGTATCTACTAAGCCTGTAATATGGGTAGCTCCAGTAATTGTATATCCAATGTCTCCAGTAGTTGTCGCAGCCTTCCATACGAGATTGCGATTCTTGTCTAGTGCTAAGAATCCGCTAATGAGTTCAGTGGTTGGGCGGTCTGCAACATTTTCTAAAAAGTTAACATCTCCAAAGGAAATATCTCCAGTATCTGAAATTAGAAATTTTCCAGATTGATACCCAGTAGGAGTATCTGATAATCCAGAAAATGCTATTTGTCCACCTTGACCAAGATCGAAAAATTCTATACCGCTAGCTGTAGAGCGTAAAAATTTACCTGATTGATATCCAGTTGGAGTATCCGAAAGTCCCGAAAAATCAACCAAGCCACCATCTCCCAAACTAAAAAATTCAATACCACTAGCTGTAGATCTTAAAAACTGACCTGATACATATCCATTTGGAGTATCAGATAGGCCAGTAAAAGGAGTATTTGTTAATAGGTAATAATTTTGTCTTATTCCTGAAATTAAATGTGGAGTGTTGGTTTCCTTTTTAAATTTTGATACAGTGTCACCCTCAAAGATTGGCCCCATAACTCCAACAACATTGTTAATCAAATAATCTCCATAAGCTTTAGATTTAGATAAACTACCAAAAGATTGAAATATTTCTTCTCTTTCGGTAGGGTTAGGACTCAATAAGTTTTCCAATAAATCGTGTACAGTAGCTGCATTTAAATCTGTAAAATTATAACTTTGACTAATGACTTTAGTTACATAACTTGTGCCGTTATCAATAGCAGTTTGTAGGTTAGATATCCATGTTGCTGCACTCCATGTGTCACCTGCATTATACAGTGCATTTGCAGGCAGAAAAAAAGCTTTTAGGAGATTCGCACTTCCAGTCCATCTTTTTGTATTGTTTACGTCTGGGTTTTCTATTTTATCTTTTATGGCATTAAAAGCAGCCAACTCGATGTCTGCATCACTTCCAGCGGTAGACCAAGTTGCTTTTCCTACGTTGTTGCCTAATTGAAGTGCTCCAAGTTTAATTTTAGCGACCCATTCTGCATTAGGTCCAGTTTCACCAGGTTTAAATTCAGTCGTTGGAAATGGCTGCAGTAATGTCGTTGATTGCAGTACACCAATATCTTGAGTATCAAAAAATTCTTTAACAGAGCCGTCGCTATCTCTTGAGCCTAATTCAGCTTTACCTGTAATCTTTAATAAATGATGTTTTTCGGTATTATCCGAAGAATCTAGCGGGTCTTGAGAAATTTTTGCCATATCAAGTGTATCTTAAAGTTAATGTGAGTGAAGAATTTTCTAATAAAGTTGCAATTCTTTCTGTATCCTCGTCATAATCTACAATTGTAGCAATTCTTAAAGCATTTCTGTCTGCAATTTTTTCTACAATATATAATCTTTCCCCAAGCCCACTAGGAGTAAAAGCTTTTGGAGCCCTGCCAACAAATTCTTCTATCGGAGCAAAATCTGGATCATTAACTATATAAAAATTACTAAAACCTAATGAGCTCGGTAAGTATTTTTGAGGTAATTGATATTCATAACCAAATATTGGACCTTCTATTACAATTTCCTGAGTAGTTGAAGGCGGAGTTTTTGTAGGGGTTGGAGTTCTAGTAGGAGTAGGAGTTTTTGACCTTCCTGGCGTTGTGGTTGCGCTTGGAGTTGCTGTTGGACTTGGAGTTTTTGATGGAGAAGGAGGAGGAGGAGCTTCTAGTATGTCATCATTTTCAGCAAGAAAATCTTCATAAGTATCAACAGGACCAGATGCAGGTTTAGCTAATTCTTGTAATGTGTTAAACATCCAGTCAAACTGACTTTGATAACCTTTTAATAAATTATCAGCTCCTTTTTCAGTGTCATATTGCTGAGCAATATTTAAAAAATTTCTTAATGTAATTTTTCCGAGTTTCCTTTTATCGGGATTATCAGGAAATACTTCAATCATTAAAATGTCATTGAAATCAATTTCAGTAATTTCTGGTAATTCATCTGGTCTTCTAGTTGACATTATTTAATTTCCTCTATTTTTGCATATAATTTAGAATGTTCTATATATGTACACTTAAAATCCTGCGGAATTTGAATAGTTGTATTTGAACCAAAATCCATACTGAATCCGAATGCATTATCGCTTTCGTCCGCCAGCGACGTCGTTTCGCATATTCTAGTAAAAACTCCAGAAATGGAGCCAGAATAACTATAATACTCAAAAGATTCAGGTTCTGATTCAAGGTCAGTTTTATCAAGAGTATTGGGAGCCATAGATAGACCTAATGTATCAGGAACAAAGGGCATTGCATGCCCAATAACACCGCCATTAGGCATATAGTATATAATGCCATTAATTGTGTGTTGATGAAATTCTCCAATATTATGATTATATAAATGCACTGGATAATAATATCCTGTTCCCCATGTACCATCATCTCCATAAACAAAATATGCTGTATTAACTGGAGCTTCTTCCGTGTCAGGAGCTCTATTGTAACCTATTGGCAAAGAAGTTGCCGCATGATTCATTTCTGAATTAGGCATGTAATATACAACGCCATTAATATTATGAGCATGACTTAAGCCAATACCCTCGGTACTAAGAAAAACTGGATTGTAATAACCTAGTCCATTAGCCCCGTCATTGCCATAAACATAGTAAGGAGGATTATTTTCTGTTCCTAAAGAAGTTATTGGAACACTGGTAAAACTTGCTGAAGAAGGTGATGGAGTGACGGCAGGAGCATTACTGCTGGGAGATGGAGTAACGGCGGGAGCATTACTGCTAGGGGATGGAGTTACAGCTATACTGCTAGGGGATGGAGTTACGGCTGGAGCTCCTTGACTTCTTGAAGGACTTGGTGGAGGTGGAGTTCTAGTTCTAGAAGGGGTAGGAGAAGGCGGAAGAGGAGTTCTAGTTCTAGAGGGAGTGGGAGAGGGTGGAGCTGGAGTTCTGCTCCTTGACGGAGTTACGGAAGGAGCAGGGGGTTCATAGCCATGATAAGATGGTTCGCTAGAAAAACCTTCAAATTTTAATATTTTTCCAGACATAATTCACAAAGACTGAACTCTTGTTGTAATTTCTTTCTGTATGGTGACTTGTCCTGATAGAATTGTTATAACAGTATCTTGTGGATTGGCAGACTGTGATATTTGTAGATCATAATCATAAACTCCTTCTAACACATTGTTAAAATCAGATGTGAAAAAATTTACTCTTATTTTACCTCCACCTAAATTATCTATCCCTCCCGAACCACCAGAAGATTCACTATTTTTTGTTATAACAGCTTCAGTATCAGCCTTTGGATTTAATGATGTATATCCAGTAAAAGGCTTTTTAATCGTAAAAAGAATTAAAAAATCTTTTGGATCATATAACGCACCCTCTCTATAAATAGACATTTCTAGAGCAGCATAATCTCCCAATCTTAAATTAAAGTCAGACATCTTTACTAGTTACACTTTTTTTAGGCTTTATTTTACTTGAAAACATTAATAAAATACCGATTATAAATGCGATAACAGAAAATACTAATATTGGTTCATACTGATTAAAATATGAATAGCTTTTATTATTATATTCAGCTTTATCAATTATACCGTCTTTATTAGAATCTAATTGAGTAAACTCTACTTGATGGCTTTGGTTATTAATTTTTTTTGTCTTAATTGGGTTGCTAGCACAACAAGAAAGTAATAATATAGATATAATTGATAATATTTTCATTTTTTCGAAGGTATTGCGTAAAATCCTATAACCATAAAACATAAATCCATAAATGCGCTAAGCATGAGTCCTCCAGTTAATTGAACTTGAACCCAGTCAGTCGTTCCAAAAATCCAAGCAAAAATACCATTACTAGCATGATCTCCTTTTGGAGCTAAAACATCATAAGTTATATGTGGATTCATGGCATAAAAAATCATAAGAAAACACATTGTAAATGTAATTGACATAAATAAAATTCTTCGAGTAACTTTTACAAAAGGGTCGTCAGCTCGTTTGTTTTGATTATCAATGAGAGCTTTTAACATTTCAGCATCTCTAGCTGCAAGAATCATTTGATCTTGTTTCTTTTGCTCTAACCAGTAATTAAGCAAATTGGCGCCAACTTTTATGCCAGCGCCAATCACGGTGTTCATTATACTTCCAAGCATATATATGCTTACACTTAAATAATTTTTTCTATTTTTAAACTTTTAATTTTATCATTAGGCACATACCTCCATTTTATGCCTTGGTTTTTGGTTTTTATTTCAAAAACAGTTTCTTTAATACCAATACTTACAATGATAGCTTCTTCATTGTCGATGATGACATGATCGCCTGGATGAAAGTTTTTATCCCAATAAAAAGATAAGCCTGCAGCAAATCTTGCTAAGAAGTCTTTTGCTAGCATCCAAGACATCAACGATAAACCAATCCAGACTAAATGCTGAATATACTCTTTGAAATAGAGTTCGGTGAGTTGTATGGTTTCTTCCATACAACAATATACACTTTTATGAATTTATTTTTTTAATTATATAAGATAATATTTTACTACGCTTAATGTCATCAAAGCCAAAAGAGAAGCACTGTATACCGTTTTCTTTACTTTTTGCATCATTAAATAAATCAAACATTTGCTTAAATCCACTTTTGCCGTTAATATCACTTTGCATATAATCTCCACAAATAAATAATTGGCTACTTTCTCCCAATCTCGTCATTAATGTAGTTAATTCTTTAAAAGTAAAATTTTGAGCTTCATCTGCAACTACAATTTTATTAATCCAATTAGCTCCCCTCAAGAAGTTGATTGGCATAGCTGCAACTCTTTGTTTCTTTTTTAAATCTTCAACTACTCCAGTAGTGGATGGAAGAAGCTCTCTTAATTTGTCATCTAAAGGGGCCATGTATGGATTAAATTTTTCACCTATATCTCCTGGTAATGCTCCCAATCCTTTTTCGGCACTTTCAATAACAGTCCTTACATATAATAAATCTAATTCTTCATGTTGTTTTAGTTTCTTTAAGGCAGAATATACAGCCATAAAGGTTTTTGTTGATCCAGCTGGACCTGAAATAAATATTACTTTATTTTCTTCAGCTAAAGCTAGACGAACGAGCGTTTTTTGTTTTTCAGTTAAGCCGATATTCTTTACAGTAATTTTCGGGGGCCTTAACTGACCTATTTCTACGTCAGATTTTTTTCTTGGCATTCAAATATATATACACTATAATACTACTATTAAGTTTAAATTCTAACACGAAATTTCATTTTTATATCAATTCGTGTTTTTTATTAAAATTATTATTTTGCAAAATTAAATTCAATAAAATCTATTATAATAAATTTCTTTTTATTCAAATTAGCATGAAACCACATCCAAGGATATGAAAATTTAATATTTTTTATTTTTGTTTTAATTTCATTTATATTGTCTTTTAACACATCTACTTCGTGCATAGTTAATTCGTCAAGGTTCGGCGCGATTGATAGATCTTTACTCGCATCTAACAACTGTTGCAAATTTCCTTCTTTTTTTGCGGTGTTCGCTTGAGTGTAGATTTTTTTTGTTTTTTCGCTATTTTCTACCCTATCTGGATGACTATTAACCATGATCTTACGATATAGCTTTTTAAAAGAAGAAGATAATTCCACGCCGCCGACATTTTGAGTCTCAGACACTTCATTGTCAAACGGATTACGCTGATCAGTCTGGTGGCAAAATATTTTAACCTGTTTTATAAATTCAATTACAATTTTATCAAATATAAATTTTATATCATTGTATTCTGAATTAATTTCTTTCCATTCTCTTCTTAATTTATAATATTGTGATTGTTTATAATTCATCTTCACTTATTATATATTCTATTATATCTTTATTAAATTCCTGTATTTGTTCATCTTTATTAAAATTCCTACCAAGAAGAAGAACTTGTACTTTTATTTCGCCGCCAGGATACTCAATTTCTAGTAACGGTTTACCCTTATAACAGCCCCACTTTGTGTTTACCCAACAAAATGGGTGCTCGCAAGCTTTCGCTTTCATAAATATTAAAAATTAAAATTGAATTATTTAATTTAAATTAAAATTTTATTCAATTGTTTTTCTAATGTTAGGATACAACTTTCTTCATCCCCTTTTTTCATTGATGCTAGCATAAACCCATGCTTTGCCATCAGTTTTAAGAAATGAAATCTGTATTTCCTATCTATTTCTATAGCTATCCTTGTAGGTATAGAATCCAGCCCAAAACCTGAGTACCAAACATTTTCACTGTACTCGGAGCAGATTGATAATATTGCGTTCATGATATCACTATATACACTAAAATGCGGCCTGGTATTTTTTAAGCAAGCGATAATTCTAAATATCCGTTTTTTTTGGGATATTGAAATATACCTCCCCCCCCGATATACGACAGATAGGATTGTGCAACTTTTTTGAGAAATGGGTAGGGTAGTTTTGTGCAATAAAATAATTGTCATTTTTTTTGCTTTTAATTTGACGCTATGCGCCATTTATGCGATATTGTATACATGAAAGAAAACAACATAAACATCACCGACTTTGAAATCTACGAAATTGACGAAGAAGAATTTTCTTGCTCAGTCTCTTTCGATCAATACTACCTTGACTTGCGCGGCTCAGTTAGACTTGACGAAGTGGAAAACCTTTGGGGTGACCAAGTCAGCTCTGTTTCAATTATGGCAGATCTTGACGAAGTTGAAGAGGTTTTTCAATACGACGTTGACAATGGCAACGAATTGCCTTATGTAAACCTTGAACTTGCAAGACTTGCGAAAGAACACACAAACTCTAAAATGTACGAAGAAGTTGACAACGTGCGCTGCTCAGTCAATTATAATCTAGGACTTTCTGCTAAATACTAAAAACCAAAATAAGGAAAAAAATGGACAAATTAACAAACGAAGAAATCGAATTCTTAAAAACTCAAATCATCCGTTCTGTGATAACTGAGCAAAATAATCTTGAAAGATTAATAAAAGAAAAAGCCAAAGGATCGCCATACGTGAGCGAGGAAAGCATGAACGAGCAATTGACTAAATGGCTAGATGCAGAAAAGGCATCAAATCTTGTGTGGAAAAAATTATAAGAAAGGAAAAAATAACATGAAAATTTACGGAGTAAAAGTTGAGAAAGTAGACGATAACCACCTTTCCCTAGATGGCAATCTTGTAGAATGGGATTATGACGGCGCTCCCGATGGAATCGGATTGACTTGCAAAAGTATCGGATGGCGCGAAGAAGATCATTATGCCGACATTTACGAAGTTGTCTACGAATGGCTAGAAGCCCAAGTGCGCTGCTTTTAAAATTTACTAAATATAAAACTTTAAAGCCCACCTTGCAAAAGGTGGGTTTTTTATGTATAAAAGTTACTTACTACAAACTATAAAAGTTAATTCTAAATTCTATATAAAAAATAAATTTACTAATGTATAAAAGTTTGTGTTTACTAACTATAAAAGTTGACTTACTACAATGTATAAAAGTTGGGCATTTACTAAATATACTTGTATAACTCGTTGACTAACAAGGACTTATGAATGTGGCACGGAACTTGTCCAAAACTTTCGTAAGTCGTTGAATATCAAAGGTTTACAAAAGCCTGGCTTTCATAAATCGTTGACAGTCAGGCACTTACGGCAAAATAAAATAAATGAAAAATAATTAAAAAAAAGTTTGACTTTAGTTAATTTTTCCTTTATGTTATACATATGATTAAGACAAATAAAACAACATTTAAAGCAATCGTTCATGTATCCTCTCTTGACGGAAATAAACTTCCTTTGTGGAATACGCACACAAACACTTTCATTGACATTGATAAAACACATCACATCTTGGAAATTACTGCTGAAAACAAGCACGAAGTTCGTGCTAAGATCTCTCGCATGATGCCAACACTTCAACACAAAGTTCAATTTAAAAAAGGCTTTGAAGCAAAAGAAGGCGACAACGCTACTTGGTACATCCAACAAATTTACACAAAATAAGTTTGACACAACGCATTAAATACATTAGATTATATACATATGACAAATACATTACTAGAAGAAAAAAGAAGGCTTCAAGCCATCATTGACGACAATAACGACGATGCCGACAACGGCTCAATCTCTGCTCAAATGCAGTGCATTAATGCACAGAATGACCTTGATAGGGTAGCACAGGCAGAGTTTAGCGATAGCGTTGCATTCTACATCCAACATACGCCATTGCCTGAACCTCTCATACTAGTTGACTAATTTAACTGCCCCGAAAAGGGGCTTTTTTTTAGGTTCGTTTATATCGTAAGTCGTTGAATATCAAAGGTTTACAAAAGCCTGGCTTTCATAAATCGTTGAATATCAGTAACTTATGAAAACAATGGACAAGTTTCATGCCAACTTTATAAACCCTTAATGCTTAGTGGGTTAGGTAAGTGGCATGGAAAATGTACGTTAAAAATAATTTAAAAAAAAATTTGACACGTTCCACTTTTTCCCTTAGTGTTAGGTATGACAGAAAAAGAAATACAAGACAGAATCGAAGAGCTAACACAAGTCATTCGTGAAACCAATTGCACCAATACCATGACCAACGCGCAACTTTCAATCAATGGTTTAAAACTAAAACTTAAAGAAATACAAGGATAAAAAAAATGATTACAATTGAAACAAATCAAAACTTCAAAGAATGGTTTAACATTTGCCTATTCGGCAAAGTAGTAGACAACGCAAAGACTCGCGCTAATGCCTTGTCTTTAGCTTACAAAATACAAGCGCAAGAAAAAGCCCAAGGCAATCAAATTTACATTAAAAAATCAATCAAATAATACCATGATAAAAAAATCCTGCATATACTTTTCAATTATAAACGATTGCCTAGTCCGAGTCATCGGACTAGATAAGGCAATGAGCCTAGCGCTTGTCAAACACCACGACGCCGAGCTAAAACAAGAGGAAGTTTTCCTTGAAGACTTGCAACCCGTTGGTAAAGAGGAGGTTATGGAATATCTTGGGAGGTCGTAAGACCCCCAAGCCTGACGTCGCTAAGTCGTTGAATATCAAAGACTTATGAAAAAAATGAAGATCTCAGCCAGGCGGCGCCAAAGGCGCCTAAAGCGCTATTTGGAAAAATCCTATTTGTTATTTGAGGCTTTCGCAACCAGGCGCACCCTCCGGGTGCTAAAGCGCTATTTGAGAAAAAATCATTTGTTTCTTGCAATAAATTAAAAAATCAACTACATTATATATATGAAATACTTACTCACTACATCAGTCAACAATGACGTTATCATAGCAGAGGTCAGCCCCACACACAAAAAAGCTGACAAATCTGAATACTTTGTTAGCGAGTCATTCTTAAAAGCTAACAAAAAAAACTTCACAGAGATCACAGAAGAAGTTGAGCATGACGGCAGGGTGTGGATGCTCACCTCAGATATGCGATAATCACCTAACCCAATAAACCAATGACAAGAAAACATTTCGAGGCAGTAGCCCAAACCTTAAACCTTTCTTTTCGCTGCGCTCCAAGTGAGCAAGCTGAGAAAATAATCACCACCTTAGCCGCCAATCTAGCCGACAAATTCGAGCAAGGCAATCCGAATTTTAACAGATCAAAGTTTCTTGCTGTTGCCCTAGCATAAATTACATAAGTCGCTGATAACCAAGGGGTTATGGCGGCCAGGCCCGCGTAAGTCGTTGAATATCAACACTTTACGACAAAATACAAAATAATTCAAAATAGTTTTGCAATCACTTGGTTTATGTGCGATATATATACTATGACAAAGTTTAAATTAGAATCTATCGAGTGCTACGAAAGTAACGGAATTTTTGGCGGAGACTTTCGAGTTGTTATGTTTAATAATCAGATGACAATTGTCGCGCTGATGAGAGTTGAAATTGATGACCACGATTATGATCATTTTAATATCACCTCAGAATTGCTTGAGGCGGAGCAATACGATGCAATGGATGAACCTGTTGCAGTCACTGCCCCCACAAAAGACATTGAAAATTTTGTGAATTCTAATTATGAAGTTGATTCCTTTTTTCAAAATAGATTAGAAGACCTTGCCGATGAGTCTAGAATGGAGTATGCCATCAGTCAGTTGGAAGAAGAAAATTGGTTTTTAAAATAATTTTTTCATGTTGTTTTCCCCTCTTCGGAGGGGTTTTTTTTGTGCTTAAAAATGTCATAAGTCGTTGACTGTCAAGGGTTTATGAAAGCCTGGCCTTCGTAAGTCGTTGAGTATCAGTAACTTATGTAAAAATAAAAAAAGTAAAAAAAAGTTTGCAATAGCTTTCTTTTTAGCTTAGTGTGTTTATATGACAGAAGATACTACATTTAACGGATGGAAAAACTGGACAACTTGGAACGTCGCCCTTTGGTTAGGTAATGATGAGGGCTTGTATAAATTCGCAAGCAGGTTCGTCCACTACAAAGACCTTGCAAATACACTTGAGCAAATAGGAACTTCCTGCACCCCTGACGGGGCAAATTACAAAGATGCAGATCTCGACACTTACGCGCTTGATGAATGGCTGTGGGAAGAGTTCCAATAATAATAAAAAAAAATTTGCTTTTAACTTAAAAATTGTTTACATTGTATCATGAAAGAAAAACTTACAAAAATGTTAGACCGAATCAACGAACTTCAACAAATTATCGACACTGAGCAATACGACGCGGACGCGGGTTGTGATTGGTCAAGATCTTTAATTATCAACGCAGAAATAGAGAAAGAAAAGATAGAAAAAAATCTCGCAGCGTTCGCCCTTTTCTTTGCTGTATTCTCAAGCTAAAACTTTCTTTCGTTCTGGTTTGCCCCCTCTTCGGAGGGGGTTTTTTTATGCAATGTAAAATATCGTAAGTCGTTGAATATCAACGAGTTATGGCAGCCAGGCTTTTGTAAGTCGTTGATTATCAGTAACTTATGGAAAAATTAGTATGTAAACAAAAAGCCCCCCAAGGGGGGCTAAAGCTATATTTGGCAAAATCCTATTTGTTATTTATTCTTTTGGCTTTTCAAGATTTTGTTTTGAAGTTTAGTGATTCTATCTCTACGGGAGCAAGCTCTCTTCATTAAATCTTCTAAACTTAAATCATATGGCGCAATGTTAAAACATTCATATGTGTTAGTGTTTCGGATATAACTTGGACATTCAGAACGAATAAGTTCAGGCGTAAGTCCACGCTTTGCCATGAAATGATAATATCCTTTAGTGACTGCTTTGTGATCTTCCTCTGTGATATTCATATTAAACCTCCTCTTGGAACATTAAGAAAAAAACAAACAACCAAGGCGAAAACATAAGTAATTCAAGAATCATTTTGCCCTCCTGTTTTGTAAGTTGAAACTTTGTTCATCCACTCTTCCCAAGTGTAGAACACTTCATATTCTTCATCATTACTCATTGTATAATCCTCTCATTTCATCTGATAAGCCAAAGTCCATGTCCTCTTCATCTATGTCTTCAGCAATGTTAGTATGTAAGAATTGCATTTCATCAAATAGATCATCTTCTGTGGGATCGACAGATAATCCTTGATCCATTAAGAATTCATGCGCTTCAAGTTTATCCTCGGCTGAGGCTTCGGTGTCTTCTTGTGGTTCAATCATATTAGTAATATAGTTAATTTAGTTTAATCGTCAAGTCCTAAATCTTTTCTCCATTCAGCTTTGTCTGCTTTTAGCTCATCAACCCAAACACTTCCCTCGGATTGAGCTTTTGCCATTAAGTAAGATACTTGGGCAGGAGATTGCCATCCGACAACATCATCAGAAGGAGAAAGAGGAATCATTCCGTTCTTGTCAAAGATTGCAACTTCGTACAAATCTTCTTCCACACTTCCATATAATCCTTTGTGGTCATCTAATCCTGCGACAACAGAAATTTCTAGTCCATTGCCAAAGTCAAGTCTTGCTTGGACTGCGTCATCAGCATTTTTATGTGGTTTAAAGTCAAGGTTATCAAAATTTAATGATTGCATAATTAGTTTCCTTTCATGAGTTGATCGAGTTGCTCAAGGAGTTTTTGTTTGTTACCTTTGAGTCCAAACTCCTCTTTGATGATTTTAGATACAGGTTGTCCTCGGCGTTTCATGCCAAGAATTTCTAATTTAAGAGCGCTTCTGAGAACGCGCATTCTGTATTGATTGATTGCTTCGGGTGTGTCGTATACTTGCATGATAATAATGTAGTTTAGTTTTTCTCGATTGTCAAATTAATTAGAAAGAAACTCTAATAAATTCTGTAGTTATGTTTCCAACTTCAGCTCTCACGAAATGAATTCGATCTTCTTCGAGAGCTTGCTCGACTGTGGAAAGATGGTTTTTTAGTTTACTATCGTAAAGCCAAATTTCACCGTCTTCAGTTGCGTTGATGATTGAGATTAATTCTTCGATTGTCATAATAATACCCTAAACAATTTCTTAGAATAACACAAGAAAAAAGATAAGTTTTTTGTTTTGCTGTAAGTGCTTGAATACCAAACACTTATGAAAGCCAGGCCGCCGTAAGTCCTTGACTTACAACGACTTAGGTCAATAACCTAACCATTCTAAAACTTTTTGCGCGGAATACCCGTCTTTGTCGCCCATATCCTCAAAGAATTCAATAATTTCTTCATTGGAAGTGACCCCATGTCTTGCAAGCTCTTCTAATGCTCGATCTTGCGAAATGTCAATGCCTTGGGCTGAGTCAAAATAAGTTTCTTCATTCATAATAATAATATAGTACTAGTGGGCTAAATATGCAATACCTTTTTTGCATCCCTTGATAAAGCATAAGTTGCAATTATGGGCTTGGCAAGTTGCTAAAATCTTGCCGTCCTCGCCCTTAACATAAGTTGCGGGGCAAACAAAATGTCCGTCTTGCTCGGCTTTCTCTTTTGAGCTATAGACGGAAGTTCCCGCGTCGAGTCCCTCAACTTTTGGAGCGGGTTCATCAACATACAAAGCGCTTGGCTTTAGGCAAACATTTTTTAAACTTGCAAGTTTTTTTAATGAAGGCAATTGACTATCCCTTGCCCACTCACGCGTTGGAAACCAAAAACGAATTGAAGGAAAATTTTCGCAAATCTTAATCCATGCCTCAATATACTTTGGTGAGAATAAATCGCCTGAATCATGAACGCGAAAAAGATTAGTGTTCGTTTTCTTAAGTTTTTTCTTGTTGCCGTGCTTGTCGAAATACTTTGCCGTAATTTGCTTGGACATCTCATCGATGAAAGTTTGTCCGTTGTCTTGATGTAAAGACTTTGTAATAAGATCCGCCTTGCCTTGCAAACTTGCTTTGACATTGTTAAACATATAAAAACCTTTACAAGCATAGCATGAATCACAAATAAACTTTTTAGCTTTGTCTTTAATCTTTGCTAAAAGCTGCGCAGCGGGGCAATACTTGAAAGCGGGAATGTTGAAACTATAGCAAGGCATCTTGCTTGGGTTAGATAATAAGTTGATCATAATAAAAAAGTAACGCAGTTTTTAACACATTGCAAACACTAAATCCTCAAAAAAATCAGGTTCTAGACCGAACTCACTTGTGAATTCATCTTCCCAATCAAAAAGATCCCCGCCACTTTTCCAATCATCTACCATGTCGGCAAAAAAATCTTTAACTTGTTTGTCTGCGTCTTCGGCACTAAGTCCATCACGCTCCATTAAAATTTTAGCAATACGTTTCATAAGTATAATATCACACAAAATACAACTAAACACAAGAAAAAAAACAATTAATTTTGTTTTTGCCGTAAGTGCTTGATAGTCAATGAGTTATGGCAGCCAGGCTTTCCCAAGTCGTTGAATATCAATGAGATACAAAAAAACCCCACCCCCATAGCTCGAAGGGGCGGGGTCCGTCAGTCAACGAAATATTTGGCGAAGTTTTATTTGTCAATAAAGCTTTTGTAGTCTGTACAGTTTTCGCAGCAACTTAAGGTATAGGCCCCTTTGCATGCGGTAATCGCTACTGTTCTCACCGTAAATTTCTCTCACTGCTAAGCTGTAGCCAAGAGCTCGAACTTCTGATTCTAGAACTTTTTCTGTTTTATTCATTTTAACAAGGGATTGGTGAGTCTTCGTCTGTTTCGATAGTGATGCAGAAGTGGCTCGCTAGCTCTTTAATCATCACATCGTTACCGAAATAATTATAAGCAAAAGTTAAAAGTTGCTCTTGCTCTTCTCCTGTATGCCCATCTCTGAGTTCGTCATATATCTCAAAGATGTTCAGGTTCCAATTCCATCCTTCTACTCTTGATTCGATTTGTGCTTTTGTCATTGTTAGTTTCCTCCTATTATATGTTTGCAGATTGAAGAGATGATTCTTTTCTAAGTTCACTCCGTAAAGCTGTCAAGTCAACAATGATATCATCTAAAACTTCTTCAGCTGACTGGGTGGTGAAATAATCAATACCTAAATCTTCAGCTTTTTTAAGATTCATTGGATCTGCTGGATTCGCATGACGAATGTTTCCGTGAACAACCTGCATGATAGTTTGTCTAATTTCTCCCTGCGTCATCATGATCTAGCCTTTCTAGCTTTCTCGTTTTGATCGTCTACAATCTTTGCGAGGTTCAGTAATTCAGTTACGGCATTGCATTTAGCTTCGTGTCCTGATTTTGGGCTCATCAGCACTTCAGTCAAAATTCTGACCACTGCTGTCCATTTTGGTGTTACATCTATTGTTTCCATAATAATAAACTAAACTATCTTAGTGCTGTTGTCAACTCATTTTCAAACTTTTTTGCTTCAACTAAATCTTTTAAGTCAAAACTAATTGCAACAAGATTGTCGTTAATATTCTTCATTACCTTGACAAGGTCGTCCATATTGGCATGGCGACGATGCTCTAACATTTCATCTGACAATCCGTCAATGGCATACTTAATTGCATTTAATTCTTCTTTCATTTATTATTCCTCCATTTGAAAGTGATCCACATTGCTGTGAAATAATTCTTCATCTTTGTCCATAATAGCTACAAGGTCATCATAAACATAATTCATGAGATCGTCAAGATCCATATCGTCTACAATTTTTTGTGCTACTTTCTCTATGTTGTCGTCTGTGTAATTCATGATATATAAGCGGTTACTTTGTTGTGTGTTAATAAAACTTCGTCTGCATAGTATACAAAACTTTCGGTGTCCTTGTCAACAAAAGTTTCATACTTGTAGGGATTATATGTCACTTCGGTTGGAAACTTGTCTGTGTTTACATTTTCTGCATCTTGAAGATAACCCTTGACAAAAGCATGAACATTCTTACGCTTCTCACGAAGAACTTTTTCTCTGCCTTTGACATCGACATGAAAATAGCAATCCCATAATCCAATAGCATGACCCTTTGGAATGTGAGCTTTAACTAAACCATGTTGCTTGATGCTCCAACAATCTTTATGTAGATTCTTGTAAACATATACGGGACGATTCTTTTTGATTCTGTATCGTGGGTCTTGTTGGTTTCTTAAGATCATGATTCAATATCGCACAATATATGACTCAACGCAAGAAAAAAGTAAATTAATTTTCTTTTTTACATAAACCGTTGAAAATCAATAACTTAGGGCAGCCAGGCCGCCATAAATCGTTGATAGTCAATAACTTACGAAAAACATGAGGTCATAAAAAAACCCCCCTCCGAAGAGGGGGGCGAACATGGGCGCGATACAGATTACGCAACTACAACTTCATCATTCACAACTTCAACATCAACGACATTTTCGACATGATTGTCGATTTCAAAATCAACCACTCCATCAAGGATAGAATGAAGGGCGTCAGAGCGATTAGGCAATGCTACAAGATTGCCCTTGTAAATTTCTGTGAAAGCATTATAGAGAGAATTGACGTTGCGATCCCAAAATTCGGGATGGTCGGATGATTCCCACTCATTGACAACGTCCATAATCTTAGACTTAGGTAAAGCACCTGCCTTGCAAGCCTCGATGATAAGATCATTGGCTTGAGAGTTGCCGATCTCATGAGACTTGTAAGCATTGATACGAGAGTCTTGACCATGCCAAAAGTTAAACAATTTACCAATTGCACGATTGATAGTAAAGTTTAAGTCATTAAGGATGTTGCGAGTATGGCGACGCGCTAACTTAATGGTATTAGTGAAAATAAGATTGTCGCAAACAAATGGAGCGTCACCTGCGCAGAGTCCTGCAGGAAATGTTTTGTCGTGAGAGTTGCGAATACCTACGACGCAACCACGATCTGATGCTTCACGATTGGGGTGATCGACTGCAAACAAACCGAAGTAATGTTGGTTTGCTCTAGCAAGAGAGTGAACCTCATCAGTAATGGTAAAACCATTTTGATCGAGAAAGTTTTTTGTGCGATTAACTACTTCATGGTGCGCGATTGGTTGATAGGAAACTGCACGCTCGCCATTAGCATTTTCTTTTTTGCGATACTCAACAGGTGGAGTAGGAACTCCAACCACTTGATCGAATTCAACGAGAGTGCGATTGCCTCCACAAATATGAAGATTAACTGATTTGCGAGGAGTGTCGGTGGTGTTTTCTGTGATATTCATAGTAATAATGTAGTATAGTTTTTGTTAAATGTCAAATTTAATTTGTAAAGTTTTTTGGGTCTTGGTAACCCGTTTCTTGAATTTGATAATATGCTTCAGCTTTTTTAGCAATATCTTTAAGCATGATGCCAATAATTGCAAGAAGTTCGGCATTTTCTGTACCCATGTCATCTTTGCGAGGCTCAATAAACTCATCAAATATAAAGCTCATTGCTTGCTCCATTGCTTCCTCTACATTGGGTCTTTCAGGCGAATTAAATTCGGGATTGATATTCATGATAATTTTTCCTTGTGTTTGAGTTTTCTGTGAATGATTTTACTTTTGTCTTGATGAGGGCGAGACTTAGTAAAAAGTATTGGTTTTCTTATCTTAATCTCTCTTGCCTTCATGTAAACAATATCGCATAAAAATAAAGAAAACACAAGAAAAAGTTTAGTTTTTTTTGCTTAATGCTGTAAGCTGTTGAATATCAAGGACTTATGCGGGCCAGGCCGCCGTAACCCCTTGGTTATCAACGACTTAGGAAATTTTTAGTTTTAATTCAATTTAATTTTAATTTTAATAATATAATTTTTTATTTGATTAATTTTTATTTGTTATTTATTAGTTTGTTATTTACTTAGATTACCTAGATATAAAAATATACCGAGACCTAATAATACAAATTGTATAATCGATAGTACTGAAGAATCCATATTTCATAATAATAGATAATAATAAAGCTTGCAACAAAAGGTTGCTAGCGGAATGCCACTGTATAATAATATACTGCAGCTGTAGAGAAAAGTCAAAAAGAAAACGCCCCCACCTCGGAGGATATAAGGTGGGGGCGAGCATGATCGATAGCAAACAAAAATGGTGTGGGGGAGGATTACTGAATACCTCCAACTTTTCGGCGTGAACATCAGTTCATGGATTACCTACTTCGAACTACAGACTAGACATGGTATTGTCGTTTGGCTCATCCGATTGGACTCTGCCAACCCCACCACAGGGATCTGCATACCTTAACCCGCTCACGACAGGTTATTTCGAGTCACCCACAGGAAGGATTATAAGCCCTTCCAAAGTGAATTGAGACTTACAAGAATTGGCTTTTAGCAACTTAATGCTTGCGAGATCTATGCTCAAAATTTAAAATGTTAAAGAACAAAAATTTTAGATTTATTTTATTTATTTGAGTTAATCTTTCTCAAGTTTGAATATATATATTATATCATATTAAATGTTATTTGTCAAGTTATTTATTTAACTTTCTACATTCTCTTAATAATTCTTTTATTTTAAACCAACTTTTATCCGCAGGAAATAATTCTGCATGATAATCGCTCTGAGTAGACCTATATAAATCATCTGCAAACTCTTCTAATTTAACTAATTTAATTAACATTAATTCTTTTGGAGTTAATTTTTCATATAGTTCTTCATTGGTTGCAAAGAGACTAACATCGGGATGATCACCGATCTTCTTGATTGATGCGTCCATTATGCTACCCCCTTTGCTTTTTTATTAGAAAGAATTTTTTGTAATTTTAAATCTGCTTCTCTTTGTTGGGCAACTATACTATCCTCAACTACCGATCCGTAATTTGCAAATCTCTGCATTGAAAGATAAACACCATTTTTAACATTGCGAGCGACTTCGCTCATTCTTGCACATTTTGCTGATTTCGATGACATAATTTTTCCTCCTTATTGTTTACTATAATAATTTAACATTGATACAATATCGCACACTTTTACTCAGATTGCAAATTTTCTTTTGCTTTTTTTAACATTTGGTGTGAGATCCACTCCCTCATAGCGTATTGATCTGCCTCCCGCTGATTCAAATCATTAATATAAAATTTATTTGTAAAAATTTCTTTCACATTTAATCCATTATTTGTTATTTGATTTAATTTCTTTTTACATTCATCTCTTACCATTCTTAATCCCTGTATCAAAACTGCTTGAGCATCATCTGTATCGCATTCCATTTGCATATCAGCGACCTGCTCTGCCGTAAGTTCTTCTACGCGTTTTATTTCGTCTTCAAGGAATAGCATTGTATCCAATGAGTTATTTATATCTTTTGCTAGTGTCATAATTCTAAAGTAACACATATTTATGAGATGTCAAATTATAATTGAATAAATTTAAATCTAATAAAATTTAATTTGAATTATTTTGTAAGTTATTGATTATAATCTATTTGCGAGTAATCAAACCCTGTTTGGAATGGGGGAAATAATAAGAAAAAATTTTCATTCAAATTAATTGTGGCACGCGGGTATCCTGCATCATTATAATATTCAACATCTTCTACTATATTATTTGGATCAGACAAGATCGCGCTGAACCCTGTGTCCCCTTCCATCCAATATTCTAGGTATGCACTTATTTCGCTTGTCTTCATTCTTATTTACGCGCGCATTTATTTGCATTTATTTCGTTCGCATTTATTTATAATTAAGTGTTATTTAAATTTTTTTCAATTAACCTGGCGGAAAATTCAATTTATTTTTTACAAAATTATTTTATTTAACTCTTATTTATTCGTTTTCAAATTAACCTGGATTATTTTAAATTATTTGTTATTAAGTTATTTGTGTTTACTTTAATTAAAATTTATTCAAATTAACTCAAATTAAGTCAAAAAAAATTTAATTTAAATTATTGGAAATCCATATTTATTTCGTTTATTTTTATTATTATTTATTTGAGTAGAATCTAATTTATTTTTATTTGAATTATTTTGCTCGGATTTTTTGAAATAAAATAACTTGATAAAATATTTTATATATTTAAAACGCGCACCACATAAACCCATTTCAGACCACTTTGACCCATTCCTCATCTCAAATGTCTCGGAAACCCTTTATTTATAAGGGATTCGTTAAATTTCAATTCAATTAAATTTACATTATTTATAACAAATTTCATCTTATTTATTTGTATATTATTATATATATTATGTATTATAGAACTTATTATAAAGTATATTGTAAATTATAGTATAAATTATTATTACTTAATAGGATTTCCGATGTATAAATCATAGAGATATTGGAAGTGCTTTAAGGTATCTTCTGACTTTCCCTCAAGGTCATCTTTAAAGGCTTTCAGAACGATTCTTATTGACTCATCTCTTTCTGCTTCTTTAGCAAAATCTATCTTACTAAAAATCTCCTCTAAATCACCAATAAATTCAAGTTTTTCTTCCCCAACTTCTTTCTCTTCTTTATCTCCTTCTTGTTCTTCACCACAACAAGGTTGTTCTTCATCTAATATATTTTTATCTTTATCTTCAGTCATTTTTATTTGAATTAGCTTTCAATAACGCGCGACTTAAAAGAAATCTATTTTTAGAATCATAAATTCTACCATGTTCATCTTGTGGTAAATTTGATATAACTTCATTTTTATCTAATCCTAATACTTCACACATTGCCATTATTTTTCTCAATATTCCCATATCTCTATATTTTAATATTGCCCACAATGCGTCAAGTTGATTCTGATTTGCCTCGCTAATTTTAATAAATAATAAATTATCATCATTCATTTTTCAATTATTTAACGACTTTTACTAGATATTGTGGAGTTCCAACTTCTCCATCTAGCTTATAACCTAAATCAGTTACAATATTTGCAACTTCAGAACAAGTTAAACCTTCATGCTTACAAATCCTAAGATCAGCAATGTTTTTCAATGTAGGAGCAAGACCATTAATATGTTTGCCATCTATATATAATTGGATAGAATTTTGTATTGAATCATTTTCTTCTTCTTCTACATCTTCATTTTCCCATTCACCTTGATCGACAAAATCATTCTCCTCTTCCTCTTCATCAACAAAATCATCATCATCTGATCCATAAATAGGCTTATTAGCTTCATAGACAGGTTTATTTAACTCTTTTCTCATGTCACTAATATCAGAGATCACCTTGTACTTGGAAACCCTAAGTTTTTGAAAGTTACAATCAGTTGGTACAGATACTGCATCAGCAGGATCAAATTCTACTAGAAGCAATTTTCCATCTTCTCCTGCCCAACTATCAGCATAATCAAATGAACCGACATGAAGACCGAAAGAACAATGATTATTTTTATTGTCATCTACACAACGACGCGCAACTTCAATAGTCGCGCCGACTTCGTTAAGAATTTGATGACGATCATTGGTTTCACCCTGCAATACAATTGTGTCAGCATTACCTGTTGTACTCCAATAATCTTTTTGAACACCTTTATAACCTAATACTTTACCATCGGGAGTATTAGCTAGAGATTTATAACTCATAAAAGAATAAAGTTCATTTACAGAGTTTGCACTTGGATTGGCTTGCAAGCGAGAGATAAAATTGGTAAGAGGTGCAGAATCTTTCATTCCTGCACGTAACATTTCCAATAATTTTTCCACTACAACACCATGTAAACGATGTCCTTTGTAATAAACAATCTCATCTTTGACTTCAATATCACCTTCAACAAAGTTCTCAACTGCCTTGGCAATGTCTAGCAAATCACCTAGATCATCATATCTAGCATCAAGAATTGCTTTCTTGGCGAGTTGGAAATTAACATGATCCTTACGCAAGGTATAAGGTTTACCTTCCCAAAAGATTGTGAGTGAATTTTCGCTTAATGTATATGGTACTTTATTCATATTTTTTATTTTTACTAATTAATCTTTTAATAACTTGTAGACAACCTAACATTTATATTGTCATTTGTCAAATCTTTTTCAAAAAAAGTTTGAGGGAGAGAAGTTATCACTTCTTCTCTCCCCCATTTATATCACATAAGGAAATATAATCTAAAAGAGTTTCGTTAGTAATATTTTTTTCGTTTTCTCGTTTCAAATCTACCCAATGATTGATGTTACTTGTTACAACTTTAAGTAAAGGATAATTTTTTTCAAGTAATTTAAAATCATTTACTATTGATTCAATATTCATTTCGACATTTAGAAAATCACTTAACCATGCTTCATCACCTATTCTAACTACATTGATTGCAACTTGAAATCTACGATCATCGGTGGAATCTTCCATAAGAATTTTCCAATTTGCTTGACAACGTGATAGCAAGTGATCTTTATCGAGAGAAGATGAATCAAAAAAATCGTTTGTAAATAACTGACCGAAATCCCAACGATACTTATCGAGGAAATTATTAGAAGAATTTTTAAATTGATTTATTTTGTATGCTGATATGCAATCTTCTTTATTCTCTCTAATTATAGATTTGCAATAGTCAAGATAAAAATCAAAGAATGATACCCATGTACTTTTGTCTAGCTTTTTAACATCTGCTGAACGAACACCGAATAATTGAAGATTTTTTTCGTCTGAATTATCTTCAGCATTTTTACGAATGCCTTGAGTGATTTTGTAAACTCTGTCAAGATCATAAGATTCACTATCAACTTTGTAGTTCTTGATTGGAACATAAATGATTTTACCATTGACAGAACCTTCAACTTCGTCTAGCTCAAGTGAATTGATTGGTTCGTTGACATTTTGCCAATAATCTGCATTACGATAAGCATAACTTGCTTTGTCAGTTCTCATCTTGAACAATGGAATAGAAGCACGACTTGTACCCGAAACTTTATTGCGTACAATTTTTTCTTTATCTACTTGAGAAGAATATCTCTTGCGCTTTGCGTCAACAAGATCAAATTGCCAAGTGTCATAGATTTCTGACTTGCCACATTCGGATGTTGCATGAACAACATAAACACCTTTAAGATCGGGTAAATCGTTCATTAATGTGCGAACTCTAAGGTTGTTACCATGAGATGAATCAATATCTTGAATCATCACAAGATAATCATCTTGAACATAGATGCGATTTGTTTTAGTGGCTTTTACCTTAAATCCATTGCGAGAATCTTTATCTTCAATTTTCTCGTAATCAGTAATAATTAGATCATCTTGAAGTTGGTAATCTCTATTAAATGTAGCATTTTCAATTTTCATGCCATTCCATTCAAAACTATTCTCGAAAACACCTCTGACTTGGTAAGGCAAGGCATTAATAACTTTAGCGTAGTTTCTCTTTGCTTCCCATAAATCTTCACTATCGGCAAGTTTTTCTTTTGCAATAGTTTGAATGTCTTTGCTGACTTTGTAAAGAATCGAGCAAATTTCTTTTTGAGTTGTTTTGTTGTATTCTAGCGACTCACGACTATGATGCAATCTTACCGCACCAAGAGGAACGCGAAAGTAGAAATTACTTTGCGACAAAAGTTGTTTAATTATCTTGCAAGAATCTGCATTGGAAATAAAGTTACTAACATTGATTGCATTTGGATCAATTGGATAAGCAACTCTACCCATAAGAACATGAGAATAATAATGATTATATCCATGTCTATTGTCTTCTACAAAAAACCATTTGTCAGTTTTACTTGATAAAACTTTTTGTGGAGTTTTGATGAAATCTTCTTCAACTCCGATAAACTTAGGCATATCTTCTTCTGAAAAGAATTGAAAGAAATTACTTGCAACATTAATAAATTCATCACGATCATCATCTGAAACTGCAACCTCGATTAACAAACCACTTGGTTCATTCGATGGTTGAGGTGCTTGTAATTCAACAATTTTAGTGTCATCATTTTCATCTACAAATACATTGTAAGAAGTTTTTGTTCCATTATGAAAAGAAACACAAGTGAAATTGTCACCATAAGAAAGTGGTGCAAATTTACCGATACCAAAAGCACCGATATAATTGTTGGATGTACGTTTTGTTGACTTGCCATACTTAGAATAAAGACCGAAAACATCTTCTTGACTAAGTCCACCCCCAAAATCACGAACAGAAAAAGTTGGATTCATTGCAGTTGGCAACTTAACCTCAATTCTACGTGTTGCGTTTGCTTCAGCATTTGCATCAAGAGCGTTAGCAGAAATTTCTCTCACAACTGCAAGACGAGTATTGGAGTAGTTATTGCGTAGTAAAGATGCTACATAACGCATATCTTCTGCATCAATAGTGCAGTTGACTTGTTTAAAGTCATGTGATTGAATAACCTCTTTGGATTTGTTTTGTGTGATAATCATTTTTTTTCCTTGTGTGTGATAATTTAAACTTACTCCAACCTAAGACAGATTTCTGTGAAAGTCAAAATATTTTTTAATTTTTTTCACTTTGATCCACCATTTATATTTTCTAACTTATTATACTTTACTTCTCTAAGTTTACTTGCTTTAATTTCTTCTTCAATTAAATTGTGGATGTTAGTTGTATCTTCTATTGCGGTATGGAAATACATATCAATTAAATCTGCGACTTGATCTACGCACTCATACAAGCGATATTGATCTCCACCATTTTGTGGGACATTAAAACTAATTTTCTCTGTGATATAATTCATGTCGATATTTTCCTGTTTTGTAAACATATAGTTATTAATATGTCGATACTCTAAACAGGTTTATTCCATTTGTCAACAACTAAATTCATTTGTTCTGATAAAGGTGCATCTTCATCAATTGGCTTGAGATGAACGCTAATCTTATCTTGATAATCAGTATCATCAGTTGGCAAAAAGTGAAGTGTTGACATTTCTCCATCGAGAATAGCTTGAATATCACTTGGAGTCAAGCCTATTTCTACATTATATTCTTTGGCAATACTCATTTAAGTAAATTCCTTCGTTAATTAATTCGTCTTCAGTAAATTCCATTGGTTCTTCCCATTCCTCATCATGTAGGAAATAAGTTCCTGTGAAATTATCGTAATAAAATTTTTCTGCAATTGTGCTATCTTCGTATATGTGATTTATATTCATGTTTGTACTCTATCTCCTTTTTGTGATTGTGTCAAGAATTATTTTCGTATTTGTCAATTAAATCTTCTAAATCCCATTCACTATATTCTTTAATTAATTTTTTTAAATCTCCATCTACATAAGTTGCTCCACCTGTGCCATCATTGCATATTTGAACGTCTTTGATGTTAGTTTCGCATTGATAACCAATTCCTTTGTTTGTTTCAAAATATCTAACGCTTGTTACTTTCATAGTTTCAATTCCTTTGTGATTGTTATATCTAATACCCCCCAATTCATTTGAGTATCAACATTAAAACCTAGATCAATTAACTTGTCAACAATAGAATGTCGATGATTCCAAATATCTTTATCCCAATTATAATGATCGCAAGTGGAGAGAGTATTTGAACCATATTTATTTACCATCTCAACTTGTTTGGAGATAACTTTATTTAATTTTTCTTTAAGTTCTTTCATGCAAACTCCAATCTATAATATTCATTTTCAATTAATTCATTATCAGTCAAAGAATCAAGACCATTGTAATCTTCATAGACTTCACGAATATATTTAAGGGGTTTACCGATATAAAAAGTAGGACTATAATCTTCTTCTTTATGTAAACCATTTGATTTGTCTGCTTCAAGAATATAATCTAGCATTTTTTGTGGCTCAACATTCCAAACCATTTGAACTTTTAAATTCTTTTCTCTAAAATGATCTCTTGTTTCTTTCATCTTATGTATTCCCTTTCTTGTAAATATTCTTTAAAATTAACTTTAAACTCTGCCAACCAATTAGGACATTCCTCTGCAATCTCTGCTACTATTTGCCAAGGATCACCTAAATAATTATCAATGTCAACATCATAATAGAATTTTATTTGAGATTCTAAGTCCATATCTTTTGTCCATTCTTCGTATGTTGGTAATTCTTTCATGTCTTTATTAAAGTTCATTTTGCATGATATGTCAAGCGTTTTGTTATATTTTCGATAAAAAGTTTGTATTTATATAGTTGAACAATTATTTTGCATCTTTTATCATGCGTTGTGAATCATTTTTACAAATTTTGATCAACAATTTGATTT
>Ga0222719_10000948_pt1 | contig 28855 bp, 25 predicted proteins | sample C33_34DmetaG_FD_165039 | JGI IMG/M metagenome (GOLD analysis project Ga0222719, IMG submission 165039) | Estuarine water microbial communities from San Francisco Bay, California, United States - C33_34D | ecosystem: Environmental > Aquatic > Marine > Unclassified | place: USA: California...
TACAGTTGTCTTAAGATTTTTTATATATCTGTCTGGTTTCGCAATACTAAAAGTATTTTTTCTAAAGTATAACTTAGAAGATAAATATAGCTCCTTTAGTAATGAATCTTTCCAGTCGGTATATAGCTCAGGATTTGTTCCACGAATATCAGCAATAGTAAGTAAATATAAATAATCCAATCTTTCTTGTGTCTTCACAATATCTGCAAAATTTTTTATTACTTCATCGTCACTTATATCTTTTTTTTGTATTGTTAAAGACATTAATAAATGGTTTTCTACAAGCCAACACACCATTTCGGCTTTGTGTTTACTCATTCCATGAGCTTCGCAGAATTTTAAAGACTCTGTCGAACCGACCTTCGAATGATCTTTTTTTCTACCTTTTCCAATATCATGGAAAAGAGCGCCTAAATATAAAATTTCAGGGGAAAGTAATTTTTTAAATATTTCATAAATAAAGGAATACTTTGATTTACAGTCTTGCGTACTCATATATCTTGTATTTGAAAGCACAGAAAGCGTATGCTCATCAACCGTATAGATGTGAAATAAATCGAATTGCATCATGCCAACAATTTTTGAAAATGGCTTGAGATAGGCAGATAACACTCCATAATCATTCATTTTTCTTAAAGTGCTTGAAATGCCATTTTTTTGATAAAATATATCAATAAACATTTTCCTGTTAACAGCACTACTCCTAAATTGTTTATTTATTAAATGCAAACTTTCTCTAATATATCTAATAGTATTTGCGGAAATATCATAAAAATTATCTTCGTCATTTTTAAGTAAAAATATTTCAAAAATGTTACTTGGATTTTCAATAAATACGTTTTTATCTTTTACACTAATGCTATTATTTCTAATATAAAATTTCTCTCTTATTAGCATGCTATTTTCTTTTAAATAACTGTTTTCAGTACTCTCTATATATTTGATTAATATTTCGTTTAACTGTTTTATATTGGTGATATGTTTATAAAAATTTTGCATAAATTTTTCAACACCAAGGTTTGTTTTGCAATTGTGGCCAAATAATTCAGCTAGTTTTTTTTGGCTAGTAAAGTAAAGTCTTTCTTCTGGTTTATTGTTAAGATAATGTAATAAAAATCTTGTTTTAGATAAAAATCTTTCTGATTGAAGTAGATCTAAATATTCTTTTTTTGTAATAATATTTATGCTGTGCAAATCAAACAAAGAATTTGTTTTAAAATTTTTTTTTGCTATCCATATTAAAGTCTGTAGATCCCTAAATCCACCTGGTCCCTCTTTAATATCTGGTTCTAATAAATAAGCAGTATTAGAATATTTTCTATATCTTTTTTTTTGCTCTAATTTTTTTGCAGACAAAAAATTTTTCTTTGACCAAATACTTTTACTTTCAATATTTCTTAACATACTTTCATATAGCAATCTATCGCCAAGAATTATTCTGCAATCAAGAACGCTTGTGAACGTGGCAATATCTTCATTAATTGCAATAATACAATCGTCTACGCTTCTGACTGAATGACCTACTTGAAATTTAAGATGCCATACATCTGCTATAAAATTCTCTATATTCTTAAGAATTTTTTTATCATCATAATTTCTAACTAATATTAATATATCTATATCTGAATAAGGAAATAATTCTGATCTACCATATCCTCCTACAGCTATAAGACAAATGTCTTTCTTTTTAAGGCTATTCTTTTTCCATGCTTTTTTTACTAAGTCATCAACAAGCAATGATTTATTTTTTAATAATTTTCTTATGCTAATATTTTTCTCATATTCCGAATAAATATAATCATTTATTATATTTTTTTTATTTTGTGAAAAAGAAAAATTATTTATTAATTCTTTTTTTGACATTATATGTTTTCTTCAGGTCTTTTGGTTAGAACTTCAAAACCGCTTTTTGTTACAAGAATAGTATGCTCCCATTGAGCTGACAAACTATGGTCTTTAGTTACTACTGTCCAATTATCAGGCAAAAGCTTCACCTCTTTCTTGCCAAAATTTATCATTGGCTCAATTGTAAAAGTCATGCCTTCCTTAAGTTCAATCCCTTCACCTCTTTTACCATAGTGCAATATCTGGGGTTCTTCATGAAATTCTTTTCCAATTCCGTGGCCACAATATTCGCGAACAACTGAACAATGATTTTTTTCCGCAAAAACTTGTATATTATTTCCAATATCTCCAATAGTTGCACCTGGCTTAACAGTTTTTATACCTATTGAAAGAGCTTCATATGTTAATTCCACAAGTCTTTTCGCCTGTATCGAAGGTTTTCCAACGTAAAACATCTTACTTGTATCTCCATGATAACCATCTTTTATTACTGTAACGTCAATATTCACAATATCTTGTTTTTTTAGAATTCTTTTATCTGGTATGCCATGACAAACTTGGTGATTAATAGAGGTGCATATAGATTTTGGAAAACCTCTATAATTAAGAGGGGCTGGAATACAATCTAATTGCTTTGTAATGTAATTATGGCAAATTCTATCTAATTCTTCCGTAGATATTCCTGGTTTGACATAATCTTCGATCATAATGAGAACTTTTGACGCTAGATTGCCAGCAACTCGCATTTTTTCAATTTCAGCAGCATTTTTTATCATAATATATGGTTATATTGAGTATAATTGGATACTATTATACAGATTGTTCTTAGACTAAGTCTATGATATAAACATTTGCAGTAACATAAAACTAACCTAAGATTGTAAAAGTTGTATTGGGTGCTTTTAAATGAAGCTTTATAACTTAATTTTAGGTAATAATTAACCCTAGGAGATAAAAAATGACAGATATAACAATACCTGCTTTATTAGAAGCGGGGGTTCACTTCGGACACCAAACAAGTTATTGGAACCCTAAAATGGCTCCCTATATATACGGTAATAGAAATCATATTCATATAATAGATATTCAAAAAACTGTGCCGCTATTGAATGACGCATGCACTTTTGCAGAAAAACTTGCTGCAAAAGGTGGAAAAATTTTATTTGTAGGCACTAAACGAGCAGCGCGAGATAGCATTTCTACTTCAGCCGAAGAATGCAGTATGCCTTACGTTAATCATAGGTGGTTAGGTGGAATGATGACAAATTTTAATACCGTAAGACAGTCAATTAGGAGGCTAAAATCATTAGAAGAGGATTCTGCAAAAGAAAACCAAGAGTTGACAAAAAAAGAACAGTTATTGCAATCACGAGAAATTGAGAAATTAAATAATAGCTTAGGCGGAATAAAAGATATGAAATCTATCCCGGATGCATTATTTATAATCGATGTGGGATATGAAGATATTGCAGTAAAAGAAGCAATGAAATTAAATATACCAATAATAGCTGTTGTTGATACCAATAATTCTTTTGATAATATAGATTACTTCTTTCCTGGAAATGACGACTCAATGAGAGCAATAAATTTATATTGCACAGAGATATCAAACTCAATAAAAAAAGGTCAAGAATTTCTAAAAACACAAAAACCTTCGGTAACGGAAGAAGAAATTATTGCTTCATCAGCAAAAAACTCATCTGACGAAAAAGTTGTTGTCAAAAAGAAAAAAGTAGCAACCAAAAAAGTAGCAACCAAAAAAGTAGCAACCAAAAAAGTAGCAACCAAAAAAGTAGCTGCTAAAAAAACTGATATTGAAGAAAAAGAGCAATCATAGTTTTAATATATAAATAAATTTTTAGAGAGATTAAAATGAGTAATATAACCGCACAAATGGTAAAAGAGTTAAGAGATAGAACAGGCGCTGGAATGATGGAATGTAAAAAAGCGCTTTTAGAAGCCTCAGGTGATATGGAAAAAGCTGTTGAGGAAATGAGAAAAGCTGGCCAAGCTAAAGCAGACAAAAAGTCTTCAAGAATTGCAGCAGAGGGAGTTCTTACTCTTTCTGTAAGCGAAGATAATAAAATAGCAAACATGATTGAAATTAATTGTGAGACAGACTTTGTTGCGAAAGATGAAAATTTTTTAGAGTTTGTGAAAACTATATCTGAAGTATCGCTACAAAATTATAACGGAAGTCTTGATGATTTTAATGATTCAAAATGCACATCTGGCAAAACAATTGAAGAGACAAGGTTAGAACTTGTTAGTAAGGTTGGGGAGAATGTTAAAATAAGAAGAATACAATCTATCGCAAATGACGGTAATTATATGGGTCATTATATGCATGGAGCTAAAATTGGTGTAGTTGTAATCCTTGAAAAAGAAAATGAGAATCTTGCAAAAGATATATGTATGCATATCGCAGCAATGAAACCTTTGGCATTAAACTCGAGTGAAATTCCTCAAGAAGATTTAGATAAAGAAAGAGAAATATTTTCAGCGCAAGCAAAGGAAAGTGGGAAGCCAGAAGATATAATTCAGAAAATGGTTGATGGAAAAATGAAGAAATATATCTCAGAAGTTACTCTTGTCGATCAGTCGTTTGTTAAAGATAGCGAAATCTCGATTAATAAGCTTTTAGAAAAACATGACAATTCTGTCTTATTATTTTATAGGCTAGAAGTTGGTGAAGGAATTGAGAAAAAAGATGAAAATTTTGCAGATGAAGTTATGGCACAAATAAAAAAATAATTTTTGATGAAAAGATATTTATTAAAACTAAGCGGGGAAGCACTTATTGGTAAATATGAGTATGGTATCGATCCAGATGTGGTAAGTGAAATTTCTTCAAATATCGTCGAGGTTAGTAATACGGGCAATCAATTAGCTCTTGTTGTTGGCGGTGGAAACATTTTTAGAGGTGCTGGATTAGCTGAAGCTGGAATAGACAGAGTTACAGGTGATAATATTGGGATGTTAGCTACTGTGATTAATTCTTTAGCTCTTCAGGATGCTATAGAAAAGTTAGGAGTACAATGTAGAGTGATGTCAGCAGTTAGGATAAACCAAATATCTGAAGATTATATTCGAAGGAGAGCGATTAGGCATCTTGAAAAAAACAGAATTGTAATATTTGCTGCTGGAACTGGCAATCCATTCTTTACAACTGATACCGCCGCAAGCCTAAGGGCTATTGAGATAAATGCAAATATGGTTTTAAAAGCTACTAAAGTAGATGGTGTATATGATAAAGATCCAGTAAAACACAAAGATGCAAAATTATACAAAGAATTAACATACAATCAGGTTTTAAATGAAGAGTTAAAGGTTATGGATACAACAGCTGTAGTATTATGTAAAGAAAATAAAATTCCATTAAGAGTTTTTAATATGTTGAAAAAAGGAGCATTAATGAGCATTATTAATGGTGAAGATTCAGGAACATTAATCAAATAAAAAATGTTAGAAAATATAAAAAAAGAATCAGAGCAAAAAATGATCAAATCTGTAGAATCTCTTAAAACTAATTTAGCAAAAATTAGAACAGGGAGAGCACATCCGTCAATATTAGATGGAATTAAAATAGATTATTACGGAAATGAAAGTCCACTTTCGCAAGTTTCAAGTATTAAAGCCGAAGATGCAAGAACCTTAATATTGGTTGTTTGGGAAAAGGAAATGGTTAGTAAGATAGAAAAAGCAATAATAGAGTCTGAGCTAGGATTAAATCCAGCAGTTGCGGGAACAAACATACGAATACCAATGCCACCATTAACTGAAGAAAGAAGAATGGATTTTATAAAATTAGTAAAAAATGAAGTTGAGCAAACTAGAGTGGCAATTAGGAATATAAGAAGAGACGCAAACTCTAAAGCTAAAGATTTAGTAAAAAAGAAAGAAGTTTCAGAAGATGAAGAGAAACAGATGAATGAGTACATTCAAAAAATAACAGACTTAAATATCAGCAATGCCGACGAGCTATTAAAAGATAAAGAAGCTGACTTAATGCAAGTATAAAAAATGAAAACTAGCAAAAATAACCCAAATCATATTGCAATAATTATGGATGGTAATGGGACGTGGTCAAAAAGAAATAAATTACAAAGAAAAGATGGGCATAAAGCTGGTGTAAAAACGGCAAAAAGGATTATTGGCTATTCATTAGAGAATAATATAAAAAATGTTACTCTTTATGCCTTAAGTAATGAAAATCTAACAAGGCCAAAATTTGAATTAAGAAATTTATTTGATATTTTTTTTTATTCATTTACAGAAGAAAAAAATTATCTGATTGATAATAAAATTAGTATAAAATTTATTGGTAATTTGGATGATCTTCCAAAAAAAATAAAAGAAAATGCAATTTTCTTAGAGCAAAGCACAAAAAAAAATAAAAAATTAAATTTATTTATTGCTCTTAATTATGGTGGAAAGCAAGACATCAAGCAAGCAGTTAAGAAAGCAATAGATAGCAAAAATAAAAACTTTGAAAAATTTTTATATTCAAAAGATCTTCCTGAAGTTGACTTGTTAATAAGGACTGGTGGTTTTAAAAGATTAAGTAATTTCATCCTTTGGCAATCCTCTTATGCAGAGCTATATTTCACAGATGTGTTGTGGCCAAATTTTAGTAAACAAAACTTTTTAAAGTCTTTGGAATGGTATAGTTCAGTAAATAGAAAATTTGGGAAATTCTAGTGATGAATAATAATTTAAAAAAAAGAATTATTACATCTTTTCTAATTTATCCTCCCATAGTTTTTGTTATTTTATATTCCAACGAAGTAGTGGTTCGACTTTTTTTGAATATTATAATATTTTTATCAGCATTTGAAATTTCAAAAATGTGTTTTTTTAATAATCCAAATGAAAATGGAAATAAAAAACATTATTATTTTATAATTTTGATTTTTATTTCAATATTTATTTCAAATATTTTAATTAAAAATAATATCTGGCAATATCTTATAATACCATCATGCTTTATATGGCTTTTTATAACTTTTTATTTATCAACTCTAGAAAATGTTAAAGTTATAAAAAAATTTAATATAATGTACTTTCTAATATACCTAATAGTATTAAGTGCTTTTTATTGTTCGCTATATACTATTTATTTAATGTCACCAAAATCTTTATTATTTTTAATATCCATTGTTGCAATTAGTGATATTTCTGCTTTTTTTGTTGGAAGAAGATATGGGAGTAGGTCTTTTTTTAGCTATATTAGCCCTAATAAAACCAGAGAAGGATTTATTGGATCTTTGGTTGTATGCTTAATTTTATCTTTTATTTTTTGTTTATTTGAAAATTACGATTTTTATTTTAGTGCGAAAGTAATTGCATTGACATTTTGCGTAGTTCTTGCATCTGCGATTGGAGATTTGTCAATAAGTTTAATTAAAAGGTATTCTGGAAAAAAGGATAGTGGAAATATTTTGCCAGGTCACGGTGGTATTTTAGATAGGGTTGATAGTCTTCTTTCTGCAGCTCCTATTTTCTTAATAATTAGTTATTTAATATCTGCTATAATTCAATAATGAAAAATAATGTAGTTATTTTAGGTTCAACTGGAAGTATTGGTGTAAATACATTAGAAGTTATATCAATCCATTCTAAAAAATTTAATGTGTTTGCTTTAGCTGCAAACTCTTCTATAGAAAAACTATCATGTCAATGTCAAAAATTTAAACCAAAATACGCCCATGTAAAAAAAGAAGGTGATGCGCATAATCTTCAATCTATCTTAAAAAAAAATAATATAAATACTCAAGTATTATTTGGTCGTGAAGATTTAAATGAACTTGTGTCAAGCAGTTCAGTCGACACTGTTGTTTGTGCCATATCTGGTTCTGCTGGTCTTGAATCTTCAATTAATGCAGTTAAGTCGGGAAAAAGAATTTTATTAGCAAATAAAGAATCATTGGTTATGTGTGGAAGTCTTTTTATGGAGCTAGCTAAAAAAAGCGGAGCTAGTATATTGCCTGTTGATAGTGAGCATAATGCATTACACCAATGTTTTTCTCATAACAAAAAAAAATTTATTAAAAATGTAATACTCACTGCTTCGGGTGGCCCATTTTTAAATAAAGATATCAAGGAATTTGATGACATTACTTTAGAGCAGGCACTTGACCACCCAACGTGGAATATGGGTAAGAAAATTTCTATAGACTCTGCAACTATGATGAATAAAGGATTAGAAATAATTGAAGCTATGTATTTATTTAATTTAAAGTCAAGCCAAATTGATGCTGTTATACACCCTCAAAGTATTATTCACTCAATGGTTTGTTACAAAGATGGATCAATAATATCTCAGTTAAGCAAGAATGATATGAAATCTCCAATAGCATATTGTTTAGGTTGGCCTGAAAGAATAAAGTCAGGCATAGACTTTATAGACTTAACAAAACAACCTCCATTAACATTTAAAGAGATTTCAAAAGAATTATTTCCGTGCTTTTACTTAGCTAGAGAAGTAGCGAAGGAGGGTAATTCGTTGCCAACTGCCATGAATGCAGCAAATGAAGTAGCGGTATCAGCTTTTCTGAAAAAAAGTATCAAATTTAATGATATCTATAGAGTGATAGCTAAAACTTTAAATTTGCATGATAAAAGTAAAATAATGTCTATTGAAGATGTGTTAGAGATAGATAAAGTTAGTCGGGCTAGCGCAAAAGAAATTTTAAAAAATATATAATTAGATATGAGTTTGATATATACAATATTAATTTTCATTTTAACAATTAGTATCATTGTTACATTTCATGAGTATGGGCACTATATAGCCGCAAGACTTTGTGGAGTAAAAGTGCTTGAGTTTTCCGTTGGCTTTGGTAAGAAAATATTTGGAAAAAAATTAGGAAAGGACCAGACCGAATATAAAGTTTGCGCTCTTCCACTTGGTGGTTATGTTAAAATGCTTGATGAGAGAGAAGGCGAGGTAGACAATCATGAAAAAAATAGAGCTTTTAATAATCAAAGTTTATTAAAAAGATCATTCATCGTATTTTCTGGGCCATTATTTAATTTTATTTTAGCAATATTTTTTTATTTTTTAATATTTATTGGAGGATACGAAGGATTTAAGCCAATAGTTGGAGCAGTTGAAAATAATAGCATAGCCGAAAATACTAAAATTAAAGAAGACGACATAATTCTCTCAATCAACAGTATTAAAGTCAACACATGGTCAGACGTTACCCTGCAGCTAGTAAAATTTTCTTCTGAAGAGAAAAATATATTTTTTGAAGTTATGAGAAATAATAATAAGGTTAAGTTAAATCATATTGATTATCAAAAAATTCATCTAGATAATCAAAATATTTTAGAGAACTTAGGAATTTATAATTTTATTAGTAAAACCTTAAAAATTGGATATATTGAAGAAGATTCTCCAGCATACAATTCAGGACTTTTGAAAGGAGATAAGATTATTTCTGCTAAGGGCGTAAAAGTAAAAAATTGGAAAGATATAGTTAATATTATAAAAATTAATCCAGAAAAAGAAATTGTATTAAAAATTAAAAGAAAGAATGATATTAAGCTTGTTAAAGTCATTCCAAAATCTATCAAGATTAACAATAAAGAGTTTGGAAGATTGGGCATAAGCCCACTTATTGAAGAGCAAGATATTCTTAAAAATAAAATAAATATTAAATATGAATTAATTGACAGCATCAAACTGTCATTTTTAAAAACTTATGATTTCACAATACTAACTTTTAATTTTATTTTTAAACTTATTAAGGGAGAAGTTTCATCTAGTAGTATATCAGGACCAGTTGGAATCGCTGGATATGCTGCAGATTCTTTTAATAGTGGATATTCTAGCTTTTTAGGACTTCTTGCAATGCTAAGTATTAGCATAGGAATACTAAATTTATTACCAATTCCTATGTTAGATGGAGGCCATTTAATGTATTATTTAATTGAATTTATAATAAGAAGGCCAGTCCCTGAGAGGGTTCAGCTAATATTTCAGCAAGTTGGAGTAACTTTTCTAATAATGCTTTCTTTTTTTGCTTTATACAATGACTTATTGAGAATAATGAAATGAATTTTTTTAAAAAAGTATCTATAGTTTTATTTCTTTTTAGTATGCTTCAGAATTCGTATGCAAATGAAAGATTTATTATAGATGATATTATTTTGAAAGGTTTGCAAAGAGTTGATACGGGAACAATTTATGCATATTTACCATTTGAAGTTGGTGATATTTTTGATACTTCAATGACGCCACAGATAATAAAAACTTTATTTAAATCTAAATTTTTTAATGACATCATAATTGAAAGAAATGATAACACTTTAATAATCACTTTTGACGAAAGACCGACCATAGTTGATATTGATTTTGATGGCTTTGAAGGTATAGAGGATGAGCAGCTTGAAAAAATCTTAGATGCAGCAAATATTGCATCCGGAAGAATCTATGATAGCTCGGTGTTAGAAAGAATTAAGTCAGAACTAAGAGAGCAAAGTTTTGCTCGCGGTATGTATAGTGTAGATATAAAAATTGAAGAGACTATGCTCAGTGACAATAGAATTTATTTAAAAGTTTTAGTAAATGAAGGAGTGAGAGCTAAAATTAAACAAATAAAAATAGTTGGAAACAAAAAATATTCGGACGACAAACTTAAAAAAGATTTTCAGACAGCTTTGCCAATTTGGTATATGTTTTGGTCAGATAGCGGTGTTTATTCATCACCAATGTTGACAGCAGACTTAGACAGATTAATAGGATTTTATCAAAATAAAGGTTTTATGGATTTTGCAATTGAATCAACGCAAGTTACATTAAGTAAAGACAAGACAGAAGTTTATATAACTATAAATATAGTTGAGGGCAAGCAGTATATAGTAAATAAAATTAATGTAGCTGGAAAACTTATAATTCCAATTGAAGAAATTGTGGATTTGATAGAGATAACCACAGGAGAGTATGTATCAAAAGCAAGCATATTAAAATCCAGTGAAAATATAAAATCAAGATTGAGTGAAGAGGGTTACGCGTTTTCTAGAATAAATCCAGTCCCCAAAAAATCTGATAAAAATGAAAGTGAAGTGGACATAAGTTTCTATATTGATCCTGGCAATAGAACATATGTAAGAAGAATAAATATAACTGGTAATGTTAGTACACAAGATGAAGTGTATAGAAGAGAAATCAGGCAAATGGAGGGTGGATGGTATTCGGCGAATGCAATTAAAATCTCTAAAAATAGATTAAAGAGATTAAATTATGTTGAAGGAGTTAATATTGATGAAGTTAGAGTCCCTGGTTCAGCAAATAAAATTGATTTAAATGTAGTTATTAAAGAAAAATTGGCTGGTAATTTTAATATCGGGGCTGGTCTTGGTGGCTCAGGTGTTGGTTTTAGTCTGAGCGCGGGAATAGAACAAGATAATTTTCTTGGTTTAGGAAGTAAAGTATCTTTTAATTTAAACACAGCTAAAACAAGTAAAACATACGCATTTGATTTTTATAATCCTTATCATAATATGGACAATGTTAGCAGAAGCTTTGGCTTTAATATACAAACAACAAATACAGATAATACAGATACAGTATCTGACTATGAGGCAGATAAAATAACTTTAGAATATAGTTATGGGCTCCCAATGACAGAAGATAATCGTTTTAATTTGTCTCTTAGATATATGAATTGGCAAGTTGAAACAACTACCAGCAGCCCTACAGAAATTGAAGACTTTGTAAGAGATAATGGAAATGATTTTGATAATTTTTCATTTCTTGTGTCTTATGGTATTGATACTAGAGATAGCTCTAGGTTTACTAGATCTGGGTTTAAAACTAGCTTAAGCACAGAAGTTTTTGTTCCAGGAAGTGATTTAGAATATTACAAAGTGAATTTTAAAACAGATTCATATTTCTTGCTAAATAAAGAGCGAGACTTGGTATTGAGACTAAAAGGTACGACAAATTATGGTCAGGGTTATGGTGGCACAAGTGGTTTACCATTCTATGATAGGTTCAGAGCCGGAGGGCCCAAAACAATTAGAGGTTATGAAAAAAACAGCCTATCTCCATATGATTCAACAAACAAACCTATTGGTGGAGATTTTATGGTTGCTGGTACAGCAGAAATAATTTTTACACCTCCTATTGAGGTAGATAACCTAAGAACCGCATTTTTTGCTGACTTCGGAAGAGCTTATAAAGACTATGATTCATTTGAATTTGGTGAATTGAAGGGTTCAGTAGGGCTATCAGTAAAATGGCTATCTCCATTCGGTGGTATAAGTGTAAGTATAAGTACTCCACTAAATAGCGAAGCTGGTGATAAAACTGAATCGTTTCAGTTCAACCTTGGTACCAATTAGTTTATAATATTAAAATAATTTATTTTATAGGGGTAATAGATATGAAAAATTTTAAAAAAATATTTGGTTTAATAACATTAACATTAATGCTTAGTACAGCTAATGCAGCAGACTATAAAATAGGTTATGTAGATATAGCAAAAATACTAAATGAATCTCCAGCAGCAAAAGGTGCGCAAAAAAAATTAGAACAAGAATTTAGCCCTAGAAATAAGCAACTAGAATCTAAAGCAAAAGAAATTAAAAAACAGAAAGAAAAACTTCAAAAAGAATCAGATATAATGTCTAAAGATCAAATAGAGTCTTTAAAAAGAAAAATTATGAAATCAGAAAGAGAGCTTCAGAGAGATGCAAATGAGGCGCAAGAAGATTTTAAATTAAGAAGAAGAGACGAGCTTGGTAAGATTGAAAGTAAATTAAAAGAAGTTATTTTAAAGATTGCCGAAGGCGGTAAATATGATCTTATTTTAACAAATGCAGATGTAACGTATGCAAGCGATAACTCAGGTATTAATATTACAGACCAGGTATTAAAAAAATTTAATTCTAAATAAAATTTTGTGAAAATTACTTTAAAAAAAATATCAGAAAAATTTAATGTTGAATTTACTGGTGATGGAAGTTATGAAATAAATAATGTTTCTAGTATTGCTAACGCAAATGAGAATAGCATAATTTTTTTATCAGATAAAAATTTTTTAAAATTTTTAGATGAAACAAAATCAAAAACGGTAGTAACAACAAAAGAACTTTCAAAATTTTGCAAAAATAATATTATTGTATGTGATAACCCTTACCTTTTATTTGCAAAAATATCGCAATTAATTAATAAACAAGATAAGTTAATATATAAAATTCATAGTTCCGTAGTGAGTTACACGAACGATTTAAATAAAGAAATATTAATTGAGCCAAATGTCGTAATTGGTAAAAATGTAACGATTGGAGAAAAATCTTTTATTGGTACTAATTGTTATATTGGAGATAATGTTAAAATTTCAAGTGGTGCAAAATTATTCCAAAATGTCACTATTTATAGCAATGTCACTATAGGTAGTAATGTAATTATTCATTCAGGGACCGTTATAGGTTCTGATGGATTTGGTTATGCAAAGGAAAATAATAGCTGGATAAAAATACCCCAAATAGGCGGTGTCAAAATTGGCAATAATGTAGAAATTGGTTCAAATACTTCTATAGACAGAGGCGCGCTAGACAATACAATAATTGGAGATGGGGTTAAAATAGACAATCAAGTTCAGATTGCGCATAATGTTCAAATTGGTGAGAACACTGCTATTGCAGGTTGTGTTGGTATTGCTGGAAGCGCAAAGATTGGAAAAAACTGCTCTATTGGCGGTGGTGCTGGTATTCAAGGACACATTGAAATATGTGATAATACTCAGATAACTGGCATGAGTAAGGTTTCAAGTAATATTAAAAAAGCTGGAGTGTATTCATCGGGAACACCGTTGATGTTAAACAAAGAATGGTTAAAAAATGCTGCAAGATTTAAAAAGCTAAATGAATTATTCTTAAAGTATAAAAAATAAATAAAAAATGGAGTTTCGCATTGAAAAATAATGGTGATATTTTAGAGATAATGAATCTCTTACCGCACAGATATCCTTTTCTGCTTGTTGATAAGATTTCGGAATTTGAAGATGGTAAATCTATAGTCGCCATTAAAAATGTAAGTTTTAATGAACCATTTTTTAATGGTCATTTTCCAGGTTACCCAGTAATGCCAGGTGTTCTTATATTAGAATCGTTAGCTCAAGCGTCAGGGTTGTTAGTTTTTAAAACACCAAGTTTGTGTCCTCCAAACGAAAGTTTATATTTATTTGTCGGCATTGATAAAGCAAGATTTAAAAAACCTGTAACTCCAGGTGATCAATTAAATCTTAAAGTTGAGCTAAAAAAAAGTAAAGCAGGCTTTGCGATATTTGATGCCTTAGCAACAGTTGATGGAGAAGTAGCAGCTTCAGCAGAACTTATGTGTGGATTTAAAGAATTACCGCAAAAATTATAGGTTAAATATTTTGTCAAAAATACATCCAACAGCAATTGTTCATAAATCATCAAGTATAGATACTTCAGTTGAAATTGGACCATATTCAGTAATCGGAGAAAATGTTTCCATTGATAAAAATACTATAATTGGACCTCATGTGGTAATTAGTAGTAATTGTGAAATAGGTCAAGATAATAAAATATATCAGTTTGCTTCGATTTCTGAGATACCCCAAGATAAAAAATACGAAGGCGAGGATTGCAGATTAATAATAGGGTCAGGAAATACAATACGCGAATATTGCACCATAAATCGTGGAACAAAAGCTGGTGGTAATTCAGTAACTAAGGTTGGAGATAATAATTGGATCATGGCATATGTCCATATTGCGCACGATTGTGTAATTGGTAACAATAATATTATGTCTAATTCAACTTCGTTAGCAGGCCATGTAATTATGGGAAGTAATATTGTTTTGGCTGGTTATGTATTAGTCCATCAATTTTGTAGGATTGGAGACTACTCTTTTGCGGGTATGGGCGCAGCATTAAATCAGGATCTTCCGCCATATCTTTTAGCTACAGGAAGTTTTGCAAAAACACATGGTTTAAATAGAGAAGGCTTAAGAAGAAATAATTTTGATCAAAAAAAAATTAATACACTTCATAAAGCATATAAGCTTATATTTAGATCTAGTAATAACCCTACGAATACAAATGAATTGGAAAATTTAAGCAAAGAATATGATGAAGTATCATATTTATTAGATTTTATAGAACAAAGCGAAAGAGGTGTGATTCAGTCCTCTAAATCAGATTAACTCTAAACTGATTTTTCAACCAAACTACTTATGCTAATTTTATAAGTATCATCTAATAATATCTTTTCAACCATACTAATATCATTAATCAAATTATTTCTATAATTTAAATTAGAATTAATTTTTTCAATCTCATTAGTGATATTATCAGCAGAAGCATCCCCTTGAATAAACTCTTCTACAACTTTTCTCTCTAATATAATATTTACTAAAGAAATAAACTTTGTTTTAATTAAAAACTTAATTATTAAATATGTTGCGTTTGATAACTTGTAGAATACACACATAGGTATTTTTTTTAATGCGATTTGAAGAGTTATAGTTCCAGATGCTGCAACGGCAATCTTGCAAGTTTCAATAGTCTTATAAATATTTTCATTAGTAACCACTGAAACATGATTTTTTCCTGAAAAATATTTAGAATATATTTTTTTATCTATATTGCTTGATCTAGAAATAAGAAATTTTTCTTCCGGACTCTTTAAATGCATCTTATCAATAATTTTGCTGATTATTGGTAAGTGATTTTTTACCTCAGATATTCTGCTGCCGGGGAAAAAACCTATATAATTTTTCTTTTTCGAGTAGTCTTTTTTGTAATCTTTATTTTTTACAAGTGGATGCCCTACATAATGTGATTTAATTCCAAGATTTTTATAGTATTTGTTTTCAAATGGGAAAATCACAGCCATTTCATCAATATAATTTTTTATATTTTTTAGTCTTTTCTCTCTCCATGCCCAAACTTGTGGGCTGATATAGAAAAGTACCTTAACACCATGCGATTTCGCATATTTAGCTAACTTCATATTAAATTCTTGATAATCAATTAACACAAGTAGGTCAGGCTTTATTTCTTTTATAGATTTCTTCATCATGTTTAGTGATTTGAGAAGCTTTGGATATAATTTTAATATCTCAAAAAAACCTACTACTGATAAGCTTGATGAGTCTAAAAGAAAAGTTGCTTTTGTTTTTTTTACCTTGTTTGAGCCCATGGCAAAAAACTTTAAGTTTTTATTCCTCGAAAGATCATTGATTATCTCTGCTGCATACATGTCGCCAGACTCTTCACCTGCCACAATTATTATTTTCTTAATTTCACTCATTTTATCTTTTTTATGGTATCACATACCTTTATTACATTTTCTTCAGAAAGGTGTGGGTACATTGGCAATGAAAGGCATGTATTTGATAAATAATTTGAGTTTATACAATTCTGTTTGTTGTTAAAGCTATTTTTATATACATTTTGTTTCTCTAAAGAAATAGGATAGTATATTGCCGAGCCTATATTATTTTTTTCTAGTTCTGTTTTTATTATATCTCTGTTTTTTGATAAAACTGTATACTGGTGGTACACATGAAAGCCATTTTTAGTTTTCTTTGGTGTGATAATATTTTTGCAGTTATTTAAATTTTCATCATAAATTTTTGCTATTTTAGCTCGCATTAGATTAAATTGATCAATATATTTTATCTTAACATTTAATACTGCAGCTTGTATTTCATCAAGTCTACTATTGTAACCAATTATGTCATGATGGTACCTTATGGAGCTACCATGATTTCTTAACTTTTTAATAATCTCATATGATTCTTCTGAGTTTGTAACTACCATTCCACCATCACCATAGCAACCTAAATTTTTTGTAGGATAAAAACTTAAGCAACCGATCTCACCAATACTCCCTGTCCTTTTGCAATTAATACCCGCACCAAAACTTTGAGCACAGTCCTCAATAATTTTTATTGAGTCATTATTAATTACATTTTTTATTCTTTCAACATCTACGGGATTTCCAAAAATATGGACAGGTAAAATAGCCCTAGTCTTTTTTGTTATCTTTTTTAAAATTTCTTCGCAATTAATATTGTATGTATCCAAATCAATATCGGCAAAAACTGGCTTTGCTCCTACATACATAATTGCTTCAATAGTTGAAACAAAAGTGAATGGCGTAGTTATTACTTCATCTCCTTTTCCTATACCCAATGATCTTAATGCAAAATGCAATGCGTCTGTGCCAGAATTGCAAGATATTGCATACTTCACGCCAAGATAATCTTTTATATTTTTTTCAATTAAGTCGACATTACTCCCACCAATAAAACTTGTATTAAAAAAGACTTTTTCTAATTCATTCTGAATTTCATCTCTTAAAAGAGCATACTCATTTTTTAAATCAAACTGTGATATCATTTTTTTATTAGGTTAGAAATTGTTATAGCATATTTTAATGCTTTTATGCCATCAACAGCGTCAACTAAAGGTTTTTTATTTTCTTTAATGCAATTTATAAAACTTTTTACTTCTTCATTTAGAGGGTCATTTTCTAAAAAGGTGTCTCTAGTTTTTTCAATTTTTTTGTTTTCTTCAACTACTATTTTTTTGTAAGAATCAAGTTTGCAAGCTTGGTAATCTAAAGAAAAATATGAATTTTTTTGAAATACTCTCATCTTTCTCTCTATTTTATCACTAATTCTGCTTGCTGAAAGATTACATACACAGCCATTCTCAAACTCAACTCTAGCATTTGCAATATCAGTTGTATCTGTTAGAACACTTGCGCCACTAGCTTTAATACTCTTAATATTTGATTTATTTAATGACATCACAATATCAAGATCGTGAATCATTAAATCCATAACAACGTTAACTTCAGTACCCCTTATTTTAAATGGTGATATGCGATTACATTCAATAAAAAGTGGATTATTAACTTTATCTTTTAATTTGGAAAAAGCTTTATTAAATCTTTCAAGATGACCGATTTGTAGAATGATATCTTTATCTCTTGCTTTTTCTTCAAGCTTTTCAGCTTCCGCAACATTGCTAGCAAAGGGTTTTTCTATTAAAATATGTTTATTATTTTTTATAAAATAGTCTGCAACTTCGTAGTGCATATCTGTGGGAACAACTATACTTACAGCATCAACTTTATCAACAACATCTTTGAAGTTACCATAAGATTTTATACCAAGTTTTCCAGACACTTCCTCTCTTCTTTGTTTATCAGTATCCACAAGTGCTATTAAATCAGCATTTTTATTGTTTTTATATTTTTCTGCATGGAATTCTCCAAGATAGCCAATTCCAACTACAGCAACTTTAATTTTATTCATGATAAAATATATTTTTCTATCTAGATTACTGATGTATGATAATTACTAATTATTATAATCTAATTTATGAAAAAAAAATATACAATTGTTGGTATAGACGAGGCTGGAAGAGGTCCTTTAGCCGGGCCCGTAGTTTCAGCTTCTGTATCAATAGAAGAAAATCTTCTTCCAAAATTTATTAATGATTCAAAAAAGATAAGTGAGAAAAATAGAGAACTTATGTATGAGGAAATTGTAAAAAATGCAACGTATTGCGGAATTGGAATAATTAGCTCAGAAGATATTGATAAAATTAATATTCATAATGCTACTTTACTTTCTATGAAAGAATCATTTCTTAAAATTAAGTGCAAAAACTGCAAAGTCTATATTGATGGAATTTTTACTCCTGATATTGATGCAAAATTACATGCTGTTAAACATGGCGACAGACTTGTTCCAATAATTAGCGCAGCCTCAATAATTGCTAAAGTTACAAGAGATAGAATTATGCTAAGCATTGATAAAGAATATCCCGAGTATGATTTTAAAAAACATAAAGGGTACCCAACAAAGCATCATATAGAAATGATAAAAAAATATGGTATTTGTAAATATCATAGAAAAACTTTCAAACCTATAAAAAATTTATGAAAAAAAGCTTTATACATCTTCATCTTCATAGCGAATATTCTATATCGGATAGCCTTATAAGAATAAATAACTTGATAGAAAAAGTTTCTAATGATGGTTGCCCTTCAGTAGCAATTACTGATCATAATAATATTTTTTCTTTGGTAAAATTTTATAAATCAGCTATTAAAAAAGGTGTTAAACCAATAATTGGAATCGAAGTTGATATGAAAAGCAGCAACTCTAAAAATGATTATTCTAGAGTTATACTACTTTGTAAAAATATGACTGGTTTTTATAACCTGAGTAATCTTATAACTGATGCATATGTAAATCTTGATGAGGGGAATAAATTTTTAGTATCTAGCGAAGAACTTTCAAAAAGATCAGACGGATTAATAGCGCTATCAGGAGGGATATATGGTGATTTGGCAAACGCAATAAGATCAGGAAAAAAAGACTTAATAGATACAAGTATAAATTATTGGAAAAAGAATTTTCCCGAGAGTTTTTATATAGAAATTACTAGAACAGGTAAAGATTTTGAAGACGAGTATATTTCATATGCTAGGGAGATCTCTGAGAATCATAATATTCCCCTAGTGGCATCTAATGATGTTCGATTTATCGATAAAAGCGATTACCAAGCGCATGAAGTAAGAGTATGTATTAATAACGGGAGTTATTTAAAAGATGAAAAGAGAAATTCAGAATATACTGCAAACCAGTACTTTAAAACAAGCGAAGAAATGGAGGAATTATTTTCTGATATACCATCAGCAATTGAAAATTCTTTTGAGATAGCAAAAAGATGTAATGTACAACTTTCTCTAGGAAATATAGCAATGCCAATTTTTCCATTAGATGATGGACAAGATGAAAACGAATACTTTAATTCCTTAGTGGAGCAAAGTTTGAAAAAAAAAATCAGTGATGAGAATATTAAAAATAAAGAGCCTTATTTAAAGCGTATAAAAATTGAATTAGACGTTATTATTAAAATGGGATATTCAGGATATTTTTTGATTGTTTCAGATTTTGTAACTTGGGCAAAGAAAAACAGTATACCTGTTGGTCCTGGACGCGGATCTGGTGCAGGATCACTCGTTGCATATGTTTTAAATATTACGGACATAGACCCTATTAAATATGATTTATTATTTGAAAGGTTCTTAAATCCAGAGAGAGTATCTCTTCCAGATTTTGATATAGATTTTTGTATGGACAAAAGAGATAGTGTGATTGATTATGTCGCAAAAAAATATGGAAGAGATAAAGTTAGTCAAATAATTACATATGGAACTATGGCTGCAAAAGCTGTAGTTCGAGATGTCGGAAGAGTGCTTCAATATCCATATCCTTTTGTCGATCAAATCGCAAAGTTAATACCTTTTGAAATAGGCATTACCTTAACCAAGGCTCTTGAAGATAAAGAGCTAAAAAAACTATATAGTTCTGATGACGACGTGAAAGAAATTCTAGATATGGCAATGATATTAGAGGGCTTGCCTAGAAACGCAGGTACGCATGCAGGCGGAATAGTAATTTCGCCAAAAGAACTTATAAATTATACTCCACTATACAGAGACACTTATAGTAGTTCTTTATTAACTCAGCTTGACAAAGACGATGTTGAAGAAATAGGATTAATAAAATTTGATTTTCTGGGATTAAGAACTCTAACTGTCATAGAAAATACCTTAAAAATAATCAATAGAAATAAACTTGCCGACGACCAATTTGATTTGGGAGAAATTCCTCTTGATGATGAAAAAACATTCCAACTGTTGAGAGAACAAAAAACAAATGGTGTTTTTCAGTTAGAGTCACAAGGCTTAAAAGATATAATTAAAAGACTTAAGCCTGATAAATTTGACGATCTTGTTGCATTAGTGGCTTTATATAGACCGGGTCCATTACAATCTGGAATGGTTGACGACTTTATTGATAGAAAGAATGGGGCTAATGTTGAATACCTGCATCCACTTATTGAGGATGTGCTAAGACCTACTTACGGTGTAATTTTGTATCAAGAACAAGTAATGAAAATAGCCCAAGTTTTAGCTGGCTATAGTTTAGGGTCAGCTGACATATTAAGAAGGGCAATGGGTAAAAAGAAATTTGATGAAATGAACCAGCAGCGAGAGATTTTCGTTAATGGCGCTATAAAAAACAAAGTTGATAAAAAGCAAGCTGAATATATTTTTGATCTGATGGAAAAATTTGCAGGTTATGGTTTTAATAAATCACATTCAGTGGCATATGCTTTAATAGCTTATCAAACAGCATATCTTAAATCTCATTTTAAAGAACCTTTTATTGCGGCAGTACTCTCAAGCGATATGGATAACACCGACAAAGTTGTTAGATTTGTAAAAGAATGCTCATATATGAATATTACTTTAAATCCACCAAATATTAATTTATCAAATTATTCGTTTAGTACAACAGAAGCCAACGAAATTGTTTATGGTCTTGGAGCTATAAAAGGAGTGGGGAGCTCAATTATAGAAATAATTATTGAAGAGAGGAGCAAAAATGGAAATTTTAAAAGTTTGGATAATCTCTTGAAAAGGTGTGGCTCAAAAAAAATAAATAAGAGAATTATCGAGGCGTTGATAAAATCTGGTTCATTTGATGTTTTTGGCGAAACTAGATCTTCATTATTATCATCATATCCTGAGTCAATGAAGATGGCTGACCAAAATTCAAAAAATATCTCTCAAGGACAAATAGATATTTTTGGATTTTCTGAAGAAGACTCTAATGTTAAGTTAGAAAGAATTGAAGAGTGGCCCAAAATAAAAAAATTATCTTTTGAAAGAGATGTTTTGGGGTTTTATTTAACAGGCCATCCAATTACAGAGTTTAAGAATGAAATAAAAGACATTATTAGTAATGATATCTACTCAGTCAAAAATAATTATAAAAATAATGGAAATAGAGGCGTGTCGTATAAAATTGCAGGTGTTATTAATAGCATTAGAATTAGGACAACAAGCACAAAAGATAAATTAGCTCAAATTAATCTTGGTGACGATACCGACAATATAGATGTAATAGCCAATAATAATCTTCTAAATGAATCTATCAATAGAGATGAGATTGTAATTATAGAAGGGACGCTTAGATTGGATGATTATACTAATAGGTTGAGCTTCAGAGCTAAATCAATAAATACAATTGAAAACGCAAGAATTCTTTTAGCAACAGGAATTAAGTTCAAAGTTGTTAATGAAGAGGATTTGTCAGAATTAATAAACGAGCTTGAGTCATTATTCTCTGATAGAGATAATAATGGCAAATGTATGGTAAGAATTGACTATATGACTTCAGGAATAACAAAATCCCTAGTTTTGGGTGAAAATTATAAAATATTGCCAACTAATGATATAATTAACGGATTAATAAAACTTGATTGTATTGAAGATATAGAACTTATCTATTCCTCGATGTAAATATTTTAAGGTACCGAGATGCTAGAATTTGAAAAACCTATAAAAAATTTAGAAGATAAAATAGAAGAGCTTAGAAACATCGGCTCGGATGGGCAAGTAAATATTATTGAAGAAATAAATGTACTTCAAAAAAAATGTAATATTTTAATAAAAGATATTTATAGTAATCTTACACCATGGCAAATTACACAAATCGCACGTCATCCTGACAGGCCTTATACGTTAGACTATATAAATTTAATATTTAAAAATTTTCATGAGCTCCATGGTGACAGGGCTTATGCTGATGACAATGCAATCGTAGCTGGCATTGCTCAGTATCAAGAAACATCTGTAGCTGTAATTGGACATCAAAAAGGAAGAGGTACTAATGATAAAATTAAAAGGAATTTCGGCATGGCTAAGCCGGAAGGTTTTAGAAAAGCTTTAAGAGTCATGAAGCTTGCAGAAAGATTTAATATGCCAATCATAACATTTGTAGATACACCTGGAGCATATCCAGGCATTGATGCTGAAGAAAGAGGGCAAAGTGAAGCAATAGCAAATAATCTCTTAGAAATGTCAAACTTATCTGTGCCAATTTTATCATATGTTATCGGCGAGGGAGGTTCAGGGGGAGCACTTGCGATAGGCGTATGCGACCATTTATCAATGCTAGAATATAGTATATATTCTGTTATATCACCGGAAGGATGCGCATCTATATTATGGAAATCACCAGAAAATGCTCATTTAGCTGCTGAAGCTATGTGCATTACAGCTGACAATCTATTAAAACTTAAGTTAATAGATGAGCAAATATCTGAACCATTGGGAGGTGCACACAGAAATATTTCCAAGGTAAGCAAAGATATTTCGCAGTCAATAGCTAAGAATTTATCAATATACCATGCGATGGACCCAAGAGTTCTTGTTAAAAACAGAAAAGATAAATTAGAATCTGTAGGGTATTATCAAGAATAAAATGGAAGCGCCAGATTTTGATTTAGAAAACCTATTTTCAATTTTTGAAAATTCTATTACAGATAAAATTGAATCAAAAAATTATGATGAATTTCTCATAGCATATAGTGGAGGAATAGATTCTACAGCCTTATTATATTTCTCAAAAAAAATTGCAAGAAAATTAGATAAAAAAATTAAAGCTATACATGTTAACCATAACTTAAATAAAGAATCAATTGAGTGGGAAAAACACTGTAGTAATTTTTGTAAAGATATTGAGGTTCCACTAATAATTAAAAACTTAAATATAGTCATGCATAAAGGAGATAGCATTGAGGAAATCGCTAGAAAAGATCGCTATAAATCTATTTGTGATGAAATAAATATTAAGACAGTAATGATGACTGCTCATCATATGGAAGATCAAGCAGAAACTTTTTTATATCAACTATTGCGCGGAGCTGGAGCGAAAGGTTTATCTTCAATGCCAGAAATAAAAAAATATAATAATGGATACCACATTAGACCATTTATAAAATTTAGTAAAAAAAATTTGGAAAATATTGTTCAACATAGTAACTTGGACTATGTCTTCGATACTTCTAATAACGATATAAATTTTTCAAGAAACTTTATTAGAAAAAGCATTTTCCCAATTATAGAAAAAAAGTGGCCTAGCTACGCCTCAACAATTTCTAGATCAGCAAATAACTTATCTGAGCTTGTTAAATTAAATGATGATTTAGCTAAAATCGATATTAAAGAATATCTGTTAGAAGATATCAATAAAATAAATTTGAATGTTAAAAATTTAGATAGTTATAGGTTTAATAATGTTATTAGATTTTGGATAAAGAAAAATAACTTTAGAATGCCATCTTTGAGTCAAATAGAATCTATTTATAGAGATGTTTTTTTAGCTGGAAAAGATAAGTCTCCATTCTTTAAATGTTCTGAATATGAAATTAGGAGATTTAATGATTGTGTAGAGATCATGAGCCCCCTAACCAAACATGATTCTTCAAAAGTATATTTGTGGGAATTTAAAAAAAATTTAGTTATCACTTGTTTGTCTATAAATTTAAGTTGGGACAACTTAGAAGATAAATTAGGCTTTAAGGTAAATAGAAATGTTGAAGTAAAGTTTAGAAAGACTGGCGAAAATATTCAAATAGGTGATTCAGGAAAAAGTTTAAAAGACTTTATGAGAGAGAATAAAGTTCCTCCGTGGATGAGAGACAGAACTCCGTTAATATATATTGATAATGAGCTAAAATTTATATGGAAATAAATGCTAAAATATTATTTAAAATTAAGTAATAATTATATTATTTGTTTGTATTAATTTTAAATGGTAAGTATAAAGGACACCATCCAAGTATTCCTGTGATTACCGGCACTAATCCTATGAAACCCCATAACTGCGCTTCTAATGGAGAAATAACTCCAATATAAAATATCAAAAAACCTACAAATACTCTAATTAATCTTTCAAATTTACCTACATTTATACAAAACATTCACTGCACCTTATTATTGAATCATTATTAATATTACATGAATAATTTTTTTTTGGAATTATTAATTTATTGATAAATTGTAGAATATAATAATATTTGATAAACTATATTCCCGTCTTATATTACTTTTATTTTAGTGTGACAAAATACATATTTATTACTGGTGGCGTTGTATCATCTCTTGGAAAAGGGATAGTGGCAGCTTCTTTAGGGTCTATACTTGAATCTAGAAATCTAAGTGTTTCTGTCATTAAGCTTGATCCATATATTAATGTAGACCCAGGTACAATGAGCCCTTCGCAGCACGGAGAAGTTTTTGTGACTCATGATGGTGCAGAAACTGATTTAGATTTAGGACATTATGAGAGATTTGTAAATTACAAAACCAACAAGTCAAGCAATTATACGACTGGTCAAATATATGACATTGTTTTAAAAAGGGAAAGAAAAGGCGAGTATCTTGGAAGCACAGTTCAAGTTATACCACATATTACTGATGAAATTATCCTCAATATAAAGAAAGGGTCTTTTGATAAAGATATTTGTATTGTAGAGATTGGAGGAACAGTTGGAGATATAGAATCTCTTCCATTTATAGAAGCTATTAGACAAATGGGGGTTGAATACGGTAGAGAACTTGTAAGTTACATACATTTAACTCTAGTACCTTATATAAGAGCAGCCAATGAAATAAAAACCAAACCTACACAACACTCTGTGAAAGAATTAAGGTCTATTGGTATTCAGCCAGATATTTTAGTGTGTAGATCTGAAAAAGATATTAGTGATCATGATAAGAAAAAAATTGCATTATTTACAAACGTTGAGGCAAAAGCAGTAATTAATTCAATAGATGTAGATGATATATATGAAGTTCCCTTGATACTTCACAATCAAGGCTTGGATGACATCATAGTTAAGAAATTGAATCTATCTTGTGATAAAACATCACTTTCGGCGTGGGAAGAATACAAAAATAAAAGAAATAATATTAAAAACAAAATTAATATAAAAATTATTGCAAAATATGGAAATTATACTGAGTCATATAAATCACTTAATGAAGCGATTAAACATGCTGGAGTTCATTCAGGAGTTGATATTAATATAGATTATGTGGACGCTGAAAAGCTAAATGACAAGGATCATTCGTCTTTAGCAAATGCAGGCGGAATAATTGTTCCAGGTGGTTTTGGAGGGAGAGGAATCGAAGGAAAAATAAATGCCATAAAGTACGCTAGAGAAAATAAAGTACCTTTTTTAGGAATATGCTTGGGAATGCAAGCCGCAGTAATAGAGTTTTCAAGAAATGTGTGTAAGTTAAAAAATGCAAACAGCACAGAATTTGATAAAGAAACTAAGTATCCGGTTATTGGTTTAATAGAGGAGTGGTTGGATAATACGGGATCAGTAGAATATCGTGATATAAACTCAAACATTGGTGGTACAATGAGGCTTGGAGAACAAGAGTGTGCTCTAGAAAAAGAGTCAAACGCTTATAATGCATATAATATGAGTTCAATTTTTGAAAGGCATCGTCATAGGTTTGAATTTAATAATGAATATAAGAGTTTACTAGAGGAGAATGGTTTAATTATATCTGGGAAATCAATTGACGGAACGTTGGTGGAAGTAATTGAGTTGAAAAACCATCCTTGGTTCTTGGGTTGTCAATTTCATCCAGAATTCACTTCTAAGCCAATTAAAGGCCATCCTTTATTCGAAGCTTTTGTTAAATCAATAAGAGATAATAAATGAACAAAAAATTTGATTTTAATAAAGATAGAAAAAATTGTTTTTTTTTAATAGCAGGCCCTTGTGTTATTGAAAGTGAAAAAATAAATTTTAGTACAGCTGAAAAACTAAAAGAAATTACAGAAAAGCATTCAATCCCATTCATATTTAAGTCGTCACTATACAAGGCTAACAGAACATCTAATGATGCATATAGCGGTATTGGTTATTCAAAAGGCTTGGAAATATTAAATAAAATTAAATCTGAATTAGATTTAATGATTTTAACAGATGTTCATGAGGACTCTCCACTAGATGAAATAGCAGACATTGTTGACGTATTACAAACACCAGCTTTCTTGTGTAGACAAACAAACTTTATTAAAAATGTAGTATCTTACAATATTCCGGTAAATATAAAAAAAGGTCAATTTTTGTCGCCTTGGGAGATGAGTAATGTTGTTGATAAAGCAAAGTCGACAGGCAATAATGATATAATGGTTTGCGAGAGAGGTTTTAGTTTTGGTTATAATAATTTAATATCTGATATGAGGTCTTTAGTTATTATGAGAGAAACTAATTGCCCTGTAGTTTTTGATGCAACCCATTCAACTCAATTACCAGGTTTAAATAAGAATAGTTCAAGCGGGCAAAGTCAATTTATTGCTCCATTAGCAAGAGCAGCCATCTCTGTTGGAATATCAGGAATATTTATGGAAACTCATCCAGATCCTAAAAATGCTTTGTGTGACGGTATGAATTCTTTACATTTGGATGCAATTGAGAAAATATTAATAACCCTAAAAAAAATTGATGCGGCTTCAAAAGAATAAATTTATACTTATTCATCGATTGTATGGCATCTTTAAAGTAAAATAAAAAATATGAAATCAAATATTAAAAAAATTACAGCAAGAGAAATTATTGACTCAAGAGGAAATCCTACTTTAGAGGCAGAAGTATTTTTAGAATCAGGCTTTATGGGAAGGGCAGCTGTTCCCTCTGGTGCCTCAACGGGCTCTAGAGAAGCTTTAGAACTGAGAGATAAAGATTCTTTAAGATATGGTGGCAAAGGTGTGGCTTCTAATGTCGATTTTATTAAGGGAGCTATAAATTATGCTCTAACTGGCTTAGATTCTAATAATCAAGAATTAATTGATAAAACTCTTATAGAGTTAGATGGAACCGACAATAAGTCAAAACTTGGAGCTAATACTCTCTTAGCAGTTTCTTTGGCAAATGCAAAATCTTCAGCAAATAATAATAATGTTCCACTTTATAAAAATATTAAATCATCAAAAAAATATACTATGCCAGTTCCAATGATGAATATTATCAATGGTGGGTCTCACGCAAATAATAGCGTAGATATACAAGAATTCATGATCATGCCAGTTGGAGCAAGTTCCTTAAAAGAAGCCGTAAGATATGGAGTAGAAATTTTTCATGTATTAGGAAAAATATTAGATAGCAAAAAATACATAACAACAGTTGGAGATGAAGGAGGATATGCACCAAACTTATCTTCTAATAAAGAAGCATTAGACGTAATTATGCAGGCAATAGAAAAAGCTGGATATACTCCAGGTGAAGATATTATGCTTGCACTTGATATAGCTAGTAGTGAATTTTACAAAAATGATAAATATGAGTTAACATCAGAAAATAAAAAATATACAAGTGCAGAATTTATTGATCTAATTAATTCTTGGACAAAAAGTTACCCAATAGTATCAATAGAAGATGCTTTAGATGAAAATGACTGGAAAGGTTGGGCAGATTTAACAAAAGTTTTAGGAAAAAAGGTTCAATTAGTAGGTGATGATTTATTTGTTACAAATCCTAAAATTTTTAAAGAAGGAATCGAGAAAAACATTGCTAATGCAATCTTGATTAAATTAAATCAAATTGGTACTTTGTCGGAAACAGTTTCGGCAATGGATTTGGCCAAAAAAAATAACTATAATTCAGTAGTCTCACATAGATCCGGCGAAACAGAAGATACATTTATAGCTGATTTATCAGTTGCACATTCAGTAGGTCAAATTAAAACCGGATCATTATCTAGATCCGATAGAGTTGCAAAATATAATCAGCTAATAAGAATAGAAGAAGAGCTTGGCTTGAACGCAAATTACCCAGGGAAATCAATTTTTAATAAAATTATATAAAATGAATAAAGTAATTTTAATATTATCTTTTATCTTAATTATTTTACTTTTTAAGTTCGCCTTGGGTGATGCAAGTTATAAAGAATACAGAGACCTAAAAAAAGAAGTTACTAATCTTGAGGAGAAAAATTCTAAATTTAAAGAAAAGATTAAATTAATAAAATATGAAATTGAGAATTTAAAAACAGGTTTAAGTGTGATAGAAGAGAAAGCAAGGAATGAACTAGGCTTAATAAAAAAGAAAGAAACATTTTATC
>Ga0222719_10000949_pt1 | contig 28824 bp, 17 predicted proteins | sample C33_34DmetaG_FD_165039 | JGI IMG/M metagenome (GOLD analysis project Ga0222719, IMG submission 165039) | Estuarine water microbial communities from San Francisco Bay, California, United States - C33_34D | ecosystem: Environmental > Aquatic > Marine > Unclassified | place: USA: California...
CTACGAAGTCATGAACCAGCGTCGTGTAATCGTAGCTTCTCAGTCACTTGGCTTCGAAGAAATTCTGCCTGGTGATGGTGCAGGTAACGAGCCTTCTGTTAAGATCGATTTCGCAGCTTAATAGAAATGCTTTTTATAAACTGGGGAGGGTTTCCTCCCCAAGTTTTTATTAATTGACTTATGGCAGATTTAATTACTTTAGCAGAGTACAAAGAAATAGAGGGAATTAGCAGTCCTAAAGAAGACCTGCGTCTAGCAACTTTAGTTCCTTCTGTGAGTCAATTAGTAAAAACTTATTGTGGTAATTCATTAATAGATTACTATTCTACTAATAAAGTTGAACTTTTTAGTATAAATTGGGCTACTCATATATTACAGCTTACAGAAAGTCCTGTAAACAATATTGTATCGGTAGAGAAAAGAGACTCAGTAGATGAAAATTATGCCACTGTTCCAACTACTGAATATTATTTAGATACAGCTACGGATAGTGTGCTGTATGTAACAGGACGTACCTATAAAAACTGGCCACAAGGAGCGGGGTCAGTAAGAGTTACTTATACCGCAGGATATAGTAGTTGCCCCGAAGATTTAAAACTAGCAGTGGTAGACCTTATTACTTATTATTTAAGAGATGAACATAAAGAAAGAAGAACTTTAGGCGGAGCCAGCATACAAAATCAAGGCTCAACTAGTTTGGCGAACAGTGTAGCATTTCCGGATCATATTAAGAGAGTTCTTGATATGTATAAAAACTTTTAATGAGCAAAGCTCTTGTAGACAAACTTATAAAAGAGTTTTTAACAAACCCTCGGTATCGCCGACGCTGGGACACGGTTTTACGAAGTCATATGGGAGGATTCCCTCATATTACTACAATTACAAAAGAAGATTTAATCACTTTATATAAGAATAATACAATAGCAGCCTTATACAAAGACAGGTCGTTTAAAGATTTAAACGAAAGTGCAGAAAAACTAGCTTCAATAGAGGCAGCGGCAATACATGCTGCAACTATAGTATTTAATAATTTTGAAACTTATTACGCAAAAACCCGAGGAAGAAGAAAGGGAACTATATTTAAAGACGGAAATGAAATAGTTATTCGACAGCCCCAAGGGCTACATTCTAGTATACGGAATATTATTTCTAAAGAAGGATGGAATGCCGTTAGTAACTTTGGGGGTTTTAATAAAAAAACATCTCAAAAACTAAAAGCAGGAGATACTCTTGGAGTATTTAATCGAAGAACTCAAGTTCTTCACGAAGATAAAACTACTGTAGGGTCATTTTCATTAGCAAAACTTTATGAAAATCTCCTTTCTAATGTAGTAGAGTCTGATTTTACTCCTTCTCAGACCGCAGTAATTGCACGGTCTATTGGAGAATACTACGGAGATGTAGTAGGAACTTGGAAAAAACGAACAGATGTTAAAGAATATTCTTTATCAGATACTTTAGAAATTCCTTTGACTATTGGTAGCACTACTAATAACCCTGCAGGTTCAGAAGAATATGATTGGAAAAAAATTAGAAAAAAATTAGAAGATATACTAGCAGAAGAATGTCTTCGAGGTACCTTTGGCCAGCAATATATGGAATCGGGGGGTAGTAAACCTCTTACTACTCGAGTTCAGGAAAGAGCATTACATATTGTAGCAGATAAAATTAAAAAAGAGTTAAAAACATCAAAAAGTATTTCTGTTACAGTATCTAAGTTACCCAAAGAAGAAACCTCGAAAGGAAGTACTGGAACTGCAAAAATTGCAGGAGCTTCTGTACAACGAAAAAAGAAAGGGATAGCAAAGAAAAGCTATCCAAAAGCTACTAAAGCTCAAAAAAGTGCCAAATCACCCATAGCTTTACTAGCTTTAATTAATCAAGCACTCCCAAATGTACTTGTAAAAAATATGGGGGAGCCTAGACTAGTAAATCGTACAGGACGCTTTGCTCAAAGTGTAAGGGCCACAGATATTAGTACTACAAGAGCAGGGTACCCAAGTATTGGGTACACTTATCAAAAAAATCCTTATCAAGTATTTGAGTCTACTAGTGGCTCGAGATTTTCAAGTAGAGAACGAGATCCTAGAGCTTTAATAGACCAGTCAATTAGAGAAATAGCAGCAACATTAGTGGTAGGAAGATTATACACTAGGAGAATGTAATGGCAGCAAGAACTTATACTTCTAGAAGGGCAAATATAGTAGAAGCTCTTGCAGAGAAACTAAAGAATATTGACGGGTCTGGAGCATATTTATCTGATGTTGCTAATAATGTTCATCCATATTTAAAGTTTTGGGACGAAGTAGAAGATTTTCCAGCAATTCATTTAAATGCTGGAAGCGAAACAAGAGAGTACCAAGGAGGGGGCTACAAGGATAGATTTTTATCAGTAACTATTCGTTGCTATGTTCAAGAGGAAGAAGCGCAGAATGCACTTAATGCTCTTATGGAAGACATTGAAACGGTTATTGAAGAAAACTCAAATTTACAATATTTTGACAAGCAAAATAATGAGTTTAATTGTCAACAAATCACAATCATTAGTATTGATACTGATGAGGGTGTACTAGAGCCTTTAGGAGTAGGAGAAATTCTTATAGAGGTTCGATACTAGAAACGACTGGCAAGAACAAATGTTCACGTCCACGTCCTTTCAATACGCATAGGAGATATTACTATGGCAGAACAACTATATTTTAGCCGCGACAGTAAATGCTTCATCGAATTTGACGGTGTAGTATGGGAAATTCCTGTTCTGGACGGCTTTAGCTTTTCGCAAGCAAACAATAGCTCAGAAATTACACTTTCAGAGATGGAATCTTCTGCAGGAGTAAGCCGAAGAGGTCGTCGCGCTTTCAACGATTCTCTAGCCCCTGGTGAGTGGTCCATTTCTACATATGTACGTCCTTTTGCGTCCGCTGGCTCTGGTACCGGAGCTGCTGACGGAGCTGCAGAAGTTCACGCAGTAGAAGAGGTTCTTTGGGCGCTAATGGCAGGCGCCGATAATTACGATGGTACAACCTATGATTTTGATCGTGGAGGCTCAAACGTAATTACTCCCGCAGGTTCTTCATCTGTAATTAACTTTGATCAATCAAACAAGTCAACTCTAGGAACTGCAAATATTTATTTTGTACTTGGGGACGCTTCTCGCTCTGTAATTAAACTAAAAAATGCAGTTGTAAATGAAGCGAGTGTGGATTTTGAAATTGACGGTATTGCAACAATTAATTGGAGCGGACAGTGCTCTGAAGTTCTTGACTTTACTGGTAGTACTGAAGAAAATGCCACGATGCCAGTAAATGGAGACACTACTCAAGACGGAACTACAGTTGACGTAGGAGATGTCTGGCTGGATTCAGATGATAGTTACAGACTATATGTTATGACAAATGTAGGAGCAGGCGCAGAAGCATCTACTAGTTATGTTAATGAGAAGATTACTGATACTGCTAACTTTATTCGTAATCGTCTTACTACTCTAACTATTACTCCCACATCCCAGGACCCCGATAGTGATGGAACTAATGAGCTTCAGAGTTCTTACAGCCTGACTCTTACAGGAGGAAATATTACTATCTCAAATAATATTACATATATTACTCCAGAAGAATTGGGTATTGTGAACGTTCCCGTAGGCCATGTTACTGGCGGTCGAGCAGTCTCAGGAAGCTTTACCTGCTACTTAACTAGAGATACTAGTACTTTTGATTCTAACCTATCAAGAGACTTCTTTGAAGACTTGCGTAACATTTCAAATGTTGTTACTAACTCTTTTGCACTGGTATTCGCAATTGGTGGGGGAAGCGGAAACCGTCTGGAATTTAATTGTGCAACAGCACATATTGAAATTCCTACGCACTCAATTGAAGATGTTATTTCTCTCGAGACTAACTTCATGGCGCTACCTCAGACAATTGACGACACAGATGAAGTAGTTCTTACTTATAAAGTATAATAAATACTACTCTTTAATAGGGGCTCCGGCCCCCTTTTTTATTACTCCTACGAAAAATAAATCTTGACATTTCTCCTTATGTAAACTATAATACAATAGTTAGGAGTATAAAAACCAAGCCTTCAAGCAGAGTGAATTAAATGCCGTCAATATATAACTTTAAAGAAGATGTAGAAGTTTATGTAGTTAGCGGGGGTACAACATATAGGATATATGTAAGTAATATATCTTTTAGTCAGACGTTTTCTGAACAAAGTTATCCAGTTGCTACCATTCATTCTCCTAGTGACCTGTTTGAAGAAAGTGTTATAAATGCAGCTAACATTGCAAATTTTTCTTTCGAAGTACCCGTAGTGACACAAAATCCCTACAGTATATTACACTCTTTACTAGTTAACGCTACAGAGTTTGATTTATATATTAAAACACAGGCAGATACTTACCGCCTTCGAAAATCAGTAATGACAACCGGGAATTACGTTATCGAGCGATCTCGTCCCCTGGCTCTACAGATTTCGGGTGAAGCGGCACAGCTTTATAGAGGAGTAAGCGGATTTACTCCAAGCAGTGCATTTACAGATAAAACTTATATTATTCCAAAAGTGGAAATTTATTTAGATGGTCCTTCTCTTATGACAGATGTTGTGAGTGTGAGTATGGAACTTCAAAATGAAATACAATGGACAGGCTATAAAACTGTAAATAACGCTATATCTGCAACCACGATGTATCCATCGGGGTTCACCTTATCTAAAAGAATATTAGCGGGATCGATTGCTCAATATTTAACAGATACAACTACGTCGTATGCGTCAGACTTTTATGCGGATGGGACTCTGGATTTAAGGGCCGGAACTTCTCATTCTGGAAATTCTAGTGCTATAGGTGCCGACTTTAGAGGATTTCATTTTGACGGGCCTATTTCGTATACGACTAGAGTAAATACAGGCTCTCCTGTATTTTTACGAAATTATGATTGGAGATATTCACCGATATACCCCGCCAATCTTGCAACAAAACTTAATTACGACACTGACTGAGGAGGTCATGAATGGAACTTAAAAAACTTATGGTCGATACTAAATCGGCATGGATTGATTTTGCGGGCTTGCCCGGATTTTCAGTAGAAGTAGCAAATCTTTCAAGAAAAGAGCTTACATCTCTTCGCAAAAGATGTACAACTCAAAAATTTGATAGAAAAACCAGACAGCTTGTAGAAGACTTAGATGAAGATAAATTTGTCGCTGAGTTCGCAGAAGCAAGCATTAAAAATTGGAAAGGACTTACTGTTGAGCATTTAGAAACTTTGATACTTATTAATACGGACGACCAAGACCCTGAAACCGAAATAGAGTATTCAAAAGAAAATGCAGAAGTTTTAGTAACTAACTCCACAGAATTCGATACTTGGCTCAATGAGGTAGTCTTTGATTTAGACAATTTTCGTACTGGAAGAGAGGGAAGAGTGCTTAAAAAGGCTGGAAAGACTGTTTCAGAATAGTGATACTGGAATGACTCAAGATCGTTATCTTGAGATGATGGAACAATTAGGAAAAGAACCAGTACCAGAAGAAATGCCTCCGGGCTGGGAAGATTTTCCCGATGTTATAATAGATGCAGTAAATACTTTTAATTCTTTAGGAGATAGAATTTATCCTGATATAGGGTATACTGGAAAAGATTATACTAACTTACCTTTCTTTATTGAAATGTATAATATAGAAGATATAGAATTCTTCTTAGAAATTTTGAGTTGGCTAGACTCAAGAGCTATCAAAAAATCTTCGGAACAATTGAAGAGACAACATGATAAGCTAAAGAGAAGCTCTAGTGGCAAACGAAGTTAAATTAACTATCCGAGTAGGAGATGATGGCTCCTTAAATATTATTGGCAACGAAGCTAAAAAAGCTTCTTCTGCGATAGATGGTGTTGCTGACTCTACAAAAAGAGCGGGTGCAGCTCGTAATAAATATAGTAAATCAGAAAAAGGTGTAGCAGGGGCTACTTCAAATAGCACAAAAGCTTTTTCTAAAATGACAACAGGCATTCAAGGAGGTCTTGTACCTGCTTATGCTACTCTTGCTGCTAATGTATTTGCTGTTACTGCGGCTTTTGGTGTACTTTCTAGGTCCGCAGCAGTCAAACAATTAGAAGAAGGCTTAATATTTACAGGTAGAGCCGCGGGGCAAAATCTACCTATGGTGGTAGATGGTTTACGAGAAATAACAGGATTTGCTGTATCCACCGCAGATGCAATGAGAAGTGTAGCCGTAGGTATTTCTGCAGGCTTCAGCCAAACTCAAATTGAAGGTCTTGCAAAAGTAGCCAAAGGCGCATCTCTAGCTCTAGGACGAGATATGACAGATGCTCTTGATCGCCTTACACGAGGTGCAGCAAAATTAGAACCAGAAATTCTTGATGAATTAGGAATTATGGTTCGACTTGATGAAGCCACTGAAACGTTCGCAACTACTTTAGGTAAAACTTCTTCTGAGCTAACTCAATATGAGCGGAGAATGGCTTTTACAAATGCCATTATAGAACAGGGAGAAAGAAAATTTGCTGCCCTATCTATGGTAGTAGACCCTAATCCCTACGATAAGCTAGCCGCTTCCTTTGATAATCTTACGAAAAGTGTTCTAGGGGGCTTAAATACTGCATTTGGTCCTTTAGTAGGATTTTTAGCAGATAATCTTGCAGCTTTAATAGGAGTATTAGGAGTATTTGCTACAGGAGTAGTTAAGCAAGCAGTTCCAGCTCTTACGAGAGCGGGAGACGCAGCCGCAGATTTTGCGGCAGAACTTGCAGATGCTTCAAAAGAACAAATTGCTCAAGCAAAATCTTTTAAAGGAGCTCCAAAAGTTTTTGATCAGTATGCAGAAGCTGTAAGTAATGGCACAGCTTCTCAAGCTGACATGGATAAAGCAACAAAAAGCCTAACAAAATCTATAGACATGCATAACTCCCAAATGCCTGCTTTTATAAAAGAGCATGGAGAGGGAAGCAAAGCCGTAGAAGAAAAACGAAAAAAATTAGCTAATGCAGAAAAAGCTTTACTTTCTATAACAACCGCTCAACAACTAGAAACTCAAGCCACTATACAAGCTACTAAAGCTGATGCTCTTAATGCTATTGGGCAAGGAAATTTACGAACTGCTCTTACGCTAACAAAAGCTGCAATTATGGAAGAGTGGGCAGCTACCATGCTTTCCGCAAAAGGAAAGGGGCTTCTTGCAGGAAGTCTAATTGCTCTTAGAGGAGCATTTAATATTGCAGCATTTAGTGCAAAAGCCTTTGGGTTAGCAGTATTAAACGCTATCCCTGTTATTGGACAAATTATTTTAGTAATTTCTATAGCTTGGAGTTATTTAAGTGACTTTTTCTCAGAACCTCCTTCCGCATTAGAAGAAGCACTAGAAGAAAATAAAAAACGTTTTGACGAATTTCCAGAAATAATCAGGCAAATGAATGCTGGAATTGCAGCAGCCGCAAATCAAGCTGAAGAATTTATGGCAGCTCTTAAACCTACTACGGGTATATTAGACCAAGTTGTAGATGCTGCACAAAATTTATTAGATGTTCAGAAACAAGAGAATATCGAAAAACAAGTCAAAGCTAGAATGAGTTTAATTCAAGCTAATCAAAATTTGGCAAAATCTGAGAATAAAGTTGAACAAGCTACTGAAAGGGCTATGGAAACATTAAATCCAGATACTTCAGAAATGAGTTGGTGGGAAAAAATTATATCGTGGACCAGTCAAAGTGATCGAGTTCAAGGCGCTATTTATGGTGTTGTTGCTGCAGAAAAGGCACAAGCAAGAGCAACAGACGAGGTAGTAGTCGCCCAAGAAGCCTTAGAAACATCAACTGAAAATTTAGGAAAAATAGATATTTTAAAAACAGTGGAAGGAGTACAAGAAGCTTTAGTTAGAGGAATTGCATCTTTCGACCAAAGTAAAATTGCATTAGCAGACAATGCCGATGCAGTAGCATTATTAGATACAAAAATAAATGGACTTGAAGATATATTGCAAAAACTCTCAAACGGTCTTTTAAGCCCCGAAGGTGCAGTAGAAGCTATGCAGCGCCTTGCAAGTGAAGCAAGAGCAGTAGTAGAATCTGCAGATTCTGCAGCAGATTCTGTTCGGGCGATAACAGGTCTTTTTGCAGCATCTGCAAGGCCTTCAGGAGTACTAGCCGATCATATTGAAGAACTAGACAAGGCTCTAACAAATATGGAAGCTGGAGTAAACTTTGCAGCGATTAGAAAAGAGTTTGAGCCAATATTTAAAGCATATGACGTTGATACTCCAGAAGAGTTGGAAAACATAGCTGACTTATTCAAACAAGTCAATGAAGAAGTAAAAAATAGAGGAATGCTTGATGAAAAAAATAAACAACAAGCAGAAAGATTAAAGGCAATAGGAGCACAAAGTCTAGCTTTACAAGTAGAGTTAGAGAGGATAGAAGAAAGAAAGCTTGCAATGGAGACTCAAAGGCAAGCCTTGGAAAAAGCCGGAAAAGTTGATGAGGCAAGAGCAGTAGCTCTTCAGATTGAACAAGAAACCACAAAAGAATTACAAAAACAACTAGAAATTCTTAGGCAAAGAGCGGCAGATGCAGAAAGACTGGGAGGGGGCATAATGGGAGCAGGAGCTTCTATGAGCGCATCTGCACCCCTCATTGCGACAGCAGGCTCATTCGAAGAAGCAATTATTGGTATAAATGCAGCCTCTCAACAAACATTACAAAATCTTAAAAGTTTAGGGCCAGAAGGAGAAGTATACTCAGCAGTTCTTGGAGGTGTTCTTAATATTACCGAAAGTTGGGCAAGTGCTATTCAGATAATTGGGGACACGTCTCTTAGTACGGCTGAAAGAATGTCTGCAGCTTTCCAAGCTGTAGGGGCCACTATACAAGCTATAGGTCAAATACAGCAAGCACAAGCACAAGCATCTGCGGCAGCAATTGATAAAGAAATTCAAGCGGAAAAAAGACGGGATGGAAAATCAAAAGAAAGTGTTGCAAAAATTGCAGCAATGGAAAAAAGAAAGGAAGCAATAAAGAAAAAAGCATTTGAACAAGATAAAAAAATGAAAATGGCCGCTGTTGTTGCAGCAACAGCTATGTCGGTTGCTTCTAATCTGGCGGCTGCATCAAACGCTGCGGCTATGGCAGGGCCCGCTGCTCCAGCAGTGTTTTCAAGCTACCTAGCTTTAATGAACGGCATTACAATAGCACTGGGAGCAGCTCAGTTAGCAGTTATTGCAGGAACATCCTATCAAGGGGGTGGTTCTTTACCAAGCGGAGGAGGGGCTCCTTCAAGCATTGCAGTAGGACAAAGAAAAAATTCAGTAGACTTAGCAAAATCTCAATCAGCACGAGGAGAGCTTGGTTACTTCCGAGGAGAAAGTGGTACAGGAGGCCCAGAAGCCTTTACGCCAGCCTTCTCCGGTTACAGAAATCGAGCAGAAGGTGGAAATACAGCATTTATGGTGGGTGAGCAAGGGCCGGAGCTATTCGTACCTCAAGTTCCGGGACGAATTGTACCAAACGATGACATCGCTCCTATGACATCTACGAATGTAAGTTTTAATATTAATACAATTGATGCGTCAGGAGTTGAAGATTTGTTAGTTGAACAGAGAGGAAATATAATTGGAATGATTCGACAAGCTGCAAACTCTTATGGTCAAGATTTTTTTGAAGGAGTAGACACTTCCGTATTTACTCCTTCAGCTGGAGGAGTAAATAGATACTAATGACAACTTTTACTAGTTATTTAGATGTATTACCTGATCCCAACTATCCCATAGGAGATGCTGGACAGAGTTTAGCAACATCTAGCGGCGGAACAGCGGGCCCGGGATTTGCATCTGTTTCTCTTACTTCAGATCAACCTCGAATTAAAGATTCCACTAACTCAGGAAGAATTCTTACTAGGTCTGTAGCCGCTCATAAATGGAAAATAAAAATTACTTATAATCCGATGACTCGGGAACAGTTTGACCCTGTTTATACTTTTTTACTCCAAAGAAATGCACTTCGCAATAATTATTTCTATATTTCTTTACCTCAAAATAGAGTGCCAAAAGACTCTACTTTTGCTACTTGGAGCGCCTCTAATGTTTTAAAGACTGTATCTAGTGAGACTGTAGGACGTCAATTAATAGAAATACAAGGAGACTCCACCCAAGGTAACGCTAATTACTATAATTCAACTACTCATAATACTCCTCTTCCGGGCGATATGTTTACTTTCAACGCAGCTAATTCTAACCATAAAAAAGCATATATGGTGACTCGCGTAGCAACCTCATCTACTTATAATACTAATGGAAATACTCCTGCAGGCACTCATCAATTAATTATTCATTGTATGCCTACGCTTCAGAAATCTCTTTCAGCAGCAGATACCCTTGTTTTCACTAATCCATTATTAAAAGTAATGATGTCTGGAGATATTCAAGAATATTCTTTAAATACTCAGAACTTATATTCTTTTTCTCTTAATTTGATAGAGGTGCAATAATGGCAATTAGATCAATACATCCAGTATTAGAAGGTTGGTTTGCAAACGAGTACGATTTTGCTTACGCTCATTTAATAAAATTTGAAAAACCGATAAAAACTGAGGCAGGTAAAAGTGCTAAAAAAGCTACAGATTATGTTTACCTTACTGACGCTTCTAGAGACATTGTTTTTAATGATGGGTCTGTAGACTCTGACGGGAACGCAAATGGTAATCAGACATATGTAGCAGGCAAAGCACTAAATATTGGTTCGGTATCGGAGACTATAGAAGCTCGAGCAACTTCTATGAGTATACAAGTTTCTGCAGCTGCGTTAAGTACATCAGTTACAGATTCCTATACAGTAGGTGCGTCCAGTTTAGAAGGTACAAAAGATTTAGTAGATGAAGGTTTTAGAGAAGGAGATACTATTACTCTTAGTGGTGCAGGATCCAATAACTCTAAAACAGTAAGAATAGAACAATTTGAAAATGGAAATAAAAAAATAGTAGTAACTCCACTAGATACTACTTTAACAGCGACAGTTTCTGAAAGTATTACTTTAACTTTTAAAAATCCAGAGGTAGAAGGACTGCTCTTAGATAGAGGACAAAGTTCGTATGCTCGATATATTAACAGAGAAGTATTTGTTTACAAAACATTTATTAATCCTGAGAATGGAAGTGCAATCGATACAATTTTAATTTTTAAAGGAATTATAGCAGGGGGTAAAATAACAGAAGACCCTAATAAGTCTTCAATAGTATCTTGGTCAGTAACTAGCCATTGGGGGGACTTTTCTAGAGTTCAAGGTAGACTAACTTCAGACCCTTATCACCGAGCACTGGACGGAAACAACGTTCCAGATCCTAAAGCAACAATTCGTCCTGAATATGCGGGTGATTTAGGATTTTTACACAGTGAACAAGCAATTAATTTAGTATCAATCTATCAAGTTATGGAAACAAGATATAGATTGAAGAAAAAGAGTAGTTTCTTTGGGCTGAAAAAAAGTTACTCAATGGAAGAATATCAAGTCCAAGTTGATAGAGAAGCAGACCTTAGATTTAATTTAGAGGCTCGCTATCTTCCTGTTGTTTATGGTGTAAATAAAATTGATAGTATTCCAGTATTTGTTGATACTTTAAATACTGACTCCAAAAAAGTATTCGTAGCTTATGCTCTATGCGAAGGGCAGATAGGTGGTCTATACGATATTTATTTTGATGACACTTCGTCTATCTGCATAGACGAAAATGATTCTGATACACGATCTTCCCAGACTGCTGAAAATACTATTGACGTTTTATGCCAAGGACGCGCAGACAGAGGAGATACGCTAACCTCTCAAGATATAAATTCTTCTACCTCTGAAACCTTTCCTGGAAGTTTCTTTGCTTTTGGGAATAATAATTGGACAAGAAAAGGTGCAAGAGAGTCTTTTTATGTGCCAGGAATAGGATTTATTCCTATTCTTTTTAATCAAACTCCAGGAGGCGCTTCTATTTCTGGAGGAGGCATTACTCATGAAAAAGGAACAAGATTTGAAAGTCCAATAGACACTCGATTACAGTTTCATGCGGGTAAACCAAATCAGCCTGCAAATAATGTTTTATTATCAAATTCTAATAATTTTAAAGTAGCAACAGATTATTACACGGGGGATGATCCTTACTGGGGTGCAAATCATAGACTTCTTGATACCGCTTATGTTGTAGCAGAGTATCAAATAGGGGAAGGTGAAACTACTATTCCAGCTCTAGAGTTTGTTGTACGAGGAAAAGGAATTGAGTGTTTTAATTATGATTACTCATATGTGCAAGACCCCGTTTTTGTCGGCTCTGATGCTGCCGCTTCTGTTTTTGATTTTGGAGATACTTTAACCCTTAAAAAAGTTAGTGATGATTCTACTATTGGAACTGTAACTCTCGCAGATGTTTACACTATAACTAATGTAGATGGACAAACAGAAACTCGTATGAGATTCTTAGAGGACCCGGAGCTTGGTAGCACTACAAATTTTTATGTTCAAGATGGTTCTAATAATAGATTTACTTTAGTAACTTATGATCATATTGCTGTATCAGGTACAGTTCCTTCCGAGTTAAAGCATCAAGTTAGTAGTGTATCAAGTAATGTAACTGAAGGAATAGACATAAATCTTTCAAATCTTTCGTCTGCTATGCAAGCTGCACTAAATAACGGAAGTCTTTTTTCAATTTTTAAAGATAATTTTGACGGAGAGTTTTCAGCCGATATATTAAATAACTTTTTAGCAAATTTAAATGGTAGTACTCTCGAACAAGTAGGAACAACCGATACAAATTCCACGGAAATACTTAATGAATACGTAGTATCTGCAGATGGCATTACTCTAGCAAGTACTTCTTCTAATACAGATGATGCTTATAACGGTTATGAAATAGAACTTACTCATAAACATGATGATGGAACTAGTACCATACAAAAAAGGATCATTACAGACTATGACCAGTCTACAAAAGTAGCAACCGTAGATGCTCCTTGGGAAATTCCTCCACATCAAAATGATACGTATAAAATTTTTAGTGTTACAAATGATATTCGAGTTTCTACAAATCCTGCCATGCAGTTATTGGATTATTTAAGGAGCAAGAGATATGGCAGAGATTTAGATTTAGAAGACGATTTAGATAAAGAAAGCTTTTTTGAGGCTGCCAGAGCTTGCGATACAAGATCTGATGTAACTATGGTATTAGAAGACACGCCCAACGGGCCGCCCGCTGTTGGAGATATTTATGAGCTGCAACCAAGTAATAGGCAAATATTTCAAGGAACAGTAAAAAGTGTCGAAACAGTTACTATAGGCGTGAATACTCGCTATAATGTTGTATTTACCGATGTTTTAGGAAAACTTGGAATACGTTGGGCAGATTGGAAGTACCTTTATACGGATGAGTATTTTTATAGTAATGGACAAGTAAGAAAAGCAACAGCGGATGGGGTACTTTCTACTTTTACAGGGGGAGGTAGCACTATTACTGGTATAAGCCTAGGCAAAAAAAGCGGAAATGCTTCTAGTCCTGCCACTATCCCTATAGATTTTACTGGGGCCACTTTTGACGGAAACCCTTTAATTAAATCTTATAATTCTACTACAGATTCTTATACATCTGGTTATAGTTTATATGATTGTGACGATGTAAAATATTGGAGATACTTAGGCTGGGAAGCGCAAAATCAAAGACACGTTACTCGGCACCAAGCTAATTCTGTAATTGACACCTCAAAATCTATTTTTGAAAATATTAATAGCTTATTAGGTCATTTTAATGGAATGCTTCGCTACTCTCAAGGAAAATACTCTTTGGAGGTCAAAACCGCAGCAGGAAGTCTTACACAGTATTCAGGTACTAATCTTGACGGAGAAGTTCATTATAAAGATAAAATTACTGAAAAAGATATTATCGGAAGTATAAATGTTGAAGATGCAGGACAAAAAGGAACTTATAATCAAGTAGACGTAACTATTAACGATCCTCAAAATAGATTTGAAGGTCGTTCTGTAATGATGTTTGATTCTACTTACTTAAAAGAAGATCGAATGGTTCCTAAAAAAGGAAGTGTTCGAACTCCTTATGTAACAAACTACTACAATGCTAGAATTAATGCAAAACAATATCTGGAGGAGTCTAGAGCTGGTTTAAAAATTAATTTTACAATGATCTCTAGGGGTATTCAGTTACAAGCAGGGCATATTATACAAATAGATTATCCAAGATTTGGCTGGACGAATAAACCTTATAGAATAACCAATCTTACTTTAACTTCTAACTGTTTAGTCCAAATAACTGCAGAAGAACACTCTGATTCAGCTTTTATAATTGATGCTCAAGAAAGAGGAGCAATCAATCCTGTAGATGTTGTTCCCGGAGCACCAGCAGCTCCTTTACCTCCCACTAATTTAAGTGCCTCTACCTCAGCTGCAGGAGACCTGAAAACAGGGGGAATAGAACTTACTTGGACAAATTCAACTAACTTTAATGGAGCCACCTATGCTACAGAAGTATGGGGAGGCACAAGTAATAATAGAAACTTGGCTTCTCTGCTAGGTATAACCAAGTCTCAAAGATTTGTAGATAATATTGTAGAAGAAGGATTTTTAAGTAAATTTTATTGGGTTCGTCATGTTGTTCTCGTTCCTCCTCAAACAGGTTCACAAGTTGGCATGAAAGAGATTTTTTCTGCGTATGAACCTTCCGGACAGTTTACAGGAGCGCAGGGTGGAGTAAGCGACGGTCGTAATATTACTTTAGATCTTGACAATGATGCTATAACTGTTGGGGGAACGGAGGGGCAAGATGTAACTGGATTTAGTGAAGCTGTTACTGCTACCGTTTATTCTGGAAGCGAAGATGATACTTCAAATTGGAGTCTCTCTTGGAACGTACAAGTTGGAACAGCAAACACTTCTGTAACGGGATCTGTTAGTGGGGCGAACAATCAAATATATACTCTTACACAGCTAAATAATGGTTCTGGGGGAGAAGAATTTACATATGCAGATATTGTTGTAACCGCAACGCGTAGCGGGTATACAACTCGCCAAAAAGTATTTACAGTTACAAAAATTTTAAACGGAGAAAATGGTGCTGTCTACAAAATACAGCCGACAGTAAATACAATAAAATATGACCCAAATTCGGGAGAATATGAAGGAGGCTCTGGAACTAATAATAATGAAGTAACTTTTAACTTTAAAAAAATTCAAGATGGAGTAACTACTTCTTTCGCAGGTAAATATTCTTTAGATGGAGGAAGTACATTACTGCCTTCTAGCGGTACAGCTACTAGCGCAGGTCCTTTTACTCTAGTAGCAAATAGTACTGAACGCGTTGATATTAATCTATATAATTCTGATGGTACTCAATTTTTTGATTTTGCAGATTGTGTTCTAGTTAAGGAAGGGTTAAGTGCTAGACAAGTAGTTATTTCTACTGACGCTCAAAATTTTATAAAAGCAAAAAGCGGTACTTTTAGCCCAAGCTATATTGCACTTACTGCTAAAAAATTAGGCGGAGTTACAGGGACCGCGAATTGGAGTGGCACCACTTTTTATAGTGATACTGCTTTAACTACAAGTACAACTACTGGTGATACTGTTTATATAGGGTCTTCTTCGGTTTCCTCAGGAAGTGTAGTAGTTTCTGTAAGTGTTACGGATACTTCTGTTACAAATGGAACTACATTTACAGATAGTGAAGAAATTGGACTACTAATAGATGGTTCAGATTCAATCACGATATCTCTAACAAATGATTCCGTAGAAATACCTAGTGATTCTTCTGGTGCTAGTCCTGATTTTGGAAACACTTCTACAAATATTCAAGTATTTGAAGGGTCTACTGCTCTAACTTTTGATGATGATAATACGCAAGCAACCTCCGCTCTTGCTTCAGGTACTTTTGTACTTAGTAGAGCAGTTTCTAATGTTAGCGCTCCTCCCGTAAGTGGATATGGAGGAGATGGAACAACTGCAGCTAGCTCTGGCACAATTACGGCTATATCAGCAGATCAAGGCAGTATTACCTTTAGTGCTCGGGTTAAGAGAGCAGATGGAAGTGAATTTACGGGAATTCAAAAAACACAAACGTTTAGTAAAATTAGAGATGGGTCTGATGCAAGTCTATTAACTTTAACAGCAGACCATCAAGTTTTTGTTGAGCAAAAGGATGGAACAATTAGTCCTTCTTCTATAACCTTTACCGCAAATCGAAGAAATGTTGGTACTGGAGCAATTACATTTACAGCAGTAGATGAAAATAGTAATACAGTAACTCTTACAGGAACAGGGGATACTCGAACTCTAACATCCGCTAATTTTGATGCAAATTCTAGTACTTCGGTTACAGTTACTGTATCTATAATGTATGACTCTGTAACCTATACGGACTCAGAAAGTATAGAAAGAGTATTAGATGGAACCGATTCACTTGTAGCATCTTTAAACAATGATAATTTTACAGCAACTTCTGATGCGGATGGAAGCAACCCCGTACTTACAAATTCTGGTACTACTATACAAGTTTACGAAGGTTCTACTGCTTTAACATTTAAAGATACAAATACTGCTCTTACAAATGGCAGCTTTAAGGTAACAAGAACTCTCTCTAGTGGAAATATTTCAGCCCCTGCAGCCTCTACGTATACTGGAAATAATAGTACGACAGCTATTGTAGGCGATATAACTGCATTAGGTTCTGATTCCGAATCTATAACTTTTACTATTTCTGGTAACAAAACAAATGGAGACTCATTTTCAATAACTAAGGTTCAAACTTTTTCAAAAGCGAGAAAAGGCGATGTAGGTATTGATGCGCGTACTATTGTTCTTACACCCAGTAAGCATGTAGTCAACTATAGTATTGCAGGGTCAGAAAGTGATTCAATTTCATTTACAACAGCTACTACTGGGGTTTCAGGCACTGCTTACTATAAATGGTATATAAATGGTACAACATTATATAGAGACGGTACTGGACAAGCTTCTCCTCCAGGAGGTACTTCAAACAGCGGTACTTTATCAGGTACCGATTTTGAAAACTATGAACCAGCAATTGGAAATTCAGTAAAAGTTACTGTTGAACTTTTTGAAGGCACTACAGGTACAAATGCAACGGAAAAAGCCCAAGACTCTGTAACCATTTATGCTGTGCAGGATGGTTCCGATGCATTTGTAGGGTTTTTAACAAATGCAAGTCATTCTGTAGCTGCAGAAAATGATGGTACTGGCTATAGCTTAACAGGGGCAGGAGGAACTTTTAAATTTTATAAAGGTGGAACAGCCACTACTGCAGGGGTTACATTTGCACCTGCCACTACTACTAAAAACGGGTTGACGCTTACCATAAACAACTCGGGTGTTTATACACTAAGTGGTACTAGCTGGACTTCAGATTTAGAAACATTTGATTTAACCGCTACACAAAATACTTTAAATTCAGGAACAGCAAATCCTGTAGTAATTAATCAAACTTATTCAATAAGTAAATCTAAAAAAGGCGCTCAAGGAACTTCAACTACAGGTCCGGCGGGAGACGACGCTCGACAAAGATATTCTTTCACTATGTATTACACTGCAGAAGTTTTGTCAAGTGCAAACCCTCCGACCGGGCCAACTATAACTAACTACACCTTTAGCAGCGGAGTTATAGCCGGAAGTAATTTGGCTAATTGGAGTACGTCTGCCCCAACATTAAAAGCATACAATTCATCAGGTCAAGCCCTAACTTGGTATGGCTTAACCGTAACAGCTGTTGAAAGCTTAAATAATGGAGTAAGTACGGGGGATTGTAACAACTCTCCAGGAACAGGAGGAAGTATTACAGTAGGAAGCGCTACTCCTATACAAAGCTTTGATGGCATAGTTGCATTTACAGATTTAAATAATCGTCTTGGGTCTACAACTACGATTAATGGTGATAATATTACTACAGGACTTATTTCTAGTGCCGGTGGTGTATATGGAACAACTACAAATGGTAACTTTGCAACTTCTGGGACTCATCTGGATTTAACTAATGGAAGAATTAGATCCACTGAGTTTTATGTGGACGGCAGTGGAGCTAAATTTAAAGGCACTCTTTCAGCAGCCAATATTACTGGAAATAATACAATAGGAACCAGTTCTGGAGATAAGATAACAGTAACAGATGGTACTACGGGATCTATAGTTATAGATGGAAACACAAATACTATAAAAATTATAGATGGAGTTAGTAGTCCTGTTACACGAGTTATTCTTGGTAAGTTGTAATAACAACCACCAAAAAAATAATACTTGACATAAAATGTCCCCTTTGCTATAATTGCAACATAGGAGAAAAATAAATGGCGGCCGCAAACTATGACTTAACAATCGACCAAGGGTCGACTTTTGTTATTGACATAACAATAAGCGAATCGGGATCCGTGAAAGATCTTACAGGGTACTCTGCCCGAGCTCAAATGCGTTCAACTAAGACTTCCGCAACTGTGGCAGCCTCGTTTACTTGCACTATACCAGTTCCTACAAATGGTGTAGTTAAAATGGAACTTCCTGCAAGTACTTCAAGTGCGATGACAGCAGGACTTTTCTTTTATGATTTAGAAATTCATACAGCAGCAGATGCCATTGTTAAGCGTCTTATAGAGGGCAAAGTAACTCTTAATCAAGAAGTAACGAGATAAGAGATGGCAGATACAACTACCGTACAAATAGTTGAGCAAGTAACAGATCTTTCTGTAACAAATAGTAACAATATTACAGTAACTTTGGAGGAGAGCCCTACATTACTTACTGTAAATAACTTTGCAATTCCCGCTCAGTACATGGATTCTGCTAATGTTTCCTTTGATGGGCACGGAACACTTCCTGCAGGTAGTGTACGAGATGCACTACAAAAACTAGCAGATCAAGATTTTAGGACAATCAGTACCCCGACTGGTCCGAACATTGAAGAGGGGGATACTTGGTATGATACCGATGATAACCAACTAAAAGTATACCGCGAAATTAGCACAGGAGTTTTTGATTGGGTTCCTATAATGGTAGGAAACATCTCACCGGACTCAGACACGCTAGACGCAGGAGCCTTTTAAAGGCGACCGGAGTTTTTAAATGGCTCAGACAATTCAGATTAAACGTTCCCCTAACTCAGGAGGTACAGCTACTCCCAGCTCTTTGGCTGCGGGTGAATTAGCATATTCAGATAACTCAGCAAAACTATTTATTGGACGTCCAAACGATGGGGCTGTCCTTACTATTGGTGGTGAGCTATATGTAAATATGCTTGACCACACAGCGGGAACTCTTACCGCAAGCAGTGCTATTATTGTTGACGCAAACAGTAAAATTGATAAATTACTTACTGGCAGCATTCAAATTAATAATACTGCTAATCAGATTGACACAACCGCAGGCGACTTAATTCTTAACCCTACATCTGATTTAGATATTGATGCGGGCACTATTGACCTTACCACCCAAGCGACTGAATTATCTATTATTGATAATTCTGCAACTTCGCTTACAATTACTGAAGGTACCACCAACTATATTACCATTGATACTACAAACTCTTCGGAAAAGATTAAATTCGGAGAGCAGGTAGAGTTTTCAGGAGCTTATACCCTTCCTACTGGTGATGGTACTAATGGTCAAGCACTTATTACTGATGGCTCTGGAACAGTAAGTTTTACTACTATTTCTACAGAGCTTGATATTTCAGGAGATACTGGTACTGATACTATATCTCTAATTAGTGACACTTTTGCCTTCGCTGGTACAAATCCCGTACAGACAGCAGTAACAAATAATACTCTTACCATTTCTGTAGATGATGCAACTACTTCAGCAAAAGGTATAGCATCTTTTGATGCTACAGACTTTACTGTAACTTCTGGAGCTGTCGCAGTAAATGCTATTACTTTGGGTACTTCTAGCCTTAATCCTGGAGCAACAACTACAACTCTGGCAGGATTACAGCAGCTAGATGTTGATAATGTACGTGTAGATACAAATACAATTTCTACAACTAATACGAATGGAGATTTGGTTCTTTCTCCAGATGGCACAGGTACTGTAACCGTACCTTCAGGGTATAAAAACAGAACTGGATTTGGCACTAATTCTTTGGTAACAAAAGAGTATGTAGACGCAATTAAACAAGCTCTAGATGTTAAAGATTCGGTAGTAGTAGCAACAACCGCAAATCTTTCTGCAAATTATAATAATGCGGGAGGTACTTTAACTAATTCGGGTACTCTTGCGGCCCTTTCTATTGATGGTGTCTCCTTATCTGCCTCTGATAGAGTTCTTGTAAAAGACCAATCTTCTGCTGCAGAAAATGGTATCTATGTAGTTACTACCGTTGGTGACGGGTCAACTGCTTGGGTACTTACGAGAGCAGATGATGCTAATACTTCTGCAGAGCTTACAGGAGGTGTGTTCACTTTCGTAGAACAAGGTACTGTAGGTGCGGATAACGGTTATGTATTTACTCATAATGGTGCGCCAACACTTGGTACTACCAGTTTAACTGTTTCACAATTCTCGGGCGCAGGTCAAATAGTCGCAGGCGATGCTCTTTCTAAGTCTGGAAATACTTTAAATGTAAATGATGATAATATTACCCTTGAAGTAAGTTCTGATACTTTAAGAATTAAAGGAATTTCCACAACTGTAAATGGAGATCTTTTATATGCCGCAAATGGAACAGATGGAGGGTACGCTCGTTTACCTATAGGTACATATGATAGCTCGAATAGTGTTGGTCAAATTCTAATGGTTGGATCTAGCAATAATATTCAGTGGACAAATACACTCGACGGCGGCACATTCTAAACAATATAATCCTTCGCGTATATACGCAGTTTTAAAGAGGAAGCCAAATGGCACAGACGATTAAGTTAAAGCGTTCGGCTACGTCGGGCGCAATACCTACTACATCCAATTTAGCACTCGGCGAAGTTGCAATCAACACTTATGATGGCAAAATGTACATCAAAAAAGATGTTGGAGGCACCGAGTCTATTGTAGAAATTGGTGGTGTCGGTGGAAATTCGGTTTCTTACCTAGAAGCTGGAATGATTGAGTATGAATATACTGCAACTTCCAATCAAACTACTTTTTCTGGCTCTGACAATAATTCTGCTACTCTTTCCTATACGGCCGAATCTATTTTAGTATTTCTTAACGGAGTACTTCAAGATGATGGAGTTGACTATACTGCAACAAACGGCACTTCGGTAGTATTTACAAACTCACTGACCGCAAATGATGAAGTACGAATAGCTGCATTTACAAATGTAACAACTAGCGGCAGCTTACAAGATCCTACAAAGCTTGATGCAATTACTACTGTAAATGCTCAGGCTGCATACAGTCTTACCTTAAATTCGTCTGCGTACACTCCTTCTTCTCAAAACGCTCTTATAGTATCTCTCAACGGTATAACCCAGGAGCCTGGCGACTCTTTCACAATTTCTGGTTCTACAATTACATTCAGTCCCGCACTTGTAACAGGCGACGTGGTCGACTATATCGTAGATATGGGTCGAGCCGTTACAATTGGTGAGTATAGCGGAGATTTAGCAGTTGGCGGAGAGCTAGAAGTTACTGGGGATATCATTGGCGATCTTCGAGGTGCTACTCTTTTCAAGGCACAGGCAGGCGAAACTCTTGCAAAAGGTGATGTAGTATACATTTCTGGAATTTCTGGAAATACAACTGTAGTTTCAAAAGCCGATGCAGATGATGCCGCAAAAATGCCCGCATTTGGACTTGTAGCTGCTGCTGCGTCTTCTGGTAATCCTGCTGATATTTATACTTTTGGAGAACTCTCTGGGCTTGATACTTCTTCTTTTTCTGAAGGAGATGAGCTTTTTGTATCTACAACTGCAGGAACACTTACAAACTCTGCACCTACGGGAGAATCTTCAAAACTTCAGAAGATTGCAAAAGTAACTCGATCTGATAATTCTGCAGGTTCTGTATTTATTATGGGTGCAGGACGGTCTAATGCCGTCCCAAATCTTGACGATGGCGATATATTTATTGGAAATGCTTCAAATCAAGCTGTAACAGCAGCTCTTGATACTTCGATTGTTCCTGAGAATGGAAATCTTTATCATACAACAGAAAGAGTACAAGATGTTACTGGGGGTCAATTTGTAACAAATGGGACTCACACAGGCATTTCATTTGCATATGATGATGCAAATGACGGTGCGATTGATGCTACGGTTTCTTTGGCAAGTTTTGATACTGATGATTTATCAGAAGGAAGTACAAATCTTTATTATACTTCGACTCGAGCAAATTCAGACTTTGATACGCGACTTGCTACAAAAGATACTGATGATTTATCAGAAGGAAGTACAAATCTTTATTATACAAATGCAAGAGCAGACGCACAAATTGCAGCAGCAAGTATAAACGATTTAAGTGATGTAAATACTGCAGGCGCAACATCGGGCTCTGTGTTAAAGTGGAGCGGGTCAGCATGGGTCGTAGGAACTGACAGCCCGGGAGCCACAGTGGACGATGCAACAGCTTTGGCAATCGCTTTAGGATAAAATTATGGCAAATACTTTTAAAAATGCAGCACTCGCAGATGTAAGTAATTCATCTTATGACACTTTATATACTGCACCGGCAGCTACAACTACTGTAGTATTGGGTTTGGCAATTGCCAACAAAAGTACTCAAGCAGTTACAGTACAGGTGCAATATTCAGATAACTCTGCGAGTACTACTCATCAATTACTAGAAAATGTTTCAATTCCAGGAAGTACTACTCTGGAAACGCTCGCAGGGCAAAAATACATATTAGAAGCATCAGATGCACTCAAGGTACAGGCAGGAACTGCAAGTGCTATTGACGTTGTTCTCGGAGTAATGGAGATTACCTAATGGCAATCACACGCCTCAACAGTCTAGCAATTCCAGCGGGTACAGTCGAAACCGCGGATCTGTCGTACCCGCTTACTAATTTTTCTTCTACCGGGATTGATGATAACGCCACAAGCACTGCGATTACGATTGATTCGTCAGAGAATGTTGGTATTGGCACTACGAGTCCGTCATCACTTGGGTTGCTTGCCGTAGGCGATGGAGCCACTGGAACAAAAACAATAGCAATAAATGGTTCTGGGTCATCTACATCTGTAATGGATATTGACTTTAGAGGTGGTGGCACTGGCGGCCCCGCTGGTCGCGTAAGATTTGAGTCGAGCACAAAAGACTTATCCTTCTGGACGGGTAACTACGCGTCTATTGCACAAAGAATGACCATTACTGATTCTGGCAACGTTGGTATTGGCACGGATAGTCCTGCCTATAAGCTAGATGTTCAAGGTGGCGCAATGACTGTCGGCAACGGCACTATTAAAACAGGTGTTTCATACGACACGGCCGGCCGACTAGGAACCCTTAGCAACCACGACTTAAAGATTATTACTAATAATGCTGTTGCGGCTACTGTAACAACAGGAGGCAACGTTGGTATTGGCACTACGAGTCCTGATACTTTGTTACATATTAGTGATACTAGCCCACATATTGATATAGGTCCTCAAGGAGGAAATAGAGGTAAAATAGGCTATCATGATTTAGACGTATATATTGGCTCTACATCAAGTACTGGTGAAATTATATTTAAAAATAATATTGGTTCCACTGATAGTCCTCAAACCTCTGGCGATACTAAAATGGTTATCACAGATACGGGTGTTGGTATTGGCACTGCGAGTCCTTCTAGGCAATTAGTTGTTTACGACAGCACTCAGTCCAATATTGCACTGCAAAACAGCGGCTCTGGAACCACACTGACAGACGGATTTCAGATGCAGTATGACGGGACTGCTTATCTTTGGAATTACGAAAACTCAGCTATGTTGTTTGGGACTAACAGCAACGAACGTATGCGTATCGACGCAGACGGCAACGTTGGTATTGGCACGAGTAGTCCTAATGCTTTGTTGCATGTTAGTTCAGCAGGTAATGGTGAAATAGAAGTAGAAAGAGTTAGCGGTGCGCTAATCAATATTCAGGCTCAAGCAGGTGTTGGCATCATAGGAACAGATAGCAACCACGGTTTGCGCTTAAAAACAAACGGCGGGGTACGAGCTACAATTACTACTTCTGGCCATGTTGGTATTGGCACTACTAGTCCTGCACGTATTCTACATGTTGAACAAGATGGTCTAGCTGACTTATTGCTACGAGACACCTCTTCTTACTCAGTCGGCACTGGCCCAGCTGTTATATTCCAAGGTAACGATAGTGGAAGCACAATCACACAGTTTGGAGCTATCTACGGTGTTTCCAATGGCTCTAACTCAGGCGAGCTAACGTTTGAAACAAGAAACTCTGGAAGTTCAGCAGAGCGCATGCGTATCGACTCTAGTGGCAACGTTGGTATTGGCACGAGTAATCCTACAGTAGGCTTAGAATTATCAGGTGCTGGAAATAGCACGCGTATAAAATTAATTAATGGTTCGGACCAAATTAATTTTGGTTTATGGGATAATTCCAACTATAGACTTGAAGGTGATGCTAATAGAAAAATATTAATTACTTCTTATCATACTGATGGTATTCATTTAGGGGCTAGTGGTAGTAGTAATTTAGTAGTTAAAGGTGGCAACGTTGGTATTGGCACTACTAATCCGGGCTGGAGATTACATGTACACAATACTCAATCAAACTATGTAGCAGGATATTTTACTTCACAGAGTTCTTCAACAACAGAATATGGGCTTCTTATTAACCTTCATAATGATCCAAATGACGCCAGTCGTTACTTCTTGGTAGGTAGAGGAAACAATAATCAAACTACAAGATTTCATGTTGCATCTAATGGAAATGTAACAAATACAAATAATTCTTATGGGGCTATTTCTGATGAAAAACTAAAAGAAAATATTGTTGATAGTGGGTCTCAGTGGGATGATATAAAAGCTTTACGAGTTCGTAAGTATAGCATGAAAGAAGATGCACTTGACGCACCAAATAAATTAGGTGTTATTGCTCAAGAGGTAGAAGCTGCGGGTATGCAAGGTCTTGTAATTGATTCTACGGATATGGATGAAAACAACAACGATTTAGGAACAACTACAAAAACTGTAAATTACTCTGTTTTGTATATGAAAGCTGTAAAGGCTTTGCAAGAGGCTATGACACGAATTGAAACACTTGAAGCCGAAGTAGCGGCACTAAAAGGAGCATAAGAAAATGCCATTCATAGGAAAATCACCACAAGTCGGAGCATTTCAGCTGATAGATTCAATTACTACTTCAGCTACGGATACCTATGCTCTGACTGTAAGCGGCTCGGCATATGTTCCTGAGAGTGCAAGAAATCTAATTGTATCTCTCAATGGCGTAACCCAGGCGCCCGAAACTGCATACACTGTATCTGGCTCAAACATTGTATTTGCTTCAGCACTTACAGCAAGTGATGTAATTGATTACATACTTGTAATTGGAGATGCAGTAGATATTGGTACGCCTTCTGATAATACAGTTGGAGACGCACAGCTCAAAGCTGCTCTCGACTTGTCAAGTAAAACTTTAACTTTTGCAAATGATCAAATCTCGGGTGATGTTATAAATGGTGGTACTATTTCGAGTTTTGCTTCTACCGGTATTGACGATAACGCGACTTCAACGGCAATTACGATTGATGCGTCAGAGAATGTTGGTATTGGCACTGCTAGTCCAAGCACATCCCTTGACGTTGTCCGTGCTGGCGCTCAGCCGCTTAGATTACAAAGCACAAGCGGAACTGAATGCCAAATAAACATGGTAAACACTGGCGGCAATGTTCAGCTTGAGGCGCACTCTGGAAACTTTACAATTGATGCTGACAACGTTGGTATTGGCACTACGAGTCCTGCACAGAAACTAGACGTAAACGGTACAGCCGTGTTTGGTGGAGCTACTACTCGTTTAACTACATATTCTGATAGTACGTATAGCGGAATTTTTAATGGCTCTTCTTTGATTTCAGACGAAGCTATTTACATGGGCAGCGACAGTATTTTCTTTTACGGTGGCGGCACAGAACGTATGCGTATCGACGCCAACGGTAACGTTGGTATTGGGAGTACCACCCCTCCTTCTCAGCTCGCGGGCACTAATGGTCTAGTTATAGAACAAACTACACCTGGATTTGCTCTTGCGGGGGGAAGCCGTACCTTCTTGCAATACGTTACAGGCACAACTTGGAGAATGTATGACAAAAATGTGGGGGTAGATAGGATTACCCTAAACTCCAGCGGTAATGTTGGCCTTGGCACTACGAGTCCAGCGGCCTTGCTACATCTTAATTCAAACTCCGATACTTATTTTATAGTCGGAACGACCAACGCTACTGCTGATGCACGGATACAATTTAGAAACTCTGCGGGTACTGACGCAGGGGGGCTTTGGTATGCAACAAGCGGCAATAATATGCTGTTTAGGACAAACTCAGCAGAACGTATGCGTATCGACTCAAGCGGTAATGTAATCCTTAATAACTCTGCTGGGTCATCTGATAATACACTCCTTAGAATTACAGGAGGGACTGCTGGATACTCTACGTTAAATCTTGGAGATACCGACGATGGTAACGTAGGTAACATTCAATATAACCATAGCACTAATTCTCTTGCGTTCGACGTAAATAACACAGAACGTATGCGTATCGACTCTAGCGGCAATGTTGGTATTGGCACTACTAATCCTGTTAGACCTTTACATATACACACAACCTCTAACTCACAAATGCAATTTACTGATAACACAAGTGGAAGTACCGATGCTGATGGGTTAAGAGTTGGATGGAATGGAACTGAAGGTCAAGTTTATTTATTTGAAAATGCCGATTTACGTTTTGCAACTAACAACGCAGAACGTATGCGTATCGACTCTAGCGGCAATGTTGGTATTGGCGTAGCTAGTGCTGGTAATTTGTTGCATATACATGAAGGGAGCAGTGCTGGTTCTTGGGCACAATTTACAAACACCACTACTTCAGCAGGCGGCTCTTCTGGAGCTTTAGTAGGCATAGACTCTAACGAAGATTTTAGAGTTCATCAGTATGGTGCAAATGCTATAAAACTTTATACGTCTAATACAGAACGTATGCGTATCACCTCAAGCGGCAGCGTCGGTATTGGCACTACGAGTCCTGCTAGAGAGCTTGAGATACGTCTTGCTGATGACACTACGACTACACTAGGACAAAAGGGCGGGATTAGCTTGTATGCGCCTTCAAATACTGTGGCAAACGGTGGAGAAATAACTTGGGCTTCTGCCGTAAACGGAGAAGTTTGGGCCGCTATTAGTGGTCATATTACTTCAAACGGCTCTGGAGTAGCTTCGGGTGATTTAGTGTTTGGTACTGGAGATAATTCGGCGTTGCCTACAGAACGTATGCGTATCACCGCCAACGGCAGTGTTGGCATTGGAACTGCGAGTCCTGCTTATAGATTATCCGTTCATGTAAATGCTGTAGGAACCACATATCCTCTAAAGATAGAAAATTCCAACGCAACCAGTGGTAATGGCGTTGGTCTTTTATTTACACATAGAGCGCATAGTGGAGATAATCAAGGCTCCATAGAATATGTTGGTGCTGGCGCTAATAACACAAATTCAATGTTGTTTAAGACGGAAGCCAATGGCGTAAACGGCTTGGCAGAACGTATGCGCATCGACTCCAGCGGTAACTTGCTGGTTGGGACTACCTCTCCGATTAACTCTGCCCATACTTTTATTAAAAATCAAGCTAATAACGCCATGGTTATTAATAACCAACACGCAACTACTCCGTATGGTGTGCAAGTACGTTTTTCCGCGGCCAATCCAAACAATACAGGATCACCGTTTTTTGAGGCATATAGCTATAGTAGTAGTTTTATAAAGCGGTTCGAAGTGCGCTCTAATGGCGGCATTGCTAATTACTCATCTAATAATGTAAACCTATCAGACCAACGAGCTAAAAAAGATATTGTTAATTCTGGTAATTATCTTGAAAAACTTTGCAACATTCCTGTAAGAAACTTTAGGTACAACGAAGATGCAGAAGACAGCAAACATCACTTAGGCGTTATTGCTCAGGAAGTTGAAGCTGTTGCGCCAGAATTTGTAAACAAAGCATCTTGGGAATATAAAGACGATCAACTGGATACGGTGTACAACACCGATTTAATGTTTGCAATGATGAAGTCTATCCAAGAACTTTCAGCACAAGTAAACGAACTCAAAGCCGAAGTAGCAGCATTGAAAGGAGCATAAAATGCCATTTTTAGGAAAATTTCCAACACAGATTGTAGACCCAGAAGTAGACATTGATGGAGGAGCCATTGATGGTGTTACTATTGGGGCAACAACTGCGTCTGCTGCTACAGTAACCACGCTAACTTCTGGAAATATTACTACTACTGGCTATATTGCTGGACCTTCTACGTTTACTATCGACCCTGCGGCAGTAGGCGATAATACCGGTACTCTTGTAGTTGCTGGTAATTTACAGGTTGATGGTACTACTACAACTATCAACTCGACTACAATGACAGTCGACGATTTGAATATTACTCTTGCAAGTGGCGCGGCAAACGCAGCCGCTGCAAATGGTGCTGGTATTACCGTTGATGGTGCGTCTGCTACTTTGACTTATAACTCGACACCTGATGCATGGTCGTTTAATAAAAATGTTGGTATTGGCACTACGAGTCCTGCGGCAGAATTACACATTAACAATTCATCGGGCGCAACGTTCACAAGAATAAGTGGCACTACTGCTGCCGTTTTAGATATGTATGGCGGCGCGTCCAACACA
>Ga0222719_10000951_pt1 | contig 28802 bp, 35 predicted proteins | sample C33_34DmetaG_FD_165039 | JGI IMG/M metagenome (GOLD analysis project Ga0222719, IMG submission 165039) | Estuarine water microbial communities from San Francisco Bay, California, United States - C33_34D | ecosystem: Environmental > Aquatic > Marine > Unclassified | place: USA: California...
GTGCCTGCGCCAGTGTTTGTACCGAACAGGTCTTCTTCAGCTTGATAACCTATTCCACTCAGCGCTCCCAAGCCTAACTCCATAGCATAAGCAGTCTGTGGATTCAAGCGGTAAGGGGCCAACATTGTTTCAGATACTCTTGTAAGCGTGCTGGGAGACTCTGCTAGACGAGTAAGGCTGGCCCCCGTCCGTGGGTCAAGCATATCGATATACTGGTTAGCACGAGGTATATCGTCTACTGTTCTACCTGTTGATTTTGCAAGTTGTTCTAGAGCTTCTGGACCCATGCGGGTCATTTGAGCGGCTCTGTTGGTAACCCCAGCAAAAGGGATAGCCATTGACCCAAACTCACCTGCGGTTCTGCCGTACTTACCCAGACCTTTGGTAGTGCCTATTTCTTGTCCTTGTCCGTAAGACAAAACGTAGGGGATGATTACTTTGGCTGACTCGTAGTCACCTGCATTTAGCAATCGCTCAATTACATCACGGTCAACTGTTCCAGGTTCCATGATTCCGGCGGCTTCTAATCCCCCAGAAATAGCATTGATAGCGGCATCTGGTAAAAAAGCAACAGCGGAGGCCACACCCATCAACGCGTCTTCTATGCCTGTAGCTCTCAAAGCCTGACCAACAGGTTCTACCACTGTACCAACAGCACGAGTAATCGGGCCAGCTTCATACCGCTCACCAGACATATCTGTTACGTTGCCCGTGAATCTTGCTGACTCAGGAGTGTACTGCATAGACATAGTTGTCGGTGCAGGTTTGGCTAAGAAGTCCTGTACGGCTTGTCTTTTTTCTTGTGGGATAGCAAACAGTTTGTCTTGTTCCTCGGGTAACATAGGAACATCTTGTGTGAAAGAACGACTGATCAGGTCATACTCTTCTTGAGTTGCGCCTCCTGGAAGAGTTTGGCCCTCAAACGCTACTTGAGCGTTGTCTTTTTCTGTTTCTGTTTGTAAACCGCCGCGAGGAACACCCATTATATTTTCCTATTTGAATCCACCGTCCGTGTACTGAAGCGTGATTTGGTCTATGTCCCTCAACCCCCTGTAAAGAGAGGCCGGAGCACCTGCCCTTTTAGCTTGACCAACGCTCATTTGGAAATAGGTCTCTTTTGGCAAGACGCCGCCGTTTTCTAGCATATCAACATAATCTACAAAATTACTGTTATATGGATAAGGGTCGGCTTCGTTACCTCTTGGTATAGGAGGCAGATATTGTATGTTTTGTTCGTTACCCAAAACCCCACGAGCCTCTGCCAGATCGTTGTAGCGATTTCTCAACAACTCTGAGAACTCCAGCATGGCGACTTCTGGGTTTGCAAAAAACTCATTTGGATTTACATTCAATCTCTCAATGATTTCCTGTTCCGCTACTGCATACCTGTCACTCAAAGCAGATGCCGCAATCAACGTACGAGAGAAACGGTTCATGACATCTCTGCCTCTCACCGTTTTACTAAAATCCACAAGACCTTGAGCTGATTCAGGCAACAAGGAACCAACATTGTTCATAGCAAATTGTTTGAGTGAATTATACGGACCAACAGCGTCACCCAGCAGATTCAAAATTTCTTGGCCCTCTGTCAGGGCTTGTATGTTTGTAGTAACTCTTCTATTGAAGTTTTCTACTTGTTGTGTAGTGAGGTCTTCATATCTTACACCTGTGTCTGGCAATGTTTGAACAAGCGGATTACCTTCCACTAACTTCTGATTGCCTTGGTCGTCAGTTCCATATTTTGGTGGAGTAAGAGCGTAAGCTAGTCCCCCAGTGGGTGTACCCTCAGGAGTTCTAGTTAAGATCCTCCTGCCTTGGTTGGCCCCCATCTTAGGAATCATGTAAACACGACCAACACCGTCTGGTCGAGTGATTTCTACTGCATCGCGCTCAGTGCCTACTAAGAACCCTTCTGGGGCAAGCCGTGCATCTGCTAAGTTGCCAGTGGGAGAAACAAAGAAGTTACCGCCCAAGAAGAAACCTGCCGCTTGTCTATAACCGATATCACTGTTTGTATCGGGTATAAGGAGATCTGTTCTTTGTGCGTCGCTAAAGTCTAAAGCTCCTGCCCCTGTGAGGGTCTTAATACTTGTTGCATCAAGTATCTTGGCATCTTTCGGCAACGCTTGCAGGCCGTCTGGGGTTACCCTTTTCAGGCCGTCTGCAGATCTTTGGGCAGTAAACACCTGTGCTTTGCCGTTTTCATCTGTATAGTACATAGAAACAGGAGGCAATCCTGCAAATTGGTTATTGGCAGACCAAGCCGCAAAATTGATGTCATTGAATTGCTTGGTGTTTGCTGTGTCCGTTCTCAAACCGGCTTCAAATGCTGTAGTCGCCATTTGTCTCATGGCGGCGTTATAGTCATTCAAGTCAGCTTCTGAAGCTGTTATCGCTTGTTGAGCTATAGTCAAATTTTGAGAATTCAACTCGTCTCGTTGTCTTTGCCCCTCTTGGAATGCAAACTGTTTGAGTGCTCTATCTTGTGCCGCTTTCTGGCTTTCTATAACACTGATGTCTCCTGCAAGTTGACTACCGCCAGCCGTGAGAGCTTGTAGCAAGGATCCTGGAGTATTAGCAATCACTCCTCCAGCTTTTGCAAGAGCAAGAGCGGCCTGTATATCCCTGTTTTGTGTATCGCCTGCGCCAAAGAATTGTTCTGCCTCTGCGAGTAATTCCTCGCGAGTTTTTGGTTTCCTTAAATACGGGTCAAGCATTGCACTGTACTGTTCTTGTAATGCTTCCGGTGTTCTTTTTTCAGGCAGATAAGGAGACAAGAACTGTTGGTACTCTTCCATATATTGACCTGCTACTGCTGGGTCAACCATGCGTGAATCAGGTGGAGTTACACCTTGCAAATAATCATAAGTAAACTGCGACCTGTCTAACTCTGGCAACGCCATGTAGTCTTCAGACAAAACGGGCGACATAGGCAACTCAGGTTGCCTGCGTTGCATGATGCCTTGAAAAGAGTTTGGGTCAACATCCACAGGCGACATCATTGGGTTTTGAAAACCAAACATCTCACCAAAACGAGGGCTACCCTGTTGTCTTCTAACAGGCTCTTCGCCTGCCATCATACGCATTACAGCTTCTTCCATTCCAGGAGCCTGCATTGACCCACGCATTTGCAGAGTCTCTTCTACTACACCTTCTTGTGGTTCAGCCTCATCTTCGCCAAACAAAGAAGCTAGACCTCCTTGCGGCATATCCCCTTGCAAGGTTTCCATTATTTGGAATGTCGGTTGCAGAATAGCTAATACAGATTCCGGCGTTTTGTTTGCGTCCTCTTTACCAACTAAGTCAGCTAGTTCTGAGTAACGTTGTTTCATTGACTTTTGATCACCACGCACTGTGTTGATCATTGACTCTATGTCTTCAGCCTCGTCAATTTCACCAAACATTTCTTGCAACCCACTAGCCGCAGACTCAAGACCTGACATTGCCATCATGCCTAGTTCGCCCTCTTGTTGATCTATGGGTGAACCTTGGGGCATGGGCATTGGTTGATCTACCAAGCCGCTGGTAATACCTGTGCCTACACTCGTCTGAGGAGCCGCCTGTGGCGCTCCAGCAAACATTGCTCGTTGGTATATAGGGTTGTTTACCATTAAATTATCCCTGCTCCACTAGCCGCTCTGCCTAACCCATACGCGGTTGTCGCTCCGCCTATTACTTGTGAACCAAGACTGGCTGTTGGTGAAGTCTGAGCGGTGATGGTGTTTTGAGTGCTCGGCGCACCACGCAAGATATCACTGTAGAAACCAAGACGTTGATAAGGCTCGTAAATGTCTTGCAACGCCGTTTGCCTTTGTGCATCAAGAATAGATTGATCAACACCACGCTGGTACTGACCAATGCCCATCAAGTTATTGATGTCTGCTGTTTGCATAGCTTGGCCTGTCTGGGCAAGGTTACCTTGCTGAGTACCCAATGCACCATATGCTTGACCAAGTGCTCCCATGCCACTAGCAACGCCTTGCTGTACGTCTGCTCCTGCTAGACCTAGCTGAGCGCCTTGAGCACCTATGTCGGAAAGTTGTCTTGCAAGAGCGCCTTGCATTTGTCCTTGTGACATACCCATCGATCCAATGTTTTGCGACCCAGACATTGCTTGTTGGGCGGCTTGCAATCCTAACGCCGCTCGAGCTTGAGCGGCATCAGCGGCCTGTTGTTCAGCAGACATACTCAAACGGCCTGACTCACTCAGCCCTTGTTGCCGCAAAGCGGCTGTATCAATACCGAGCCTTCCTGCCATTTCTTCCGTGCTGATACCCAGCTTAGCGGCATCGGATTCTAGTTGACCCATTAACTGTTGTGCTTGCATTTGACTACTTGTGCCAAGCTCTAAACCAGCTAAACCGAGTTGTCCGCTTTGTTGTGCGGCTCTCATTGCGGCATCTGTGCCTTGTAATCCTAGTTGTCCTCCTGCTTGCGCGGCTTGCAATGCAGTCCCTGCTCCCGCCTGACCAAGAGAACCTGTAAGTTGTGCGCCAGATTGTCTTCTAGCTTGCTGTGCTTCAAATGCTCTTTGCGCTTGTTCTTGAGCTTGGGAGTACCCTTGTGCTCTCAATTGCGCGGCGGCTCTGCCTTGTTGCTCTAGCAAGTTTCTGCCCCGTTCTGCCGCAAGTATGCCTTGGCGTGATCCACCAAACGCTCCTGCTTGTATTGCCGCCGCCGCTTCTTGTCTACCTGCAATATCACTTGCCCTTTGCAAGTCAGCCATTGTTTGATCAATGACTTGTTGCTCATAAGGACTCATAAAACTAGAAACGGAGCTAGGGTCGTACGCCCCCATTGAGTCTGCTAAAGTAGCAATCCCCATCTGGGCTGTTCCCAAACCAAAGTCTTTAGCTTGGCGCAGTCCTTGTTGGGCTTGCAGGGCTTGCCGCATAGATTCAGCCGCCGCACCTGTCATGCCTTGTTGAGCTGAACCTGTTTGCCCCATCGCTTGCTGTAAGGCAAAATCTCCTATGCCTTGCGCTCCAAGACCAATGTCAGCCATTCTTTGTTGGTTTTGTTGTGCAAGAGCTAGAGCGGCATCTCCTCTTTGGCCTGTCATTCCGGCTAGGTCGGAACCTAGACTACGCAACTCTGTACCTACGTCACCTGCAATACCACGGACGTTGCTCATTACCGCACCGAGGTCAGAAGAAGCAAGCTGTGCGGCTCTGTTGCCTGCATCTATGCCTCTTTGTATGCCTTGTTGACCTCTACGGGAGGCATCTGCAATAATGTTTGCAGAACCGACAGTGCCTTGAGCCGCCCCTTGCTGATACGGAGAGTAACTCCTAACAGCATTAGCCGCCTGTTGTGCCGCTTGTTGATAAGCATCCCCTGCTTGGCCTAATTGACCGATACCTGCTTGCAGTGTCTGTCCTGCTTGGCCTATCAAAGGTGCAAATGCCCCCACACCACTTTGTGCGAGGCTCATTGCTTGTGACTCTAAAGGGTTTTGCCCAGAGATTTGATATGCAGGAAGTCCGCCAACAGGAGGTGCGGCTACGAGATCTTTTGCAAGTTGCATCAAGCCTAACTTGTAGGCTTCTATTCCGGGAGCTTCCCGTGTTGTTACTTCAGTATATTCTGTCGCCATTAGGCCGCTCCATTCTCAAGGCTACGCATAAAATCATACATTTTTTGAGCGCCTTTTCTGCGGTCACCATTACCTGCGTTACGCACTGCTTGTGCAGTAAGCACAAACTCACCATCACTCAACAACGCAGGAATAGAATCACTGGTTCCTGTTCCAGGACCCACGATTTCGCCACCAGATTGAGCCCTTAGTGGCATGGTAGATCTAGACATGGGGCCAAGATAAGGGTTAACAAAATTATCAGCAGTATAAGCAGGTACAAAACTAGGATCTACTGGATTCATAGCCGCTACCTGTTCTTGCTGACCGAACCCTTGGTAGTAAGGGTTATCACCAAAAAACTTAGTTCTGTCAAAGCCATACTTTAGCGGATCTCTTTCTAAATAGTCGAACCCTGTTTCACGTGAAACGAGTCCTGGAGGGCCGATTTCTGGCTCACTAAAAATGTTAGTTCCTAACAAAGCGTCACTTGTTAAACCCGCGCCGACGGCTGTCCCTGCTAACGGCCCATATTTAGCAAGCAAAGTTGGCCCTGCTTTTTTAGTAGCAGAAGCCAAAGTGGATTGAAAAATTTGATCTTGTGCCGTTTGTGTTAATGGCTCAAGCCCCGCATTTGTGAGGGCTGTATTGGTCGCGGCAATTTCTGTAGCGGCATCTTGTGCCGCCTGTGTGGTCACTTCAGCCATGTTTGGTTGAATGGCTTCTCTGCTTGGGCTGAGATAATCACTGTAAAAATCAGTAATGCCGTAATTGTCTCCTGGAGTCACAGTTTGTTTTAACGCATCGGTCAAACTTGGTCGGACTGAAGGAGCAAGATTAGGAGCATCTGGCACAACAAGATTAGGAGCATCTGGCACAACATTGGTAGCTACCGTCTGGGCGTCTGGCGTCATGAGTTGTGCATCAACAGGGGCTACTGCCTCAGGGCCAGTTACAGGGATATCACCTAAAGCCTCTTGCGGCAAAGTGTTTAAGTATTGAGCTTGCGCCGCCGCCGTTCTATCCGCTACAGCCTGTTGAGCCGCACCAACCGCATCGGGGACCGCCGCTGTAAACGGGTTATCAAAACTAAAGGCTTCCCTCAAGCCTACGTCACCTAGTTGACCTCCTGCGGCGGCTTTACTGCCGAAGAAAGTCCCGCCGTCCCTAAACGCCATATTGCCAAGACCAGCAAGACCACCAGATATCACAGCACCTTTTAAAGAGTCTTTAAGACTTTGCCCCGATATTAAGCCTCCAGCTAAACTTCCTAAACCAGTTGCAAAAGCAATGGGCATAGCAGGCAATAAGAAAGGAGCAACAATAGGCAAGACAATAGGTGCAATCTTTTTAAGCACACTGCCTACTTTCTTGACTGCTTTCTTTATGCCTTTGAAAAGTTTTTTGAGGAAAAACTCAGGCTGACCCGTAACAGGGTTAATAGAATTGAGTTCGTTACCTACGATATACCGTTCTGGTTCTATCCCCATCTCTTGCATCTGGGAGAACAGCATACTTTTTAGTTTAGGATTAGCATCCAAAACTTCTAGGGGGACAACTGTTTCCCCCTCTGCGGCGTGAACAACGTATGTGTCCCCATACCTGCCAAAATCAGCCAACATATCAGCGGCATTTTTCATTTCAGGTATGCCATGCTGGTTATCCAGCATGGGTTGTTCTACGACTTCATAGCCTAAACCGGCGAGACCTTGCATATCCTCGTTCCTTTCAAAAAGCGTGAAATATGCAGGGTGCGTGACGTCCTGAATTAACGCTAGGCTCAATAATACGCTAGAGTTTTTGACTCAGCAACTTATACCACAAATCAAGGTGTGCTTACAGTCACTGCCCCTAACGCCATTGTGCCAGAAACCCCATTAGGATGGGGGGTGTTAGCTTTTGTAATTTTCAAAAAACCGTCTTGTTCGAACACATCTCCAGGAGCTAGTCCTGAATCATGAGTCTGCAAATCTGTCAGTGTGAGTTTTGTATACCTTGCATCTCCAGGATTTTGAACCTGTCGTATGAATAACTCAAACGAACGCTGTATGTCTGCTTGATGTTGTTGGTTGTATTGCGTAGGCGCATTGGGAAAAAACGGTCTTGTTAAACTACGGGAAGACATTATCTACTCCCATCTGGGCGAATATCAACTCGAGGTATTCCTAACCGCCATTGCGTCCCTACAGTATTTGATTCTACTTTCACAGCAAACGATCTGCCTCTTAAACGCACAAACGTTTGTTCTGTAAATTGCTCAACAGGGGTAGTGGCTGTTTGAGTCACAGTAGAATCATCCTCTTGTAAATACTGCCCTCCAGGAAAATTCCTTGCTTCTAAAGTAAACACCGCAGAAGGGTTACTCACAGTAGAGGCTGAAAACGTAAGATCTGGTATGAGCCTACTCAAGAAAACAAAATCGTTACCCGCCTCAATACTCAATTGACTACTTTCAATATAACTGGTGATTGCCACAGCGGGGTTTTGGCTACCGTCATCTAAACCATTCTCATGTAAATACAGGTAACCGTCTGTACCTGCGGCAATAGGAAACTGGTTTATTCCTTTATCTTGCCAAGCAGTTCTGGCTAACGTGCCTATACTCCATGTTTTCTCTGCATAGTTATAAATAACATACCTATCACACTCCCCTGAGGTTGAAGAGGGGTAAAACCACCAGACTTCAGAAAAAGAGCTGTTGACACAAGCAGTCACAATTTCTGCAGAATTAAAGTTAAAGTCATTGAAAACGTAAGACCTTACAGTGCAGGGTAACTTTTGGACTTGTCCGGTATACACATAAAAGTCCCCTTCTCCCATCCAGAACACATTATCATCTACTGCAACCGCCGCCATAGGGCCGACCAACGTAGAATTTTCAGTTAACTGGTTTATACCGAACGTGAAGGGGGGTCCAAGATACTGCATGGCATGGACAGAGGTGTCTGTGAAAATGAGGATCTGTTGTCTTGTTTCTATGGCTGTAAGTATTTCAGAACCAGAACCAAGCCTTAGACTACCTGCGGTGTTTGTTGCAGTAGACTGCCACTCGGTAAGGTTTTCCTGTGAACTAAACCGCACCAACAAAGGGTCTTGTGTGCCTATGTTATCTTCTGCGTCACACCCAAATACAATAACGTGTCTGTCTCTGTCACTAACTAATATTTGTTTTGCTATTGTCGGGGTGGTTGCATCCGCCCCAGCAACGTCGGACAAAGCTGTCGCTCTATTTGTGCCTAAAACATCTGTGTTGGTATCCCAATAATAAATACCTCCGTCTCGCACACAGAACAACAGATCTTCCCCGTAGTTATCCTGCCTCCAAATCCGCAACTGGTTGATAGCGGTGAACGGAACAGGCTCTCCCCAAGGTGAAGTACCCCATGTTCCTGCTCCCCATCCTGTACCAGCAACCACAACACCAAGACCGACATTTATCTGGTATTGAGCGGAAACAGATGCCCCTCCATTACCTGTGTCTGAGGCATTTGCGTTTACTTCTGTAGGGGATAACTGACCGTCTACAGTAATATCTGCAATACTTGTCCCCGCAGTTCTAGCAACAATATCGTAGGTGTTCCCAGTTATATTTGTGGCTTCGTATTCTTGGTTCAAGACCGCCGCAGTGATGTTGCCACCTAGACTGACCGCACTTGAAAAAGTAACAAAATCGCCTTCTGCACAACCATGACTTACATGGGTAACTGTTATTGAAGAAGAACCGTTAGTTGCGGCGAAAGTGATAGAACCTGATGGCGTAGTTCTGAGCGGTGTAATGTCCCAAAAATAACCACCTTGGTCTATGTAGAATTTAGAGCGCGTACCCACACCCGTCAATAGCGTACCAGAAAGATTAACCCAGCTATGAAGAGAACGACACGCGCCTAAAAAACTATAAGCAGATTTTTTTACCCACCCGCCGATTTTTTGCGGAAACCCCAAATGAAATCTTGTTTTATCAGAGTCAAACCAACCGCCTTCATTACTAAATGAAGTATTGTCCCTGTTGATCCCAGGTCTAAAAGATAGTTTAGTAAGAGGCACAAATATCTCCTAAACAACGTTAAGCATTTAGAGCTTCCATCTTAGCCCAGATTTCATTTGCGGTTGCCGTAGGGTCAAAAGGTATCCACACGCCAGAATTTGGTATTGTTTCAGTAGGGGCCTCTTCCCATTCGCCCCAATCTTCTCCATTAGTTTGTAAGTAATTCTGCAAATCAACTTTTGCAGCAAAAACAGAAAAATCACCGCTGGCGTTGTCTTTGGAGATACCTACATAATAAAAATCTTGTGGTGAAGGGTCACCTGAAGGAACGGCACAGGTTCCTATAACCTGATTCTCTCCCGTGTATAAAAACTCAGGCTGTTCCCCGCCTGCGTTCAAAGTGTACTTTATTACTTGATGCGGCATTTTGCACCTCGTGCTGGTAAGCGTATTGTCCTGTGAATAAATATGCCCCCATATGCCCTAGTTGACACCACGGGGCGAGCCAAACTTCTCCACCCAACTCTCTATACGAATGACAGAAACTATAGTCTTCAGATAATAGTTGATTATCTACATTTATTACTTTAAAAAAATCATATGTTTTATCTGGTTTTGCAACAGTCCCTGACCACTGCCGTTCTACATACCAACCAACATGAGGTTTTAACTTTTCAAAAACGGCTCTTTTTATGAGCATAAAACCAGTGCCGATATGTTTAACTTGGAACGGCTCATTTGGGTCTTGCATAGAATGGCCTTCCAGTTCATTAACATTAAATATGCCTGTTAGTTTACTAAGATCCGGATGATTACGAATTGCTCCTTCTTTTATGTCGGACCAATTGATTCCTTTCATTGGTACAGCCCCACCTATGAGGTCTTTACCAGTTTTAATCATTTTAGCAATATCGTTCGGATTAAATTTTTGGTCTGCATCTATAAACATAAGATAGTCTGCATCTGTGTCCAAAAAAATTTTCGCAATTTTGTTTCTGGCTCTTTGCACTAGGCTCTCGTTTCCAACAAAGACATTCGTTAATTTTATGCTATTAACCAAACACGCTTCTTGAAAATTAAGTATAGATTCCGTGTATTCTGAGCAACACACCCCTCCATACATAGGAGTACCGACGACTATATGCATTAGCCAGCCTCTTTAAGTATTTCGTCTGGAACGTAGTTAACTAGGCTTTGTTCATCTAGCAAAGAAAACCCTCTTCTTTCTGCAAAAATTCTAGGATTGTCTGCCCACTTTTCTGTCAAAGCCTCCATCCATTGGAGAGTCATTTCATGCGTAGGTGCTTTACCTTCCTTTAAAAGTTCCATTTCTGTATGAAGATAAGCGTCTAACTCTAATTGCGCCTGTGCTCCATTTATACCGAGCTCAAAAAGATAAATATGATTACCCTCATCTATCCTACCCCCAGACGCTCTTGCAGATATAAGTGCCTGTTTTAAAGCCGTCATAATGTGATACTTTACTTCTTCTTTTTCGTATTCTTCTTCTGTAATCCCTTCTTTTTTTACGTGGGTCAAAAGATTGTTGTATTGGTTTATAAACGAGTTAATTTTTCTGACCGCTCCCCCCACTAACTCTTTAGAATGCTCCATAGCAACTTGCATTCTTTCTATTTTTAGTTCAAGCATCTGCCTTTCAAAGAAGTCCTCTGTTTCTTGTAGCTTTCTTTCCCAACGCTCAAGTTTTATTTTAACTTTTTTAGAATTAAAGTAGGCTTCTGTTAAAGCTGTTTTTGTATTTTCAATTTCAGCTAACGTAAACTTCATAGCTCTAATTGGAGTTAACGCAGTTACATCAACTGTGACTGCCATAAACTGAGAATGAGATTTGTGGAAATTACTAGAAGCGTCTCTAATCGCAGGGAGGTTCTCCGCAATGTTTGCAATCATTTGTTTGTACTCAGGCTTATCTTGCGGTAAGCACGGAGATATACTTTCTCTAGTAACCAAACTATAAGAATCTTTTTTGCTGTCCACTAAGTTAGAAACCATTTTATTCTTCATAATTTATTGGACTCCACCGCCATCATTTGAACACCCGCCTAGATAATATCTATCACCAACCAAATCACCAAAGTCGCTTGAGTTTCCTGTTGTGGATATAGTGACATACTGGATTACATTTTGGTCAGAATAACCACCTGAATATATACGACCGCCCGCAAATGTCACCCTAGTTGTGGAGCTACAAGCGGCCATACCCGAAGTGTTTGTGAGCAAATCGCCAAAATCTCCAGTGTACCCAGAAGTAGCAAAAGTGTTGTAAAATATAGCATTTGTGAAATTTAGAGCGTTGGTGCTACTCGGCTGATAAACCCCCCTAGTAGAGCTAGACCCTCCACAGTTATACCCCGCAAAACTGGTGTAGCAACTACCATAAGACGAGGAATTTCCTGTGGTGGCGGTAGTTATTCTTTGGAAGTCACTAAAACCTTGACCATCATAACCAGACTCTCCTCCCATATAAAGAATATGAGTTGGACTAGATATACATTCTCCGTATCTTCTACCCATACCATAACCGTGGTCGGCCAAATCACCAAAATCAGTGGCATTACCTGTTGAGGCAATAGTTACATAATCAATACGGCTTGTTGAGTAATAGTCAACGCCGCCTAGAAAACAAGCCCTAGTGGAGTTATTCCCTCCGCCTAATTGGAATCTTCCTACGGTTAAGTCGCCAAAATCCGACCAGTTTCCTGAAGAAGCTATGGTTCCGTAGTCTATGAAATTAGCGTAAGTAGCTCCCGACGCATTTCCCCCCGCAGCCAACCCCCGCGTAGTTGATGCGGCAGAAGTTAGGTCACTTATGGAGTTTACAATATCTCCGTAGTCAGTAGCATTACCTGTAGTGCTTATTGATATTTTGTTAATAGTGGCATGTTTTGAGCTTCCGGAATCTGTTCCCCCCATAAATAACCCGATAGGTGGCGCAGTGGGGGTTACAGAATTAGACGAACTGCTATACGAGCCGTACCCTGCGCTGTTTTGCGCCCGAACTTGGAAGGTGTAAGAGGTGCCGCCAGTCAACCCCGTTACAGTTATCGGAGTACCACCCGCCGTTGCTGTAATACTTCCCGGAGTTGAAATCGCTTGGTAGTTGATAATAGTTGCGCCGCCAGTCTGTGTTGGGAAAGAAAGATTGGTAAACGCAACACTTGCCTGTTCTTCTCCTGCTGTCGCTGTGCCTATAGTTGGAGCGTTCGGAACAATAGCAGCTACAGTAGAAGACGTGTTACTGTTAGCCGCTGTGCTACCAAATGGGTTAGTAGCGGTTACGACACAACGCACGGTAGCGCCAACGTCAGAAGAGGTAATAGTGTAACTACTGCTAGTTGCGCCTCCGATATTACTCCCGTTTCTTTGCCACTGATATGCATAAGTTGGAGTAGTGATACTCGTCCATGTACCAGTAGTGGTGCTAATGGCTTGGTTATAGACAGGGGTCGAATCACTTAAAGCGGGGGCAACAGTATTTACAGGAGCTTCCCCTCCCTTACCGCCTACCAGCATGAGCATTATGCCTGCCATAACTTTTTCCTATTAAGAAACTGATCCAGATACGACGCAGACAGTACCGCTAATAAACAATATGGTAGCGACACCTCTGGTCAATAAAGTCATACTCGACTTATCACTGTCAACACCCGCAATATAAGCTGTAGTGATGGAACAAGTAATAGTTACGTTTCCGGTGGTGTTGTTAAAAATGCTGATTGCATCACCTTCGGAAAAAGTCGCATCTGGTATAGTAATACTACCGCCAGAACCTACCTGAACGTATTTACCCACATCACCTGTAGCTAAGGTATAAGAGCCTGTCTTGGTTCCAACAGGGGACACATTGCTCGTACCGACCTCATTGGTCCCATCGGCAGTGCAGTTACTCAAATCACCTGCACTTGGAGTGCCAATATTAGGGGTAGTCAAACTTGGGCTGGTGCCAAAGACTAACGCACCTGAACCTGTCTCATCTGTAACGGCGGACGCTAAATTAGCTGAAGAAGGCGTACCTAAAAAAGTAGCCACGTTACTTCCTAAACCGCTTACTCCTGTGGATATAGGCAAACCAGTGGCATTGGTCAACGTGCCTGCGCTTGGTGTCCCTATATCTGGGGTAGTTAGCGTTGGGCTGGTCAACGTTTTATTTGTCAGAGTTTGAGTACCAGTAAGAGTCACCAAACTAGGATCTACTGGTATAGCTACAACTGCGGCAGATGCTCCAGCACCGTCTAAATAAACGAGCTTAGTTTCCCCTGTTCCAATTGTAACGTTTCCACCAGAACCTTGTGAAATATTGATCGACTGACTACCCGTAGTAGCATTTTCAATCCACATAACACGAGTATTTGTATTAGGGGCAATAGTCAAAGTACGAGTTGCAGTCAAAGTTGCACTAGAAGTGACTTTGAAATACATAGCTCGGGCAGGATCGGTTGCACCATCCGCAACCGTCGTGGTGGCATCTGCGTCTGTTGCAAAGCCATCTTGGGTAGCATAACCAAGAGCTTCACCTATCAACTCAAGGTTCGTGTTTGTACTTGTACCCCAAGTGCCGCTTTCATCACCTGTCGCGATTTCTTTGAGGCGTAAATTATTGACGTAAGTAGCCATTTGAGTTCTCCGTTAAATTAGAGGGACGCCTCGCCAGAAGCTGAAGGAACGCTCGTAGCGTATATCTTCATACTTTGCTTCAAGTTTAAGGTTTGTCCACAATCTGAGCAAGTGTCTGCTTCTAATTCGCTTTCATCTAAATCGTAACCGCAGTTAAGACAGTACACCTCAATTTCGTGTTTACATACTATGGTTGAATCATCAACCGTTATAGCTTCATTCAACTTTCTCACGCGGCGATCTCCTTCCAGACAGTAGATTGACTAGGTATAATCTTACTCCAAACCACAACATCTCCTATGATGCCTGTCGCAACCACTCCTATGGGATAAACCTTTGCTGAGCCTATTTGTGTTGTAGACCCAAGAGCAGTTGTGGCTTGCACCCCTGTGGGGAAAGCATTCGCACCTGCTTCAACAGTAGCAGTGCCTAATGCAGTGGTTCCTGATACCCCAGTAACATTTACGGTAGCATCAGCTTCTACTGAAGCTGTTCCTAACCCAGTGTTTCCTACTACACCAGTTGGGTAAACATAGGCTTCTGCAATGATTACATCACCGACAGCACCAGTAGCTGAGACGCCTGTCGGATGGACGCCTACACCTTCAGCGACATTGGCTGTGCCTAGCCCAGTAGTTCCAGATACACCTGTAGCCGCAACAATAGCGTCACCTGTTATTGTCGGACTTCCAAGCTCTCCTGTGGAAGCGTTGCCAATAACATTGATTTCACCACCAGCGTCTACAACCACGCTACCCAGAGTGAATGTTGCTTCTAATCCAGTGGGGAATATGCTTACTGCCTCTTGGACAGTTACTGAGCCTATCTGTCCAGAGGCTTGGAGTCCTAAAGAAGTACCCCAAGAACGCTGACCCCAAAAACCTCGACCCCATCCACCGAAACGAACAGTCTCGTTCCATACAGTGTAATTAGCTACGCCTGTAGCAGAAACACCAGAGACACTAACTGTCGTATCACCACCAACAGATTCTTCACCCAATGCCGATGTTCCAGCAACACCTGTCACAGAAACAGTAGCTACGCCTGTAACAGTTGGGCTTCCTAAACCTGTTGTTCCAGCAACACCTGTAGGACTGATGTTTGCTGGTGCTATTGTGGTTGTAGTTCCTAAAGAGGAAGTTAAACCAAAACCAGTAACAGAAACATCAGCGTTAGCCTGAACAGTTATAGAACCTAGGGACGTAGTCGCCTCTAGAGAAGAACTACCCTCTCCGTAAGCCTGATTACCCCATCCGTCTCTACCCCATCCTTGGAAGCTAACGGTTACATCAGTCATTGACTATTATGCAATCCTAATGATGGCGTTGCTAGAGTCAGCTGTTGGGAAAACAATAGTAAAGTCACCGGCGGTTGAGGTCTTATCAGCACCAAAATCTAACACGGCAACGGCTTTATCTGACTGGGTGCTATTATAAATCAAAGCACCACGAGCAGTGATCGTTGCTGTTGACCAAGTGGTGTCGTTAAAATCCAAAAACGCAGTGGTCCCAGAACTCGTCGGGGCTACGGTGGTCAACGTATTACCGCCGGCAGTATAACCGGTGCCACTTACTTCGTTAGTCGTAGAATACGCAGTAGTAGTCGCATCCAGTGTGGCTGAGCTAGTGAAAAGCGCAATTTCAAAAGTATCCGCAGTTGTTGCGCCACGCACCACTGTTGTTCCAAAAGCGTGAATACCATTAAGGAGTTCTACTTTGAAACTTGTACACATTGCTTGAGTTATCGCCATTATCTGACCCTCACAGTTTGCTAATAATACGAGCCATATCGCTATGACCCTGTTTGGCTAACATCGCACACAGGGTTGTCCTGTCTGATCTGATAGCTTCCTTCATGTAGAATAAGATCAACTCTCTGATCCGCTCCTTATACACCAAGGCTTGCGCCTTGACCATATCATCAGCTGTATCACTGATTTCAATAAGTTTGTCAAGAACTCGCTCCGTTATTTCCTCAGGAGTAAATCCTCTATTTTGCGTGGTATGCACCGCAACTTCTGAAAAAATGGAAGTAGCTTCAGCTCCGTTCATGATTGTGCAACTCTCCTAACAAGCCCTGTTCTGTACGCATCCGTTATTTCTTTAGCTTCGCCAAAGTTCTTGAGTGTAGCGATAGCCTCAGCAAATCTTTTTTCGTAGTTTGCCATTATGTCTGGCTCACCTTTCATATAAGTGTACGCTTCTATAAGAGAACCGTACAGCATCGCTATTTTAGCATTTTCACTGAGCCACGTTGTACCACTATCTGATCCACTAGTGAGGCTAACAGGGCGGTAAAAATAATGAAGCTCCACGTTAAGGTTACTAGCAGGAGTAGGGGCCAGAATAAAATACCCTGTATCAAAAAGTGCATAGTATCTAGGGTTTCCGGTTACCGTTGAATCAGGGTTGTATTCTTGGACATAGTTGACGTCTTTATAATCTAGGAAAACAACATCACCATCACTGTTTGTATAAGACAGAGAAAAAGGAGCTAAGAAATCACTAGGACAAACGAGATACTTGTCACTTGCTGTCGTATTGGCAGTGGCATTTCTACGGAAAAAAGTCAACTGAACGTTTTTAAGAATACGCTCTTCAGCGTTTTCAATAAACGTAGATAGGTTACTGACAAAACTAGCCTCAGTGTTCTGAGTGTAGTCTTGTATTGCCGTTTTAAGTTGTCCGTAAGTAAAACTCATGCTGACACCGTATTAACTTTATAGCCCATTCCACTATGCACAGAACAATATGTATAGAGCGTTGGCGCACCTATCGCTACATCAATTTGCGTGTACGCGCCTGCCGATCCTGGAGTTCCGTTATATGTAACACCTGTCGTGTATTCTACTCCACCGCCATGTGTGCCGTCTGGTGTTGTAGAAAAACGCAAAGGATGACCTGAATTAGTGCCATCGGATTGATCATACCGATATATCAAGCCTTCGGTTACATCTAGTCCTGCAGGTCCGGGTTGCGCTCCGTCTTGATAATAAACATTACCCCCTCCAGGATTGTATACCGTCATTGTATACGTTGCTTCAATCGGAATTACACTAACTGTTCCTATAACCGTACTTCCTGAAACCCCTGTAGGCTGGACAGTCACACCACCTGTCTCTTGCGCTTGGACGGTTACACTACCAACGACCCCAACACCTGTGACAGAGCCAAGGGTTTCATTTTCAACAGTGGGGATACCAACATAAACATTGTATGGCTCTGTCCGAGCAGGTCGTGGCTCATACAACGCTTGTGGGTCAACAGGGGTTGTGATCGGTTCAAGTTGTGGGTGCTTCGGCTCATAGCACTCTTGACAAACAATAAACCCTGTCCATTCTTTTTGCATAGACAAGTACGGGTATTGTTGTCCACACCTGTCACATATTGATACCGAATGAGTGCCTATTGCATAGCTCATCAGCACACCCTATAAAAGTTTCTGTTAGGAGTGGCTTTATAATTAGCTCTATCCCTATCTTCCGAAGCCGCCCTCAGGAATTCTTGTTCGTAAACTGCTTGCAAAAGCTGTGTTCTATCTGGCGCTCTTTTCATGCTCAGATAATATGCCAATCCTGCCGCCAAACAAGGGTAAAAGCGGAAAGGGACTTCTACTGTGTTTTGTTGTGTATCTGCGTCGTCGATACGAACCAAACGATCGTATACAAGGCTGTAGGCTTTGTCTGGGGTCGGCCAAACCTTTACCTGTGGGGCAATTTGCCTGTCTACATAAAACTGCGTAGGACGCGCCTGTGTGTTTTTAGAGGGTATGTTTAAAAACTGTTGCCTGCCTACGCGCTCGATAGTTATGTCTTGCTGGTCACTTTGCCCTGCGTTAGTTCTAACAACAGCAGACAATATGTCAATGGTGTCTGCTCCAAGGCTATAAGAAGCCGTCCCTTGAACTAAAGAAACCGTAGTTTCTTCAATAGTCCAACGATTCAGTCCACGGTTTGCCCAATCAGCAAAAAGTAGATTCAAAGAGCGTTTGGCGGACTTAAGGTCATAACCCGTTTTAGGCTCTAACCCGCACCGCTCAAATGCTTCTTCAATATACTCCGCTACATCAAGCTCAAAATCTTTAGAACCAGAGACAGCCATTTTATACTCTACCTTTAGCTACAAGGGCCGCTGACCATTCTGCCACTACTAGCACTGCCGCCATAACGCATTTTTTTGCGCTTAGAGTCACCGCCATAACCCATCTTTTTACGGGGAGACATCATTTCGCCCCCATCCTTCTTTTTCTTGCGACCAAAATCGTTTTTCATAGCGGCATATGCCTCCGAGCTAATAGTTGATTCACTTTTGGGTCTTGAAGTACCCGCCTTTTTCCTAGCATTGATGTTGTCGTAAAGACCACGCTTCTTTGCCATTGTAGATACCTGCTTAGTTTCTTGTGAACGAGTTATCGGCATTCATTATCCCGACACAAACCGTAATAAAGCATCAATATTGACAAAACCACCAAATACGATGCCGCCTACTAAAATCCATTTAGCTTGAAACACCGCTTTCTTGACATCTTTCATGTCCTGATGCAAAGAGTCCACGGTGCTCCTAATGTGCGATTGATTAGTGCGCAACTCGGTGATCTCAAGTTCAAGTTCATGCAGTGTTTTAGCCATCCCTGCCGCTACCATGCTTTACAAGACCAATAACGTGCACTGAACTTGTCTTTAGCGGTGGCGCAATTATGCCTAGCTCTAAAAGATTTACGACGTCCAGGTTGATCTTTTTTAATAGTCATATTAGGGTCACCGAAACGAACCAGTTTTACCTCACTGCCTTTTTTAGCCAAGACAGCGGATTTTTTAGGACCATTCGGTGTTCTTTTTGGCTTGTTATAGCCTGAAAAAGTTTCACCTCGATAAGTAAGTCTACCAGAGGGAGTCCTTTTAACGTTCTTCGTGGTTGCCATTACAACTCACTCCCGTTCTTAATATAAACGCCATCAATTGCGGCAGAAACAACTATATCAGCACCTGCTGAGTCACCTATACATCGATACTCAATGTCAGTTTTTTCTTCAAACTTCAAAGGAAAAGAATAATCGATTGTGGTCTGACTCTCTGCCTTAGCGAACCTGTCTTTAACCTGAAACACCTCACCAAAAGGCCGAGCAACAAGGGAGATCGTGGCATACTTGTTGTTCTGCGTAGTGGCTACAGTCACATCAGTCTGGTAGACGTACAGCGTGAATCCCGCCGGTACAGTCCACAAAGCCATCAAAGACTGCCCATCACCTGTCGCTACGGTGGCATATTTGTTTGCAGGAACGCCGGTTGTGACAGTTCCAGTGCCAGCATAGATAACCCCTGCGTTAGTGCCACCAGTTCCGGCAGTGCGAACAATCATACGATTGATACGCAAGAATGAATTGGTAGTATTGACAGCGGTTTGACCGTTAAGGGTGACGATCTCATTGATTTCGTTATAGTCAGCATCCAGCCCATATAGCTGAACAGTTCTAGCCCCCGTACCTGCTGATGTGTCGGCGGTGCTAGAGCTAGACACTTTAAGAACAGTCGCGACGGATAGGTAGGAATACAATCCTCCCTCCGCCCACACTGTTTCTAAAGAATCATCTACGTCCGAGTTAAAACCAAACTTATGCAGATCATAATGATAGGCAATTTGGCCCCTAGCGACCTGTAGCTCAAAAGGCTCTGAGGTCCCTACTCTACTTATTGACGATACTTCTCTAGCCATGCTTTTACCTAGCTATAAAAGATGGTCATTGCCGAAACATTTGTAGCAACACTAACGTAGATATCACTGCACCTTATGCCCTCGTCTGGTATATTCACCGAGTGAGAGTCACTGGCTAAGAAATCGATATCTAGTGCAGTTGCTCCGCCATTGCCGTCTGTAATTGTTAACCTACCCGCCCCCGCGCCAGTCAAAACTTGTATCTGGCGAACTCGAGCAGGACCGACCCCAGCCGATCCTGTCCCAGTGAGGCGTTTGGCTCTTACATCAGAACCAGCCATATCAACCCCCTAATTAAGAAAGGTTTCTATCTTGAAGATATAAGACAGTAACCGTGGCGGCTCCAGCAGTTGCGGCTGTGCCTGTCTGATTGTATGTGACTGTAACATCCACATCAGACGTACCAATATCCACTAAATTACCAATCTGGCTCACATCAGAACTAGCCAGCACTCTTGCTTGAGCTCCTGCCGCCAATGCGTCTGCATATTTGTCAGCAGTCGTGCCATCTCCAATATCAAGAGTGTTAGTTGTGCCAGCATCAAACGCGGTCGTAACATCGACTGCAATCTGGTAAATTTGGCTGTTAGCAGGGAGGGTTGCAACAACAGTGGTTGAACCGTTAGCACCAAAAACAACACTGCCACTCTGGGCCATCAAAACAAAACCAACATTGGCTTTATTTGTACCAACAGTGGTTCCAGTAGTGTCTTTGATTGTTCCGGCTTTGATAGGACCGGAGAAAGTGGTAGTACCCATGAAGAATCACCTCTTGCACAAGGATTCGCTCTACAGTAAGTGCAAAATCAGGGGGCATAGACCTGTCTGTAAAGCTGTTATGATGCCCTTCTGTCAAAACTATACGCAAAAAAAGAGGGGGACACAAGTGTCCCCCTCTGGTTTTTTCGTTTCAGAAGAAACGAGTGTTACGCGCCTTGCGAACCAAACACACAACGTGGGTCAGATACACCAAAGCTGTAACGCTCTCGAGCCTTATAGCGAACATTGCCTGTCTCAAAATCACCTTCCATAGAAGTTTTGATTGGAGAACGGACAAAGTGCTTAAAGCCGTTAGGCGAATCAGTCTTGATGAAGAAGCCGTCTGGGTCAGTGAGGAAGTGATTCACCACATAACCTTCTGGCAACATACCCATGTTTCTCAGGGCGTTGATATCGTTGTCTGCTGTGGACGGACGCAGATTAGAAGCCATCAAGCGTTCTGCAACAAATTGCAGTGCTGGTGGAATAATCAGCTTACGACCTTGCAGAGCGATCTTCAAGCCACGCTCGTCGATAAACGCCGCGATATCAATCAGAGATTGTTCTAGCGAAGTCTCGTTGAGGTCTGCTTGAGTAGCCAACGTGTTAGACAGGTTGCCGCCTCCTACAGTGGGGTGGTTAGTAGCACAAAGCTCTACGCCATCACCAATGGGGAAGTTGCTATCAAAGGCATTGTTAAGAACAGATGCGGCTTTGACCTGCTTAGTGTTCGCCATGCTTCGAGCCAGCGCACGAGTGTAGCGAGAGCTGAGTCGATCGTAAAGGTTATCCTCTACAGCCTCTTCAGTAATCGCAAACGCAAGCGCGATAGTTTCGTGAGTGTAACGAGCCGTAAATGATTCGTTAGCAGTATCATAAGCTACTGCCGCGCCTTCACCTTTAACAGGTGCTTGCCCGAATCCAGCCAACATTACTTCCTCTTCAAACGCACGATCAGAGGTTTCACTCTCGAAGATTTCGGCGTGTTCGTTATCGTAACGATCATACTCCAAACCGAACAGAGCGTTTAGTCCTGGCTCCAGTTCTTTTAGGAGTTGGGAACGAGTAATAGCCATTTCCTATTCTCCTTATACACCAGCACCAGTACCGTTAGCACCGTAACGATAGAAGTGATTGTTTAATTGAACGATAGCCAACCTTCCCGCAACTGTAGCATCATCATTGTCCGGAGTATCTTCGAACCCGATGATACGCATATTCAGCGTATTGGTGGTGTTGACAGTTGAGACAGCCAGTTCAGCACTTGACTTGCCGGTAGTAGCATTACCGGAAGCGGCGGTGCCGAAGTTAGCATTGCCATGGACGACACCATCTGCGGCGGCGGCATCACAATTGATCAAGAAAAGTTGATCAGGATGTGCGGCAACTAACGCAGTAGCTTCAGTATTCGCCTTGACGGAAGCAGTTCCGGGCCACTTATTTGCAAAAGTGGGAACTCCGTTCAAGTCTGTATACTGACATCCAATAAAAGCACCCAGCAAAGGTACAGTGCCGCCAGCGGCGGCTCCAACGATATCAATCATTCCATTAGCAAGGGGAATAACGGGGGAACCTTCGTAAATTGTACTGGAAGAACCCGCTACACTCGCTGTTTGGATTTTGAAAGACATAACACCGTTGGTGTTTGCACCTGCACCGAGCATTTTGTATGGGCGTAGCCCAAAAGCGGCATCTATATTTGCCATTGCTCAGATCCTCTTTTAGTCGGCAGACTTATTGCCGCCGAACGTTACACGAGATTGCCTATTGTTTTCAATAGGCATAGACGGATGTTGTTCCCTCATGAGATCATTGTCAACAGCCAGCATTTGATCCATTGTCGCTTGGCGATAATGGGAATTACGCTGTTGCCTTGTCTCTTCTGGGAACCTTGCGAGTACCAGACCACCAACACCAATCACTCCGGCGTGTTTGCCATCTTGAACGGTGGGGGCTTCAAATTCTGGATACTCATCAGCGCGAACTAATTCAAAGCCTTCGCGGAGGCGAGCAGATAGGTTCTTTTTATCGTCATAACCCATGACAGATTCACGGATCCAACGATGTACAAAACCTTCTGGTGCAGGGGGTGCGTCCAGTGTTGACGGGGGTCTCCAAGGCTGTGCTCTGGAGGTTTTTGCCCGAGTTTGGGCATTGCGTGGGCTTTTATCTGTCATAGATTCCTCACGAAGGTTGTTGCATACGGAGCAGTTGCTTCGCATACTGTTGTTCAGTTATACCAAGTTTTTTAGAAATTGCAACTTGAGACGGAGTTAGTTTGACTGTTTGTTTACCACGACCATTGCTAGATCTACTTGCTCCCGCGACCTGTGGCCCAGATTTTTTCTTGGCCGTAAACTTGTGGGGGAACTCATTACGCATACGTTTGTCTACTTCTGCGTAATATTCATCACTTGTAGGGTCGTATCCTTCTTGCTCTGTCAGCTGTTTATGTAAATACAACGCCGTCAAAGTCATCGGTTCATCTGCGCCAAACCATTCATTTTTCGCGGCCCATTCTTCTGCTTTAACATCAGGAGCTTGTGGGGCTTGTGGGGCTTGTGGGGCTTGTGAAGCCTGTGGAGCTTGTGGAGCTTGAGCACGACGAGCTTGCTCCGCTTTAACATACTCAAGGCGCTCACGTTGACCAGCTAATTGAGCTAATCGTTTATTTGCTTCAAACTGCGCGTCTGTGTCCCCAATATCAGCGGCTCTTTTGAGGGTTTGTTTTAACAACTGCTCCTCTGTATTCACCCTGTTTTCAAACTCAGTCACATAAGAAGCATCTAAAGAAGTTGTTCTTTGTTTTGCCTCATCAAGTTGTGTCTGTACAGACTTCGCATAATCTAAAGCGGCTTGTTCGCGCCGTTCTGCCTCACGCATTTTGGCAGTGAGTTTGCTGATCCGTTTTTTAACGCCATCACTATATTGTTCTAGCTCGTTTTCGGAAGTGGTCTCACCCTCAGGCTCTTTCTCTTCGGCAGGGGCTTCCTCTTGAGCGGATGGTTCTTCAACAGGAGTTTCCTCCTCTATTTCAACGGCAATTTCTTCCGCTTCGTTTTCTACTTCATTTTTTGCTTCGGGCATGGTTCCTCTCCATGTTATAGATGCAGGATGTCGTCAGGGCTTGAGATTTTAGCTAAAATTTCATCATCATTAAGCAATCTAACCTCACCGCCTTCAATCTTAAAGCGGCTACCCGCATATCGACCGAAAATGACCCAGTCGCCTTCTTTACACCACGGCTCTGTTTTGGGGCCAAATTTATCTAGGTCTTTATATGCAAGTGGGCCAACTTTGAGCACATAACCACAAACCGTAGCAACGCGCTCTTTTTCCTGAGTTTCCGACGTGAGCAAAATACCACCATCAGACTTTTTCTTGCCCTGATAAGGCAATAACAAGATCCTCCACCCTGTAGGTGTGGGTAATCTTTCAAGTGCTGTTTGTGGGATTTTACTGGGATCTAAAACAACTTCATCAGCATCCACATAAGCTTCTGATAGTAATCCGTTGTTTTGTTGTGTGGGGGGTTTTTGTGCCTTTTGTGCTCTTTCTTTAGCAATGTGCTCTGGTACTAACAGAGAATCAGTCATCGTCTTTTGATACCTTTTTCAGCAGGTCTTTTAGTTCCTGTTCAGTTGTTGCAAGCTCACCGAGTCTAGCTCTGAGTTCCTTGAATGCGACAAGATCCGCTACTGGTCCAAAACAAATAGCGTCTTTGACCAAATCTTGACGTTCGCGTACATTCTTAAGTATTTTTTCATAAATGTAAAGGTCTGACATTAAATATATTCACCTGTTCTAATCATTTGGGCTACCTCTGTTGCTCTAGCTCCCACCTGTTCTGCCCAACGGGAGTCTAGAAACTCTTCAGAAGCAGTTTCCCAATCTTGATTAGACATGGCAAATAGTGCTTTCTCAAACTTCATCAAGCGCGACAATCCTAAATTAAAAACTAGGTTGATCATTGCGTCTTTTCTAACTTCATCTAAACCTTCAAACCAATCAAAAGCTATAGTAAGTTCTACTATGCACCGCTCTATGTCATTTTTGAGTAAAAAATTTATTTCTTCATCACTCAACCCCAGACCACCGACTTCATCGATATTACGGCCCACACCGATAGTCACATAACCCGCACTGCAAGTGTATGCGTGTTTTTCTACGCCCTCATGTTTGCGTAAGAGCTGTATTATCTTTTCCATGTTTTAACTAAATCTTTCTAGGGGGTAAAGCCGTCGCAATACCTGATTGTTGCACATAAGGATTAGGGCTTTTGAAGGTGTTCTGCACATCCCCTGTTGTAGCTCTACCTACAGTGTTCATCAAATTGTTGAACTGGCGCTCAGGAGTTGGGGGCGGAGGATTTACTCCCACAAGTCCTGCATAAGGGTTTTTATTGTAGTCAGGGTCGTAAGTGTAGCCACCAGTAGGCACTTGCACTGTCTCTCCTGTTTCTGGGTTAGTGACTGAAGTTACCGCTTGGGTAACTATAGCTCCAGGAGGTGGGGGTTTTACCCAAGAAGGCAACATTGAGGAAGGCACAACGTTCGGGGATTGTTGCAACATTGAGGAAGGCACGACTGTATCTCGCGGCTGGGGAGCAACATCAGTACCACCTCCTATAAACTTGTTGTAATCAATGGCTTGATTGCCGCCTCCGTAAGTACCTAAACTAGTCAAAGGACCAATACCCAGTTGTTGTAACCCCGTAGTATCAATAATGAGGTTACCGTTTTGGTCAAAGTTCAGCTTATCGATATCTTCCGGCCTAAAGTTAGGGTTGTTGAGTATCATGTCAGCCGTGATGCCCGATGAACCCGTCCCACTAACAACAGGGGGGTTAGGAGTGGTCGTTGTCGTGTTGCCCCCAGTGGTTGTGGTGCTTCCACCAGCGGCTCCGGTGTTGTAATAAGGGTTGCCACCGAGAAACCCAGCTAGATCTAAAGTTTTAGCAGTAGTGGTTCCAGGATCGAAGTTTCTAGTTCCGTCTTCCCCCCTCTGAGCAACAGGCATCCTATTTCTCCTTATCCTGCGTATTACTTGCGCCAAAATAAAAACTTATAACAGCACTCACCGTTCCACCAAGGTAACCGAGGACAAGGCTAACGATCGTGTCACTATTTTGATCGGGCGGCATAAGGGTGACGAGGAAGATGTACCCCAAAAAGCCAGTAAGACTGAGTAAACCAATAGCACGGGCAGTCCAATCACCAGAAAAATGAGATCGGGCGTCCTGCTTATCTCTCGTTTCAAGCTCAAAGATGTCAACATCCATCTCCTTCATTTTAGCTTCAAATTTCAGCTCTGCTTCGCGTATACGAGCGATATCTTCCGGCCCTGCGGCACGAAAAGCCTTATCTATGGCAGTAGGAGTAGGATCACAGCCCAGCACTTCACCAATAATTTTGCCAGCGGCCCCACCTATAGGACCACCCAAAGCGGCCCCTAGTGTAGGCGCAATCGCACCCACAACATTTTTGATTTTACCAAAACTCATTACAGAACCGCCAAGGCTACAACTAGACCAACTGTGACCAACGTCGCCACACCAATCCTTTCAACAGTGCTTTTTTGCATCCAATCCCATACTGGTTGGCCTACCTTGGCTAACGCTTTATTCACGATATTTTGCATTTAGGGTTTCCTCGCATTTCACCGCCATGCCTTTTCTTTGACCGTTTAGCTACGTCCAAAGCAATCGCCACAGCCTGCTTCTGGGGTTTGCCAGCCGCCATTTCCGTACGGATGTTTTGGCTGATTGTTTTCCTGCTAGATCCTTTTTTCAAAGGCACTAAAAAACACCTCTGAACTTAGTTCCTCGCAACGCCGCGCCACCCCCACGACAAATATCACCGTTGGTAGCACGATCGCTAGTAGCGTCTAAGGTAGCGTTCACCATGCCACCGTCTTTCATACGCAACATTTCACCACCGCCCATCTTCTTGTCGCGTTTTTGTTTGGTCGCGGACTTCATAGACTCAGAAGTATTGCCGTCATTATCCATATCTAAAAAATCAGGTTTTGCATTGCCGCCATTTTTCATCGCTTTCCTTCCTTTAACAGAACCGCCTTTAGTTTTTCTAGTGTTTTCCATTAACCCCCTCTCCTCTGTGCCGCTTGCTGTTGCATTCTCAACATAGCTATCTCCTCACTGGATTGTATACGCTCCCTACCCAGCGCAATATTTTCCGCCTGTCTTTGTTGGTCAAAAGCCAGTTTCTGCTGATCAAGCTGTTGGTCAGCTTGTTGGTCTTGCGCCCTCAACTGTATCTCTTGTTGTTTAATAGCTACCAACGGGTCTTCTTCTGACTGCGGCGGGTTTTGTTGCTGGAACTGCTGGATAAGCTGTTGCTGGATTTGAGCAATCATAGCCTCATGCTGTTCCGGCGGTGCTTGTTGTGACTGCGGGTCTTGCGCCATCTGTTGGTCATGCAACACACGAGCTTGCATACCTAAATGCTCATAAATGTGTTTTTCTAGCGTAAGCAAAACCGCTGGTTGCATCTGAGCCACACGACTGTTCATATAAGCTAAATGCACAGCTATATGTGCTTGATGGTCTTGCTCTGGGAAAGCCTGTAGCTTACCTTGCCCAGCCGCCGCAGAACTCGCTTCTTGGTTTTCCGTAGCGGGGTCTATTGGTCTTTGCTCAGGTTCTGGTTTGAGTATCTGCTCAATGTTTTGAACACCCAACGCAGTATAGACCCTGCTGTAGGCTTCATGTAGATTGTGGATTTCTGGCGCGGCCTGTGCTAACTTCAACTGCTCCTGCGCCAAAACCACCCGTTGTGACATACTAAAAATATTCGGGTCACTTACAGGTAAAATATCTACACGGGCATCAAAGTCTTGCGACTTGATCATCGCGTCAACCCCAACGTTATACGGGTAAGGCTGGGGGTCTTCTGCAAACAACCTGCCAAGCATCTTTAATTCTTGCTTCAAGCTGTTGTGCATCCGCTTATGCACAGCACTCACAATACGAGCACCGCGCTCAAGCAACGCAATGGTGGTTCCTACCGGCATTTCCTTGTTGCCATCGGCTATACCTATATCGGTATTGCCAATAAACCGCTGGGCAGACTCAACAACAAAACCCATCAGCTGGAAAAGCGTAGCACTTGGCTCTTTGTACGGTAGGGGGATAAGACTAGCTTTTAGATCACCTCCTGGAACGTCAACATCTCTGAACTCTCCGGGCTGTAACGGGTTATCGTCGTCCGCAATCCGCAAACCTCTAGCCTTAAAACCACTAGGCATATTGGCTAACGTCCCAGCATCTATCAATTGACGCAAATTACTCGTCGCAGTACGCGACAAATTGCCTAATAAATGAATTAACCCAAAACCGTAAAAACCGAGTCCTGGAGTGAATTTATACTGAACAAAATGGTCTATTTTGTCCTTTCTTGGGTCCTCTGGGGAGTAATTTCGGCGAATGCTGACTACATCGCTACTGTCTTTGCACAAAGTAACGATATACGGCAGTTTTATACCCGATTCCTCACCATCTGGCATCAAATCTGGGTACTCTGGAAGGTCCAAATAGCAATGGCACTCGTAAAACGTCAGCTGTTCGTTTGTGCCTGTGGGCTGTATGCCCTCTAAACGGTCATATTCTTCGGTAATTTCGTCCGATTCGCCAGAACCAGCCTTTACCTCAACCTCCGCATAGACTCCAGCTACCTGTAACTTCCTAAACTCGTTCTCGCTGAGCTTAAAAACGTGCGTTATGCGCTCCGCAGTGGCTACATCAGTAGCACTGTACGGTACAATCACGTCTTCTGCGGGGATAAAACGGCTGACAGGCCGTCCCAAGGAGTCATCTAGGTATATTTTCTTAAAAGCACTGCCAGCCAAACCTAAAAAGTAAAGCATTTGGTCAAATTCTGGCTCGTATTCCTCCATCTCATACATGATCTGGTAGTTCATGTAATCTTGAACACGTCTAGCCTGTGCCTCTACCTCTGGATTAGGCAAACCAACAATGCTTGCTTTAACAGGACCAGTGCTGGGAAGCATCTCTTTGTATGCCCCAGCCTGAAATTGAGTAACCGCCTCGTTAAGTATGGGGTGGGTAACACCCGTTGCACCATCAAAAGGCTGAGTACGGTCTTCGTAACGCAAACCT
>Ga0222719_10000952_pt1 | contig 28782 bp, 19 predicted proteins | sample C33_34DmetaG_FD_165039 | JGI IMG/M metagenome (GOLD analysis project Ga0222719, IMG submission 165039) | Estuarine water microbial communities from San Francisco Bay, California, United States - C33_34D | ecosystem: Environmental > Aquatic > Marine > Unclassified | place: USA: California...
ATTTATTTTTTTTGGAACAATCTATGGCTTACGTGTAGCAAAAAATAATAAATTTGATAATATTTTTGTTTTTGAGCCATCGCCTATAACTGTTTGCTTGCCTGCTATTTTTATAAAAAAATTTTTCAGGATCCCAGTGACGTTTTGGGTTTTAGATTTATGGCCAGATACTCTAGAGGCTGTAGGCATTCTCAAAAGACGCACTTTTCTTTGGCAAGTTCTTGAATGGCTAGTTAAATTTATTTATAAAAACTGTGACCTAATTCTTGGACAATCAAATGGGTTTGTTCAAGAGATCAAACGAAATTGTACTAAAGATGTAGAGGTAAAATTTTTTCCAAATTGGATTGAAGAAGTGTATTCAAATCCTGTGATGTCAAAAACTGGATTAATTTCCAATGATCCAACTGTCTTAAAAATTATTTTTGCTGGCAATATTGGTGAAGCTCAAGATTTTCCAACAATTGTTTCGGCAATCAAATCATTAGTAGATGAGCATAAAATAAGGTTGTATGTTCTTGGAGACGGTCGTTTTAAAGAGAAGTTAGAAATACTTATTCAGGCAAATAATTTAGAAAAAAATATTATTTTATTGGGTAGGTATCCGTCGGCTGATATGCCTGCTTTTTTTAATGAATCAGATGCTCTGCTTGTTTCACTAAAATCTAATATGATTCTTGATAAGACAATTCCAGGTAAGGTCCAATCATATTTAAATTCAAAAAAACCAATTTTAGCTGTTTTATCTGGTGAGGGCGCATCAATAATTAATGATGCACAGGCAGGCTTTGTTTCAACCCCTGGGCGCGCTGATCTCCTTGCTAGCTCAATAAAAAAGTTTGCTGCTTTATCCCCCCAAGAAAAATCTTTTATGGGCTTTAATGGTTATACATATGCTCAAAAGCATTTTAAGAAAGAAAAACTACTAAATGATCTTGAATTATGGCTTAGTAAACTTGAGAAAGAGGCTGCTTAATTAAATGATACTGCTCACTGGCTCAACAGGTTTCATCGGTTCGTTCATGATCAAATACTTTGAAAATAAAAACATAGGGTATAAATCAATTAGCCGCTCAAAAAACCATAAGCCAAATAACTTTCAAATCAATCTTGATGAGAGTGTAGACATATCTAGCATTTTAGATGGAGTTGATGTAGTTATTCATGCAGCAGCAAAAGCTCATGTGCTAAATGAATTTGATTATGCGCATTCATCTGAATATAGAAAAATAAATACACTTGCGACATTAAATCTTGCCAGGCAGAGTATTGAAAATAATGTCAAGAAATTTATATTTTTAAGCACAATTAAAGTTAATGGTGAATCTACCACAGCTGATAATTATTTTTCTGAAATGTCAAAACCTAATCCAGTTGGGCCATATGCGCTTTCAAAATATGAGGCAGAGCAAGGTTTATTAGAGATTTTCCGTGATTCAAACACAGAATTAATAATCTTAAGAATACCATTAGTTTATGGCCCTGGTGTTAAAGGCAATCTTCGATCATTAATTAAAGCTATTAATTTATCTATGCCATTACCATTTAAGTCTATAAAAAATAAGAGGAACCTTCTTTCAATATATAATCTAGCAGATGTCTTAATTTTAATTGCGAACCACTCAAGTAGTCTCAAGCAGCTTTATTTATTATCTGATAATAAAGCAATATCTTTACCTAATTTAATATTATCAATAGGGTCAGCTATTTCAAAAACCCCTCTACTCTTATACATACCATCCAGTTTTCTAGAATTTATTTTTAGGTTAATGGGAAGAGATGCTCAATTCAAAAAATTGACTGAGAATCTTCAAATCAATAGCTCTTTAATTAGAAAAGACCTTGCTTGGCAACAAGCATATGATATTAAAAATTCTTTTATAGATTGTCCAAAATCCTCTAATTCATGAATATTATTTTTGTAACTTTTATATTTTTCTTACTTTCATTTGTATTGACTGCAGCAGCCAGGTACTTACTTCTAAAATTAAAAATTTTGGACCTTCCAAATGACAGGGGAATGCATAGCTCTATTGTTCCTAGGGGAGGCGGTTTGGCCATACTTCTATCTTTGTTAATTTTTTTTTTAATCAAACTTAATTTCTCGACAGAAATAGAGCTATATATTTTCTTAATTTTCTATATTTTGATATTTGGCTTTGTAGGTTTTTTGGATGATATTTATTCGATTTCATACAAGCCCAGACTTCTATTTCAATTTGCATGTGTGATTTACTTAATATTAATCTCAGAATTGGTTGATATACCTCGAAATACTGAAGTATTGTTTATTTCCGGTTTTGCTCTGAAGCTCTTGTTGGTAATTTTTTTAGTTTGGTTTATTAATTTGTATAATTTTATGGATGGTATTGATGGGCTGGCGACTTCTCAATCTATTTGTTTTTTTGTTTGTCTTGCATTCTTAGTCTCAAGATATGATTATCAGTATCCCGTGGGAGATTTTTTAATCTATGCATCAATAATGTGCGGCTTTTTACTTTGGAATTTCCACAAAGCTAAAATTTTTCTTGGCGATGTGGGTAGCAGCACTCTAGGCATCCTGATTGGTATTTACGTATTTTACTTTCTAGATATAGATATTAGACTTTTTTATGCTTCAATTATTTTAATGGCAATATTTATCGTAGACTCTTCCTATACACTAATTATGAGAATATACAGAAATCAATCATTTCATTCAGCTCATAACTCTCATGCGTATCAAAATTTCTCTAGAAAACTAAACTCACATTCACTTGTGACAAGTATTTGCATAGTAATTAATTTTTGTTATTTGTTTCCAATTGCTAACTTAATATTTATTTATGATATTGATCCAATAATATTGCTTTCTTGCGCATATTTGCCACTTTTGATGGGCTGTATTTACCTTAAGGCTGGTATAAAAATTTAGATCATTTCTTGCTTATGATTCTTTATAGTAAATTTTTAATGATTATCGAAATCATTAATTTTATTATAAAAACAATGCTAAAATTGTGGATTACTTTAAGACATAAAAATAAAAAATGAACTATACATCCAAATTCTTAATATCTGCTATATTTTGCCTTTTTGTTTCTCCATTAAACTCTCAAGATTTAAGTATTTTGCAAAATCTTGAGGGAATTTTAGATGATGCCGGTATTGATTCAGCCTCTTCAAACCGGAATGCAAGCGACAGAAACTTTGGTTCTTTAACACAAAATGAATACTCTAACGTAGTATCGCAACTCAAAAGCGTCAGTGATACAGCTAAAGATGAAGAAGTTCTATCAGAATTAAAAAGATTAAGATTAGATCTAGCAATAAAACTTTGTCAAAGTGATCCTAGGGCATGTTTTCTTATTGATGAGTACCATCAATTTTCAATGCAAGACCCTGATCAAGGTTATGATGCAGATATTCTTTTTGGAACCGATCTATTTGGCGGTTTTCCTTTATCAACATCTTTGGTCGAAGATATTCCTTTAAATGATGAATATACTATCAAGGCTGGTGACTACCTTGGAGTCATGGTATTTACTAGTTCTAGCATAGATGAATCAATTCAAGTAAGGCAGGATGGTACATTAAATATCCCTCAAATTGGATCTATATCTGTTGCAGGTCAAACATTAGGCGAAGTAAAGAAAAATATTCAAAGCTTTGTATCTAAAAAATATATTGGTGCGGAAGTGTCAGTTTATCTAGATCAAATAAGAGCCAATAGAATTTTTGCCCTAGGTGCAGTTAAGTTCCCAAATGCTTACACGATAAATGCTCAGGGCTCCCTCATTAATCTTATGATCGCTGCAGGAGGGTTTAAATCTAACGCATCATTAAGAAATATACGAGTAATGAGAAAAAATTCTGATACTGAATTAATAGATTTATATAACTTGTTAGTTAATGGTAATAGCAATGAGGATTTAAATCTTAGTTCAGGAGATGTTGTGGTTGTATCAGGAGCATCTGATATCGTAAAAATTTTTGGTGAGGTCAATCGCCCTGGCAGATACGAATACAAAGAAGGTGAGACAGTTAAAGACCTTTTACTATTTGCTCAAGATTTCTCATCTTATGCAGACAGCTCATCAGTTACTATTCAACGCTTGAATCCACTTGGTCAATACGAAACCCTAAATATTACCGATTTTTCAATGCCTTTAAAGTCTGGTGATGTATTAGAAGTTAGGCCTTCAAAAGGAGAAATAATTAATAATATTAGTATCTTTGGAGCAGTCCGATCTGCAGGCCAGAGAGCATTCCAAGAAGGGATGACTCTTGGTTCTATAATCAATATAGATACCGATCTCTTGGAAAAAACCTATACTGCTTTTGGAATTATAGAACGTCAAGACAGGGCTACTAGGTCTTCTTTATTGATTAATTTCGATATTTTAAATAAAAGTTCTTTTAATGATATTGAGCTCCAATCCAATGATAAGGTTTATTTTTTTTCTTATGATGATATTTCATTTCTGCACTCTAATCTTTTAAGGAAGCATCTCAACAAGAATCTTTTTACTTCTATATCTGAGGAAAATATTATTTCTGAATTTGAAAATCTATATAATGAAAATAGATCATCTCAGTTAGACAATCTAGGAACGGAAGTACCATCATATGATATGGCTCAGCTTCAGTGCCTATCCTTAGTAAGCTCTTATGGTGGGTCTGAGATTAATATTAAATTTCAGTCTAAGACTTCTATTTTTAACACCAAGAATTCGAATGTATGCCCAGAACTACTAAACAATCATCCACAATTAACGCCAGTTTTATTAAATAAAGCAATTCCAGTCTATGGCTCTGTAAGAAATCCTGGCCTCTATCCCGTGTCAAGAAAAGTTGATGCTGTTTCTGCATTAAAACTTGCTGGAGGTGTAATTGACTCCATGGAAGAAATCTCATTTCAAGTAGAATCTATAGGTGGAACTAAGCAACTTATTGGCAAAGAATTAGAAATACAATTGACTGATCTAATATCTATCAATGCAGCTTCAGAAAATTCTAAAGACGATGTAGCATTTATAAATTTAGTGGGTGAATTTAAATATCCCGGTAAATATTCAATCAACTCTGAAACTTCACTCTTGGATATATTAGAAAGAGCTGGAGGTTATTCTTTGAATGCTTACCCTGAAGGCGGTATTTTTACAAGAAATTCGATACTAGAGAGAGAAATTATTGCTTTAGAAAGATCTAAGAGAGAATTAGCAAATATACTCAGTAGTGCGGCTGCTTCAGGGATTGTCAAGCAATCTTCAAATGATATTTTAGGGCTTTATCAGCTTATGACTAAAGTTGCAGATGCGAAGCCTAGTGGAAGGATCGTAACAGAACTTGACCCTAGAAAAATTAATAACAATCTTCAATTCAATATAATGCTAGAGCCTGGCGACACTATATATATTCCTCAAAGACCAAGCTCAGTATCAATTGTTGGTGCTGTTTTGAATCCTGTTACTGTTCCATATTCACCTGCTTATGATATCGATGATTACATAGAATTTTCAGGTGGATATCAAGAAAGTGGCAATAAAAAATTAACTTATTTTATTCTTCCTAATGGTAAATCAGTCAAACCCTCAGGTAGTTTTCGTTTTTTAAGAACGGAGGACATACTCCCTGGATCTACGATTATAGTTCCAAGGAAAGCTAGACCACTTCAGGGCCTTGCATTGGTTGAGGTTATTACACCTATATTAGCAAATTTATCTATTACAGCAGCTTCAATTTCAGCTATAACTAAAGATTAAATTTGAATAAAAAACTACTCATAGTTTTTTTATCTTTTTTTGCATCTGCAACAGATTTATACGCTTCAGCAAATGATTATTTGTATAAGTCATTTGATCCAAGCTTTTCAAATTGGGGCACAACTGGGCTATTAAATATGCCCTCAGCTAGATTTCAAGATCCTGGAACAATTGCACTAAGTATTGCAAACCACAAGCCTTATACTCGATTAGCAGGGGTTGCATATCCTTTTAACTGGATGGAAGCTATTTATCAATACACTGATATAAGAGATAGGTTATATAGTGAAGTTTATGAATTTAGTGGCAATCAAACCTTTAAAGATAAAGGTTTTGATATTAAATTTAAGTTGTTAAATGAGTCTAGATTCTTGCCCCAAATCGCATTAGGCTTTAAAGATCTTGCTGGCACAAGTCTATTTTCTTCAGAGTATTTAGTCGCCTCTAAATATTATAAGAATATAGATTTTTCAATTGGCATGGGCTGGGGAATTATGTCAAATAATCAAATTTCAAATCCTATTGGCAAGTTGGCAGATAGATTTAATTCAGATAGAGGAGGTTACACTGGCGAAGCTGATAAGGGTGGAACTTTTTCAACCTCTTCATATTTTCGAAATGAAAAAGTCGGTTTATTTGGTGGCGCTGAAATTTTCTTGCCTCAAGTCAAGGGCTTAAGATTTAAACTTGAATATGACTCAACAAATTTTGATAGAGAAGGTAATAAAAAACAGGAATTAGATTCACGTATTAATTTTGGTTTCGTATACACAGTTAGTAAAAATTTAAGTTTTTTCGGTGGCAGAGTTAGGGGGAATACTATGCAGTTTGGATTCTCCTTGAAAAGAAATTTTTCTAAAAAATCACCAAAAATTCCTAAAAATAATCAGAAAATACTAGGTTCAAGCGACGCTATTAAGCAAGCAACAGCGATTAATGATAGATATTTATATCTCGCATCTCTTCAATACCTTAAAGAAGAAGAGATAAATGTGAGAACAGTAGGAATTGATGATAAAAAACTATCTATAGCTTTCTCACAGTCAAAATTTACCAGCTATCCAAAAGCTTATGGAAGAGCTCTAAGTATCCTTGATCAAATTGCGCATGATGAGATTAAGGAGTTTGAATTAATTTCACAAAATAGAACATATGATCTTTCTTCAATAAACATTAAAAGAGAGGATTACAGGTCCTTAAAAAAGAATCAAGATACTACAACTTTAAAAAATAAAACATTAATAGAATCAGGTTATTCTAAAAACTTTAATCATCAGTACCGGCCAGCTTTTAATTATCCAGTTATTTTTTACTCGCTTGCCCCGGATTATGGAACACATATAGGAGGAGCTGATCGATTTTTTGCAGGATCATTGGATTTAAAATTCAAAACAGAAGTATTATTTAACAATTCTTTAAACTTACAATTTGATATATCTTACCCTGTAGCCAGAACTTATGATGTTTTAGAACAAGGCTCTGATAGCATTCTTCCTCATGTTAGAACAGATATAATTCAGTACTTAAAGGAAGGCGATGGGCTCACAATCAACCAATTGCAACTTAACTATTTTTCTCATCTCAGTCGATCATTATATCTTAAGTTTTCAGGTGGTATATATGAGAGCATGTTTGGAGGTATTGGCGGGGAGGTCTTATACAGACCATTTAATTCATTTTGGGGAATAGGTGCAGAAATTTATTCTGTAAGACAAAGAGCATTTGATCAAAGATTTGAATTTCAAAACTATAGCACTCAGACTGGCCATGTAACTTTATACGCTGATATTCCATCATCAGATGTATTGGTGAAGCTTATTGGTGGTAGATATCTAGCAGAGGATTCTGGTTTTACTATAGACTTATCTAAATCTTTCAAGAGCGGTCTTAGGTTAGGGGTATATGCAAGTAGAACAGATATTAGTTATGAAGAATTTGGTGAGGGAAGCTTTGATAAGGGATTTTATTTTTGGATGCCTATAGATACAATTATTTCAAGTCATAGCCGAAGGCTCACTGGTTATGGTATGCGGCCTTTAACAAGAGATGGAGCGCAGCGAGTTAACGTTTCTCTCGACCTTTGGGGGCTTACGGACGAAGGAAATATACATAATATCTATGATACATTTGAGAATTTTTATGATTAGATCGTTGTTCTTAATGTGTATGTTTTTGAGTTCATGCTCTGGTATACCCGTACAATTTTACCAAGAGTTTTTTGCAAGCACGAAATCAATTTTTGTTAGCTCAAATTTAGATTCTTCAAAAGTTTTTTATGATAATTCTAAATACTCATATGCAACCATAAGTATTGGTAGCTCACCTCAGTCTGTAATTGTTTTATCTTCCGTCGATAATGATATTTATGAGTGGGTTTCAGAAGATGGTGTTCTCATTTATACCCATCAAGGCAAAATTATTCGAACAATAGGACTGTTATATGATTCAACTTTTTTAGGGTCAACTCCGATTTGGACAGATGGTTTTGTAAATAATATCCGACTAGACTTATATAATCCTGATGCACTCAGTCTAATGGGGCGTCAATACATAACCTATAGTGGCACAGAGCTGACAGACTACCTTGATAAGCCCTTTGCGACTGAAAAGTATGTTGAAACTACGGTGGTTGATGCAATTAAATGGAAGGCAGTGAATGAGTACTCATTAAGCAAAAACGGTGTAGTTATTCGCACTTCTCAGAAAATCCATCCATACTTGCCTAAGATTGAATTACAATATTTCTTAAAATAAAAATTCTTATATTTTCTTAGGGTGCCTAGAGTAATTCAAACCTTTTTCAAAAAAGGTAAGGGTAGAAAAAACCCCTTATATTAAGGGGTTTTTTTAGATCAGATTATTGTTGGACTCGGGTTGCTGTAGCAGTTCCAGGGGCTGTCCCAGGTGTTGAAGTTTCTATTTCAATTTCTTGGACAACCTCAACAACTGCTTCAAGATCATCTATGACCTCTGTCACATCTGTGTTGACAACCTCGACCTCGACATCAAACTCTTCTACTACGTCGACTTCGTTGACCACTTCAACTTCTACTTCAACTTCTACTTCGACTTCATTGACTACTTCAACTTCAATTTCATTGACAACTTCATTTACAACGACTTGCTCAACAATAGTTATTGATTCTGAGCCGTTATTATCAAATGTTGCAGTTGCAGTAATAGTTCCTGTTTCTGTACCAGTAGTTGTAGCCGTTGCAGTACCTGTTTCAGTGGCAGTCTCAGTTGCAGTAGTAGTAGCAGTACCGGTAGCAGTAGTTGTTCCTGTAGTTCTAGTTGCAGTTCCAGATGCCACAGTTCCTGTTGATGTTGTTGTTCCTGTGGTTCTAGTTGCAGTTCCAGATGCTACTGTTCCAGTTGTAGTTCCAGTTGTAGTTGCGGTTCCAGTAATAGTTATATCTTCAACCGTGTCAATCTCGTATTCTTCGATAACAGTAGGAGCTGGAGTAGTTGGAGCTGGAGTAGTTGGAGCAGGAGTAGTTGGAGCAGGAGTTGGAGCTGCCTTTTTATCATCATTATCCGCAGCTACAACAGCAAGAGCTACAGCTCCAGCGATAAGACCAGCATTCAGCTTACCAGATGCTTCTCCTTGTGCATCTTCTTTAGAATCTGCTGCTTTTGGAGCTTCCTCATCTGCTAGGGCTGGAATAGCAAGTGGCGCCAACAATAGTGCCAGTACATACCTAAGATTATTTTTCAATTTGGCCATCTGTAAAACTCCAATATAGTTATTTAATTAATTTAATTATGCAAAATTATGTTAAATAATTCCACATAAGGTGTCATTTTAATTCCAATTACGAGATAAATACAAGTAAAAGTTGAAATTAATAATTAATAATTATTATCAAAATGTTAAAAAAATATTAATAATGTCAAAGAAAGCAAGTCATTTGTATTTTTTATTCACCTTTTTAATTTAAAATTAGCTACTATTTATTACACATGAATACAAATCTTAACTTTACAAACCTCGGGATGTAGCGCAGCCTGGTAGCGCACCTCGCTGGGGGTGAGGTGGTCGTCGGTTCAAATCCGGCCGTCCCGACCAATTACATGGATTTATTAATTACCTCTTCAGCATACCAATTAATTTCGGCTATCATCCCATCAAGCGTTCTTTCATCAGGCCCGCCTTCATAGGTATTTCTAAAGGCCACTATAACTTCGGTTGCACCCAATTCTTCTAATTGTTTGATTCCTTCTGGTGAGTAAGCTGCTTCTCCCATTACCTGAAATTGATAATTTGGATGATCTAGTGTGCCAAACTCATCTCTAAAATTATTTATTTGATTAATAAGACTTTTTGTTTCGTCAATGCTTAATCCGGCGCTTATCCACCCATCACCAACTCTCGCAGCTCTTTTTAGAGCAAGTTTAGAGTGACCCCCTATCAATATAGGAACTGGCTGCGTTGGAACGGGACAAAGCTTTAGTTCTGGAATATCATAAAATTCTCCCTTGTATGAGAAGTATTCTCCATTCATTAATCCCTTTAGAATATCAATTTGCTCATCCATTCTTTTGCCACGTTTTTCCCAACGCTCACCAGTAGCAAGAAAATCCTCATACCATGGACTAACTCCAACTCCAAAATGGAACCTATTATTTGTCATTACTCCAAGGGTGGTTACAAATTTTGCAGTTGTTACAGCCTGTCTTGGAGCTAGCTTATAAACTGATGTTGAAAACTCTAGTTTTTCAGTAACAGCTGCAATAGCTGGAATGATAGAAAATGGCTCCAAAAAGGGAACACCATCCAGAAACTCTCTGCTTCCATCATCATTGTAAGGATAAGTTGAATCACATTCTTTTGGATAACAGATACTATCGGGGAATGTGATTGCATCAAAACCCGCAGCTTCAGCAGCTTTACCAAGCTCCAGATAAAATGATGGATCGCACATTGATGGATGATATGAAAAACGCATAATTGTTGCCTTATTGGTGTAATTTTTTTTAGATAATATAATAATAACAACAATTAACTAATCGATATATAATGACAGCGTTGTCAAAGTAAAAAAATTTTGAAAAATCAATCCAGAAAAAACAACCTTATAAATGATCCTGAGCTTAAGGAGTGGTTAGATGCACTAGAAAACATTATTAATGAAGATGGTAATGATAGAGCTTCATTTATTCTAGGCAAACTTGCATCAAAATTAACAGAGTCAGGAACTATTCCTAACTACAACCTAACTACCCCATTTAGAAATTCAATTCCAGTAAATGAAGAAGCTAAAATGCCGGGCGATCTTTTTATGGAACGAAAAATTAGATCTCTTATAAGATGGAATGCCTTGGTAATGGTATTGAGAGCAAATAATTCCTCAGATGATTTAGGAGGCCACATTGCAACTTTCTCCTCTTCAGCAACGCTTTATGACGTTGGATTCAACTATTTTTTTCAAGGCTCTAATGATGGTCAAGAAGATTTGATATATTTTCAAGGACATTCTTCTCCGGGAATTTATGCTAGAAGTTTTTTAGAGGGCTATTTGTCAGAAGATGACTTAGATAACTTTAGAAGAGAAGTGGATAAACCCGGCATCTCGTCTTATCCGCATCCATGGCTAATGCCTGATTACTGGCAATTCCCAACAGTCTCAATGGGTTTAGGGCCAATCATGGGAATTTATCAAGCAAATGTTATGAGATATTTATCTGCAAGAGGCTTAGCTCCAAGGAATAATAGAAAGGTTTGGGTTTTTTGCGGCGATGGTGAAATGGATGAGCCAGAGTCTAAAGGTGCTATTGGTCTTGCTGGCCGTGAAAAATTGGAAAACTTAATTTTCGTAGTAAATTGTAATTTGCAAAGACTAGACGGGCCTGTACGAGGTAATAATAAAATTGTGCATGAGCTCGAAAGAGAATTCAGAGGTTCCGGTTGGAATGTGATTAAGGTTATCTGGGGCAGATTATGGGATCCTATTTTTGCTAGAGATAAGCAAGGTAAACTGCAAGAACTTATGGATGCAGTAGTAGACGGTGAGCTTCAAAATTTTAAAGCGAAAGGCGGCGCATACACTAGAGAGAAATTTTTTGGACAAGACCCTGATGTATTGGAAATGGTGGAAGATCTGACCGATGAAGATATATACAAATTAAATAGAGGGGGTCACGATCCATACAAAGTATATGCTGCATATCATAAGGCAGTAAATTCAAAAGGTGCACCAACAGTAATTCTTGCTTTAACCACTAAAGGTTATGGAACAGGATCAAGAGAAGCGGATAATACTACTCACCAAGTAAAAAAATTAACACTAGACAATATTAAATCGTTTAGAGATAAGTTTGATATTCCTGTTTCAGACAACGAGATTGAAAAGCTTCCATATGTAAGACCTTCAAAAGATTCACCTGAAATACAATATCTTTTAAGAACGAGGAACAGACTAGGAGGCCCGATACCCAGAAGAAGAGGGCATACTCAAAAGCTATCTCAGCCATCAGATTTAATTTTCCAGAAATTTACCAAAGGCTTTGAGGATAAAGAAATTTCCTCCACGATGGCTTTTGTAAGAATGATGACAGACATTTTAAAAGACAAAAATGTTGGAGATCGAATTGTTCCCATTGTGCCTGATGAAGCAAGAACTTTTGGCATGGAGGGATTATTTAGACAAATTGGTATCTATTCTTCTGAAGGGCAAAAATATAAACCAGAAGATGCTGATCAGGTCATGTGGTACAAAGAATCTAAAGATGGGGTTATGCTTGAAGAAGGTATTAATGAAGCTGGAGCATTTTCTGCTTGGACTGCACTAGCAACTGCATATTCGAACTATAACATTCCAATGATTCCTATTTATTTATTTTATTCCATGTTTGGTTTTCAAAGGATCCATGATCTTGCATGGGCCGCAGGTGACTCCCAAGCAAAAGGATTTTTAATTGGAGCAACATCTGGAAGAACAACATTAAATGGAGAGGGATTACAACATCAAGATGGACATAGTCATATCTTCTCTTCAACAATTCCTAATTGTCGATCTTATGACCCAGCCTATGCATATGAATTGGCAGTTATCTTTAAAGATGGAATAGAAAAAATGTTTGTAGATCTTGAAAATTACTACTACTACATTACTGTTACCAACGAAAACTATTTGCAACCAGCTCAGCCAAAAGATTCAGAAGAAGGAATTATTAAGGGTCTATATAAGCTGAGTGATCATAAGAAACCTCAAGTTACTTTAATAGGTTCAGGGTCAATTCTAAATGAATCCATCAAAGCTCAGAAAATACTAGATTCCTTTGGGATTGGATCTGATGTATGGAGTGCCACTAGCTTTAATATGTTAAGAAAAGATGGAATGGAAAAAGAGCGCTTTAATGAGTTAAATCCAACATCAAAACATAAAATAACTTATGTAGAGGAGTGTTTACCAAGCTCTGACATTCCCATAATTGCAGCAACGGACTATATGCGTGCATATCCTGAGCAGATTAGAGGTTTCGTTAATGGACCATATTACACACTAGGTACTGATGGGTATGGAAGAAGCGATTCTAGGCAAAAACTGAGAGAATTTTTTGAAGTAGATGCAAACAATATTGCAAGAATTGCAATTTATTCTCTTTTTCGCAGAGGTGACCTTGATAAAAAAGATATCAAAGCTTTTTACAAGAAATTAAAGGTTAATCCTAGTAAACCTAATCCTTGGGAAGTTTGATGGCTGGAACGATCATCAACATTCCAGACCTAGGCGATGCCGATGATGTTGAAGTAATTGAAGTTTGTGCAAAAGTAGGTGATCAGGTTGATTCAGAGGATCCAATTATTGTTTTGGAATCCGATAAAGCTGCAATGGAAATACCAGCCTCTGTAATTGGAAAAGTTATCTCTATTGAAGTTTCTGTAGGAGATACAGTGAACACAGGCTTACCTTTTTTAAAAATAGAGGTTTCCGAGGATGCTGTTCAAAAAGCTGAAGAAGTTTCTTATGAGGATCAAGATGAAAAAAATAAGGTTGCCCCCACAAAAAAAGAACAAATTGAATTTAAGCAATCATCAAATGCCGAAATGCAAATCAAACCTCAGATTATATCTAATGAAAATATTTATGCTGGACCGGCGGTCAGAAAGCTTGCAAGAGAATTTGGCATTGATTTATCAATTGTTCAGCCTACAGGCCCAAAGAATAGAATTCAAAAAGAAGATCTACACAACTTTGTAAAATTTCGACTTTCTTCAGCTCCGCAAGGAAATAGCTTTCAGTTTACTCAGCCTGATATTGATTATTCAAAATGGGGACCAATTAAGGAAGAAAAACTTTCAAAGTTTCAGAAATCCTCCCTTGCTAATCTTCATACATCTTGGATAAATATTCCTCATGTTACTCAACATGATGAATGTGATTTAAATATATTGCTTGAAGCTAGAACTCAATTATGCAAAAAGCATAAAGTAAAGGTATCTCCATTAGCTTTTATAGCAAAAATTATTTCTCAATTGCTTGCAGATTTTCCATTGCTGAATTGTTCTTTAGATAAGAGTCTAGAAAAAATTATTTTAAAAGATTATGTAAATCTGGGCATTGCTATAGACACTCCTGAAGGACTGATTGTGCCAAATATAAAAAATGCGCAATTAAAATCTACTATGGAGATATCATCCGAGATTAAGAAATTAGCCGAAGCTGCAAAAAAACGAAAATTAAAAATTGCTGATCTAAAAGGTGCGTCCTTTAGCATCAGCTCCTTGGGAGCAATTGGTGGAAGGTTCTTTACACCAATAATCAATCCTCCAGAAGTAGCTATACTTGGAATTTCAAAAACTTATGAGAAAGTTGTCTCATCCAAGGTTGGATTTGAAAATCGAAGCTTTTTACCAATCTCACTTAGTTATGATCATCGCGCAATTAATGGGGTCTATGCAGTACAATTTACTAGTCAGCTGGGAGAGGCCTTGTCTGATGATCAATTGATTAAGAAGAGTTTCAAATGATAGATTCAAATTTCCAAAAAGGTTGCGTCCTAATTATTGGAGGAAGCGGGGGCATTGGATCATTATGTGGTCAAGAATTTGCAAACTCTAATGCTAAGGTAGCCATAACCTATTATAAAAATAAGCAAGCTGCGATTGATGCAGCAAATGAAATTAATGCCGATGTAAATATTTATCAATTAGATAATAGCGATCCCAAATCTGTAGAAGATACTTTTGAGAATGTAATAAAAGACTATGGTTCTATTAATACTCTTGTAAATGCTGCCGGATTTGACATACCTCAAAAATTTATCAATGAAATAGATATTGATTTATGGAAAGGAGTTATTGATGCAGATATTAATGGTTTTTTTAATTTAATAAAATCTGGATTACCTTATTTGCGTGAGTCTCAAGGTTCTATAGTCTTTATAAGCTCCGCGGGATTATTTAAGTATCCTCCTGGGGACATTTTATCTGTTGCACCTAAGGCTACTATTGAGCATGTCTTGAAAGGCATAGCAAAAGAAGAGGGAAAAAATGGCGTGAGAGCAAACTCAATTGCTTTAGGAGTAATCGACACTGGAATTTTTCACAGATTAAGAGAAGAAAATAACACTTTTTTTGATGATGCATGGCATGAAGCCGTTATGAATACACTAGCCATCAAAAGATTTGGATTTCCTAAAGAGGTAGCAGACACAGCAGTGTTTTTAGCATCGAGCAAAGGAGGTTACATTACCGGCCATTGCATCCCAGTTGATGGGGGTTACCATCTTTAAGATTTATACAAAATAGTCTGTATTCTCAACCCCTAATTGCATGGCTCCATAGTTCCTTGAAAAACTAACAGGATTATTTGCAACATGAGCTCTTGATGTATGAACATCTAGAAATATCTTTTGAATATCACTGCCTGCAAATACTGCACCACCGCCCGCATTTGAGAATAAAGTATCGACTACTTCTAGACACTTTTCTATAACTAAGGATGCATCATATCTAAACTTTACTCTATCAATCATAGGGATACCACCCTGATTACCAGCTTGATCTACCATTACATCATAATTTCTAAACATAACCGTTTCTATGGCATCAAGTTTTGCGGATGCTTCGGCTACAATTGATTGTGTGTGAGTATCACCAGCCAATTTTGCAGGATCACTAGAAGCTTTATTATTGGCTCCATCTATAAATAGTTCTAACATTTTCTTTGTTGCACCAATTGCTGGAGTAGAAACAGCTCTAACAAATAATTGACCCCAAGGTATTTTATATAAATCATTTTTGTTAACTTCATATCCCGGATTAGTTAGGTTAAAGCCGTCAGATTGTTTATGAGTGCGATATTCTGGAACAAAAACATCATTAACATGAATATCTTGGCTGCCAGTTGCCTTTAAGCCCATTGAGTACCAGGTATCTTTTATTTCGTAGTCACTTTTAGGAATTAGAAAAGTCCTATATTCAGGAGCGCCTCCCTCAGGGGGGAAGATTAGACCACCAAGCAACGCCCAATCACAATGCTCTGAACCGCTTGACCATTGCCAATGACCTGAAAATTTGAATCCACCTTCTACAGGAGTGACCTGCCCCATAGGAGCATAAGAAGATGATACAAGAGTATTGTCGTCTTCACCCCAAACCTCTTGTTGAGCCTTATCATCATAAAGAGCAAGCTGAAAAGGATGAATGCCAACAACACCTAAAACCCATGCAGTAGACATACAGCCCTGTGCAATTCTTAGTTGTACTTCTGAAAAAGTGTGCGGATCTAATTCATGCCCACCATATTGCTTAGGTTGAAGAATCTTAAAAAATCCAGCATCTTTCATATCTTGTATAGTTTCTTTAGGAATTCTTCGATCAATGTTTGCAGATTCTGATCTTTTCTTAAGAACAGGAATAAGATCTTCAGCTTTTCTGATCATTTCGTTATGTAGGTCAAGATTTGTTCTTTCTTTAGTAATTGCTGCTAATGCCATTTTTTGCCTCTTTTTTGTATTGAGAGTAATGATTCCATTAATACTTTGTTGATTCAACTTAATAATTCATATTTATTGCTATTATTTTTACGATTAATAGAATAATTATTAATTTTTATGAGCAAACTTACGCTCAATATTGTGCATTCGTAAATTTTTTACTATATGCATCTATAATTGTTTGATGTCATATATTAGTGTTCACTGCAATGCAGGAAAATTTACTGGTGTAAATGATAATGATATAAATTTTTTTTATGGCATTCCTTTCGCAAAACCCTTGACTAACAAAACACAGTGGCAGGCGCCCGAAAAAATTGATTCTCAAATATCTTTTAATGCTACCAAAAGAGGGTTTAGTGCACCTCAAACAATTTATCGAGATTCTTTTTTAACTGATCCAAACATGCCAGATGAATCAGTAGACTGTTTGTCTCTTAACATTGCTTCACAAAATATAAATGGCAATATGCCAGTAATGATTTGGATTCATGGAGGAGCATATACTACCGGCTCATCTAATTCAGCTATCTATAATCTTGATTCTCTTCCTCGGCATGAAATTGTATTAGTTACAATGAACTATCGCCTAGGACCATTTGGATTCTTAAAGCTTGATGAAGTCTCAAATGGTAAAATTAAGTCTACAGGTAATGAAGGTTTAATGGATCAAAAGCTAGCAATAGAGTGGGTAAAAGAAAACATTGCTGAGTTTGGAGGCGATCCTGAAAACATCACTATTTTTGGAGAATCTGCTGGCGCTTGGAGTGCTGCATTGCAATCTTCAATAAGCCCAGAAGGTGATTTATTTTCTAAAGCTATCTGTCAAAGCGGAGGAATGAATGCATATTTTGATAAAGAGAGAGGAAATCAATGGGGTGAGTTATTCCTAAAAACCGCAAATGATAACGGAATAAAAATTAATGATTTACTATTTCTAGATCATAAGCAGATAACCGCACTTGCATCTGCTATAAAATATACGATGATTGCAAATGGAAAGTGGCTTTCACCAGAAATAGGATTTGCGCCAATTGCAGATGGTAATTTTTTACCCTTAAATCCCATAAAAAATTTCCAAGATTCACCAATCAAATTAATAGTTGGAACAACTGCAGATGAATACAGGCTTTGGTCAGAATTTGAACCATATTATCTAAATTTAAATAAAGATAGTTTTTACAAAAGGCTAAATAAATTATTCATTACAGAGGCTGTTGATAAAATTGCTGATAATTATTTACCCAAAGGAAAATCAGATGATCAATATAAGCATGCGCTATCAAATATTATGACTGATTGGACATTTGGAATTCATGCATTGGAACTATTAGAGCAACATCAAGATAATGCTTATGGATATTTTTTTAATGAGCCCAGTCCATTCCTAGATGGTAAATTAGGCGCATATCATGCTAGCGAGCTTCCATATGTCTTCGGGTCAGCATCTAAAAAAATTATTCAAGATTTTTGCTCAAACGAAGCTCAAAAAATTTCTAATTTTTTTCAAGTTTCCTGGACTCAGTTTGCAAAAACCGGATCCCCATCTTCAGATTTGATACGTTGGGATACTTTTAATATTAATGAATCCATTGCGTTTATAAACTCAACTCCTAAAATAAAATCTATGCCTAACAAAGAAAGGATAAAACTGCTGCATGAATCAAAAAATAATTTATAAAAATTCTTTAAAAACTTTATTATGCCTATTTGCCTTGGGATCCTGCATGAATCCTGTTCAACAAGGAAATATGTTAACAATTAATACTTCATCTGGAGTATCTCAGGGAACGTTAAATAAAAATGTTGTTACATGGGAGGACATTCCTTACGCCATTCCTCCTGAAGGTCATCTTCGTTGGAAGGCTCCAAGAGCTTTAATATCTCCTGAATCAAACATTCAACCTCAAGATGGCAATGGATGCCTTCAAGAAGCCAGTATTTATGCAGGAATACAGGGTGAAGGAATAGTAGGGCAAGAAGATTGCTTGTACTTAGATATAAAAGCTCCTGTAAATAATTTAGATCAAAGACTTCCAGTAATGTTCTGGATTCATGGTGGTGGCAATACATCTGGAGTAAAGGACTACTATGATTTTTCAGAACTAATTCGTGAACATCAGGTTATCGTTGTAACAATTAATTATCGTTTGGGCCCTATGGGTTGGTTTACTCATCCTGCTATACAAGGACTGCAAAATGGAATTGACAAAGCTTCAAATTTTGGAACCCTCGATATCATGGAAGCATTAAAATGGGTGCAAACTAATATCCAAAATTTTGGAGGGGATCCAGAGAATATTACAATTTTTGGAGAGTCAGCGGGAGGAAATAATGTACTGTCTTTGCTTGCTTCTCCTATGGGAAATGGGCTCTTTCACAAGGCAATCTCTCAATCAGGCTATACAACTAGCTTTACAAAGGAAGAGGCAATTGGCATAAACCAAAAAGGTAAAGTAGTAAATCGATTAGGTTCCGATCAAGCACTTTCAAGTTATGACTTATCTGGATATGTAAGAATAAAAAATCTTTATAATAATGATCCCAAGAAATACGCAGAAGAATATCAGAGTTATCTACGATCCATTGATGGAAAAGCACTTTTAGAAATCTATAAGAAACTTTCAAAAGATACTTATGATCGATTACCGCTGCTAACTAGAGATGGAATAGTAACTCACATTAATGGAGTAAGTGCTGGGCTCGCTTCATCTAGAGAAAAAAATAATATTCCTGTTATCGCAGGATCAAACAAGGACGAGCTCTCTTTATGGTTAGGATCAAATAGATATTTTGTAAATGCATCTTATCCATTCACAAAACTTGTACCTATTCCTAAAATCGAATTTAAAAGAGAGGAGTTATATAAGCTGTGGGTCAAAACTCGTTCACTGGGCTGGAAGTTAAGGGGCGTTGATGAGCCATTAATAGAGTTAGAAAAAGCTGGTTTTAATTCTTTATATGCATACAGATTTGATTGGGATGATCAAGTTTCGTCATTCCTTGCAGATTTTCCTAATTTAATAGGAGCAGCTCATGGATTCGAAATCTCTTTTATTACCGGTGACTTTAAGTTTGGTCCAATTGGACGATTTGTGTATCCCAGGGGAGAATTAAGAGATCAGATGACAGAAACAATGATGCAGGCTTGGGCATCATTTGCAAAAACTGGCGTTCCAATCACTGGTAAAAGCCAAGAATGGAAAAAATTTAACTCTAAGGATAGGGCCTTTATGAAGCTTGATTCTGATGAACATTTATCTTTAGATAAAGAGGTATTGTCTCTCGAATTTATCACCGAAAATGTTCGACTTTCACCAGTGGGAACATTATTAGAAAAATGTTTATTAGTTCAAGAAACCTTTTTTAATATTGGGGATTACCTTGAGACAGAATTTATGAAATGGAATCAGGGTGCTTGCAAACAATTCGATATGGACTTTGAACGTAAAAAAATAGAAACTGATTTAATTGAGAAATACGGTTCAGCAACTGTTTACTAATGATCCCCACCCAAAAAAAGATTCTTTTTTTATCCCTCATAATAAGCTTCTTATCTGGTTGTGGGTCTGACGTTGACCCCGGAACAATTGAGGGGCCTCCTCGATCTTCAGAAGCAATTTACAAACAAGATTCAAAATTTTTTCAGACTAAAGAAAGCTTATTAGTAGATGATGCAGACAATACATCTCAAATTCTTTTTGGAGATTTGCATGTTCATACTACATATTCTATTGATGCTTTTACCTTAGAGTTACCAATGATGGGTCTTCAAGGTGCTCATGATAGTTCTATGGCATGCGATTTTGCTAGGTATTGTGCAAATCTAGATTTTTTTAGTTTTAATGATCATGCGGAGGGATTAACTCCAGATCATTGGCGTGAGCAGAAAAAAATTATCCAACAATGCAATATCTCAAATAGTGATCCTGTAACAAATGATTTGGTCGTGTTTCCTGGCTGGGAATGGACTCAAATCGGCACTAATAAAGAAAACCATTGGGGCCACAGAAATGTAATCTTTAAAGATATTCAGAGTCTTCCTGCCAGGCCGATTGGTGCGAGAACTCCAGATTCAGGGTTGGGAGTTTTCGATACAACTGAAAAAGCTGTAGGCGCAAGATGGTTAGATGTATTAAATTTTAAGCGCTATTCAGATTTAAAATGGCTTCTCAATGAGGTAAGAAACATACCTTATTGTGAGGAGGGTGTCGCTTCTCCAGATCTTCCCCTTGATTGTTATGAATACGCAAAAACTCCTAGAGACCTATTTTCTAAGTTAGATGAATGGAATTTGGATAGCATTGTAATTCCCCATGGTCAATCATGGGGTTTCCATGTCCCATTAGGAACGTCATGGGATAATCGTCTCAATGATGAAGGTCATGATCCAAGCAAACAACTTCTTTTAGAAATTATGTCTGGACATGGTAATAGCGAAGAGTATAGAGACATTGCATCCGCAAACTTTCTTCAAGATAACTCAATGAGTTGCCCTAAACCAACTGATGATTTTCTTCCATGTTGTTGGCAAGCTGGTGAAATGCAGAAAAAACGCTGCGATGGGTTGACAAAAGAAGAGTGTGACGCAAGAGTTGAGCTTGCAAAAAAATATACCCTAGCGGGTGGACCATATACCAACATGGTTTTTCCTGAGGCTAAGCCTGAGGAATGGTTAAACTGCGATCAATGTAATGATTGTTTTAAACCAGCATTCAATTACAGGCCTAAACAATCTGCTCAATATGCTCTAGCTATTTCAAACTTTGAAAAATCTTCAGAATCACCCCAAAGATATAATTTTGGCTTTATAGCTTCAACAGATGATCATACAGCTAGACCAGGAACAGGATATAAGCAATACGAAAGAAGAAAGATGACCTTTGCAACTGGTGTGAAATCAAAAATTTGGGAGTATCAGTATAAAGCTGAGGATCCAAATTTCCCTGAAATTCCAAAAATCACTCCAGGTGAGAGTCAGCCTGATAGTGAAAGAGTGTCTAGTTTTGTTTATCCTGGTGGCATTTTGGCTGTGCATGTAGAAGGAAGAAGCAAAGATAAAATTTGGGCCGCTTTAAAAAACAAAAATGTTTACGGTACCAGTGGGCCAAGAATTTTATTATGGTTTAATTTGTTGAATACTCCTGAAGGACAAATCCCAATGGGTTCTGAAGTTACAATGAGCCAAAATCCAAAATTTATTGTTAAAGCTGCAGGAAGTTTCAAACAAAATCCTGGATGTTCAAATGAATCTGTAGACTCGCTTTCTTCAGAAAGATTGAAATATCTTTGTGCAGGTGAATGTTACAACCCAACTAATGAAAGAGAGATAATTGAGCGAATAGAAGTTATAAAAATTACACCTCAGGTTTATGCTGGTGAAGAGGTCAAACCTTTAATTCAAGACCCATGGATGATTATCCCTTGTCAAGGTACAGGAGAATGTAGTGTGGAATTCGAAGATAAAAACTTTTCAAGAGACAGCACTTATTATGTTCGAGCTATTCAAAAATCTACCCCTGCAATTAATGGGGCTGCACTTTATAACAGAGATGGATTCGAGTTATGCAAAGGTAGTTTTAGGACAAACCTATCTGACAACTGTCTTAGTATGACGAGTGAAAGGGCGTGGTCTTCACCTATCTATGTAAATAAACCCTAAATTGTCTGCTTAATTTTATTAGCTAACGATCGTTTAATTCCTATTAGGTCTGCAATTTTAAAAAATAAATTTTCTTCATAGGGATCTATGATTGAATCTGCGGCAACTAATATCCAAAGAGTTTCCAACAATTCTTTTTTTTCATCAATTGTGTAAGATTCATTAATTTTTTTAATAGTAGGATATAGGGAAGATGATCGCTCACTTTCGTCAATAATTTTTTTGATAATCGATGAAATCTTAGTATTTTCTGGAGCTATTAGGCTTGCTCGTTCCTTAATCATTGCTAACTCTTTTTTATCTAGACTTCCATCGCTAATGGCTATTTCAAACATTAGACGAAGAACAAAATCATTTTCATGAATATTTATTTCTTCAAGCGATTCTTTTTTTAAGAAGATTTTTTTTAGAAAAGCACTCATTAGTTTTCCTTTTACATACTATATTTTAAATCATTTCTGACATTAGAGTTATAATTAACCATGAATCTTATTTATAAAAAAATTTTAAATCTTAAGGATCTTAAAAGAAATCAAAAGTTTTTTTTAGTTATGTCTAATGATTTATTTTTAGCATTTGTTTGCTGGCTGATTTTCGGCCCACCAATGGCAAGCGCTATTGCATCTGAATTTTCAACAGGAGTGATGCAAATAGCCTCTTCTCAATGGTTAAATTTTATAGTACCAGCATCTTTTTCTATTTTATATTTATATTTTTTCGGTTTTTATAGGTCGCTAATAAAATTTTTTGACTCTAAAGATTCGATCTTTTTATGTATCACAGGCTCTCTTGTATTTGGATTTGTATGGGCGATTATGCATATTTATCAATTTCAGGTTATTTCTACAACATTTTTATCTATTGCGATCCTGCAAGGATTACTTTTAAGTGCAGTTTTTTATGCATTTATGAATCTTTCCAGAGATACAGCAAAATATTTATTATATCCCTACAACACCAATGAGGATGCTAGACCAGTAATAATATATGGTGCAGGCGCATCTGGTAATGAGCTGCATCAATCCTTACTTCAAGATCCATCAAAAAAAATCCTTGCATTTTTTGATGATTCAAAAAATTTAAAAGAACAATGGATTCATAATGTTCCAATTATAGGTTCTTTCAAAAAGATTAAAAAATTTCAAGAATCCTATCCATCTCTTGAGGTTTTACTTGCTATTCCAAGCATTGATACGGAGCACAGAAGAGAAATAATATCTAGGCTAGAAAAAATCAAAGTAGCAGTGAGAACTGTTCCATCTTTCAGTGAAATATTATCAGATGAAAAGAAGATGAGTGATATTCAAAATTTATCATTGGATGATTTATTGCCAAGAGCTAGAGTTGTAAAAGGTGTTATTTCAGACACATCATCGAAGCAATTTTTGGTATCTGGTGCTGGTGGATCAATAGGATCTGAAATCTCTAAGCAGCTTCTTGAACATAACCCTCACACAATAATATTATTTGATGTATCTGAAATAAACTTATTTAATATTGATAGAGAGTGCAAAGCTATCAAGTTATCAAAAGAACTTTCAACAAAAATTATTCCAATTTTGGGTGATATAAGAGATAGGGATAATTTAAATTATATTTTTAAAAATTTTTCAATCAATCATGTTTACCATGCTGCTGCATACAAACATGTTCCTTTGGTCGAAGATGAAAATAATATTGTTAAAGCTGCAGAAAATAATATCTTGGGTACATTTAACCTGGCTGATATCTCCATTAAATATAATGTCGAATCATTTGTGATGATCTCTACTGACAAGGCTGTAAGGCCATCTAATGTGATGGGCGCGTCTAAAAGAATGGCTGAGATGATAATTCAATCAATGAATAGCCTTCAACAAACTACAAAACTATCAATGGTGAGATTTGGCAATGTTATTAACTCCTCTGGATCCGTCATACCATTATTCTTGGATCAAATTGCTAAGGGTGGCCCACTTACAGTAACTGATAAAGATGTTACAAGATATTTTATGACAATTCCTGAGGCATCAAACTTAGTTTTGCAGGCTGGCGAAATGTCAGAAGGGGGCGAGGTTTTTATTTTAGATATGGGAGAACAGCTAAGAGTATTTGATCTTGCTAAAAGATTGATCCATTTATCTGGTAGAAGTGTTGCTGAACCAGGAGGAGACGGAATTGAGATTATAGAAATAGGCTTACGACCAGGTGAAAAAATGTATGAGGAACTCTTAATCTCAGGAGATCAACTCTCCACAAATAATCCCAAGATCTTTAAATCCCTTGAATCTTTTCCAAGCATGGAGGTTGTGGAGGCAGTTGTAAGTAGATTGAAGATTGGAATTCAGCAAAATGATTTCAAAAAAATTATTTCGATATTCAAAGAACATGTTGAGGGATATGTAAATGAACGCTCATAAAATTATAGCTATCAGCTTGCTTTTATTTGTTACTAATCAAAAGTTATTTTCTCTTGAGCTAGATCACTTAGAATTAGAGCCTGGTTTTGATGTATCTGTTTATGCGTTTGATTTAGATGCGCCCAGGCAGATGGCAGAAGGGAAAAATGGAACCATTTTTGTGGGCGAGAGGAGCGGTCAGGTATTAGCCTTGATAGATTCTGATCAAAACGGTCAAGCTGATTTAAAAATTATTTTGGCAAAGGACCTTCAATACTCAACAGGCATAAGCCTTTATGATGGGGATTTATACTTCTCAGAAATAGACAAAATTTGGAAAATAGAAAATATTGAAGACTGGATAGACAATTACAATAATATAGATTCAAATTTTCCAGAAAAAATTCTTGTAGTTAATAATTTGCCAGATGATAAATGGCATGGTTGGAAATGGTTAAAGCATGATCAAGAAGGAGGGCTCTATTTCAATATTGGCGCCCCATGCAATATTTGTTTATCAAAAAATCCGCAATATGCTTCAATTTTAAAATTTCAATATGGTGAGCTTAATTATGTTGCTAGAGGGGTAAGAAATAGTGTTGGGTTTGATTTTCATCCAGTGAGTAATGAGCTTTTTTTTACAGATAATGGCAGAGATTGGCTTGGAGATGACTCACCACCTTGTGAATTAAATAGAGTAGATTTTGATGGGCAATTTTTTGGATATCCATTTAAGCATGCATCTAATGTGGTTGATCCGGAGTTTGGTCATATTAATCCAGGCTATGATTTTGTTGATCCAATCTTGGAACTAGGTGCGCATGTTGCTCCTACAGGCATAACTTTTTACAACGGCGATATGTTCCCGATAGATATGATGAATAATCTATTTATTGTCTTGCATGGTTCTTGGAATAGATCGGAAAAAGTTGGCTACAAAGTTTTGCGTGTTGAAATTGATAATGATGGCAATGTTATTCAATCCCATGATTTCATTACCGGATGGTTAAAAAATGGAAAGGTAATTGGTAGACCTTCGGCGCCTTTGATGAGGAGTGACGGAAGCCTTTTAATATCTGATGACAAAGCTAATGTTATATATCAAGTAACTTATCAAAATTAATAATGAGAAATATTATTTGTAGCTATGGAGTTATTGAAAAACTTATTCATACATTAAACAAATTAAGATACTTTTTAGAGAGAAATTTTTAAATGATTGACCTTGCACAGTCTTTACAAACTGCTAAATCGGCTGCATTGCTTGCTGGAGAATTTTTATTGAAATCTCAAGGAAGCGACCTAAACGTTTTATTGAATGAGGGTCGAGATCTTAAGTTGCAACTTGATATTGATACTGAAAATAAAATTAAGAACTATATTTCAGCCCGAAGTAATTATTCAATATTAGGAGAAGAGACTGGTAATAGTGATAAATTGGATGAATATTATTGGGTTGTAGATCCCCTTGATGGAACATCAAATTTTTTAAGAGGTATTCCAATTAGCTGCGTTTCTATCGCATTAATGCATAATTTGAAGCCAGTCTTGGGAGTTATTTATGATTTTAATCATCAAGATCTTTATTTTGGGCATTCCGATTCTAAAGCTTATATCAATGATCAAGAGATTAAGGTTTCCTCTTTGTCCAGCAAAAAAGAATCAACCCTAGTAACTGGCATACCAGCAAAAACACATTATTCTAATGATGAATTTAATCAATTGATTTCTACTTTTCAGTCTTGGAAAAAAATTAGAATGATTGGATCTGCTGCAATGGCAGCAGTATATGTAGCAGCAGGAAAAGCTGAAACATATCAAGAAAACGGAATTTTTTTATGGGACATTGCTGCTGGTGCAGCCATTGTAATTGCTGCAGGGGGAACAGCATCTATAACTAATGTTCAATCAGACTATCGGGTAGATGCAAAATTTACCAACAATCAAATTAAAGAATAAAACATAGGACTTTATGGCAAAAGGATTGGTATGGCTCAGGACGGATTTAAGGCTTGATGATAATCCTGCTTTAAATGCTGCACTGAATGAATGCGAGGAAGTGCTAGCCATCTATATTTTTTCTAATTACCAGTGGGAAGAACACAATGAATCAAATATTAAACTTGAGTTCTTGGTAAATAATTTAGCTTTGCTAACAGAATCTCTAAAAGAATTAGGCATCTCATTAATCGCCATAAATACTGACTCCTATACAACATTGCCAACAGATTTATCCTTATTTTCTTCTCAGAAAAAAATAGATCATGTGTTTTGGAATAATGAGTTCGGGTGGAATGAAGCTGAAAGAGATTTAGCCTCAAAAGAGGCCTTAAAAAAAATAAACATTAAGTCTTCGTCATTTAACGATCAAGTTATTTATGAGCCAGGTTTTCTTAAGACAGGTCAAGGAAAACCTTTTTCAGTTTTCACTCCCTTTAAAAGGAGGTGGATTGAAAACTTTGATATAAGTTTTTTAGATATTGCGAAGCCCTCAAAAGCAAAAAAGTCTTCTGATATTAAAAGTGATATTTCAGATTTAAATTATAATAAAACTCATTCCGCAAACCTCAACCTTTGGCCTGCAGGAGAAAGTGCAGCGCAAAAAAACCTTGAAAATTTTCTTCAATCAAAAGCTGATTTTTATAGCGAATCAAGAAACTCTCCAATTATTGATGGGACAAGTAGGATTTCACCCTACCTTGCACTAGGTATCCTCTCCCCCAAAAGATGTATATTGGAGGGTTTAAAACTTAATAATTTTGAGTTTACATCAGGCAATAAGGGAATTTGTAAGTGGATAGATGAAATTGTTTGGAGGGAATTTTATAGAAATATTATGTTTTCATTTCCTAAGGTAAGTAAAAATCAACCTTTTCAAGACTATACAAGATCTATTAAGTGGCGACATTCTGGTGAGGAGCTTGAAGCCTTTTATACTGGCAGAACGGGCTTTCCTATTGTTGATGCTGGCATCAGACAAATGCTTGCGGAAGGATGGATGCACAATCGATTAAGGATGGTAGTTGCAATGTTTTTCACAAAAAATATGCTCCATAACTGGAGACTAGGAGAAAAGTTTTTTATGGAACACTTGATAGACGGAGATTTCTGTTCTAATAATGGTGGATGGCAGTGGAGCTCCTCAACTGGTACAGATGCAGCGCCTTACTTTAGAATTTTTAACCCCATAACTCAATCGCAAAATTTTGATCCTGATGGAGAGTTCATTAAAAAATTTATCCCTGAATTAAAAGATGTTCCTGTTGCACAAATTCATCAGCCACAGTCCGATCTTTTTTCATCCACTAACTATCCCGCGCCTATGCTTGATTTGAAAGAATCGCGCCTTAGAGCCATTCAAGCGTTCAAAGATGCCAGAGAGAATACCGGTATCTAAATTAATGCATTACAGAATCAATGCTGGAGTTAATTTCCAAACATCCGTTATAATTGAATTCAATTTTTAGTGAGGTATAAATATGGCTGATCATCTTAAGTTTTATATTAATGGGGAATGGGTTAATCCATTAGGCTCAGAAACAATTGAGGTTATTAATCCTTCTGATGAGTCTGTGATCGGGTCTATAGCTGCTGGAACTAAAGAAGATATTGATTTAGCAGTCGCCGCTGCAAAAGAAGCATTTAAAACTTTTGGTTTTTCTTCTAAAGAAGAAAGAATTCAGCTTCTTGAAAATATTATTTCTGAATATGAAAAACGTTCAGAAGAATTAGCAAAAACAATTTCGAAAGAAATGGGCGCTCCATTATGGCTGTCTAATGTAGCTCAAGTGACATCCGGTCTATCTCATTTTAAAGATACTCTAGAGGTATTAAAAACTTTTGAATTTGAGGGGGTTGAAAATAATTATTTAGTAAGAAAAGAGCCAATAGGTGTCATTGGGATGATTACTCCATGGAATTGGCCTATGAATCAAATGTGTACAAAAGTTGCCTCTGCTATCGCATCAGGATGTACCATGGTATTAAAACCTAGTGAAATCACCCCATTTTGTGGAATTATATTTGGTGAAATATTGGATGCTGCAGAAGTTCC
>Ga0222719_10000953_pt1 | contig 28781 bp, 41 predicted proteins | sample C33_34DmetaG_FD_165039 | JGI IMG/M metagenome (GOLD analysis project Ga0222719, IMG submission 165039) | Estuarine water microbial communities from San Francisco Bay, California, United States - C33_34D | ecosystem: Environmental > Aquatic > Marine > Unclassified | place: USA: California...
ACTGAATCTCACCTGGAGAATAAACACCACCCTCAGTTAATGTCTGAGTGACCTGATGTTGTGCAGGATAAGTTCCTGTAAATAATGTAGACCTACTCGGTGAACACATACACGTATTACAAAACGCTCTGTCAAATGAGAATCCGTTCTGTTTTAACTTTGTAAGGGTCGGTAAATTTTCTTCTTCCCAATTCTCGGGGAAATGTTGGGTTGCCCTCTCTTGGTCCGTGATAATAAAAATAATATCAGGTTGAGAAGGTAACTCTAGCATTTTCTCTTTAAGTCCCATATTAGTAACCAATTTCTTCTTCATATTCATCTTCAATATCGTATACCGTTGGTTGGTTTCTTCTACCTAAACCTTCCGGTTCTGCATTAAATCCTTTGATGTTATAATTTTTCCAGAAGAATCCATCTTTAGTTGTCTTCCAATCATTAAAGTTCTGTAATGCTTCTGCCATCTGTAAACTGAAATCGGTAGGAACTGCTTCCTCGTCAAATCTACTGTTGCAATCATAGTTTGAGAACCATCTCATCCACTCAGGACTACCAGGTTCATATGATGATGTAGAAGCATCGAACAATGGACTGATAGGTGATAACTGTGGATATTCCGCAGTTGCGTGACAACTATAACATGAACTCATTGGGTTATCCATAGGTCCATTTAATCTACCGTTCCATCCCAAATGTGAAGGAGGTAATTCATTTCTGTCAGGGTTAATGATAGTTTGTCTTAAATCAGGATTGATGTAAGTGCTATCAGGAATTGGGTTAGATGTGTTCGTAGTATTCTCAGGATCGTCTCCCCACATAATACCAACAGGAACTAAGTTGTAGAACTTATCGCTCTTGTTCATTGCACCGTTGTATTTGTAGTTGCCCAAAATCCAACCACTCGGAGCACGGTGGTCTTTTACCATTACATCCATTTGAATTAACACGACTTCAATCTCTTCTCTATCCAAAGTGCCAAAATTATAAGTTGCATATGCTTTCCACCACAATCCATTCTGTAAGTATGGAACTTGTTCTTCAACAGTATCCTTTGGGACAGATAAGAATAGTAACTTAAACATTACCGTTCCTTCAGGGAAACCTCCCATATCTTCCATCTTTTTTGGATTTGGATTTAAATGATCCTCCCAAACTTTTCCTATAGTGTATCCACCTTTGTCGTTGTATAGACCAACTGCCCATGCACCACCAGTTTTATAGGTGTAAGCAGATCCTAACTGGCCTGCAGCAACTGGTGCCTCTTTTGTTAATCCGTGAAAACCTTCTCTACCGTTAGCAGAATAATGTTGCCATGGCATGTGGTACCAGTCTCTAATCCTGTTTAATTCGGGTCTAAAAGCAACATCAGTGTTACCTTCAAAACAATATCTTTGTACTGCTAAAAGATATTCCTTCCAATTCTCTTGATAGTCAATCTTAAAGAATGGTGGTAATTCAGTTTTAGGCAATGTAGTTGGGTAATTCTGACTTAATCTGAAAACGGGAATCTTATCCTGTTCTACAGTACCCGGATCAAGCATAAACCCAAAATCTGGGAATGGCTGCTGTTCTTTTTCAGCTGGGGTAGTAACATAGCCAATGCAGAATAATAGGACTATACCCAATCCTACCAATAATTTCTTGTTCATTTTTTTATACTTTTTTATCTATTATATACCAAAAACCCCTACGTTTCCGTAAGGGCTTATTATAAACGATAAAAAGTTTGTTCTCTAATCTTTTTTCTTCTTAAGATTAGCTTTAGCTTGTTTGTAAAGAGCTTTGTCTGACATCTCTGTAGTTCTACCTCCAGTGATGAAAGAATTTACGCGCGCAAACGCCCACTGCTGAGGCGTTGTACCCGGGACGTGTCCGGTTTTCCATGCTGCATAACCTCTATCCCAAACCTTCTTTAATATACCTAATGGAAATCTAGATTTGTCTGACTTTTTCTTAAGAGCTTTATAAACTGGGCTGTCTTTGCTCATTTTGGAAGATTCCAGCATTTCCTCTGCTGCTATCTCTTCCTCCAAAATTATCTCTTCACACATATCAGCAACCTGACGGAATTCTTCGTAGGTCATTACTAGATCCAAATCAGTCTCTTCTGATTCTCCAAACATTTCTTTGTATTTCTTAGTGTATTTGCTAGGATTTGTCTTAACAGGCTTACCTTTCCCAGCCTTCCTAGACTTATAGTCAGCATCCCATTCTTGGTACGCTGTTGGATCGTCATCAGCCTTGTCTTTATGCTTCTTTATCTCCCTCTTCATGACTCGAGGGTTCTTTGTAAGGTATTTCTTAGGAAGTTTCATACCTTCTATATATCAAATTACTTGTCAACAGTTATAATATTCTTGGGTTTTAGATCCTGAATAACAATGGGACCATTACAATCCTCTACGCATATTTTAGTATCAGAGTAACTAAATGCAGACACGATTAACGAATCACTTTCTACATCAAGCTCAAAATATCCATTAACATCTGTGTAGGTCTCAGAGGTTTCTGTATAAACTTTAGCAAAAGAAACTGGCTCTCCGTAGGAATCCACTACCCTTGAGGTAATGTGTGAACTTGCTCCCAGTGCAATGGAGAAAATGTGTGGGATTATTATTGCAAACATCCGATGTTTTTTCTTTGATATATCGGATGTGGTCGGAGAAATGCGGGATGTTTTGCCTTACTTGACGATTTAATAATACCGTCTTTCCTGAGCCATTACAAGATGGTTGTCCTTATACTTCTTTTTAAGTACTAACCTGCCATCCCTATCATAGAATTTCCAGGTGCCTTCTTTAAGTCCTTCAGAGAAATAAAGTCTTTTTTGAATAGTCCCATCCTCCCAGTACCTAATCCATGCCCCGTGTTTTAGACTATCTATAAACACCCCTTCTTCTATAACAATGTTTGTTGTAGTGTCTATTTTTTCATAATAGACTGTACTTGGATCTATTTCGTAGTTCCAATATCTTTCAACTTGCTGTGAGAATACTTGTGTAGAAATTAGCATTCCCAATACGACTAGAATGTTTTTCATATTGAGGAATATTTTTGGATAACGTAAAAGTAACGTTTCTTTATATATTCCTAACGATGATAATTGTTCCAGGTTTCAACGTTAAGTTTTAACCTCGTCTTGGGTTTCTTCCTCTTTGGTATCCTGTACGGGTTGGTTTGTGGTCTCCTTGGATTGTGATTCTGAAAGCACCTTATATAATGTCTCTATCTCCTCGAAAGTTAAGTTGCTTTTTTTAGAGTTGATGTCAACCGTACATGCAACTACGTTTCCCTCAACGTAACCAAGATCTGAGTCTACCCGATCAAAGCTTCTTGCATAAACTCCATTTTCCTCAAACTTCTTTCCTGTGTAATAACACTTAGGCTCCTGAAGTAGTTTTTTGACTGTAATAAAGGATAAGTCGAATTCCAACTTGCGATCTACTGCGCTCTGGAATATTTTGATCATTTTTTTTGCAACCTCAAGGTCGCTTAGTAAGTTTTTGTTGGTTCTACGACCACTAGTTTTTCTTTTTCCTCTCATATAAATGTTTTTCAAACTTTACATCCCACAACTGCTTCAGTAAATTTCTGCCACGCTTCTTGAAGTTCTAGCTCTGATTGTGGGTTTGTAATGAAAAGCATTAAATTTCCGTCTTCTAATATTTGAGAACAATTTGTTTTGGTTTCCCTAACTGCATTTACTATTTTGCCGCTCGGATCATAAACCCCTATTGTGCCTATATGACCATGTCCCAATCCCCTTTCAATAAAGGTCTTTTCGTTCCAAGGAATCATATATTCTGGATCCCTTATTATAATAGACTCGTCAGATTCTGGATCAATAAGTTCTAGCCCAGAATTCTTAATTTCTTGACATTCTTTAATTAGATCTTGGTAAACACCGCTATAGTAGTCCTCATCATAAAAATGACCACTACAACTAGGAGTTGTAGGAATACCCATTTCATGAAGAGCACTAACAGATTCCTTTAGCTCCTCGTCCAAGGATTCCATAAATCTATCGCTTATAGGCAACTGATAAATGCCATTAGATTCTTTGGCGTAATACCATTTGCTTTTTTTGCCCTTTGGCAAAAGCCACTTGTATTTGTAGAAATCTTCGTGCGGAACAAAGTCTGGTGATATACCACTGTCTTTTAAAAATACCCCGAGGTCTGCTGACATCTCTGGGGTTGACTCAAATAAAGAAAATGATTTAATGAATTTCATTATCCTATATATTCTCTGCTTTTAGCCACAAAAAACCCCCGAAGTTTCGGGGGCTATTATTTTACTTAAGTAAAGACCAGTACTTTTTGAACTTAGAAAGTCTATCTTCTAAGCCATGGTATCCACCATTTACCCTTCTTGTAACTTTTTTCACAGCGTCCTCTGAATCACCAGCATCACATGTAGACCAAAGGTTATTACTATCAAAAAAGAATGCAGCTGACATAAGTGGGTATTTCTCAGCCACCAAATCTGGATTTCCTACAATGTCATCATCTACAAAAGAATCAAACTTAGAGTAGTTGTTTTTACCCGTCAATTGGATGTAACCTCTACCTCTGAATTTCCATCCTTCTCCTGTGGACTCTTCGCCATTACCCATTCTGCCACCATAAACCCTAGCAGCAATTTTTTCTGGCTGTCTAGCATAAGATTCATTTAAATCCCCTGGAAAGTACTTACCAAAGATTGACTTGAGTGCCTTAGATGAATAGTTTAGGTTTTCTGAAACTGCTTTCCAATTGCCAGATTCGTGTCCACACTGTGCAAGGAAGTGAGCTAATCTAAGCGGAGTAGTTATATTAAATTTCTTTGCGGTATCTGGAATCTGAGCCAGTACATCACTCGGTATGTGACCAACTAACTTTTCCAATTTGAATTCTGATTCTGGTAATACAACTGGCTCTGGCGGAAACATAGCGTTCCATGTTCCTTTGCCTACTAAACCATCCGAAGATAATCCGTTTGCTTTTTGCCATTCTTTTACCTTGGCCTCTGTACCTGATCCAAAAATACCGTCAGCTGTTAAGCCCAACTTTTCTTGTATTTTCTTGACCTCAGGTCCCCTAGATCCTTTCTTAATAAGCATGTTTTCTATTTTTTCCTTTATATATTTTCTTGATTTTCTTTTTAGCGGATTTTAACCATAATCCGAAATATATAGTGTAAAATAAATAAATCAAAGCTGATTTGGCATTTTTCTCATATAATACCGGAAATCGTATAACAGGTACTGACAAGTATGAAAACTTATCCGTTGGTGCTGATCCTTCTATAACTGGTAGTCAATATCATGGGAGATATGGTGGTGTTAGATGGTGGCCAGGTCCAGACGAAAGCAGACCTGGATATTTTATAGGATACTCTAGAGATAATTTATCCGAGCCTGGATTTAGAATAACACAAACTAAAGACGATACCGGATTTCTGAATTTATCTAACAGCATTAGAAAAAAAGCTGGACTTGATCTTTTTACACAGGCAGACATTGCTAAGATGTGGCTGAATTCAAACGGCTATTGGACAAACTGGCCAGAAACAACAAACATGCTGGTAAAGCTAGATGCATCAAAATATGCTTCTTACCCACAGACTGGAGATTCCTGGATTGATCTAACAGGAAACGGGAACAACGGAAGTTTTGTTGATGGTACTGGTAGCATATCATTCTCCGAAGATTCTGGTGGTATATTAAATATAAACGGGTCTGATGGATCTGGAACTCGTATAGTTTTGGCAGATTCCAACGATATTAGTTTATTTACCAATTCTTATAAAACATTTAATATTTGGGTTAGGGTAGATAATTCTGCAAGCGAAAACATCCCAATCTTACAGAAGGGAACCCCAGCAAGTGCTTATGATGGATATACTTTATTGTGGCAAACTGATAATACACTGAGGTTCACAACAAACGGAACGTCTCTTATAGCAAATTTAGACACCAGCAATACTTTTACGAAGGGGAATTGGTACATGATAACTATGGTTTGTAGGATAAGCAACGATAACAATACAAAGAAGCTATATGTTAATGGGTCTCTTGAAGTTCAGGGAAAGCATGGAAGCGATACTATCGGAGATTCTGCTGATCTTTTTATGGGCGATAGCTACTTCAGTTCAGCTAACCTAGATGGACCTATAGGATCATTTTATTCATTTGCAGGCGAGCTAACTGCGACACAGATTTCTAATCTTTTCGATGCAACTAAGTCCAGATTTGGGTATTAGTTGTCATACTAGACTAATCACATTCCGATATATACAAAAAATAATCTCATAGTGTGGCCTACAGGATTGTACTCAGGCAGGATACTGCTGCAAATTGGACTAAATATAACCCACTCCTACTAAATGGTGAATTTGGTTTTGAGGAGGATACTGATAAATTAAAATTAGGTGACGGAGTTCACAAATGGAGGGATCTTCCATATTGGCTTCCCGGACCAACTGGAGCTGCAGGATCAAGTGGAACATCCGGAACTAGTGGCTCTTCAGGAACCTCTGGGACAAGCGGAACCTCAGGAACATCTGGTGTAAACGGGACTTCAGGGACAAGTGGTATTACTGGTCCAATTGGTCCCAGGGGAATAACTGGTCCAATAGGTCCGACGGGTGCTGATTCTAATGTCCCGGGACCTACCGGGTCCAAAGGTGCTACAGGGCCTCAAGGTGACACTGGGGCAACAGGTCCACAAGGTATTCAGGGTGACACTGGGGCAACAGGTCCACAAGGTGAACAAGGCGCTACTGGTCCACAAGGTATTCAAGGTGACAGTGGGGCAACAGGTCCACAAGGTGAACAAGGCGCTACTGGTCCACAAGGTATTCAAGGTGACACTGGAGCAACCGGAGCTACTGGTGCAGATTCTGCAGTTCCGGGGCCTACTGGTCCTCAGGGAGCTACCGGCCCACAGGGAGATATCGGAGCAACTGGACCGCAGGGTGAACAGGGACCCACCGGGAGTGGTGGAGCACTTGGTGCTTATGGATCTTTCTATGATACAACATCACAGACTCTTGCAACAGCAGGAGTTGAACAAGCGGTTACTATAAATTCCACCTACCCAGGGGGATCTAGCGGTATATCACTTAGAAACGGTTCTGAGATAGTTATAAGTAATCCTGGTGTTTACGAGCTTACTGCAGTATTATCCATGGGTAACCTTTCAAATGGCCCTCAAGATGCCGAGGTTTGGTTGAAGTTCAATGGAACAAATTATCCAAATTCTGGAACTCATATAGTACTCCCACAAAGGAAAAGCTCTGGAGTACCATCAGAAACACCCCTAACGATGAATTTCATAGGGGAATCTATAAACCCAGACGATTATATTGAAATATATTGGACTGCTGAATCTACTGATGTTTATTTAGATTACTCTGGACCTACAGGCTCACAACCGGCAGCTCCTTCAGCTATGGTTTCGATTGAGCAGGTTATGTACACTCAATTAGGACCTACTGGAGCAACTGGACCACAAGGAGCTACCGGACCACAGGGAGATACCGGACCACAGGGAGATACCGGAGCAACTGGACCACAAGGTGAACAGGGTCCTACCGGAGCAACTGGACCACGAGGTGCAACCGGAGCAGATACTTCAACTATTTCAATAAATGCTACTGGGGGTTCATATTCATTATCACTTTCGGATGCAGGAAATATGGTTGAAATGACCTCTGGAGGGACGGTAACGGTACCTCCTAATTCATCAGTAGCATTCCCAACGGGAACCCAGATAATTGTAGTTAGAGCAACAGCTTCCGCAGTAGATATTGCAGCGGGTTCGGGTGTAACATTAAATTCAGCTAATTCATGGCTTGACTTGAATTATGAATATTCTTCGGCTACACTAATAAAAAGAGATACTGATGATTGGTATGTATTCGGGGATCTCAAACCATAATTATGATACTTAGCAACTTAGGAATTTCAGCTTCATCTGCTAGAGAACCCATAATAACAGATAATTTATTGGTTCATCTAGATGCCGGGAATGTTAATTCATACCTAGGTACAGGTTCCACCTGGACTGATTTACAGGGAAATGCCAACGGAACTCTTGTTAACGGATTAACTTATAGTTCTAATAATAGAGGATCATTAGAAACGAATGGCTCAAATGATTATGTCTTAATATTAAGTGTAGCTGGATCCGGAACTGCAACTCAATCATTTACATATGAAGTGTGGGTAAACCCTTCTGACAGTGATAGTGATGGGAATATTTTATCGATGTCAAATTCCAACCCACAGAACAATTGGAACATGCCACCAATAAGTGCTGTTAGCGGCAGTTTTAGGGCTAAAATATGGCAAAATACACAATTAGTAGCAGATACCACCTTTGCTCAAGGTGAATGGTATCAAGTTGTATTAGTTTGGGATTATGTAGCAAGTACTCAGCTTTTATATGTAAATGGAATATTAAATGATTCTCAAGGAGGTATAATTTATGAGTCAAGCGGAGTTAACAATAATATATTTTTAGGACAAGCGAACCCTGGTGCAGATAATGCCGGTGACTTTGCTGGTAAGTACAGTATTGTAAGGCTTTATAACAAAGCATTGTCTTCAGCAGAGGTGTTAATTAACTACAACGTCAATAGTTCCAGATACTAGTAATCTTAAATAAATTTTAAATGGTTTGCTTTCTATACAGATATATAAACAAAATATTCTAACAACGTGGCTTACAGAATAGTACTCCGACAGGATCTCGCAGCAAATTGGACAAATAATAATCCAGTACTTCTAAGTGGTGAACTTGGATTTGAAACAGATACCAAAAGAATAAAACTTGGTAATGGCACCAACAAATGGAATGTTTTGCCTTACTACCTTAGAGCTGGATTCTATGGACACTTCTACGATACAACATTCCAACAGATTGGTACAACTGGTGAGTCATATTACGTTAGCTGTAATACTAGCAATATATCGGAGGGTGTTTATTCTACTGGTGCCACCGCTGGACCCTCAGGTGCAACTGGAAACTTTAGATATGTAGTTGAGAATCCTGGTGTATATGAGGTAAACCTAACCGGAAATCTTAAGCAAACTTGTGGTGGTACAGGAATTACCGGATCAGTTTCTAGTCACACTTACATTTGGTTATCTAAAAACGGTACTGATGTACCATATTCAGCACAAAGTATTCAAATGTCTGGTAGTTTATTAAACCCAGACTATGCTGATATAACTTTCAGTTATCCAGTTAGCATGGCTGCTGATGACTACTTGGAAATTAAATACGGCAGCGAAGATTGTACATCTATAGGATTTCAACCCGCCACTGCAGATTCTTCCAGACCCTGGGCAAGTGTTCCCTCGGTTTCAGTTACTATTACTCAGGTGGGATAACCCCCTTACAAACCTATCATCATCCAAAGATCGTAATGACAAGCTATGGAATGTTTTCTCGTCCAGCATTAATACAGTTGTGGAAACCCCGTCGTTGTAAGCGTCAAAAGCACCACTTTCCCAATTTTTTCTGAGGTGTTCTGCCATCTCGTCTCCGCTTTTTAGATATAGAGTATCTTTATCAGCAGTGACAATTGAAAATTCTGAAACCTGAACTAGGTTGGAGGTTGCTGTCTTTTGTGATCCACAAGAGATTAGACCTAATACTGAAGCTGCTACAACAATTTTTTTCATGGTGAGATAATTTGCTCAAATTTACACCATTAGTACGAAAAAAATCCGATAGGGTTTCGATTTTATAAACTACAGCCGGGAGGATTTTTGAATTTTGCCTCTGTTCCAGCACCTGCGCTTGTGTTGTATCTGTCTTTCCACCACTTAGCTTGTCCTGCTAGATCCGAGGGTATTGGTTTTTTAACAGCGGTGATTTTGTTTTTTGTTTTGTCGTATTTGTAGTCGCTCATTTTTATCTCCAGGAACATCCTGCAGGCCAAAGCATTATACAGTGGCTTTGCTAAACTTTCATATGGTGTCATATCCCAGTTTAATCCAAGGTTGCCTTGTATTTTATTCTTTGAATCCTCTAAAGACTTCTTGATAACCCAATTACCCTCAGGTTGTTGTCCTTTGTAACCGATGGATCTGAGTGAACTTCCTTTATCTAATTGGAAGATCCCCTTTGTAGCAGCTGGTCTGCTGTAAGTGTTTGGGTTTGTACCGTAGCAGCTCTCTACAGCTGCTAGTCTTTTCATAAAAGATTTTATGTTATCACCATCGCCAAAAATTTGACAAACAACATCAATAGCCTTTTCAACAAGTTCTTTGGATTTTTCACCAGAAAGATACTCGTTATATTTCTTAGCTTCTGAGCTATTTTCTGGGTTTGCTCTCATAGCGTTCCATTCTTCGTCAGATACACCAGCAGATGATTTTATTGAATTAACATTAGCTTCATTTATGTTATTTTCTACAAATGACCAAAAGGACTTAATGTTTTCCATAGTTGATTGTTGTTTTGCTATATATTCAAATTACTCTATTCTATATAGATCCATTTGCTCTATAATTTCATTTGCTATCTTTTTATGACCAGGTACTTCCATGTGACAAAGAAAGTCAGCACAATCCTTTCTTTCTATAAGATGCCTTGTTTCTATAACTATTATACCTGGGATGTATTGAAGAGAGTCTTGATATCCCTTTTTAATCTCAGCATATTTTCTCCACTTTGTTGAATTTGAGGTTAGGACCTTTTCCGGAGATGTACCTGTAATTACAACGGGCTTAACCCCATATTCTTTACAGATATCAGCCATAACTCTATAATTGGAAAGTATTTGTGATGTCGAGATTCCCATGGAAGCATCGTTCCCACCACCGAATATAAAACAATACTTAAAGGATGAATCGATGTTTTCAACTAGTCTTCTTTTCATCCAGCTAGTAGGTTTTCCTTCAACTGCTGTATTTGTTATCTTAAGACCCGTCCATTGGGAGAGAAAGGATTGCCATCCTTTGGAGAATGCTGAGTGTGAGTCTCCTATTAGTAGAGCTTTTTTGTTTAGGACTATTTCTGGACCACAGTCTTGCTTGATAAAAACTGTATCTGCCTTAAAAATATCTTCAGGTTCTTCCACATAGTTTTCTGCACTACCTAAAGCAAAGGCAAGAGCTATTCCTCCTAAAAGGGAAGCAACCATGTAAAATAAGTCCTTATTTTTCATCTCTCTCTATATAACCTAGAGAGGAGTTGGTAGTAGTTCTTTGGTGAAAAAGTTTGTTAACTGTTGAATTGATTTTCTCGCACTTTAAAACCTGAAAAGCGCCTATTCCTAATGTAATAGCTGCCCAAAGGGTGGGAAAGATAACCAAGCAACACGACCAAACCAAGAACCCAACAATCCTAGGTAATAGGAGATCAAGAGTTAAGAATTTCATTATTCTTCTTGTTATTCAAATAATCCAAGGCTGCTTGTCCCATCCATTGCATTGGATCAACTGAGTCCGGATCATTTTTTCTACTTCCCGAAGCCTTTAGAGGCTCAGGAGAACCGTGTGATGCCTTATTTAATCTCTCAAGTTTATCTGCAATTGCCTTAAAATACTCTGAATTTTGGTCCATAATTATTTATTAATCATCTATATATCCATTTTTCTTTAAGTATCCTCGGATGACCAAAAAAACAAATATGAAAGAGTAAAGAAAGAGCGTTATACGCATCATAATGGAAAGCCCTCTAATGATATTATCAGCAATCCACATAGAAATTTTTGGTTCTTTAACTATTATTTCTTACAAGATCTATTGCATCTTCAAGGGATTTCCAAATAACCATATCGGGTTCTTCCTCTGATTGAATAGCTAATAGCATCTTTCCTTCGTCGGATTTTCCAACAGCTAAAGTCCCTAAGCCCTCACAAATAATTGGGTAAGCTTGGTTTTTTTCGAGCTTATCGAATATTTCCTGGTAGTCAAAGTCGTGCCAGTCAAAGTCAAATGCTTCTTGGTATTGTTTGCTAAATTCTGCCATTTTGTTTGTTTTGTTTGTATGTGGTAACGAGACACGTGGGACATATGTACATCATATTTAAGCCAGGAGGAATCAGCTTATTGCACGATTTACATTTGTTCCAGTCTTCCTTATTATCTTTCATTAATAACGTGCATTTTTTCGACCCCCTTGCTTGATATAACTATGTAGGGACCTCTTAAATCATTATATGGAATCTTATCTCCTTCGTAAACTAAATTTCCCCAGAAATCATAAACCAAATAGTGGTCTGGTAATTTGTTTTCTTCTATAAAAACTGTTGAATTAACTACATTAAAAGTCCACTGAGCCCTCTGGGTACCTATTAATTGTCCATTACGATAATCATCTATCTGAAATCCAGTAGCATACTTACCCAAGACGGAAGGAATCCAGCTAATACTGTCATTATCTACATGCATAGAAATCTGGGTATAAATTTGTGGCACAAAAACCCCATTTGCATATCCAGAATGTAAATCAGTTTGCGAGATAACAGAAACATCATTGTCAACCTCATCTAAGAAGCAATTGATATTACCCCAAATAGGCTTCATTGTATTTCTGGTATTAACCTGCTGATTAATAATAAAGGGAACTCGTGCAGAGGGGGTTGAGTTATTCGGAATATGCCAATAGTCTGCAGAGATTATAAAATCAGAGTTCATCGAATTCTGAGAATTGCTAATCATTCCCCAGCAACAATTTTTGTAGATAAATCTGTATTTATTGGAATCCAGATCCAAGTAATTACTGGTGTAGTTAATAATATTATATCCCTGGAATGGTATTGGTGAAGAACCTTGAGTTAGAGTGATCGTTCCGTTTTGAACATACCACCCCACTGAATTCATTTCCCATTTTTCAACTGTTATAGAGCTTGGTGAGATCCCTTGCGGATCCGCTATAAGCCATACGCCAACTGATGTTGAATCATAACTTGTTTGAGCTACTGCAACCATTCCACCTAGTAGGTGAGAGGCACTTAGGTTTGTGCTCAGGATGAATAAAAATGCAAGTAAAATTTTCTTCATTTTAACGCTTTTTTTTTGGAATTTCATAATTAATTGCTTAACGGTGCTTTAATTGTTGGTTGTGATTCATACCCATCAAGAATGAAATCTTTGGGTCTTAGAATATCAATAATACTATCGAACCCATCCAAATGGTCTTTCATAAGGATCTTTGGTAATTTCATGCTTCCCCTTCTTATTTGCTCCTTAGCTTGTTCCAAATGGTTGCTGTATAGATGTACATCCCCTAAATTACCTACCAACTCGTCGGGTAGCATATTTACCTCCTTGGCTAAAATGATAAGCAGTAGTCCATAACTTGCAATATTGAATGGAAGCCCTAAGAACGTATCAACAGAGCGCTGATTCCACATCAATGATAATTTTCTTCTTGGAAATTTCTTAGCATCAATCTCCTCGTCAAATAGGTTTTTTGCGTAGCTCTCGTCTTTGCCTAAGCTCTTAGCCCACTCTTTCCGTCTCTCCTTTAATGACATTTCCCTCGTGTAAACTTGAAATCCGTAATGACAAGGAGGAAGTACCATATTATTTAATTCGCCCGTATTCCAAGCATTAACCATCAATCTTCTTGAATCTGGGTTTTCTTTGAGATCTTTGATCAGGTTTTCTATTTGATCGATATTTTCAGATTGTAGATAAAATCCTTCAGTCCCGTCGGTGTTTCCTTCTATCCAGGTATCACCTTTCCAACGCCTCCATTGCTTACCATAGATAGGACCTAACTCACCCCACTGCTCTGCGAACTTGTCATTTGTTTTAATTTTTTCGATAAATTCTTCTTCACTCAGAAGAAAATCGAATAGCCCGGCTTTTGCAATTCCGTCTTTATAGTTCTTATAAGCATCACCATTCCAAATGTTACATCCATTATCCACCAAGTATTTAATGTTTGTGTCACCCCTGAGAAACCACAGCAACTCAGTTACCATAGTTTTAAATGCCATCTTCTTCGTAGTCAAAAGTGGGTAACCTTCAGACATTTTGTGTCTTATCTGTCTTCCAAACACCGAAATGGTACCTGTTCCAGTTCTATCCTCTTTTTCAACTCCATTATTTAGGATATCGCTTAATAGCTCCTGATATTGTTTGTCTATATTATTCATTTTTTAAATCCTTTTTTATGTCCCTACTTACTATTTGTAAATACTTAACCCTTTTTTCGTGTGATACAAAAGGAACTGACCAAAATTGTTTTGTTTTTAGCCACCTAGAGGGTTTCCATCCAAAAACAAAGGTATAAACTCCCATAACTAATCTTAGTTTAACAGAATTTAAATACAAAGTAATTACCGGTAGTGCCGGAGCACCATGTGTTATGTAAGTCCTTACTTTTTTATTCCTAAGAAAAGGTTTTGGATAAGCATATTTACCAAATATTGGTACAAATTTGTATGCATATCCAGGAACAAAAACCTCATCAAAAAAAGTTTCCATTCTTGGGGTCAATCTAAACCACCACACTGGGGAAATAAAATAAATTGAATCCGCCCAGGAAACAAGATCTTGGTACTCCTTCATTAATTTTGTTCTCGGTTTTGAGAAATTGTCTTTGTAAAGATCAATAACTTTGAAATCTACGTTGCTCTTTTTAAATTCGGATTCAATGGTTTTATAAATGCCATTGAAACAGAAGCTTTTCCTATCGGGATGTCCGATTACAATTAAGGACTTCATATGCTTTTAGTGTATTTTTCCCTAACTCTTTCGGAAATAGGAATGGGATCGTTATTTTCGTCTATCCTAACGAATTTTATTTTGGTTGATAATATAACTGATTGTTGTCCAGAATATACATTATGGGCTCTTGCTTCTAGGTAAAGCGTCATTGAGGTATTTCCAATTTCACTTACCTCACCATATATCTTTATAAGCTGCCCTTCCTTTGCGGGTCTTTTAAAAACACACTCGTCTATTTTTATAGTTACCATTCTTGGTGTGTCACAAACCTCCATTGCCATAGCAGCTCCAGCTGCGTCAAGCCATGCTAAGAGTTTGCCACCGAAAAGGTTTGCATGAAATCCAAGGTCAGATTTTTTTATTGGGTGCGTTGAAATTAATTCCATTAGGTTCTGCTTGGAAAATTACCATTTACACAAATAATGTATTGCACTTCTTTACTTGGGCTCTCAAGCAAAGGAAGATTAAATTTTAATCCTGTGGGTACATCACTGTTGTATTTTACACCATCAGGAAACTCTTTTCCTAAAACTGCACCTAATGGTACGTAATCCTTAAATTCAACTTCTCTACCATCGCATGCCATCCAGTATTTGGGAACGTAGTTAGAGGTAAAAAGAATTATTTGTCCTAAATATCCTTCCATTATTTTTCAAATATTTTAATTTTCGCATCAACCTCGGTTAGCTCTGACCATGTACCCATGTAGGTAACCGCTCTCACTTTACGATTATCTATCCACACATATTCCTGTCCATCCTTTATCCTTGGCTTATCCATTACCAAAGAGTGGTAGAGAAATCCATTGTCGAGAAGCCACTGCTCAGTAACTTCCCTGTCCTTCTCCTCCCTAGCTGTAAAAAAAGTAATTGTATTACCCTCATTATGCCATTTATTAATGATGTCCAAAGCATCTTCGTATGCCTTAGCATATGGATAGAGGTGGCTATCCTCATTTTTAATGTCTTCACAAACGGTTCCGTCTATGTCTATTAAGAAAATTCTATTCATCTTCAGATTCTTGGCCAGATTGTCTTGCAAGTCTTAAAGCCATCCCGAGTATTGCTCCACTAGCAAAATATCCTGCGATGGAGTCAAAAGCTATTGGAGTCCATAATGCAAATATGCCTATGATAAAGGAATGACCGTATTTTGAGATTTTTATCATTTAAAAATCCTTTCCAGCGTAATTAGTTTTATAGAATCCCAATACCCTAATTTGGATCCCCAAAGTTTTCTATCACTTAAATCGTCGTATACTTTCCATAAATAGTTTCTAAGCCAAAGAAAATCCCACCAATCGACAGATAGTTCCTGGACCGTTGTTTTGTTTGGTAATCTAAACTCCAATCCTAAAAAGGAGTAAGATCTTAATCTAAGATGTATTGTAAAAATGCTAAAACCCCAGCTGTCTTGCTGGTCATGAAGTGAAAGTGTAAACAAGCTGAAACTAAGGTTCCAATTTCTTGTCTTCCATGAAATTTTCTCTAATAATCTTTGAAGCATAATTAAGGAATTTGATCCTTAATTTAAATGGTTGTAGGTAGTTAAAGTTTCGATTAAGCTAATCTAGAAAGATCTTCTATATCAAACTTGCTCGAGTAAGCAAGTGCATTTCTGTATGCTCTACTTCCAGCGATGTTATTACCCCACCCTGCATTTGCGTTCACAGCAGCTCCAAGGGCTTTATCAAAATCGGTAAAGTCGTTGGGATCGTCATTCCCGAACTTTCTTTTTGAATGCTTACTGCTTAGCCCATTTACAAAGTAAAGTGCATTTATTTCAGCAGCTATTTTTGGATCGTTTACCATCTCTGGGTTTGCAACGATATTTACATTAGTTCCATTATCTCTAAGAAGTTTGTCATACTTCTCGTAGTTCCCTTTGAAAGTAAGACCATTGAATCCTCTACCTAGATACCTAGCCCCATCACCTGGTCTATCGTTTCCATATCTTCCGCCATAGACTTTATCCCAAAAAGCAACATCATCTTTTTTCAGTGCAGTAAGCTCAGAATCACTTAGACCCGAAACTCTCGAACCAAATATCTTCCTTATTCTTTCATTTGATGTATTCCTATATGGAATTTCATCTTTGGGTATAAAATTAGATTCCTTACCAATAACGGAAAGTATTGCTTTCTGTGTTAGAGGATTTACTATCCCATACTTGTAAAGTGCATCTATAACAAGCTTTGCATTTTGTTCTTTATTACCACCTATTCGACCAATTTTGACAGCTCCCGACACAAGATTTGAAGAGCTATTGGGTGTAGTAACAGAATTGGTTGGTGGTGTAACATCCATACTACCATTAGGACTGTATGTTGACTGCTTTTTGGTCCAATTGGTCCTATTTTTATAATAGTCGATAAGTGTGGATCTAAGACTTGCTGTTGAAGTATCAGTCCTAGGGACAGGAGCATCCTTTATACTATTAAGAAAGTTCGTTATCCTATTTGGATCAACGTCTTCAAACATCCTAAAAGTTTTGATTCTTCTCATATTTTATATATAAATTTGGTTCACCAAGATTCTATAGTAGGATAGTATATATTTGAGTCTATGAAAGGGAATTGGAAAGAATGTTCTCTTAATCTAAATTCCATATTTCTAACTCTTTTGTGATGATCTGAAAATGTGACAAACTCTCTGGAAATCATCGGCCAGATAGTGTAGTTATTAATTGGAATCTTTTCTGAAGTTAAAAAGTGATCAACATCCTCTATATTTAGTTCGTGTCTTATGTGCATATGATCTTTTACTTTATCATAGCATGTCGGAGAATAAACAGCAAAGTTTATTGTGCTCGCTTGGTTTTTTGGCTTTGCTAAATGATCTGTGATAACTTCAATTTGGGAGTAGAAGTAATGATTTCCAATTAATACGTCCCAGTCTTCCGGAATGTTACTAAACACAGATTCCAATTTTCCCAGCCAACCGTTTGCCATTTCGCAATCATCTTCCATGACAATTATGGGTTCTCCAATTTCTTTACTCTTTTGCATGCACTCTAAATGAGCTAGAAAAATTCCAGTTGGAGGGTCTGTATGTATAATTCCATCTTTTTTAGCTACGTTAAAACGGTTAAGGATATCTTTGTTCTTGTTTTTAAAAATCTCCCACCTATCTTCTCTTTCAGGAAGATTGATAACTAATACCTTTTTAGGTAATGGAATGGATTTTGTCCTGACTCCAAAAGAATCTCTTGAGTCAATGATTTTTTTAAGATCTTTCTCCCTATTATTTTTAGACATTTGGGAGAAGTACCCAGGTCCTATCGTTGGTCCTAAAGGATTATTCATTTTTAAAATCTATTCTTCCCAATCTGGATCACCCCAGTCGTTATAGGAGCCATCTAAATAGGTGTCCGTCTCTTCGTGAGTTAATTCCCATTCAAACCCATCTTTTACCCAAACTTTTTCTGAGAGTGGTATCTCTACCCTCGATTCGATTCTAGATCCGTCTATGAAACCTCCCAAAAGAGATTCAAGGGATTCTAAAATTTCCACAAGATCATCATCTGGAATACTTTTACTTGCTTCAGATTCACAATAAATCTCTATTCTCTTGCTTTCATTAATCTCTAAGCAGTTTAGGAAAAGATTCCTTAAGTCTTGGTCAACGATTAGAATTTCTATCCTTTTTTTAGTGCTTTCTAAAAAACCTGGATCAAACTTTGATTTTGTTACTAAATCTATGTGATAAACACAATTTTCCAACATTATTATACTTTGATTTTATTTGAGTATATACCAAGTTTAAAAAATAGAATTTCCACTAATAAATCTCGTACAAAAAGTTTTTCTGTGTTGTTCCGTTAGTCCATGTTTTTGGATAGAGTCTGTATGGGCTTTAGAACCATACCCAGCGTTGCTTTCCCAAAGATATTCAGGATGTAGCTTACTTAATTCTTTCATTAAATTATCCCGGGTTACCTTTGCTATTATTGAAGCAGCGGATATTGATTGAACCTTACTGTCACCTTTGATAATACATTCAAAGGGAATTCCTTTGTGACCTGGGAATTTATCGCCGTCAACTAGTAGTTTGGTTGGAATTGTGCTTAAGTTATCTATGGCTTTTTTCATAGACACGAAAGTTGCCTGTAAAATATTGATCCGGTCTATTTCTTTAGGATCTGATGAACCAATCCCATAGCTTATAGCATTTTCTACTATGATATGATAAGCTTCTTCTCTTTTTTTAGGACTTAATTTTTTACTGTCCTTAATTAATGGGTGAGTAAATCCCTCGGGAAGAATGACTGCAGCGGAAATAACAGGTCCTGCTAAGCATCCCCTGCCCACTTCATCAATTCCTGCTTCCATTATCAAGCATCTCCTTCTTAGCCTCAATCATTGCCTGATCATAAATAGCATCACGGTCTATCCATGTTCTCCCTTCCATCCGAAGCTCATTTTGCTTTTTATTAACTTTCTCCATAACCTGATCTTTTATACCAAGTTCCCAAGCTTCCATTAATATGTCTTCGATGTGGCTCATTTTTATTTAAACATTTGCCATCAGTGTGGCTTTAATTCCATTTTCTGGGTGGACTACGTAAGCATGCAATGCTCTGGTAGATCCTTCGTATCCGTGGTTGTGATGCCATCTATCAGATCCAGATAAACTAGGCATCTGAAATACCTTCACGCCCTTAAAGTCTTTTACCATCTCGTGGTGCAAGTGTCCGGTAAAGAAAGCTCTGTGTTTGGTCTTAGCCCAAAGATCGGCTGCTTCATTTGCCATCATGTAAGGTAAGTCTTGTAGCTTCATACCATCCCCATGTGTGAAACCCATCAGGGTGTTGCCGTAGCTGAAGTATTGACGGAATTTGTGACATCTTATTACATTTACATCTTCGCAGTCTCTATAGTAAGCCCCTAAGTACTGTAATAAGACGTGAGAGAGCTTAAAGTCATGGTTACCTGCAGTGAGTATAATCTCAACCTCAGCAACTTGCCTTAGCATATCCAAGAATTCAACCATAAGTTGTTGACCCTCTACCATAATTTGGATGAACGTTCCATCACAATCTTGGGGTGTTCCTTGCGTGGTGGTTCCCCTCATGGTGTCTACATGGAAAAAGTCAGAGCCAACAGGAACTATAATCTTTTCAATGTTGTATTTAATAATGTCTGGGATAAGCTCTTTTGTCTTTTGCAAAAGCAAGTCTCTTGCCATCTGTCTATTATATTCTTCCCTAACTTCTCCTGACCAAGCATATTTTCCATAGTGCAAATCAAAGGGAGACATCACTAAAGCGTGTTTGTCTCCCTTTGGAAGGTCTAGCTTAGGTACTTTATATTTTGCAAAAACGTTTTCGAGCTTTTCTGCAAGTGGGTTAAGAGTTAGTCCTTTAAATGCCCACCAATTGTTTGCAGCGTCCTTGATAAGTTTTTCCTCCTGTCTTGTATACTTCTGGAAGAATGAAAATTTTCTTTTCTGTAAAGCATCCTGAACCATTTCATCTTCTCCCCTCACAAACATTTCCTCATCAGTGAAAGGTTCTGAATCGTGTGTCCACCCCATGATTGATTTAAGGGCAATAAAAATGTTTCTTGGGATTTCGAAATTCCTACAAATCTCATTGATGGTTTCTGGGGATCCGTCAAGATTAGAATATCTTGCCTTCATATCTCTGACGATAGTTCCGGTGAACTTGTAAGGTTTATTCTTTATGTAGATAATGTAAAGATCCTTTGATTCGTCAAAGTAGTAGGCTGAGTTGTGTTTATATTTTTTATAAGCAGCTTGTGCAAGTTGTTTTTCCTCCTGCTCTTCTATCTGAAGCTGTTCGTCGCTTATTTCGTTTTCTTTTTCAAACTTCTTTTGAATCTCTGCTTCCAACTCAACGTTGTCGTCTTCTTGGGGAGTTTGTAAATGTACAGAGATTGCTCTTCTTAAACTGTCGATGTGTGAAGACCCGAGGTCTAACGAATTCTTTGAAACAATTTCTCTGGCTATTTCGGAGTGGTTTAATCCTTGTTTGAATAACTGAATTATTTGGTCCTCAAACTTTTCAACTATTTCTCGGAGGGATAATTTGCTCATGCTGTTTTTTGTAATTTGTCCTTACTGTTTACATAAGGAATTTTCTAATATATGGGCGATACTCAAAAAAATTTCGGTCCAATTATCATTTATATAACAGAAATATTTTGTATCACAAAAAAACGGGCTCAATTGCTTGAACCCGTTTTAACATTTATCTCCAGAAATGTTATTCTCCAGACCCTTTAGTAATTGCACCAACTATTTCCATAAGCCCTATTTCCTTTTCAAGTTCATTAAAGTATTCTGTAATGTATTTACATTTTTCATACTCCTCAGTAGACTCATAGTAATCAAGCAAAGATGTTTTAATCGCATCCCTCTTTTCGATCAGTCTAGGGTGCAAAATAGCTTTAGTGCCCATAGATTCCATCCTTTGGATTGCGTTTTCGTAGATATCTCTCTCTATTTTTTTAGGTGCCTGGTCCAATTCCATTCTTTTGTATTTGGGTGTCTTCCTTCTTGTTTTTTAACACTTCGAAAAGGTCGTGACATTTTTCATATTCCTCAAACTCCTCCAAGATGGCTAAGCACTCTTCGGAATTTTCGAGTAAAATACTCTTGGACCCAAACTTTACAATGTTTGAGTAAATTCCTAGTGCCCAGTTTAATTCATCTATAGTCCGAAGAGTTTTCATGATTTCCCATTCAAACTATATATTTAAATTAGCTTAGAAAAGAAAATGCATCTACCCCTTTCTGGAAGGGAATCCCTGCACGATTTGGTGCATTATATTCAACCATAAGCATCCTATGTCCCTCTTGGTTAGAATAAACATTTAAGACTTTTACTGTCATGTTAGTTGCATTCTCTCTAAGGATGTCTCCTTTGGTAACTTTAATTCCGCTTAGCATTGCGGAATTAGTTAAAAAATATTCTTTTTTGTCCATTGTTCAAATTCATTAATTAAAGTTTTAACTTCTGCGCAAGTTTCGTACCTTTCAAGATCTTCAGACCAAAGTAGGTAATTGTTGAGAAATGTTCCATAATCCTCTTTTTTTATGATGATAGAATATCCCTCTTCATTTTCAAGACCATCCTCATCCAGATGAAATATGATGGAGAAGGAATATTTTTTTCTTACCCCTTTCTTAATTTTTTGGTAGACGATTTGCCAAAAAGCATCCTTTTCGCTAAAAGACATATCATCTCCAAAAATCAAATGGTCTTGTGGATCTTTCATTTTTTTATTTTTCGAGCTCTACCTCCTCAATTCCTGGAGATAAAACATTGCCTATAAAAGATGTTATCAAGTATGGGTCTGCGTTAGATCCTGGTCTTCTATCCTCCAAGTATCCTTTCCATTCCTTAGCAGTGTCCATCGGGATTCTAATAGAAGCCCCTCTATCGCTAACACCCCATGAGAATGTTTCAATACTCTGTGTTTCGTGGTTTCCAGTAAGTCTTTGATCGTTATCGGAACCATAAATTCTGATAGCCTCTTCGTGTTTAGCTTCCATATCCTTAAAGATAGATTCAAAATATGTCTTCCCACCAGTAGTTCTCATTACATTGTCTGAGAAGTTTACGTGCATCCCAGAGCCATTCCAGTCTTCCTCCCTTCCCATTGGTTTAGGGTGATAATCAACTTTAACCCTGTATTTCTCTGCAATTCTATTAAGGATGAATCTGGAAATCCAAAGATCGTCACCAGCGTTTTTATTTCCTTTAGAGAAAACTTGATATTCCCATTGACCAAGCATAACTTCTGCGTTTGTTCCAGTTATGTTAATACCACAAGCTAAACAAGCATCCATGTGTTCTTCAGAGATTTCTCTACCTGCACTATAAGGGTGACCGACCGAGCAATAATACTTCCCCTGCTTTTCTGGTGCGTTAAAGTTCTCAAATCCTAGAGGTCTGTTTTCCTTTTTGCTGTGCCACCTTAGAACATATTCTTGTTCAAATCCAAACCATTGAGTGCTTGTATCGACCTCTATGGTTGATCTAGTGTTTGTCTCGTGGGGAGTACCATCTGGTTTTAAAACCTCGCACATAACAAGGTAAGAAAATCCACCTCTAAGAGGATCCTGATATAACTTAACTGGTTTAAGAACGCAATCGGATGAACTTCCTTCCGCCTGGTTTGTTGAGCTGCCGTCAAAAGACCAATTTGGGATGTCTTCTAGTTTTGGCATCATTAAAGCAAGTGGGTTTTCAATACCGTCAGGCTTGAAGTCCATTACTTTTACTTTTGACCTTAAGTTAGGCTCTGGTTTATATCCATCTAACCAGATGTATTCGAGTTTAATCTTCATGAATAAGTAATTATTTTTTTTGCTCCTTGTTTATATACCAGGAAGCAAAAAAATTTTCGACTTATTTCTTAGAAAATTTTATGGCTGTTTTGATTGGAGTCCCCCAGCTAATTTACTGAAGTCTTCGTACTGGATAATTTTTCCAGTAGTCCCCCTCTCTAAACCTAGGGATCCTTTTTCAGTTCCGAATGTTCTTTCGTCAAACCACTTAACAAAGTTGTCGACAGTTTTGAATTTCTTGTTTGGTTCTACTACAGGGACTGACATAATATTTTTACTTTATTTATCAAGAAAAAACATTTTAGCTAAAATACCAACCAGTGCTGAAAATATTATCCAAAGAGTTTTTGTAACAGTACCTTTCCACTTTACAAGTTCGGTGTGCTCAAGGATTAATTCCTTGTATTCCCTTTCATCCTGTTCTTGATTCTCCCGATATTTAGTGTTTTCGTTAACTTTAACAATAACCCCATCATCTGGGTCCAGCAATTTTTTTTTTAGGTCCGATAGATCTTTTTTCATATCGGCCTGAGATTGCTTTAACTCCTCGATGTTCAGTTGTATTATCTTAAGTTCTCCATTAGGTAACTGGCTTCTCATCGAAGACAGTTCGTCCAGGATATCCTTCATTAGATCAGTAACTTGTTTTTTATTTTCAGCCATAATCTTATTTTGGTTTATTCCCCAACCCCCCAAAATAAAGCTAATCTATATATCAAGTAATACCCTAATATTGTAAGACAAAAGAATGTAATGTAAAATTTAAGCCGGGTTTATATCAACTACAGCATCCTCTATAATAATGAAAGAATCTACGGTATCCTTTGGGGTTTCTATCATAAAAAACCCATAACATCCTTTTTTGCTAACTGAATCTTTGATGATCGTAGATCGATAAAACCTAATTAAAGCGCAGGTTTCTAAGTGGGCTTGAGCCGTTAGTGTTTTGATGGAGATTTTCAATTAGCCCAAAATTTCTCGGGTAACATCGTCGATGTGAACAACCAAATATTCGTTTGCTTCGATAAGTTGTAGAATTACCTCTTCAGAGGTCATGCTACCAATAAGGTTTACATTCTCTCCCTCGAATTCGAAATTAGTCCCCAAGTGAGATGCTTCCAATTTTGACCTTCTTATCCATTTGCTTTGGTTTCTTATGAAAAGATCACCATAGTATTTCCTCATGGATTCAGTAGGTTCTTTAATTTTTCTTCTTCTTTTTCCTGCTAAGTTTGCCATTTTAATTAAAATATCCTTTTTCCTTTAATGTGTCAAGGTGTTGTATGATTTTTTCTATTTCTTGTTCCCTCTTTTCTCCATGAAGAACCTTAATGGTCCTTTTGTCCTTCGGTATTTTATAAAAATCTCCGCTTAGGGTATCTTTTTCTACATTGGTATCGAAAAAATGTTTTGCTGTTTTAAATCCCTCGTTGATATTTATATAACTCATAGGTAATCCACCACCTCCATATTTCCAAATAAGCACATTCATTGGTGTCTCGTCCTGGAATGGTGAATAGTGATAAACATCTACCACCTTCCACATGACGTTTAAAAATTCTTCCAAGATGACAAAGAATTTTTTACATTCCTGATTAAAAATAAAGAGGTTCCCAGTTCTATATTCATCTCTTTGCTCTGGCTTGACCTGAAGAAATTGCATGAGTGGCCATTCAAGGGTTTTTGTTAGGTCACATTCTGGCCAGCATCCTTCAAACGGATTTCCTCTCATAACCCCTGCATCATCAGGAACCATCACAAATTCATGGGGACCTTTTGTTGCTAATGGGATGTTTTCAATTTTGCCGGAGTAGTCAAATATTTCGTCTATGTTTGGGCAAGCTATGCTATCCCCATCTATGTAACATGCTTCATCATACCCCATGTCTATCATCTTAATACAGGCTTCACTTTTCCTAGTCATAACCTGAAAGCTCCTGGGATTTCTACGGTTAACATAGAAATTCCCGCCATCAACACCTTCAAATTCCTGTCCATCTTCATATAGATCGTATTCAATCCTGTGAAATTTTACACCCTCTGGCATATCCAATCCCGATTCCTCTGGGTGGTAATTGATGCAAAAGATGTTTATATCATACTTGGAAAATCTCTGAAGGCTTTTAATTAGCCACAAGGTAAGATAGTGGTAATTTTCAGTGGTTATTGAAACGTAAGATCTTCTCATATCTTTATTTGGTATAGTGCTATTTCTTTTTGGGTAGAATCAAATGCTTTAATAACATCATTGTTTTCAAAATTATTAGTTGAAATCCAGTATAACATTTTACGATCTACGTTTACCAAATCCCATCTAAGTATTTGATCATAGCCTCTAAACAGAATTAAAGTTATATCTCCCAGGGAATCTACCAGCGATTTGAAATATACCCGGTCTTCCTTTAATTCCCACTTCCCTATTTTTCCGCCAACAAATGATTTGAGCGAATCGAGTATTTCAATACCCTCTTCTTTTCTATAAGATGCAACACGAGCTATAAAATCTCCAGGCTCCCATAAGTTATTATTTATATGTGGAAATTCGTCAATTACCTGAGGTTTATTGGTAGGCCAGAACCTATTGAAAAGCTTTTCCTCCATCAAACAAATTCCATCTCTCCATCGATCTTTTTTCGAGGATATCCTCATCTGCCTCATTTCATGATCAAATTCGTTTATGTCCATCCCTTCTGGCCAATCTGGGGATTCCCATATTTCTTTCAAGTAATCGAGAGATTCCTGGCAATTTTTAATTAGCATCTGTGATGACATTATATTGTCGCCGTAATGACTTTGGGTTAGGTTGTTATCCGGAGATCCTCCTCCTTTGGGGAGTATAATAAATTTATCTTCCCGTATGAAAGGCTCTAATTTAATCGAGTGATTCATTATTAAACAATCTAAATCGATAAAGAAAAACCAATCAGACTGGTCTTTTTCCATAAGACTTCTAAGAATCTTTATTTTACCCCAGGTAAGATGTCTTCCTTCTAGAAAATCATCATCTACTTTGAATCCGATGTGGTTATATCCGTTCAAGTGACAATATCCCTTAAAATTGTCGTTTATTGTAAGCTCAGCCATTCTGGAATATTCCTCGTCATACACAGATACAACAGATATATTTAATCCTCTCTCAAAAATAAAATTTTCCTCCGATCCTGATATTGATCTATATCCCAAGGAGGCAAGTCTGCTTTTTAGCTTGGAAAAATCATCGCTAGCATCACGAGTATAGTGACCCTCGGAATATTCGAATGTTATCTTATCTGGTAATACTTTCCCATAGTCAAGTAAGGAGTTTATTATATCAATATCAATTCCTTCCAGATCTGTTTTAAATATACCAATCTCGGTAATTGAATATTCTTCAATGATTTCACCTATGGTAATGGTCCTAACTTGTATCTCCTCGTATAGATGCTGTAGATTTCTTTCACCTAACTCCCTTAGTACATATGGGTGTGGAGAGCCCAATCTCGAGCATGCCTTTAACCAGTTTGGAAGATTATAATCGTTTACTTTCTTTTCAGGCAATGTAAAAAGGACATCAAAACCGCTAGAGTCCGAAACCACCGCATTTAGCTTCTCTACGTTTGGCCTGTCGGGTAGATTGTTAAGGTATTCTGGTATAGCCTCTATGCTCAGACCCCTTTCCTCGTCCTTGCAGGATTGAAGCAGGGTTACAAAATCACATGTTCCTATTTCTATAAAGTCGTATCTCATGACTAAATGTTTTTCTGCTTCAGTTTGATATCCAAGTCGGAAAATTTCTTCAAGCTCCTTATTAACCAAAGTGTTAGGTAATGGTAATTCTCTGTGGTTATGGATATGTAGGTTCTTTTCATAAATTAATTAAATATGATGAAATCTGTATCCCATCTTTGTTAAACACCTTAACAACATCACCGCTTTTCAGGTCATCCACAGCAATCCAGTAGATAAGCTTCATGTTTGGGGATTTAATTTCCCATGATAAAATGCTATTTCTATCCCTCTCTAATTTAAGGCTAATATCTCCTATATTTTCCACTAGAGGCTTCATGTAAATCTTATTCCCCGAAACCTCCCATTTTCCTATAAACCCGCCAACAAAATTCTTTAGCAATTGTATAATTTCAACTCTTTCATTTGTTGGGTATGAGCAAATGTGTGCAATAAAATCCCCCGGCTCCCATAAATTTTTATTCATGTGGGGGAATGCATCGACCATAAAGGGATTTTTTGTAGGCCAGAATCTATTCAATCTTTTTTCTTCAACCAACTCCATACCGCCGTGCCACTTTTCCTTTCTGTACGATATCCTCATTTGTCTCATCTCATGGTCAAATTCATTTATGTCCATATTATCCGGCCAATCAGGAGACTCCCAGATCTCATCAAGAAATTCGATGGATTTCTGAGATCTCTTTATGAGAATTTGCGAAGACATGATGTTGTCATCATAGCAGCTTTCAGTAAGTGGATTATCCGGTGATCCGCCACCCTTTGGCAGAATTATAAATTTATCATTCCTTATAAATTCTTCCAATTTAATGGAAGGATTCATAATGAGGCAATCACAGTCAATAAAGAAATACCAATCAGATTCCCCCTCCTCAAGGAGTTTTCTAAGGAGCTTAATCTTTCCCCATTGAGGATCTCTTCCCTCTAAAAATTCATTGTCAATCTTAAAATCAACAAGGTCATATCCGTGTATTTGGCAATATTCATTAAAATTATCTCTAATTGTTAAATCTGCCATTTTTGAATAACCTTCATTATACATGGACACTAGTGAAATGCTAAATTTTTTAGAGTAAACAAAATTTCCCCCTGGCATTTCGCTATCTTTCTTATATCCCATTGAATTCAAACGTTCGGTCAGCCTCAAAAAATCCTGCTGCTTAGACTCTTGGTTGTGCTCATCGTTATGCTCGAATATTATACGATCTGGTAAAACTTTTCCATAGTCAAGAAGATGATTTATCACCGAGATATCATTACCCTCTATGTCTGTTTTTAAAGTACCAATTTCATCAACTGAATATTCCTCAATTATTTCCTTGAAAGTGATCGTTTTAACCTCTCTTTCCTCATAGATGTGTTCAAGGCCTCTCTTTCTTAGCTCACTAATTACATATGGGTGTGGTGAGCCCAGTTTTGAACATCCTCTTACCCAATCAGGCAATCCGTTTTCCCTTATTGCTTCATCGGAAAGGGTGTAAATTTTATTAACCTTACTAACATCTGATATTACAGCGTTTATCTTAATTACATTATCCCTTTCAGGAAGGTTATCTAAGTATTCAGGAATAGCTTCGATGCTTATGCCATTTTCCCAGTCTTTGCAAGATTCAAGAAGTGTGTCAAAATCACACGTGCCTATTTCTATAAAATCATACCTCATCTAAATATTTTTTTGCTTTAGAATCCCCTTCTCCTTATTGAAACAATGTAAAGATATGATGTGCATTGAATAGTAACCTGGTGTTACCCCACCCCAAGATTCTGGGGACCTCTCTTTAAGGGAATCTAATATCCAATACAACTTTTTGATTGCCATATAAATATCATCCCTAAAATGTCTAATAATATCACAGGATCTAATAAAATATGCAATGTGGAAATGATCTCCCCTTCTCATAAAATGATATCCAATCGTACATGGAACCCTTTCTTTGTGGTGAGCCCCAGTATCCTCTGGAAACCATATCGGTAGAAATGCTTGCCTTGTAAAAGGTTCTCTTTCCAATAGATCTAATACATCATTAAGATCACCATAGTCGTATCTTATTCCGTGTAAAAG
>Ga0222719_10000955_pt1 | contig 28738 bp, 41 predicted proteins | sample C33_34DmetaG_FD_165039 | JGI IMG/M metagenome (GOLD analysis project Ga0222719, IMG submission 165039) | Estuarine water microbial communities from San Francisco Bay, California, United States - C33_34D | ecosystem: Environmental > Aquatic > Marine > Unclassified | place: USA: California...
TCCGCATATTCCTGTACCGGCAAGACCCGGACATGCAGGCGCAGATCGAGGACGCGGTGCATGACTTCGAGCGGCGCAAGCGTGATATCGACTGGTATCCGCCGCTGTCGTCCGAGGACGCGAACGTGGCGTGGGGTCGTGTCGATGACGGCGCGCCGGCGATGGACCTCAACGGCATTGAGGACGCTGACCACTGGACGCAGGTGCTGGTCAACCGGCTCGAAGAGAAGCGCGCCCTCGAGGCCGAGATCGACGAGGCGCAGACGATGCTGAAGGAGATGCTCGGAAATCACGAGGAGGGGCGCGTCGAGGTTGGCGGCTCGACCTACTACGTCAAGTGGCCGATGCGTAACTACAAGGCACAGCCCGCCAAACCTGCGACGCCGGCCAAGCCTGCCCGGCAGGTGCGTGCCAAAACTCTGATCGTGAAGGAGGCATAAATGCCAGCGCTGACACAGAAGCAGCTTAACGTGCTGGCCTATCTATCCCGGCACATCCGGCGCTACGGATATGCGCCGAGCGTGAAGGAACTAGCTGATGCGACGGGGCGCTCAAAGACTGCGGCGCACTCCATACTTGTGACGCTTGAGAGGCGCGGCGCAATCAAGCGCGACAAGTACAGCCACCGGGCGATTGAGTTAGTGCGATGACCACCTGCCCTGAGTGCGACGGGAAAGGCGTCGCGTGGTATGAGGTGAGGGTCGCCGCGCCGGGGGACTGGAGCGGTGGCTACCTCGACGAGAAGGAGACGGAGTGCCGCCTGTGCGATGGCAATGGAGACGTTGACGAGGAGGTTGCCGAGAGTTACGATCCCTTTGAGTGATCGCCTGCGGGAGCGTTATCCCGCGTTCCTCCCTGACTGACCCGGCGGCTTAAAACCGTCGGGTCTTTTTTATTTCGTGTCGGTCTTCTTGGCTTTGTCGTATGACCTCATGCCAGAGATTCCGAGCATTCCAAACATCAGAGGCATCATCACGCTCATGTCAGCCTGCGGGATCACGACGCCGAACCCGGCGCAGATTGGGCTGACCATATAGTTGATGCCGAGAGACAGGCCGCAGATCCACCCGATCAACGGACGCCACGACGCCTGAAACCAGTTGCCCTTTGCGTCGGCCTTCAGCACCTCGATCTGCGCGAGTATCTGCTCCTGCGCGTGGCGCTCGGCCATCGTCGCAAGATCGTGCGCCAGCTTTGCGCGCTGGTCCTTGTCCTCGATGAACTTGTCGAGGATGCCGGACACGGCGGGTATCAGTGCCTGTATCATTTCTTTGTCTCCGAGTTCAGGAATACCGCCAGACTGCCCGTCATCGCGCCTGTCACGACGCTAATCAGACTTGCCTGCTGCGTGCTGAGGTCGGGTTGCTGTAGCGCCCACTCGATGCAGCGCACATACACGCCGGTCATGATCAGGATCATCAGACGCGGGATGATCTTGTATTCGATAAATAGCTTAGCCATTTGCAAGTCCCCTGATCCGCTGCACCAGCCTCTTGGCTCTGTTGGGAACCTGATCGTGCCAGCGGCTGTCCACAGCCTCGTCAGCCACGGCGTTCCACATTGCAGGGTCATCCACCGCCTTTGCGACGTTGCCCCAGAACCGTTTGAATTTCGAGAAACGCGGGTATCCGAGATTGAACGCCATATTGCACAAGATTAGCTGCGCCTCACCGTCAAGCGCATCGAAGTCCACATCGACGTTCTTGCACAGGCGGCGGCAGTCTTCGATGGTGACCACAATGTCGAGCGCGAATAGCTGGCGCACGCGCTCCTCAGACACAGGCGTGCCTACAGGCTGGCCGTGTTCCGGGTCGCCCTCAACGATCAGGTGGCCGATGCCGCAGGTGGGCAGGCCCAGATGGTCAAGGTAGACCTCCATCTTCACGCCCTCATCGGCGGCGATTTCTTCGCGCAGTTGGTTCTTATCCATTCCGCGTCTCCATTATTATCTCGACGGCGCGCTGCCAGCTTTCCTCTTCCAGATCCGGCGTCTCGAACCAGCCCGGCGGGCGGCGCTGCGAATACTGGTTCACGCAGCACGCCGCCTGAAAATGTACCTTCCTCGCGTCGATGGCGCAATGCGCGAGGATGTCGAACTTGTCGAGGGAGGGCAGCGTCTTCTTGATACGCCCGGCCCCGTTCTGGAACTGGTAGCAGGGGTTGTGATGCTTCTGCCTCCGCAGGTGCGCCGACTTCACCTGCACCCGCATAAACACGCCGTCGCCATTCCACGCCACAAGGTCAACACTGTCCTGCTGCGCCGGCGAGACGCGCCAGCCAAGCTCCAGTATTGCCGCCGCCGTCAAATACTCGCCGGCGAGGCCAGTTGTGGTCGGGGATATAGTCAGGCGTTCTTCTCCAGATATAGCCAGAGGATCACAGCGAAGAACCCAAGCGTCGCGACGCTGAACAGGATGATGGCGGAAATCTCGATGAACTTGCGCCGCCTCTCAGCCTGCTTGTACAGCGTCTCCTTGCGCTCCTTTCGGATGCGCGCCTCGGTCGCCACAAGCTCGTCCCACGCGCTCTGGCCCATCGTGTATTGGATGTAGGTGCGGAGTTGGTCGCGGTCCTGCTGCGCCTTCTTGCGCGCGGCAAACACCTGCATCGCCTCAGCCTCAGCGGACTGGCCCGCGAAAAGCTGCTTGAATATCGGCGGGTGCTTAGAGAGGCGTTCTGCTTCGTCGAGATCACTGAGCGCGCCCATCCAGCGCGACAGGTCGCCCGCCATCTGCTCGATGTCGCGCCCGACCGAGAACCCGGCCTTAATCACTCGAAAGGCAGACGCCGCTGTGGCTGCGGCGGTAACCGGATCAACCACTAGCGCCTCGTCACAAGCACTAGGATCGCCAGCAATAGCCCGACCTGAATAAGGTCAATCATCGGCATTGCGATCATCAGTACACCTTCCGCGTTGGTGGCACCATCTTCGGCAAGCAATATGCCGTGATCTGGCCCCTTCCTGATTGCTTCGTCAACGTCTGCGCGTACCAGACGCACTCCCGTAAATCCCGAAAGGCTAGGTCGTCGCTGACCTTGCGCCTGTCCTCGCCCGTGCCGAGGAAGACATACAACACAAAGACCGGCACCAACTCCACATCAGTCGCGCCCCATCAGCTTGTCCAGCTTGGCGTCTAAACGGTTCAACGCATCCATCACATTCTGCCGGTCGTCACGCAACTCACCCTTGGTGGCGTAATCTTCGCGCGTCCTATTCAGCAGGATGTCGATGCGCTTCTGTTCCCGCGCTATGCCGCCAATAAACCAAGCCCCGCCAGCGATGACGAGGCCGATAAGCAGGTCAATGAGGCTGGCCATCTCCATCACTCAGCATCCGCAATGGTCAGCGTACCGGCTGCGACCTGTCGCTGGATTTCGTCGTAGTGGCGGTTGCCGGGTGCGTTGTTTGGAACAGACATCTCAGTGCCATCTATTGTTGCCAGAATTATGACATCATCACCAAGCATGTCTGCGACGTATCGAGCCGACGTAATATTCATCTCATTCATGTTTACAACTCCGCATCTGCTTCAATGGTGGTCGCATTGGGGGCTTGTCGAATAAACAAACCATTACCGCTAGTGCCACTCAATCCTGTCATCGCAACTACACAGCCAGATTTTTTTGAATAATTCACAGAAACAGATGCGGGTGTCTCAACAGAAACTCCACTTTCTTCAACCAAGTTAGTAAAGGGACTGTTAGTCGTTACAGTAGGGGCAGCCCTCATTACTCTGGGAAATTTCAACGCAACCTTGCCCTCAGTGGAGTTGTGAAAGCTGCCAAAATTGTCTGCGTTAAACTGCTCTAGGTTGGTGTAATAGCGGCTGCAAGAAAAAAGTTCATCCGCATACGACCGATGCTCAAACGGCGTGGCCTGTTCGCCGACCTCAAGCTGGACGCCGGTGATTTCTAATGTTCTGTCAGTGCTGTCAAAAAACATTGTCTGGTCTGATTTGACGGTGTTGGCGTTGCTGATGCTTGCCCAAGTGTTAGAAGTAAACGTGCCGCCTGTATAGTCGCTGCCAGCTTGCAAATAAATCTGGATACGCAGACTTGCACCGTTATCATTGCCAAACTTCCCGGTGGTGTCAGGGCTGAAAGTTTTGACGACACGGGTCCAGCCTGTAGTGACATCAAATGTCTGTGTGTTTTGGCGACTGTTGTCGTTGTCTTGCAACTCAATCGTGTATGTCGCTGATGCGTTACCCTTTACATAAAATGAAACAGTAAAGCTCTCTGCATCTGAGTAGCCTTTTTTGAATTGCTGCAAATCTTGGCCTTCAATCGCATACTGCAAAATTGCAATCTCGCCAGCCGCAATAGAAGTGTCTGCGGTAGTGCAATCAAGTTTCAGTGCATGAGCAAAGCCAGACAAATCTGTTACATCTGCCTGTGATTGCGTCAACCGGCCCGCTGTTCCGCTGAAGTACATATCAAAACGGTCTACTGTAAAATAACCGGCACTGCCCCCGATGCCGGTCACCGAGGTCGAACGCTGGGCCACCTGCATCGCACCGTTGATAATCAGGTTCCTGTTGCCATACGGCGCGGCCCACGACAGCGTGCCGCTGCCATTTGTGATTAGCGTCTGCCCGCTGTCGCCGTCGCCATCGGGCAGGGTGAGCGTGGTGTCGCTCGTCACCGACGCAGGCGCTTGCAGCTTCATCGCCGCGCTGGCGTCATCGTCTGCGAGGCTCAGGACATCAATGCCGCTTGTTCCATCGGAGAACTCCTTGAGGTGCGTGAGAAGTTCTCGCAGGGCATTATTAACGGCACTGGGGAGCATGCCCTCGTCGATGTTTACTCCGCCCACGTCCGTGTTCGAGGCGTTGGTCGCGGAGTAGTCGGTGAGTTTATCCTTCGGCATTATGCTGTCTCCAATGCTTCGATGCGGGCCGTCAGGTCAGCGTTGCTTGTCTCTAGTGCCTCAATCTTGGCGATGGCCTCTTTCAATGCGCCGGTCAGCAGCGGCACCAGCTTGCTCTGGTCGATGCCCTGCATGACAGCGTTGCCGTCGTCGTCCACCTCGTTGTGGGTGCCGGTGACTGCTTCCGGTACGACAGCCTGTGCCTCGTGTGCAAGGAAGCCGTCAACCGTTGTGTCGGGATGCCGTATAAAGTTGAACCGCTTGGGTGCCAGCGCCTTCACACGGTCGATTGCGCCGGTCATGTCGGCCACATTTTCTTTCAGGCGGTGGTCTGAGGATGTGTTGTAGCTGGTCGATGACCCGCTGGTGTCGATTGAACCTACATCGCCGTTAGGGTTGTAAAAAATAATTTGCTCACGGGCGGCAGTGCTAGCACGGGAACAAAGTACGCGGTGGCCGTCATTGCCATCGACTAAAAATGCCTCTCCAAACGGGAACGAAAAGTTCGTCGTTCCCATCATCAGCCGACCGCTGCTGTCGATGCGCATACGTTCGTTGTTGCCAGCCGTATAAAACTCAAGCTGCTGCCCGGATGAAGTTACGCCAATCCTTGCCCTGTCGGTGTTTGTCCCCTCATAGTCAAACCGCAGCATCGCATCGCCGCTGCCGCCATTGCTGATGATGACTGTGCCGTCGTTATCGCCACTGTTGTGCGTTGTTCCGAAACGTGCAGTGGCGCTGCCAGACGCTACTATGGCATCAACCAAATGTGCGGGGCTGCTAGTCCCGATGCCGAAGTTACCCGACGCAACAATCACATCGCCCGTGCCATCCGGGTCGAGGCTAATGTTGCCGTTTGTGTCTGTGGACGAGATGGTGTTGCCGTCGATGCGGATGTTATCCACGTTCAGTTGATCCGCGCTGGGCGTCTCAAGCGCGACCGTGCCGGTGCTGACATCCTTGAGGTCGGCCATCACTTCGCGGATCGCGTTATTAATCCCCGACGCGGCGCAACCTTCCGAGATGTCCGTTGACTGGACGTCGGTGTTGTTCGCCGCTGTGGCGTCATAATCGCGGATGCTGTTCTTGGCCATCAGGTTGTTCCTTCGTTTCTGCGCTCAGTTTATCACGGCGCGGGGGTTATGGGTATGCCGGTCCGAGGAGAGTTTCCTGAACTCCCGGCGCGAACCGTTCTGCCAGCAAGCCAGCCGTTGCGGGGGAGCGCGCTATCGCCTTCCCAACCCTAACGGCAGGGCGTCCAGCAAGAAGCATCCCCGGCCTAGTGTATAAAGCCCGTCCCGCTAGCCCCCCTGCCGCTGCTATAGCTGCCTGCTCAGGGCTAACGTATCCTGTGCCGACGCCAAGGCCGGTAAGACCGCCAGCGACCCCAAGAACGCCGCTCCGCATTGCGGTGCCGCTATCTGGAAGCGTCGCGCCAAGAACCCTTTTTGATATCTCCATCAGGGGCTGCATGCGCCCCTCTCCGGCAGCAAGCGCCCCCTGACCGGTAGCGCCCAGCCTTTTTTCTTCGGCGCGTACCGCGCGCAGAGCCTCAGCCGGAGTGAAGGCGCTTTCGTCTGCCATAGCCGCAGCGCGACGCAGCGGGACATAATTTGAATACGCCCGATCAAGCTTCTTCAGCCGCGTCGCCATACTTGGAGCCTGATCAGCGAACAGGCTAAGAAGAGCGGCGTCCATATCGGAATAAGCGTCAGCAAGGTCGAACTCGTTCTTTTTAATCGCCTCGGCCATTTTCTTCTTAATTTGGCTGGATATTTTCTTCAGCTCTTTTCCAGCGAGAACATCCTGATTGTCTCCAGCAGCCGAAATGACGCGGTTAAGAACGAGGTTCTCAAAGTCCGTTGCCTGATCCTTGCCGACTTCTCCGAGATTTTGTTTGGCTCTCGCCACTACAGCCTCAAGCCTATCGAGAGCCTCGTCCCCGAAAGGCACGTCAACACCCTCAAGAACTTCGTCATATTCTCGTGTAATTATGGACTTCGTTCTGTTAAACGCCTGTCGCGCATCCAAGTCTTTTGAGATTGATTTTCCCATTGGCTTCAAGGCGCGGTTATACATCATAGCCGGGAACGCCTCAACACTAGCGCGGCGCGCCTTTTCGACGCCTCCGCCCATAATCGGGACGCTAGTCAATGCTTGCTCAACTTTGCTTCCGTGTCCGCCAAGCATCTGTCCGGGCGTCAACTTAGAAACGCCAAGTTTGCTGCTAAGTTCCCTGCCAAGCGCGGCGGTCGCCCTTGATATTGGTTCGCCTACCTTTTGCCCGCCAGCGCCGAGGACGCCACCCACAGCAGTTGCCACAGGTATGTCCGCTGCTTCTGGCGCTGTGCCAGCGCCATACGCTGCGCCGCCCGCTACGGCCTGACCCATTCTGCCTGTTGCCACCGCAGGAAGCGCTGCGACGGCTCTGGCGGCTCTAGGGGCCATAGTTAAAACCTTAACAATACCACCCGGCGTCAAGAGGGCGGCGGCAATTTCTGTCCCATATGCAAAGGCCGTCTCTTCGTCTCTGAATTGCTCCATATCGGCCCTGATCTTGTCTCGGATGATGGAATATTCCTCTCCGCCAAGAGATCTAAGCCCCGCCTCAATCTCGTCTCCAAAACCGAAGGTCATTCCCTGAAGAACCGACCGGCCAATGCCAGCTCCGAAGTCAGCGTTTAACCGGCTTGTGATCTGGTTTAGAGCGCCTTTGCCTGCTGAAATTGCCACTCCCTCGGCCATTTCTCCGGCGGTGGGGGAGGTCTCTGTTGATGTTACTGGTTCCCAGCCCATTGAAATCTCCTACTTCACCTGACCAATGACGCCGTCCATCATTACGAATGAACCTTTAGGGTAGTTGTCCGCCTCTTGCTGACTGTAAGCAATATACGGAAAGTCCTTCGTGCCTCGCTGGGGGATGCGCGAGCGAGAGATAACCCTATCCGGCCTAAGCCCCTGAGCTTCAGCTTCTATGCGGAAGTCGTCCTCAATCAGTTCTTGAGAATCGACATACGGCTCAAAAGTCTCACTGGCTGTCTGCAAGAACGCTCTTCTGACCTCTGGGGCAAGTTTTTCGTCCTCGTTATTGAAAAGCCTATTGTATTGAACGCCAAGCGAGCGCAGTAAAGATCCGGCACCGGCAGCGGCCTCATACTCAGAGCCTCGGACCACAGACGTGGGATCAAGCATCTTCATGAAGTTAAAGATCATAGCGATGTCTGTAGTGCCAGTTGGATTAGGGGACGTCGCGTTTGCCACAATCCTCCCATAATTCAGGTTCGCTGCGTCAAAGCCCTTGGAGGCAGCCCTGAAGTCTTTTGCGCGGGTCATCTCTCGGTCTACCTGCTTGGCAGAGGCATCCCCAGATGCCTTTATGCGAGCAGCCTGAGTGGTCGCGTCAATTTCCTCTCTCTTTAGGCCTAGCATTTGCTGCCGGTACTCTTCGTCTAGGCGAGCCTTTTCCGCAGCCGCTTCGCGCGCCTGTCGCGCCTTTTCAGCTTGCGTATAAGCCTGCAAACCAGCCGCGCCCATCCGCGCCAGACCTTGACCCAGCGAGGTTGGCGTCATTGACGGCCCACCATATTCGAGGCCGGTCAGCGCCGCAGCCGCGATGCCTTGGCCGGTCGGCGAAGTCAGGGGCTGGCGGAAGGCGTCGGCGATGCGGCCCATCCCGCCAGCGGCAGGAGCCTGTGGCGCGCGCTGGCCACCCATCCCACCCCTGATCTGGGCGGCGCGCATAGCGGCCTGCTCCAGAGGCATAGGGCGAGGCGGCATTGCCTGAGCCTGCGCCGCAGCGCGTTGTTGCAAGTCCATATAGGGAGGCATCGCCTTCCCGCGCATCGCGCCGCTCTCATAAACCGGGTACGGCAGTGGGCTGACGCGCCCCGGAGAGACTTGCGCCTGCGTCGGCTCAGCCATCTGCGTGAACATGCGCGCCGCACGCTGAGGCGGCATAAAGGCGAGAAGTCCGGGCCGTGTCATTCCGTTTGCCATATCTTACCCCGATAGTCCTGCAAGTAGACCGAGACCTGCGCCCATACCCGGCGTGAAGGCACTGCCGGCGGGCATGAGGCCAGCCAACTGAGCGCCGCCCAGAGCGCCGCCAAGCGCGGAGAGGGCAGGCTGACGATAGACCGGCTGGACCGTCTGACCGCCGACCGTGCCGCCAGCAACGGTTGCCATATAATCAGCAAGGGCGGCACGCGGTGCCTCCTGCTCGAACTGGAAGCGCTGGATGTCAGACGCGAGTTCTGCCTGCGACTGAGCCTCGCGCGCTGCGCCAACCTGCGCCAGCGTCTCAAGGTCAGCCTGACCGAACGCACGCGCCGCCGGGGCTTGCGAGAGGGCTTGCTGCTGCGCCTGATACGCCATCGGCGCAAGTGCCTGAGCCAGCGCCGCCTGCTGGTAGCCGGAGCCGTAGCGCCCAGCCTTGGACGCCTCAGCCTGAACCTGCTCTACAGCGGGGCGGAACGCCGCAGCCATCAGTGGGTTCGTGCCAGTCAGGTTCTGCATCACCACGTCCTGCACGGCACCGATAAATGGTGAGCCGGTGATGGCCTGCTGCCGCAGACCCGAAAGCGCCATCTCAGTCTCAGGTGAGTACCCGATGGTGGTGGCACCCGGATAGAATTGCTGGGGCTTGCCGTATAACTCTTTCGCCTGAGACAGGCCAAACTCCAGAAACGGCTGCGCGTACTCTGGCGCGCCGGTCTGGCTCGTCACTGTTCTTGTGGCTCCGCCGCCTTTACTCATCGCTGAAATCCTTCATCAATACCACCGCACTCTCGCGATAGTCTTTAAGTTGTCGAGACCAACCCCTGCGCCCGATGATCTCCATCCCGCTGCAACCTAGCGTCTTGGCCCACGCAGCGATTGCAGCTTCCGCTTGCATTAACTCGTCGAGGTCACCGCCCGCAAGCCAAATACGGCACATCGCCTTCTGCGGGTAGTCAACGATCTCAGTCACTATAGCAGACCTTTCCAGCGGAAAGAACTGGGCCTTGCCCTCCTGTATGAACTGCCACACATCCTCGATTGTGTGCGAGCCGCCCGCATATTCCAGAGCGTCCTCGATGTAGCGCCGACAGCGCTGCCAGTGGTCTTCCATACGGTTTTCACCCGATAATAAGGTAGGCGAATGGAGCATCGTGTCCCTGATTGTCGTGGTTGATCACCATCGTGCCGTCGACGCTGCTGCCGTCGATGTACGGGTTGTGATGCCACGGGTCGTGATCTACCCCCGTGAAAAACACCAGCGACGACACAGAATAGCGCGGGTCTTGCACTGTGGTCTGCGTCGTATTCGCCGGGAGCGTGACATACCCGACGCTGTTCAAGCCGCCGTTAATCGTGCGGTTCAGGACTTCGGCGATCTCGCGCGTCGTCGCGGTGACCGGGTTGAGTGTGCGGAAGTTGGTGGTGCGCTGCTCTGTCGTCATCGCCTGCCCACCTGCCTAGCCTCGACGTCCATACCCTGCGCGAAGGACCACTGCCCGCTCAGGTTCATGCGCGCGCGGTGGTATCTGCCCTGCGCCCTGAACGGCGCGAAGCCGTCATCGTTAGGCGACTGCGCCGTGGTGAATGTCACGCTGTCGGTGTGGAGGCCGCGCGTGCCGACCTGCATCGTGACGCTGCCGCCCTCGTGATACGGGTAGATGCGGGTCACCATATTGAACTTGCCGGTCGCAAGACCAGCCTCTGCCGTCTCAATCGTGGCGGACAGCGGGTCGCCCGTGAATGTGTAAATCTTGTCGCCGACAGCGCCACCGAACAGGAACTGCCCGCCCTTGTATAGCGCGCTGTCAAGAGACGCTGGCAGCGCGTCGAGGCTGGCGTTGATGCTGTCAAGCTGCTCAAGCGTGTAGGCCGGGGTAAAGAACGGCGCAATCAGCCCGGCGCTGACGTTCGCCGTTGACCAGCGCCCGATGGCGTAGTTGTAAATCAACAGCTTGTCAGGCTCGCCGTCGAGGCTGCTGTTCGACACATACGACCAGACCGCGATCTGGTTCTGCGGGTCAACGCTCGACGTCATCTTGTCTTTGTAGGCGATATTGAAATCCGAGAAGAAGAACTTGTCCACCTTCTCCGCGCCGATGTTCTGAGACCGGCTGCCGTCAAACGCATAGAAGCCGTCGTCCGACAAGAAGAATACGGTGTGGCCTATGTTGCACACAGACCCCGGAACCTGACAGCCGCGAGCCGTCTCGACTTTGTCAAACTGCCAGATCAGCGGCGGGCCGGAGTAAGTGGCACGAACGATGGCACGCTCCATCAGGATCGTGCAATATTCCCCGCCGACCATACCGGTGATGTTGCCCGCGTCGGGTATGTCCTGAAAGTCGGACTGCTCCGTGCCAGCCGTCCAGCTTGTGATGTCGTTGAACCCGGACCACTGCACGCGATAGGGCAGGCGGTTGCCCGACCCATCCTCGACGTTGCCGAGCCACACGAAGTCGCGCACCACCGCGATGAAGTCGGCGTCTGGCGGAGATCCGGCGAGGTCAGCGAACAGCGTGCTGGTGCCGAGGGTGTAGCGCTGCGGGGCCACACCGATGCCGCCAACTGCGATCACGTCCTTGCCGAACTGAACAAAGCGCCAGCGTTCCTGCGGCGCAGTCAGGGTGTAGTTTCCGGCCTTGCTGATGTTGTCGAGGCTGCTGTCGGTGCTGTCGAACTCATACAGTTTTGTGTTGTCGCCAGCGAACAGCTTCACGTTGCCGGTGTTGTCCTTCGCCGCAAAGATGCCGTTTATGTTGCCGTCAGCCGCGCCTGAGTAGGCGACGAACTCCGGCAGGCTGCGATACCCGCCAGCCGCAGGGATGACATTTTCGGCGCGCGTCACGCCGGGGTTTGAATAGTCAGGCTGATCGGGCAGCCACTCGCCGAACTGTATCATTGCTGCAACCAGACCTCGCTGCCTGTGGATACCGTGGCCCAGACTTCAGAGCCTGCCGCGACATCCGTCCACGTCTCGGTGCCGTCAGCGACTTCCGTCCAGTCTTCGCCCAGCACCTTGCCGCGCATTGTAGCAGATATCGCCGCGTCTGCGGAACCAGCCCCTGCAAACACACCCACAGACGCGCCTGTGGCGCTCGCTGACAGGCTCGAAGACCCTTGGAGCAGGTACACAAGGCTGGATGCCGCTGTGGCCGCCAGTGAGGCTTCTGCGGAGCCGTCTAGGCCGCGCACCGGAGTAATCGCGCCAGCGACTGTGACCGCCACGCTTGCAGCGCCATCCATCTTGGCGATGAACGACGCGGTGGCGGTGGCGGATGCAGCGCCCGTGACCGATGCGGTCATGTGCTGGATGCGCTGCGCCTCGCCGGTTGTGGACGCGGATATATTTACGGATGCGTCGAATTGAATGGCGAACTGGATCGCGCCAGTCGCGGTTATTGCGATGTCGGCAGATCCCGGCGCGTGGATAACATCGAGGTTCGCAAGCTGTTCAAGCGTGCCGAACGTGTCGAGGCTGTCCATATCGCCCCAAGCGTCTAGCTGCTCCAGCGTCGGGTTCGACCAATCGACCCGCGTCAGCAACAACGCGCTGTCCAAAGAATATGGAAGCGCGTCGATGCTGCTCGTGAAGTTGTCTAGGTGCGGGGTGCCGGTTGCCACGCTATCACCTTATGCTGCGGTGATGTCGAGATCACCCGTCGAGATTTTCAAGATGTCGCCCGATGCGATTGTCTTGGCGGTGGTGAACGCACCGTGGATCAGCAGGTTGCCAGACGAGGAAGCATCAAAGATCCCGAAATGGGATACCGAACCCCACGATCCCGTGGCAGCCGCGAACTCAATCGCCGCGCTGTTCGAGGTCGTGCCGGATGCGGCGGCGCTGAACGTCGCGGAGACGCGGGCGTAATTGTTGCCGGTCAACTCGGTGCCGCTGTTGTCGTCACCGAACGAGCCGGTGGACAGGCCGACATATACCGTGGTCGGCATCGTGTACGCGCCGGTTCCGAGGATGTGGTCGAGAATTTCGTTCTCTAGGTAGTCACTCATTGCAGACATTTTTAACTCTCCACTGCTGCGTTCTGGCGGGCGTAAATGCTGCTGATCTGCAACGACCCAGTCCCGTAATGCGCGCGCTGCTCGTCAACCTTGATCTCTTCGAGCGCAAGGTTGAAGCGTTGCAGATACTGCGACGCGCGCTGTTCGTCTAGGAGGTAAGCATACGCCTCCGCAAGCGCGCCGTATAGGTAGGCATCAGGCGAACGCGACAGGATGTTGTTCGTGGCGTTGCTATCGGACAGGGCCGTGACCGTGCCGATGTAGATGATTTCGGCGGTGTACCCGCTGTCAGGGATCGGGCGCAGCTTCATCTCGTCGCCGACGATGCTAAAGCCGAGCGGCTTGCTTGTACCGCCGGACGAGAACTTCTGATCCAGCGCGACCGGGCTGTAGTAGGTCAGCACCGTGACCGGGGTCGTATTCAGCTTAACCTCGCGAACCTCGCGCAGGTCCGTCGGCAGCGCGATGTATTCGTCGCTTGCCGTCAGCGTTGCGGTGGCGCGTTTCTCCTGACTGCGCGTCTCAAGCTCGCGAGACATGCGCGCCTCGGCAAGCTGGATGAAGTCGGGGATGACGCTGGTCAGGTCATCACGCGCAAGGAAGTTGGCTATCGCCGACTTCAATTCGCTGTAGGTTGTAATAGCCATTATAACATCCCGCCGCCTGTCCTGAACGCTCTGTTCTCACTGTCGTTCAGCCACGCCTTCCACGCCTTCGGGTTTTCGCGGATCGGGCCGAACTTCTCTAGGAGATGATTGTATATCACATTGGGGATTTCCGCCACATGCTGTGTGTGACGCTGGGTGTTGCCGATCAGGGAGCCGGGCTTGTAGTCGTCAGCCATCTGCTTGTTGATTTTCAGCAGGTCGCCGAACTCCTGCTTCTGCTCGATGTAGGTCGAGCCGTCGCTGTTCTGGCGCAGGGACACTTCCTTGCGGGTGCGCGGGTCGGTGTAGAGATATCGCTTCATTTTGTCCTCATAGAGAAGGGGGCGACCGAAGCCGCCCCCTAGGTAGATCAGGAACCGCTGAGATCGAAGACGGCAGCGTGCGCCTTCGGGGCGGTCGGCTTGAGCGCCCACTCGCACAAAATGTGGCTGTCGGTTGCGTCTCCGGTCTTGGCGAGATCTTCCTCAAGGAAGTTACGACCGTTGAGCGTCGCAATCGACACGAAGTCCGGGTCGATCAGGAAGATGCGGTCGTTGCTAAGGAAGCGGCTCGGCGTGCTGGAAAGCGTGCCGAAATCCCCAAGCATCACGCTAGTGGAGCCAACATATGTGACCTCTTTGGCCGCAGTCATGTTGACGTCGTTGCTGACAAGGTTACCAGTCGCGGACAGGTCCGAGAAGTTCGCCTTGTTAGTCGCCGACATAACCATCAGGCTGGGGTTACCACCGTCGGTCCAAGCGTCCTGCTGCGCGTCCTCGATGAGGGCGAGCGTCAGTGCGCGGCTGTCGCCAGCAGTGATCGTGTCAGTGCCGTCACCAGTGCCGAAGGCACCAGCGGTCGCACCAACCGAACCATTGGTCATCCAGCAAGACAGCGAAGCCGACTTGCGAGGATCAGACGCGGAACGTGCAACGTCAGTGTCGCCGATCATCTTTTCGATGTCCCGCCTTAGCTCTAAGCCTTTGAGAACCTTTTGGTAATTATGCTCTCGTTCTCGTCCGGCAACGTCTACGGCATCCAGAGTGCCAGAGGTCGCGAAGACCTTCTTGGAAATCTGGTGGTAGTTACCCACACGGCTGGTCGGCGTGGCCGCGGCTGTACTCGTGTCAGCACCTTCGTTGTGGTAGTTCGTGGTGCTGGCGGCTGCCAGTTCCTGAACTTGCCACTCGGTAAAGATGCCGTTCGAGGTTTCCTTCTTCACGTTCGAGAAGATCGGTGTTTCAGCAGGGTCGATGCGGTAAATCACATCTGCCAGCTGCTCGCGCTCACCTACGGCGGCGCTAGTTGCGAAAGTCGTCATGACTTTGTCCTTTCAAGTTGCGGGCCTACTTTCGGCCCATAAGATACTCAACAGCGGCATCGACGGTTCCGGCGGTTTCAAACCGCTTTTTCGCCTCTTGCCGAGAACGGTTAGCAACTTCGCGCTTGGTCTTCGGTCGCCCTGCCTTGGCCATCTTCGGGGCTTGTCGGGTGCGCTTCTTGGCGGAGGGGGCTTTGTCTTGAAGCTGATCCCAGCGCCACGCCTTGTAGAGGAGTTCGATGGCTCGCGCGTCAGACGCGTTTGCAATCTCTTCCTCACTAAACCCGATCCGCTTCTGAGCGTAGGAAATCACTTCCTTGCGCTCAGTCTCGCGAGTGTCCTCATCCTGCCACGCAGGGATGCGGCTGAGCATCTCGCCACGCTGCACCTCAAGGTGCTGGCGCAGGTTCTGCTCCTGTTCGCGAGATTGTTCCGACGCAATGCGCTGACGTTCGGCATCGACCTGCTTCTGGTATTCCCTCTGCTGGTCAAACTCGGCCTTCGCCAGAAACAAGTCACGCTCGGACATCGTCTCGGCCAATGCTCTCCAGTCAGGTTCCTGTTGGGTTGCCTGATGGATTTGGGCAGCCAACTGATCAAGTTGCTGCGCGTAAGCGTCTCGAAGTTGTCTCGTCTCAGCTTGCTCCGCCTCAAAGGCTTTGCGCTGTTCGGCTAACTCCATCGAGCGCTTAGTGTACGCCTGCTGCCGCGAATAACCGTTCTGGAGTTCGTCGAGGGTTACCTCTACCTCTTGGCCGTCCACCTTCACGGTGTAGACCTCCGGGGGTTCCTCTTCGTACTCTTCGCCGTCATCCGCCTCGTAGGCGTCTTCGCCCTCGTCGTCCTGCTCGTAATCCCCTTCGGCGGTCGCTTCTGCGGTCTCCGCCTCCGGCTCATACGCCTCGGTCTCAGGCTGTTGAGGCTCTTGCGCCTCGGTGGTCTCTTCCGCCACGGTGTCCGCTGGGGGCGTGTTCAGAAGAGAAACTGCATCAGTTAAAGAAATAGGGCCGGTTCCTTGCGGATTGTCGGACATCAAAAAGCTCCTAGTTTATGCGGCCATAGCGCCTGAACTCGTCAAGCTGGGCCTTTGCTAACTTACCATCCTCGACCACGCTCTGAAAGTACCCCTTGACAGCGCCAAGTGCCTGCATCAGGTGGAATAGTTTCTCGCGGGCCTCTGCATCATCAATGTTGGAGGTCTTCCACGCATTAATGAATTGCTCATCGAGGTACTCGAACGCCTCGACGAAAAGTTCGTTTCGCAGCAGTGCCTCGGCCCTTGCCGAGCGGTCCTGCCGCTGCCTGATCTTGTTTTCGTTCATGAGAGCAGGGTGTACCCATCCAATTTCGGTGCGGTGCGGAAATATTCTGGATATGTAGCACCTTGGCGGCGGAAAGCAAGGTTTGCCGCCTCGAAGTCCATCGGCGTGCCGAAGCCCGCGCCGTATCTATTCTGGAACTCAAGCAAGCCCTCCGGCGCCACGTCAAGCAGGCCGGTGCGCGCATACGCCTCGCCGGGAGTGGCCGTGGTGGCGGTCACGTCCATCGGCGCAAGGCGGCATGCGTTGAGGTCTGCGTCGAAGATGTAGCCATCCGGGCAGCGCTCCTGACCCGTGGCCGGGTCTTGTATCGGCGCGGTTACTTCGGGGGCGCTGTCTCCATAAAGCCTGCGGCGCTCCTCTTCCTCCGCATCCGCGACCGGGTCTCGGCCAGTCAGTCGCCCATACTCGTCACGCACACCTGTCAACTGCCCGGTCGGCCCATAGACCGGCTCAACAAGACGCCTGTCCGAAAGGTAACGCTCGCGGCTCATAGCGTCTTCAAGTTGGCCCATCATCTTGTCGCGCATGTAGCCGCCAAAGGAGTCAAGGCCAAGGCCGACCGGGGACGGCATGCCCAAGCCTGACCGGGCAGCCATCTGCCGCCGAAGCTGATCAATACCCGCCTGCGTGCGCGCCTCATACGCATCATATCCAGCCTGACGCTGCGCCAGACCCATTGCTGCGGCGGCTTCCTGAGCGCGGAACGCTTCGGCCTCAGCGTTACGCTGCGCCTGCTGTTGACGCTGCAAGGCCAGCGCGTCTTGTATCGCCACCTGATCAGCAAAGCGGCGCTGGCGCTGCTCGGACTCGTACTGCTGCGCCGCGAGGTTTGCTAGTGCCGTGTCGGCGGCGTCGATTGCACCCTGATATGGGCCGGCGGGCTGGGGCGCTCTCATCGGGCCGTAATCAAAGAAGCCCGCCCCGTAGTCGTCCCCGTAGGATGCGGCGATCTCTTCCGCCATCTGCTGCGCCTCGCGCTCCTGACGGGCGCTAGGCTGAGGATTTGACCAATCTGTGTCGTTGCGTGCCATCCCTAATTCCTCGGCAGGTTGGTGGAAATGTCGGCGTCGGTGACGGCCTTGGCCATACGCAGTTCGGCCTCAGCCTGCAACTCCTGTCGGCGCAGCTCCATCTGCATCGCCATCTTCTCGCGCTCTAGCTGCATCTCCGCCTCCATCTTCTCGCGGGCAAGCTGGATGTCGGCCTGCGCCTTGGCGCGGTCCATCTCCATCTCCTGCTGCATCTTGACCATCTCCGGGTCAGGCTGCGGAGCCTGCTGCTGTTGTGCCTGCATCATCTGCTGCTGGCGGATCATCTGCGGCGAATTGAAGAACTGATCCACGTCCTTGAAGCCGCCAATTTCCGCAATCGAGCGCAGGGTGTTGACGTATTGCTCCATCGACACAATCGGGTTCTGCGGCCCCATCTGCATCAGGATTTGCTCCTGCTTCGCCGCGACCTGCGTCAGGAACGCGATCTTCGTCTCGTCGTCCGTGGTGCCAAGCCCGACTTGCACGATGGTGTCGAACTGCGACTTCCACTCGCCGGGGTTGATCGGCACGAAGTTATTCCGCAGGCGGAAGACCTTCGGCTTGTTGTCGTGCTTCAGCACCAGATGCAGGATGCCCTTGAACAGATCCTTCACGCCGGTCTCGGCCATTGTGCGGGCGTAACTCTCCAGCTTCACCTGAGCGCCGCGAACGGTCGCCGCGACCGCGCTGGCGGTCGAGGACTGGAGCGCATCGGGTGACAGACCCTGCGACGCGCGGCTCATGCCGGTGCGGGTCTCCTTCACGCTGTCGAGGTAATCCATAAGCGGGCGGATCTCGCCGCCTACGGATGCGCCGGTAATCTGCTGAACCATACCCGGCTGGCGTGCGCGGATGACGCCGCCTGCGGAGCCGTCCAGCAAGTCATCGAGGTTCACCTGTCCCTCGACCGCGATCATGCGCGGCAGCGTGCTGCTGTAGACGCTGTCGAGGTACTGGCGCATCAGCGTGGTTTTAATCACCTGAAGGTCTTCGGTTAGGTCATAGATAGAACGCCCGATCAGGCGGTGCGGCATCAGGATCGGGGAGCATACCGCGAACGGCATGTGATCCCACGGCTCATTGTGCAAAATGTACGCGCCGTCGCCACCAATCGCGCAGATCCGGCGGCGTTCTGCGATGCCGTCGCCGTCGAAGTCCACGTTCATGATGCACTCGTGGTAAATCACGGAGCGCAGGGTCGGGTCAGCCGGGTCAACGCCGGTCGCCGCCTCAAGATCCTGAAAGCGGTTGTTGACCTCGCGGTCGGTGTCGAGTTCGTTTTCGCCCGCATACTGCTCGACGATGTCGCGGTCGTAGCCCATCGCCACAAGTTCTGAGACGGTGAGCGAGGTGCGGTGCGCGACGAAGTGACAATCGTCCAGCGACACGGCGTGGCGCGAGACAAGGAACTCTTCGGGCGGCACGTTGATCGCCTTGATCTGGCCGGATTTGCGCTTCACGCGGACCGACATATCGTACTGAACGTCGAGCGGCACCTCGGTGCCGTCGTCGTCAGTGTACGACGCCATCACGGTCTCGTTCTGCTCCACGACCTCGATGTTCGGATCGTTCAGCAGCATGACCATTTCCGGCTCGCTCAGGCCGAAATATTCTTCCTCGTCAACTTCCTCGACTTCCTCGTGGAAGAACTTGATCACGCCAGCGCGGAACAGCAGCGCGTCCTTGAAGAACGTGTGCAGCAGCTTGTAGCCGTCGTTCTGGTTCTGGATGATATAGTTGACGTAGTCCGACGCCTGCTCGGCGGCCTCGACGTCCTCACCAGTGCGCGGGGCGAAGCGGACGTATTTGTCGTTCGTCGAGAACACCCGCATCAGATTAGGTATGATGGCTTCGACTGTATCCGCCAGTTCGGTGGCGACGACAGCGGATCGACCCTCCACCTCGTTGCCGAGCGGCTCGCCAAGGTAGAAGTCCAGCGCGCGCAGGCGATCCTGCGTGTATTCGCTGTCGAAGTGGTTCAGCGCGTCAGTGATCTCTCCGCTGACGATAGACCCAAGCTGTACGTCGTCCATCTCAGACATTTACTTCGCCTTTTTCTTGGTCTTTTTGACCAGCTTCTCGCCCTTCATCAGGACGTTACCGCTGGTCGTGTTGACGTTTTTCAGCGCTGGCTCCTTCGGCGGCTCAGGCGCTGGGGGCATTTTGCCCATAATGCAGCGATCCATCGAGGCGCAGCGACGCGGGTGTCCGCAGTTATTACAGGGTGTCATCTTTTCTTACTCCTAGCGCGCGCAGACTTGTAGATATCCTTGTCCGCAGTTCGGGCCTTATCGCCTCGTATGTAGCTGTTGACGCGGCCCATACTCCAAGCAGCCATTGGCACATTCCGTGAGCCAGAAGATAGGTATGCGCCCTGACCGCGTCGATACACTTTCGCCAACTCGCCATAGGTCATGTTCGCCTTTTCTGCCTTCTCGCGGAGCGTCTTCTTGGTCGCCTCGGATAGTGGTTTAGCTTTTGCCACGTTGCTTCCTCTTCGCTTGGGCGGCGCGGGATGCGCTGACCTTCTTCACGTCGATTTTGCGTCCCTCTTTGTAGGCTTTGGCGGTGCGCTTAATCTCCGCTGCCTTGCGAGAGCGAGAGCGCGCACCCCTGAGATATTTCTCCGGGAGGCCGGTGCGTTTGTCTTTAGGGACACTGGGCGCGCGCCGAGACATCAGCCGCCGCAGTATTTGCCGAGGACTTCGTTCGCGGCCTTCTTGCCGCCCTTGCCTTTGCCCTTACCGTATGCCATCGTGTTTGTCCTTCCTTGAATAAGAGCCACGCCCCTTGCGCGGCTTCACGATTTGTTGCCTCAGTCCCCGAAGCGCCAGCGCCACAGGGTTACCACTTTGTGCGATCCGCCCAGTACGCGGCTGACATCTTGCCCTTTGCGATGTTTTCCGCATGACGCGCCTTGAACGATTTGCGCCTCGCGGCGGCTGATCTGCTCTCGCCCTCTCTTCTCGGCGACCCGCTGACGCCCTGCTGGCCGAAGCGGATCGTCTTGATCTTGTCGCCTTCCTTCGCCACAACCACATGCGACTTCTTGGGGTGGTTCGGGGTGCGCTTCGGCTTATTGTAACCGCTAACGCCTGCTCGCGCTAGGCGGGGGTCTTTAGGGGCGCGTGGGGCCATCGTTTTTCCCTTTTATATCGCTCTGATATATCCTATAATCATGCCTCACAATGGAGGTTGCGATGTTCGAACTTACACCAGAAATGCACCGCGAACGCATAATGCGGCGCGTAATGAAGTCAGTCGAGCTGCCGCTTGAAGAGGCTGAAAAGCTGGACGAGATCATATGCGAAGCAATCGGCATAGACACAAATGAAAGCCCTCCGTTCTTTCTGCTATCGGCCCAAGAGTGAGTTTTTCATCAGGGCGTCAAGCATCTGCTGATCAACCATCTGCGTCGGAAGTTGGCGCTCTTGGGTGTATTTTATGTTCTGAGGGGTCAAAAGATTTCCCCTTATATCGCGCCGAGCCGAAAGAGTGCTGTAGGATTGAGGGAAGAATGTTCCCTGCGGGGCCAAACCACCCTCTAAAAGCGACCCCATATACCCGCCTCGCTGATCAGGGATTGACCCAGCCTGCATCTGCCCGCTGTATGTGGTGTGCGGGAACCGAGGATTCGCAATCAGCGGCTTGTTCACATCGAGCAATCCAAACGAAACACCCTCAGAAAATGTTGGGGTATCGTAAAGTTCTGGGTCCGTCACAGCGCGCCGAACAGCCCCTATATTAGGGAACCCTGCTTTCTTTGCGTCACTCTTATCCATCAGCCGGATAAATTGCTTGCGAAGATCGCCTGATGCGGCATCAAGGTATTCCTCAAGGTTGTCCGCATCAACTCCGGGGAAGTTTTCGTCAACCTTCTCCATAGTCTCATTAAAGGATTTTTTGGCTTCTTTCGGGATATCCATATTAGGAAGCATCCGCGCCACAATCTTTGTCGGCATTGTCGAATGGTCAATAGCATCGATGCCCATAACCACATTAACGCCGACGACGTCTGCTCCACCGGCCTTGTCGGAATCCCGCTGGGCCTTTTTTGCCATTTTGGACACAATGCTCTTCTTGCTGGCCCACAGCGCATCTTGCTTTTGGGCGGCTTCTCCACGCATAAACCCGGAACCGCCCTCCAGATAAACTGGACTAGTCAATTCAGTGCCGTCAACGGACTTTACCTGACCGCCAATCGCGCTTCTGTCAGTAAAAAATGGCATTAGCAACTTGCCCTGAAGGCGCTCCAGTTCAATCTGGCGACGCGGCATCAAAAGCCCGGAGCCGTCAACAATTTCCATCGGCGTGTCTTCGATGCGGTAAGGCATCTCAGTTTTTGAGTAGCCCATAGGGTCTTTTTCAGCTTTTGTCAGCCGCCCACCAGCAGCGCCAAGCGTGACGCCCGGCTGGCGCATAGCGGCGATGCCACCACCCAGCAGGTACTCAATCGGCAGGATCGGGCTGGCCTCGATCGGCTCACCTTCCGGGGTGATCATGCCCTCATAGCCGCCCTCAAGCGCCCCAAGGGACGCGGTGGCGTAGTCCTCGATCTGACCAGCCATAGCGCCGGGGACGGCCTTCGCGGCCCCCACAGGGTCGCTCAGAAGGCCGGACACGGCCTGTACGACGGGCATGTAAGAGAAACCGAACTCAGGGTCGCCGTACTCACCCGGTATCGTCTCGACGGGGTACATAGCGCCGTCAATCTCTTCATATTGGGTGTCGCCGGGCGAAATTACGGGGCGACGCAGCGGCGTGAAGAAGTCGAGCAAACCCATAATGCCCTGACCCTGCTCTGGCGTTCTCCCATATTCATAAGCTGTCGCCATCACACCACCCAATTCGTTTTCGGCTTGACTACGCGGTTGCTATTGTAACCCCTTGAGTAGCCACCGGCAACCGCCCCCTGCGCCGCAAACGTCAGCACGAACGCATCCGCCACGTCGGGCGAGCGCTGCCCGCGCTTCTTCATCTCGTCCTTGCTCTCGATCTTCAGCTTGCCGCTCGACAGGTACTTGTACCTAATCCCCGTCAACTCCGATATCAGCGTGTCGTCCGACGGGATCTTGCAGTCACGCGCCTCGAACCACTCGCGCGCGGCCCAGAACAATTCGTCGCGCAGCCTGTTGAAGCGATCCTTCAGGGATGCGGTCTCGCTGACCGATACCGCGACCGCTGGCATGTCCAACTCGCGCAGGCGGTCGGCCAGACCGGCCCCCAACCCGATGGCGTCAATGTAGATCGCGTGCGGGCGCTTGCTGTACGGCACGGCGTCGTATTCGGCAAGCACGATCCCGGCCAATTCCATCAAATCCTTGTTCTGCCACGTCTTGATCGGCTCAACCAGCACGTTGCCCTGCCGTTTCGCGAGTGCGGACCTGTCCGAGCCGAAGCGTGCCACGTCCAGCCCCCACGTCACGGGCGTGGTCGGCCCCGCCTCCACGTCGCGGTGTGTAGCATCCTCCACAAGGTGCAACGGCAGCAAAACATCATCAGACTGCGTCGGGAACTCGCCCAAGACGCGCACGCGGAACACATTGCTCGCCTCGCCGTACTTCTCGGCCATATCCGTAATAAACTTCGGATCGACATAGTCGCCATCCTCGCACGACACGGTCATGCAGTGCCACTTCTCGCGATCCCCGTGGAACGCATCGTAAAAATACCCATCCGACCGGGTGGGGTTACCGCACATGATAATCTTCGCGCCGGGGGTGGACAGCGCACCCGACGCAGTCTCGAAAATCACGTTCGGCACGCCCGACGCCTCCTCAATCACGAACAGCATGTGCGGCGAGTGGAAGCCCGCGAGGCTCTCCGGGTTTTCGCGTCGGCTGGTACGCGCCACGGCGAAGCTGTCCGGCGCACCCTTCAGCGCGATCTTGTCTGACTTGAAATCGAGCAGATCCTTGAACGCCTGCGGCATGCCGCGCGCCCAGCGGTCAATCTCGGTCCACAGGACGTCGCTTAGCTGGTGCGCGCTGTTGGCGGTGACGGCGGCCTTGCACGGGTAGTGGGTCAAAAGCCACCACAACACGACCCACGACTCAAATGCCGTCTTCCCGACGCCGTGACCGGATTTGATCGCGACCTTGTCGTTCTGCGCCACGGCGTCCAGCGCCTCGGCCTGCCAGCGCTGCGGCGTCGCGCCGAGGACCGATTGCACGAAAAAGCGCGGCTCGTCGCGGAACTGCGCGATCATCGCGACGAGATCATTTTTTTCGGCGCCAGAGGGGGTCATGCGGGTTCTCCGAGAGGGTGGGGGGTGAGAGGGGTATATATATTTATCCCGCCCGGCCGCGTGCGTGAGACGGGGGGGGGTCGATGTTTCACGGGAATGTTTCACGAAATGTCGCATAATGTCCATTATGGAAATTTTTTCTTGTGCGTTTTCAGCTATTTATCATTTTGCGCCATAACGCCTTCGCAACGTGTCGTGTTTAGGACACGCGATCAACCGGATTTCGGTTGACCGATGTCGCCATCACGCGCGCGTAGTTCTTTCGGTTGTGTGTCTCTCTCGTCTGTGATCACTACCGGCTCAACCGCGTTGACCTGCGTTAGCGCCTCAAGGTACGAGCCGCCTTTCGATGGCGTCACCTCAAGCTGCTGCCTGTCGCCGTAAATCTTTGGCGTCATGCGAGCGACCTGCCACTTCGTGATGTCCGCCGCAAGACGCAAGCCCTGCGGATCTCCCATCCCCATCTTCGCGTCGCGCTTGATGTCCTCCAATTCCTCTTGCAGCAGCATGCCCCTGAACTCCAGCGCCAAACGATATTGCCGCTCGAACTCAGGTTCAGCTGCCAGCTTCCTAGAGATTGATGTCCAGCTTGGCATCGACTTGTCTTTCACGATGGCCGTAATCGTGCTGCCGTTCGTCAGACGCTCCAGAAATTCGTCCCAGACCTCTTCCTTGATCTTCGGATACGCCATCAGTCGAAATCCTCCTCGAACTCAATGTAGTGCTGCGGATCGCTGTCTATCTCCAGAAGCGGCTTGCGACAGGCGCTGCACACGACTGTCTGCGTCTCCTCGTACACCCTGCCGCGCGTCGGCATACCGCACCAGTCGCAGTCCCAGTGTTCGCGAAAGAAGCGCACCCAGTCGCGCTCCTGCTCTTCTAGGTTGATCACGTCAGACATCGTCATCCCATTCCGTCGCTATCTCGACGCCGCACGCACCATAGCCCGCGATGTCAATCCAGCTATCCTCGTGGTCAGGCGTCTCGATGAGCCTCGCCACCTTCAGGCACGTCATGCACAACGCCACCTGTTCCGGCGTCACGTCCTGCCCAAGCACGACCGACCACAGTCGCGCTATCCGCAGGTGGTTCTCCCGCACGCCGCCATAATTCTCGCCACGTTCCTCCACGGCGCTTATAGCTTCCCGCAGCGCCTCTACCTTGTCCATATGTACCTCCAATCACTAAACCACACGAGCCGCACCTCCTGACGCCCTCAGCGCCCTTCAGCGGCCCGCTCTGACATTTGGGGCAGCAATCGCGCCCCAGCCACTTCTCGAATGATCCGTCGCCTTCATCGAACATATCGCTTCACCACCCTTGTCCGGTGCGCCGCGTCTGGCTTCTCCCAGCGCGCCTCGCACGATGCCAAGGCGTCGCTGACGCCGTCATGAGCCGCCGGGAATATTTCGACCTTCACGCCGTGCTTGCCACGCATGATGTGAACCGTCAGCGTGTGGACATCGACCCAAGCGTGATTGCCGAGTAGCTGATATTCCTCGTCGGTATACAGGATGTTCATCTTGTCCTGCCATTTCTCGTTGCCAGCCATCAGAACGGTATCTCGTCATTGAGGTCGGTCTCAACCGGCTTAGGCTTCACGCTCTCGATTGTAGCACCATCGAACAACGAAACCACCTTCTTTGCCATCTCACCCGCCTTGGTTTCTTCCCACGCCTCGACAATAGCCGCGACCTCGCTCATCGAATACACCCGGTCGAGCCGACCGTCGGCGCGTATCTTCGCAATCTCACTGGCATCGCGGCACACAGCGACGACGGCGCCGTTCGGCGTGGTTTCCTCCCACACCTCACCCGTCACCGGCTGCGCCCCAAGTTCGACCGCCCTGCGCTCCAGCGCCTGAACGCCTCGCACCGTAGACGCGACGGCTTCCTCCACCTCGACGCCGCTGCCCTTAGCCATCGCCTCATTTAGCACACCCATCTGCGCCCAGAAGCGATCCCGCAGATCCGCCTCAACCAGAAGCGGCAACCTGTCGATGCCCCACTTCACCTCCGACGCCCTCACGACAGCGTCATAAGTCGCAAGCGCAGCACGGCACTTGTCAGCGTCACGCTCTGACGGATAGAACCGCCAATCCCTCGAAGTCTTACCCTTCGGTACTCTCTTCCTTGTAGCCATCTTTTTTCTCCCTTCTACGATCCGGCTCGTACTCCGAAACTACGACGCCCATAGGGGGCGTCGGAGTTGTCGTAGTGCTACGACACTCCGATACGACACTCCGAAACTACGATGAAACACCATTTAACTCTTTGTTTTTCCAACATACACCATCGACGGAGATGATCCATTCTTCCTCAATTAGCTTGTCACGAGCCGATCCCTTCGTGCTGTCCGGCGTATCGGGCATATCGGAGTGCATTTTGGCCGTCCAATCGCTGTATCTGACCTTCGGCGAGCCGCGATCCACGCACAGGTTCTCGAACACCTGAAGCGCACGTTTGATTGAGCCGGTCGGACGCCACACCCTCTTCTTCTTCGGCTTCTCGTCGGTGCGCTTCAGCACGACGGACGTCTCGGAAATAGACGCTGGCACGACCAGCATGCTCAGGTTGATGTCGTCGAGCGGCTCCGCGTCCTTCATCTTCTCGGTACGCAGCGTCACGATATCCTCGGACTTGCCGACCATCAGTGACGTGTCAACCGCACCCAGAAGCGCCGTGGAGCCGCGTGCGCCGCGATTGGCGTCCTTACCGGCGTGATGTACCGCCAGCAGCGCACCGCCCGTCAGCGCCTTAATTTCGTCACACGCCGCGACGAACAGCCCCATATCCGTGCTGCTGTTCTCCTCGGCACCAGCGATGGCGCGCGCCACCGTGTCCACGATGACGAGCGAGAACCGCTGCCCGATGTCCTCGATGGTCGCGACGAGCCGCGCGATGTCTTCCTGCTCGCGGAAGTTCACCGCCGTCGGCAGCAGGTACAGGTCCGGCTCATCCTTGACGCCGTGGTGGTTCTCCCACGCCTTCCATCTTTTTGAAAATCCGCCTATTCCCTCGCCCGCTATATAAAGTACGGCTCCGGGCTTAACTTCCTGCCCCTGCCACTCTATGCCGTGCGCGACGGACAGCGCTATGTCGATGGCGATGAACGACTTACCCGTGCCGGGCGCACCGTACATCATCGTGAAGCCTGTGTCGGTGATCAGCCCATCCACGAGAAACTCGACCGGAGGCATCGCGAACACCGCGTCCCGCCGCATCGTCTGGTATCGCTCGACCGCGCCGTCCTCATCCGCCACCACGTCATCGCTGACCTGCGGCGCCTCGGTGAGCGCTGGCGTGCCTTTAACGATTTCGATCAGTTCGCCGAGCGTGTGTTCGCGCAGGTAGTCCACGACGTCGCCCTTCTCCGGCAGCCCCGGCAGGTCCACGCGCTTTATCTGGTCCGCCTTGCCCCACAGCGACACAATCACCGTGTCGGCGTGGCGCAGACCCACCTCATCGTTGTCGCTCATGACGACCACGTTACGGCCCACCAAGTGCTGCGCGTGCGCGTCCAGCCACTTGCCCGCCCCGCCGTGGGACGTCGTCCCGACCAGCCCGGCCTCGATGAGTGCGTCGGCGCACGCCTCACCCTCGACGACGAATACCGGCTGATCCGGGTGCTTCATGATGCCCGGCAGGTTGTACGGCAGCGGCTCGACGCCGTCCATCTTGTAGATGTACCCGCCGCGTCCGTCCGGCCTGCGCTGACGGAAGCTCTTCGGGTACATCCGGCACACCTGATACGCCTCGGCGCCGTCCGCGTCGAAGTATGAGTAGATACGCTGTATATACTGCTTCGGCTCCAGCGCCTTCTGCGCCTGCTTCTGGATGCCGAACTCGCGCTCCAGCACGTCGGCGACTGAGCCGGAGATGCCGAGGTTGCCGTACCGCTTGACGAGGTCCACGATCCCGCCGCCGCAATTTTCCTCGAAGTCGTACCAGACGCCGCGCAAGTCGAGTTCCTTGCTGCCCTTTGTCCCCCAGCGCAAGGTGCGACCTTTTATCGACAGCTTCGCGTTCGGCTCGCCCCAGTAGTGCCGGGCGATCCTCTCCGCGTGTGCCGCAATATTCTGTGTCATTGAAGTGTCTCCCACGTCCCCCCTTGTAGACGCTTCCGGCGGGGAAGGGAGACTGACCCCGCCGGAAGCTACCGCGCTAGAACAGGTTGGCACCTGCCGGTGCAGCCGCCGGAGGTTGCGGCGCAACTGCGGCAGCAGCCACTGTCGGCGCGGGTTCGGATGGAGCGGCACCGCCGCCGTCCATCATAGCTGGCCGGTCGATCCACGAGGTGATCGACCAATCCGGCACCTTGAAGCGCAATTCACCCTGCGGCGAATTGATCTTGATGGTCTCGGTCCCGGCAATCGTTACCACCGGCATCTTGCCCGGATTTGCCGGAGCCTCCGCCTGATACTGATTGTGAAGAGCATCCATCGCACGCAATACAGTTTTCGCAGAATGCGAAAATTCGCGAAGGCCAAGGTTGGTGGACCCGATGCGGACGCGGAACGCCTGCTTATGGTCCGGGCTTGGCTGCGCCGGGATAGGCTCGCCCGCCCTGACCATTTGAAAGTCAGGCGCACCTGAGGCGAACGAGAGCCACCCGATCTCGATGTTCTCCAAGTCCATACCGACTTGTATGGGAAGCCCCAGTTCCTGTTCATCCTTCTGCCACGTCCCGTCACCAGCTTGGTAACGGTCCTGCTTGATGAGGTCGCCAGCCTTGGCGTCCCACTTGACGATGGGCAAAATGTCACCGCCGCTTTTGGTCTCAAGATTAAATCCTAACGACATAGCTTGTTACTCCTTAACGCTAACGTCAGTTACTTTTTTGGCTGATCACTGTCAGCCGCTCGATTGGGTAGTAGGCGCAGATGTCCTGATCCTGCGGATCGTTTCGATCTGACCTACCGCCCGGACTTACCGTGAAGCCCGACGCGAAGTCCAACTTCGCGAGAGCATCACGGTAAAGCAGAATGAGGTGACAGGGCAAGCCCGTCGCCTCGGTAAGCATTTTCGCGTGCATCACCTTCGACAGGCTGATCATCACGCTCGGATATGTATTCAGGTCGCACTTGCGCGCCTTGACCTCGGCGAAACCGATGGGCTGGTTGTCGCGCCTCAGCAACCAGTCCAGCCGGTACTGAACCGGCAGCTTGTAAACCTCATAGCCGTGTTCAGCCAGCGCGTCGGCGACCAGCCGCTCGTTGGCGATGTCCTTTTCAGTCTCGTACTTGGGACGCATCGTCTGCCTCTTTGATTGCGTACAAGATACG
>Ga0222719_10000956_pt1 | contig 28736 bp, 47 predicted proteins | sample C33_34DmetaG_FD_165039 | JGI IMG/M metagenome (GOLD analysis project Ga0222719, IMG submission 165039) | Estuarine water microbial communities from San Francisco Bay, California, United States - C33_34D | ecosystem: Environmental > Aquatic > Marine > Unclassified | place: USA: California...
AAGACTAAGCAAGAGATGGAAAAGAAAGTTCTTTCTTCACTGAAGAGAACAAAAATATACAAGGGTCTTGATGATGTACTAAGAGAGGAGTTGATAAGAGATGCCAAGAAAAAAGTTGGCGTAAGAATAAAGTCTGCTCCATCTGTGGCTAAGTTGTTTGGAAACATAAACGATGTTAAAAAAATAACGCTAACAGAAAAACAGCTTCTATTAAATAGACTTACTGCCTTGTCTCAAGGAGCAAAGGGTGCTGTTAAGGAACTGAATAAGATAAGAAAAGAGATTGCCGACTCAATAAAAGAATTGAAGGGTAAGGGCAAGATATCTGCAAGGCAGCTAACAAGTGTTATTAGTAGATTAAGTAAGCTGAACCTTGAGAACGAAGCAAAAGTTGAAGAGTTTATTGAATACATGGCTAAAGTTTTTGCCAAGTCTGAATATCAAGCAACCCTTACAGATGCAAACAAAATGCTACCTAAAGCTAAAGCAAATATTAGGCGAGGCAAACTCGGTGTGCTTGATGGAGGGTTATTTGAAGATTTAATCAAGCTATTGAACATAAATTCAAGGCTTATACCTGCTAAAGTTCTTGATAGTTACACAGGCGTGCTAAATCAACTATCAAAGGGTGCAGTGCTAGAAGCTGAAGCTAGAACTACACTTTCACTTAGGGTTACAGAGATATTGGATGCTATCAAAGAGGAACGAGAACTTATTCCTGAGTTGACATTTAGGTTTTTTAGTTCTAAAAACTTGGTTATGAAGGATGGCAAAATAGACTTTGCTGCCTCAATAAACAAGATGCTAAAACAGAAGGAGATTACAGAAGAAGAGGCAGACTTGATGAGAAAATATAAGAAGGAAATCATGCCTCCTGATTCTAAGGAGGGGATGAGTGAAGAAGACATCTTCAGACAAAAGAAAAGTTTTACTCAAAGTGCCCTTAGTACAAAGGCTGAACTATTAAGTGGCAGTATAGGCTTGCCAAGTAGACTTGAAAGGGATGCTGCAAGAAAGCTATTGAAGTTACTGACTGAGGATAGATTGATGAATATGGAGTTGAATGAGTTGAAGAATGTAGTTAAACTATTAAACAACATAGAGAACGGATACTTCCCCCACTATGGTCAATTATTATTAGAGAAACTTCAGTCTATGGAAGATGTTGATGCCCCATTTAGTGTGGTAATGGCTTCTAAAACACTTCCTATCTCTAAATTCTTTGCAAAGATAGAGCAGTTTGCTACTGATATATTTAACAAGGGTGGAAGCTATGTTGATAAGATGATCAAAAACAACCCTAGCTTCTACGTTGACCAACTCTTTGGCGATTTCAAAACTAAGAGGTTATTTGATTCTTTGTTTAAAAAAATTGCTCAAGGTGTGTCTAATGTAAAGACAGAACTTAGTAGTGTAGGGGAGCAGATTCAAAAGGCACAGGCAAAGGTGGAGGAAAGTTTCGGTAGAAACCCTAACAAGATTATGATGTCTAAGTTCAAGCAGATGTTTTATCTGCTACAGCTTGAATACAATAACAATCCCGAATATCAAGACAGTAATCAGGTGGTTCAGGCATCAGAGGTTTTGAAGGCTACAATAGCAGCCATCAAGCAGAAAAACACAGTGTATGGTAGTACCGACAAGGAGGTAAATCGTATAGTAAAAATGCTTGAAGAGATACAGGAAAAATTCTCTGATGATACAGGCGAGATAGATGTGAATAAATTGATGAGGTCTTTCAATAGTGATGAGAAAGCATCAATAAAGGCTATAGCAAAAATAAATAGAGGTCTAACAAAGGTAGCATCGTTTACAGCTACGGTTTTACGAGGAAGGAGAGTGCCTACATTCGCAAGCTATGTACACCACAGGGTACTTGCAGGTAGAAATAAGAATACTTACAAAGACGAAAGTGCAGCTTTAAAAGGATACAGCGAAAGCATACAGCCTAGCACAAAGGCGAAGACCTTGATAGAGAGGGAGGGGATGGTAGAGCCATTATTACTTGACCCATATAGTACCACATATAGGGGTGCTAAGATGACCTTAATGGACTTCCATTTAACATCCCCAATAAGGGTGGCAAGAGGAACTATGGCTGCTTTAGCTAAGAAGTTGGAGGATGTGGATATGAATGGCACTCAGATAAATGTATTTAATGCATTAGATGAAGCTGTAGAGACCGTTACAAAACAGGTCATTGCTGACACAGCTAACCTAACAAGCCAAACAGATAATATTCTAAACGCTATAAGCAGGACAGGGTATAGAGCGATGTTAGCTAGGGTTAGTAAGTTAGTTATTGAGTCTGCCTCTAACCTACTAAATGCTATGGTTGTTGACCCTGTTGCTTTTACTATAGGTTTGGGTAGTTGGAGTACAAAGCAGATGGCTCAACTTCCTCAAGTTATGAGGAATCTAAATTCTACGCAAACAAGCACCCTGTTTAGTGGTAACACACTATCGGGGAGGATGGTAGATATAAGTATAAATGCAGACAAGGCACAGCGAGGTAGGGTTACTCCGTATTCTCAGGTAGGCAATGCTGTGGCTCAGTTATACAATCAGACAGTCAAGAGGGGTAAGAATGTTACAGAAAAGACAGCAGACCTTATGATATCGAGTCCTGATAAAATATCTACAATACCTATGTGGCAGGGTTCTTTTATAAAGAAATTTTATGAACTCACTAAAACAAAACCTGACCTTGAAAAGATTGCAGCAAATGATGAGGCATACATGAACAAGTATGAGGAGCAATTGAAAGAGGCTACAGCATTTGCAGACAGCAATTCAGCATTTGTAGGGGCGAGTGGTAATGTGGCACTTAATGCCATGAAGTTAAATAAAGATATAGGGGAAGGTGGTGTTAGCAATCTATACAAACTGTACAACAACTTTTTATCAAGATTCTTGATATGGGAATGGACTGCTGCTCGAACAGGCATTGGTCTTGCGATGCAGGGAGGCAAGATAGAAAGGAGGAGGGGTGCTGCATTGCTTGCTGCTACCGTTTTAAGAATGACTACATACAACCTTTTAATGAGAAGGTTTGGAAATTTAATAGCAGAGTTGTTGTTCGGGGATGAAGAGGAAGAAAAGAAATCATTCCCTAAAGCTCTTGGGCAAGCTGTTGTTCAGACAGCCAATGATATGATCTTCGGAAGAAACTTTGGTAATATGGCAAGAAGCCTTATAAATGTTGGCGTAGAGAAGTTTAATCAAAATACACTAGACTTCTTGAGAGATGGAGAGTATGACGCATATGAGGATGCTGTAGCTTACAGTGTATTCCTTCAAGACCCTAATGATTACGAGAGGGAGGGTATAGGAGATTTCATGGTTAAGATGGCAGGTCCTTTTACCCCCCTAATTAAGACATTAGACTTAGGTATCAAGGTAGCAACAGCCGAACCTAAGAAAGACCCTGCTGCTATTAGAAGACAGGAGTTGGAGAAAAAACTTAGGCTGCCTGTAGAGATTGCAGGTCATTTAGGTGTGTTACCTTTCTATTCTGATATTAGGAAAACTGTATTAGAATATATCTATGCAGACATGGGCAAGGGAAGTAGTTCATCAAGTTGGATGAATTTTGTAAAGTCTCTAGAAGATGCAGGAGACAAGGAAGGTGCTAAAAATGCTTATGACTTTGGTGTAGATTCAGGACTTATTAAAACAAAAAAGAAAAATAAATAGTATGCCTTTTAAAAGTAAGAAGCAACGAGCATGGATGTTTATCAATATGCCTGAACTCGCAAAGAAATGGGAACGCAAGTACGGTGGTAAGATCAAGACTACAAAGAAGAAGAACAAGAAAGTAAAGAAGCGACCATACTAAAAAAAAAGAAGCACCCCTTCCCCCTGAAGTACGGTGCTTCTTCTGACTAATAAACCATTAAATTCCTAAATTCTCTTTTAATAAAAAAAGCCAAAAAGCTTGAGAGGAACTCAAACAAATTCACTTTGTAATGTGATAATCAAAGTTATATTTTTTTATTTTAAAACGCAAGTTTTTAATAGTATTTAATATACTTTATACTTCTTTGCTTCGGAAAATACATCATCAACTCCATATCATTATTGTACGGAGAATCTTCTCTTGGGATTCTTCCTCCCCACCTCACTTCTCCTCTCAACTCTTTTACCTTTGCATATAGTATTCCATCCTCACACGCCCACACTATCGTTGGGTTTAATCTTTTATCGCACAACTTGGTAACCTTCTTTGCTGCTATAGGTAGTGGATATGCATCTACAATATTCTTAACCCTTCCCTTCACTTCTACATAGGCAATCAGGTTTTTACTTTTGTCAAAAACCCTGTAGTCTATATCATCGGGTGCTAACTTTTGATAGCTTCCTTTGAACCTACTAACAAATAAATCTATTGCCTTCTTTTCTCTTTGTAAATCTTGACTAGTTTCAAACCTCATAAGTCCATTAGAACATTTATAGCTGTATGTCCACCAATAACCACACCACATCCAATGGCAGGCTTCTTTCCTCTCTTGGCATATGCCATAGCATAGCTGTCGTGGTCTATCCCACAGCCAACCTGCATACCAAACACCTTGAAGTTTGCACCGACATACCACTCGGTATATGCCTGCGTGTGTAGGTGTCCTTGAACCGTACTCATTAGGTCTGCCCTGCATTTTGTTCTTGCTGTTCCTGCTTCTCCATGAATGTATTGAACATCATCATATACAACTCTGTCTACCCAATTCCAATCCACCCCCAACACCTCGTTGTAGGATTTAATCCACTCTTTTGGTATGGCTGAACTAAATGCCTTACGCATGATCATTCGGTCATGGTTTCCTATTGTAACATCTGCCTTTGGGAAAGCCTCATACCACATCTGAATCTGCTCTATTGCTAATTCAAGTTCTTCTCCACCACCCATACCATTTGGGTCTGCCTCATGGTATGAAGCGTAGTGGTTATCAATTATATCTCCAATGAATATTGTTTGATTGCAGTTGTATGCTGCATATGTGTCTTTACAAAACTCAAGATACTCTTCCAATGCAAATGGTGCGTGTATGTCTCCAATAATTAATATCCTGCGTTCATCTTTAGTGATATTCTCAAAGGCTTTCCTGCGATTGCCATGTAGTCTTGGTCTTATTTGGTTGTAGCTATACTTCATCTTTTATAGATTCTTGAAGTTTTCTTAATTCCTTAACCAACTTAGACACACTCTTATGGCACTCATCTAACTCCATATCAACAAGACCCTCATATATTTCTGCACACAATGTATACAGTTCATCCATTAACATATTAATAGACCTTAGTCTTTCTATATCTGAGCCTTTTAGTCTTGGCACTTAGTGTTTTGTTGGGTTAATAGTTCTAATTTAAGAACTTTTACTTGGTTTTCCAAACTTTTTATCTTATATGTAAGGTCTTCTAGGTCTTTAAATTTTTGCCTCCCCATCAATATCTGTCCAAGATCCTTGTATTGAATTCTGAAATCATAGTCTTGAGGAGACATTACATCAAAGTAATTGTTTAAGTATATGATACTTGAATGGTGCATATCTAAAAATTTAGCAATATGAGGGTATGAGTACGAATACAATCTCATTAACCTTATAAAAATCATTCTTGGGTATACATACTTTCTTTCCTGACTTCTTTTTTTTATGTCAACTCCACAGGCTTCGCATACTAAATTATATATTCTCCTGTCTACCATAATTAAAGTTTTTCTTTTTGATGATATGGTCTAAGAATGTATCAGAGTCCACCTGCTCTATATTTAGTAGATAGTTGGTTTCATTCTTAGTCTTCATGTATTGAATTAAAAAATAAAATGGTTCTATATGTGTGTGAGACACACCACACACTTTTTGAATAATAAAATCTTTCATAGGCAACTTGGAAAAGTTACTCCCAATCTGTTGAATTATGTCGGGAACAACATCAAAGGGAAACGATTGAAGACTCTCTTCAAATTCATCTTGAATGATGTATTCGTTATTCTCCTCTGTATATCTCTGTAATAAATCCATACTTGCTTAGTTCTTTTATTCTGTATTCTTGTAGTTTAGATAACTTTCCTTTCTCAGTCTTACACTCTATAAACAAAACCTCGTCATACTTAATCGCAATCAAGTCGGGTATTCCGTTCTTGTTTGTCTTGATTAGCTTGATGACATACCAACCCTCAGATTCTAACTGCTTAATCCTCTTGGATTGTATCTTACTTTCTGTCATTACGATTAGAATAAAGTATTTTGTTTTGACTTTTCATTTAACACATCCCTTTTAAAGTGTGCGAGTGTGTAGTCTTTCTTTTTAGACACTGCCTTATAAATATCATGCTCTATTCCATCCTTTGCAAATATCCAATAGACTTTATTTTTTAATCTATCGGATGTTACCATTCTGTCCTTGCTTTGCCAATAAGATGTAGCTGAGAAATCTATGTTGTAATATACCAAAAAATCTGCTTCCTTTAAACTAACTCCCTCCCTTCCACTCACAATTTGCAGTGCTATATTTTTATTGGTATCTGAAAACTCATCTAACTCTGTGGTTAAGCTATCCCCGAAAACATCCTTCAATGCGTTAAGTTCCTGCTTAAATTTATAGAATATTCCAATCTTCTTACCCAAGAAGTGAGAGTATATAAACTCTGCCTTACTATAGTCAAACACCATAGAGTTCCCACCCTCAAATTTTACTGTTCCACTATACATCTGATGTAGCTTTTGCATCAGCTTTACAGGTGTGTCTGCCAATACAACCTCTTCCTTACCCTCTATCACTCTATGCTTGGTTAATGTGTTTACCATTTTGTATGTCTTTGGCTGCATATCTACCTCTAATATATTCTCTTCTGTTACCACCTTGAAGCCTGCTTGCCTCTGTGTAAATGATATAGTGTATGGCTTCATCTCCTCAAGGATTTTATCCATGCCTCTGCTATAGTCATTGACCATCATTGAATTAATCTTTCGCTGCCTTACATCCACATAGTCTTTTGCAAACTTATAGAAGTTTGCGTAACTCCTGAATGGATTATCAGCTATGCCGTACACTTGATGATACATCTGTGAATATGATTCAGGTGTTGGTGTTCCACTTAGAAATATAACTTTTGAGTTACACTTAGCAACCATGTCCTTCACTTGCTTGGCTCTCTTGTTTGGTTTTGGGAAAGCACCCAATGTGTGTGCTTCGTCTACTATGATTACATCCCACTTGATGTCGGGTAGCTTGTGCATACTCTCGTAGTTCATAACCCAAATACTAAATCCATTCGGACACATCAAGTCGTAGTCCTTGCTAATTGAATCCATAGCTTTCTTCTTGGTAAGAAACAACACATGAGATGCGTTTATATTTTCGCATATCCCCATAGCAGTTAGTGTCTTTCCTGTGCGTACCTCCATAGCGAGATATAAAAAGCTATTGGTGGATAGCTTCCTTGAGCCTTCGCTTATTATTTCTTTTTGGTATGGTCGAAACTCCATCATATTTTCTTTTTTTTATGTCGTGATAAATCTCTGTCTTTGACAGATACAATTCTCTTTTGTTGGTTAGGTAGTAGTACCTCATGTATAATTCTTGATCATCCTCTTTGTGGTATATGAATAAACAGTTTGGTGTTTCATTTATAGGTGGCTTCATAAAGTAAAGTGTTTCACTATGCTGCGAATATTCTGATTTACTATAAACCATAAATTGCCCACGCTGCTCTATAGCTACCTTGTTTTTAAAAAAGTATAACCTTATATTCAGCGTATCATCATATCTATGCACACCATTCTCTGTATTAACATACATAGTTCTGCCACCTGTTGATGTAACCATAATAAAGTAATAGCTGAATGTAGTAAATAGTGCCAAGAAAATGAGTCTCATAATATCATAAAGATACTACGATTATATGACTACTATTTTTTGTGTTTGTTCATCAAAAAACTAAACTTAAAATCTCTTGGTGCTTTCTGATTGCCACCAAAGTATGGGAATATCATCCTTAAAAATACTTTAGGTAATGCTATTGTATAACTTGCTATCGACCTCATGTAGCTATTATTCTTTGTGCTTACCATGAGTTCCACCTTGTCGTATGTAAAGTTTATTACGACCAATCCATACACATCATTATCTATTGCTAATAGATGCTTCTTATCTACACCATAGGGGTTGCTCTCTGACCTCAGTTGAGGATGATGAGAGTATAGGTAGAAATTAATAATGTCATTCTTTGGGTCGTATGACCATCCAACCATCCTGCTATCATATCTTGGCTCTCGATAACCAACAGATACACCAATTAATTTATTGATGTCTGCTTGGTCTGATTGTTGATCTAAGACATAGTCCAATGATAGGTTAGTGAATACAAACTCTTGTGGTCTAAATCTAAATGGTCTCCAAAATGGCTTGGAGAAGTGCCTTCCTTTTTTAATTCTTTGGGTAAAGTGCATGATAAAATTTAATTTAAAGTGAAATAAAAGCTATTCTTCATCATACTGAACTATCGTCATCCATTTTCCTTGTGCATCCCTGCCTTCAGTAATATTCTTACCTGAAATAAATTTACCATATGACAAAACCCATTTGTTAAATTTAGTCCTGCTTATGGTCATCTTAGACTTCGGTGCATAGTCGGGATATTCCGATATAAAATCGTAATAGCAATCTTGAAGTCTTATCCTTCTGTTGGGTTTAAGTTTATGGTTTGTTGTTCCACCATTTAATAATCCACACCACTCAACAAAATCGTGCGATGTCTCTGCCGATAGTTGTCTTATTGGTAGGTTTACAAACTTGCTTTTTATTAAACCCTTTGTTAGATATATTTGAAGACATTCAATCATATAGTTGTCAAACTCACACCATTCATCATCATCCCAATCCCCAAACATTAGTTTACCAAACTCATCCAATGGGGTATAGTCTTTGTGATAATGTTGAAAGAACTCCAACTCCCACTTCCTCCTTGCGAATGAATTACCTGCACCCTTTATTGCGTAGTTGGTAGTGATTGCAATCTTTGGAGACTTACTAAATGGTATTTTAATAGCATCCTTATTCTTTTTCTCCAATGTTAAACCTTCCGTAACAACGGAGAATAATCTCTCAAAGTCAAAATACTTTTTCACATCATCAAATACAAGTATTTGTGTATCTGCTGAGACAAGCTGATAAGCAAACGACCTCTCAAACGCAAAAGATTTTCCATCAATGGTTACCACCTTCTTCATATGACCTAAAGCATTCATAAAGATTCCTTTTCCTGTTCCACCTTCGGGAGAGTCAGATATCACTTCGTCATTTAGAATTACAGCAGGGCAGAAAGATAAGTTCTTGTGACCATGCATCAAAAATCCAACGGTAGACTTCATTGACAATACTCTTTGATCGTTTCCATTGCATATATTTTTGACAAATTGATTGTAACTACAAGCCTCAGAGTAGCCACACATTGTAAAGTTCCTATCAATAACATGGTTCTTCCATACATATCCACCTAAGTCTAGGTAGTCTATGGTTTCTATGTTGTTCTTTGTTATTTTTACTGCACAATTTTTGTAGTAAAGGTAGCTTGTATCTTTGCTATCTTCTATAAAGTATATTTCAATTGTAGATAACATAGTTAGAAACTCCTCCCTAAAGAATCTAACATTGTCAGCAAAGTAGTTATAGATGCTAATGTCATCTAACTCAATTAGATGCGATAGTATAAAGTCTTTAATTTGTTTTTCATCGGTATGGTCAATTAGATTATTTGTCACCTTAACAAACACATAGTTCTTACTACCTTCGGGAGAAAATTTATAAAAGCCATTGTCCTCTAAAAATTGCTTAAATAGGATGTGATTTATTTTTATTACTCCCTTATCGCTTTTACTCCAAAAAGATATCTGCTTATTCTCCTCCTCCAATTTATTAATAACACAATCAATAAGGTCTTCATCGAGATCAGATTGATTTAGTTGGTGTTTTATTTCTTTTCTCGATGCACCTCTTTTCATTTTAACTCGTAAGTTATTTATTCTGTCCTCATCCTCGTAATACTTTGTTCCAAACTTAGCAGTATTGGAATAAGCAGAATTGATGGTAGTATAAATTTCTTTCTCTGTAAAGTCTCCTGTTGCATATTGGTTTAAAACATATGATGCCAAAGACCTATTCACTCCAAAGTCGTTCATTGCTGCTGCAAGTATGAAGCAGTTTTGATTTCTTTGACCCTCTGACATTGGGTATTTTTTCTGCCACCAAGTAGTAAGTATGCTTACTATTTTATTCTCATCAGTTATGGGTATTGTGGGCATATCCCTAAACCTGTTTACTTCCTTATATTCTACCTCTTCTATTTTGTCAAATATAGAAGACTTTTCATTTATATATATCAATGCATCATAGGACTCATAGCACACCCTTGATATGTTTTTTGATGTAACATCAAAATATTCATTCTTGAAGTGAGTCTTTAATGAATTAAAATAGTTCACATGATTGTCGGGGTCTTGTGGAATTTTCACAATAACCTTCAATCCATTCCCACTTGGAGATATAAAAACAGAGTATACATACTTGTCTTTTGTGAATTTCTCCTTGTCCTGTAACATATCCTTCTTCTTCTCATACCCATCAAAATCTAAACATATTAATCCACTATGTTCTTTGATGGATGAATCGTTACGCTTTGTGAATACACCACTAAAACATATTGCAGGTAGTTGCTGCTTTAATTCCTGTCTTACCTTTTTATTCTTCTCGGCTCTTATGTTTTTTATTAACTCCTTCGATGTTCCCGATTTGATCCTTGATAATACAACACTTACATCCCTGTAAAATGGTGTGTTGGTGGTCTTGATGTTTCTAAAAATAGTAATATTTGATTCCATTTTGTACATTTTGTGTTAATCTTGTGTTGATTTTGTGTTGAAAAAATCCTTATTCTATAAGGGTTTGTGTCGGAATGTTAATTTTTCTTCTCTATATACGGAAGAAAAAAAAATAAATAGTAATATATATATACCTAGTAGTAGCATTGAAAGTGTACATTTATGGGAGAAAAAGAATGCCCAACTTGTGTTAGGCATTCAAAAACCCTCTTATAAAATGAAACTATCAAAATGGTAAATCTTCTACCTCTTTTTTAGGTGCAGAAGAATCCATCTTTTCTTTTGGCTTCCAAGTATCTAATTCGGTGTAATACTTTCCACCTTGAGACTGCTTTATATTTAGGTTAACCCACCCTTTACTTTGGTGTTCCTTCAAAAACGCAATCGCATCATCTACTTTTACGCTTACATTACCAACTACAAAGTCGGGAGCATTCTCGCTTCTCTTAAATATGAAGCCATCTGCAAATACTTTTTCATTTGCCATAATAAATAAAATTTATAGTTTTAAAATAATTCCTCTTTATGAAACCAAGTCCTTACATCTTCGGTAGCGTTACTACCAAAGAATTTATTGTATTGGTTTATTGCTTTTATAACTTTATCCTTGCCACTCTCATAAAATGATTCAGCACAAGGGAACTCTGCAAGTCTATTAGAGCTCTTCTCTGCCACTAAAAATATCATTGGCTTACCAAAGAACTCTCTGTATAGATATGCCTGTGAATCGTAATTATACTTCTTTGCGTTCCATTTGAAGTCCTTGATACTCGATGTAGTCTTTAAATCAACAACAGAATCGCTTCTCAATATATCTGTTTTACCTTTCCAAAACAACCCACCTACCTCTTTTATGGCAGGTACTTCATATTGGTTGCCCATTTCATATATAATTGAAGAAAAATAATCACTCTCCTTCATTGTGTTTGCGAGTAATTTTATCTGATTAATCTCCTTTTCTAGCAATAAAAAAGGTTCGCTAGATTTCATTAATGCATTTGTATATTTATTTGTTCTTCTTGAGGATGCATTAATGCCCTTGATAAGTTCTATCTTGTCGGGTTCAATTAAGCAGTAATGGAACAACCTACCTAATGCAAAGTTTGGTGTGTCCTCTCTTGGCAACCCATATTGAGATGGATCGGTAAGCAATGTTCCTATGTCTGAATTAGACAGGTACTTCTTTCCGATACCCCTGTAGTATTGCTCATCATCTTTAAGCAACTCTAAATCTTTTTGTAAGTTCATTTGATTAAATTGTAGGGGAGCATATGCTCCCCTTGTGAATTAAGAAAGGATGTTGTTGATCTCTTGCAGGGTTTCTTTTGGTAGTGTGTATTTAGTTTTAATTTGTGCAACAAGAAGTTCAGCACCTGTACCCTTGTTTGATTTCAAGTAATCCGACACCTTATCCCAATATTTATCTCCTACCTTTAGTTGTGGCTTTGTTTTTCTGACTGCTGCCCTTTCCTTTACCTGCTCTGTAGCTGTATGCTCACTTGATTGTGGCAAGTCCTCCCCTGCATAGATGTATAACCCAAGACCATGCCTTGCAATAGCTTTAGTTAATGACCTTTGGATACTTGAGTTTACATGGAATGATGTGATTGATTCACGAGGAATGCTTTTATTCCTATAATCCATAATAGGAAGATACTCAATGTGTTCGATGTCATCTATCATAACACCTGTTTTTACCCATCCTGTCATTCCATCGTGATGGTAGTTTAATCCATCTTCATTTTCATAAACTTTGTAGGTTGCATTTGGGAAATGTTCTTTAACAATACCCCATGCCCATGCCCAAGACAGGTATGACAATCCGTTCTTCTTTTCCACCCTGTCGTTTACATTAATTTTGGACAGAACTGCCCAAGTCGATTTCTTTTGTGACATAATTTCTTTCTTTAAATTGTTTTGTTTGATGATGAAATAATTTAATCAGTCTTTCTCTGTAATTTTTTAGGGTTTGTATTTTTCGGAAGTTATTCTTACCATTCACTTCCGACCTAATTTTTTTATTAACCCCTTCAATCTTGCGTAGGATGTTTGTCATCATAAGCCAATACACCCCCTGTTGTAGTCCGTAGAGTTTAAATATATCAAGTTCTTCTTCAGAAAGTTTGACATAATAATCTCCTAATCTTGCAGTATTAAATAACTCTATCTCTCCACTATATCTATCTTTAACTATTTTGCAGCCAAACAAAATCTTTGATTCATACAAATGGCTTTCCATATCAAAAGCTAATGAATCCTCTTCTGCTTGTTTCCAAAGTTCTTGTAAGTTATACATCGCTAATTATTTTATCAAACACCTTCCTCTGTTCTTCAAAGTATGGCTGATTGATATCAGACCTTGCCTTAAAAACACCTTGCTGAATATTAGATACCGTAGTTTCGTATCCATTCTTTTTCATAAAACCTACGATATCCTTGTACCTAACAAGAGGAGATTTGCTTTTATAGATCAACCAAAGAATTTGTCTTTTTGAACAGACTGCCTTGTCTTTGGTCTTTGAGAAAAGTTCTTTCTTCGTACCCTTAATTTCCTTTAAATACTGATTTAAAATCTCGTTGTAATCTATCATTGTTTGTCTATGATTTGATTTAATTTAATAATTTCTTCCTCGTGGTAGTCCTCATCCTGTCGCATAGTGTAATGCTCCTCCATGACAGACTCCCACCTTAATTTTACTCTACTCATAATCTTTTATGTCTTTTGAAAAATATTTAATTGAAATGATGACTGCCAATGCTCCCAAACCCCACCCTAATGTTATTGCAACATAAGACAGAAACCCCAAAAGGGATTCCTGTTTAAATGTCTCTTGTATACAGAGACCTGTGAATAACAAAAGGATGATTGCTAAAAAAACTTGACAAGATAATATTACTCTTTTCATTGTAAATATACTTTATTTAATTTATAAAATCAAATTTCTTGCTCAATAAAACACAATTCTACCAACTGAGATGCTATGTCTTGAACCATCTCATTGTATAGTTTTTTGCCTGTCATTTTTAATTTTGGATCATCTGTAAACAAAAGTAATGTTTGCTTGATCATAGATGCTGATTGTACTGCAACATGAAGATTATGGTTGTGCATATCTGTTGTCTCTTCTATGAGCATCTTAAATTGGTTTTCTTTGTCCTTCATTATTTATTAAATTTAATTTGAGAAATTGTTTTGTGTCTTACCTCCATAAGCATCTGCTCTAGGTTAAAGATGTACTCTTCTAGAGTCTCGGCATTCTCATTCTCAAAAGGATACCATACAATTACATCTTCAGGGATTGCTGCCTGATTGTCGGCAGCCTCACATAATTTGTGTAGGTCTTCGCTAATGTTGTCGCCACATAAAAAAAATGATGCAGCCATACGCTTTAAATCCATTATTTTAATTTTAATTGTTCTAATAATTTTTCTGACTTTTCATTCTGCTCTACATATCCAATACAGAAATGGATGCAGTAAGATAAACGCTCACGCATTTCGTTTAACTGCCACTCCTTCTGTTCGATAAGCTCCATTAACTTCTTAGCTTCCTGAAGTTTATCGTGTAGGCTCTGATGTTTTAAATCTTCTTTACTAATTGTCTTAAATTCAGTAACTAAGATGTCATCCTCTTTTACATTCTGCAAGAGCGAGACCATATATTTATTTGGATGCAAATAATTTATCAATTCTTCTACTTGTGCGACATCATCACACGCTTCCCAATCTTTACCCCATAATTGATTTGCTTCCTTTTCTAAGTTATTCGTTTCTACGAATCCGTATGTACTGTTATATCTTCCTATCATTTTAATTTATATTTTAATTTTAAATTATAATATACTTCGCTTTATCCAATTAGAAAATTCGTTTAGTTTATACTCCTTTATTATCCTTAATAGATTCTTCGTGTAGTTTGTATCTGTGGCATAGCCACGAACCTGTAACTCTATCGCAAATTCTTCGTAGTTTAGATCGTGAAAGTCTAAATCTTCGTACCTACAATTAGCTAAAAACCATTCACTACGGTCTATAAAGCATTCTTGTGGTGTATCATAGGTTCTGAATTTACTCTTTCGAGAAACCCTTTTCCCCTTCACAATCTCATCTGAATGATAGTAAGCCCCCTCCATATCCTTTCGATACTCTTTGATGCCAAAGTAATTGTTGTAATCTTTAGCCAACCTTGACCTACCCCAACCACTCTCAAGAATAGCTTGGGCAGTCATCACTTCCATTGGCAACCCCCACTTCAACTCTTCGGCTAATGATGGCACTAACACTTTGTTTAAAAACTCTCGTTGATATGGCTCTATATCAGTTAGATTGCCTTGTAACCAATCTCTCGTGCCTTTTCGCAGCACTTTATCTAAATCGGCATCATAAGACCTTAGCTGCCTAAAAGTATCGTGAGACACCTCTAATGGCTCTCTCGCACAAGACGAGAGAATAACCATTAGGATGATTGACACTATGAATCTTTTCTTTCTCATAAATGACCTCCTGTTTTTAGTTTATCGCAATCATACCTCCATTCTGATGTATCCTCCTTGTCTGTCCAATCGCCATCATCCATACCAAGACCATATCCAAAGTTAGCTTCGGACATAGCTTGGTCAATCTTTTCAGTGTACAGATGGTCATTTTCCAACAGGTACTCATCTAATTTATCGTGCGTAATGTGGTTAGGCACTTCAACTTCGGCTTGTGCAACCTTGTAATACACAGACCTTAAACTTATTTTTACTTTCATAATGTTATTTTTTTTCCGTTTTTGTTAAACTCATACTTTTCCTGTTGACATAACTCAAACAACCCTTCATCTGAATACGCATATTCAGTTTCATCGTGAAGATTGTCCAAAACCTTTCTCGGATTGCCTTCTATCAATCCTTCAATCAGGTTGCAATCCCAATACATACCCGTCAAGGGATCGGATTCAGCGTCCAAGCTATCAAGAATGGTTTGGTCATAACCTTTAAAGGTAATATGCTCCCCTCTACAGGGTACTTGAGAGATGGAATAGTCATATGTTCCACCAATCACTTCGGACAATGCCTTGATGCTGTCTTCTAGTTCATGTAAGCTATGTTGATTCAGGTCATGCCAATTAGAACGAATCCATTCATAGCATTTTTCTCGGTTTGGATGTTCCTCGATTTGAAACACCTGTGTTACAATTAGTCTCATTTTAATTAGATTTTTAAACCCTGTTCATTAAGGATTATGTATTCCTTGTTAGGGTTCTGTTTTGAAATATATTCAAGTTCCATTCTTGCTGCTGCAAGATTGTCGATTGCAATTATAGATTTAAAATCATTGTTGGTTACTTCTACTATCTCGTACATATACTTGAAATTTATCTTCTAAGAAAATGAATGTCCAAATTGCATTATCAATATTGTCTATTGTGGGTTCTAGTTCCATAGTCGATAGAACTTCGTTAATGAATACTCTTAATGGTTCGTTACCTATATTTATATTCGTAGCATCCAAAAAATATTGGTATATACTTTCTTTTTGCAATTCACCAACCAACCATTCCAAACCTTGCCAATAGTTTATAGACTTGATGTAATCATCCTCCATTTCTACATATATATATCTATCGCTAGGTTTACTAGAGTATAGTTGTTTAGTAGTTGTTTGGTTTGTTATCTCTTCGTATAATTCATTTTTCATTTCTAAATGTTTTATGAGGGCTAGGATCAACCTAGCCCCTTAGTTAATTAATATTATTCATCCTCATCCTCATATCCAAGTTCATTTGCAATCGGTTCAATCCATTCTTCTAGATTGTCTAGGTATATTGTTGCTCCCCCTCTATCTTCTATCTCTTCACGAATAATCCCATATAGATAATCCTCATCTTGAATAATACTTTCTTCCACACCATACTCTAATCTAAACTTATCGTTTACGATAAGGTATAAGTCGTACCCGTCCTTTGATGAGCCTTCTGTGAATCCTATGTCAAACATATGTGGACTATCTGTTAGTGTAACATTGTACTCTTCTTGAATCCAATCAATAAAATTTTTCATAATAAATAGTTTTAACAGGGATGCATATAAACATCCCTGTGGTTATTAAATTATTTACTTGATAAGATATAGTCTGTAGCTTTAGAAGATTGCGTTAACGCACTTACAATGGCTTTTGAGGGCGATTGGTCAATTGCTTTAATCCATCCGTTCACATACGCCTGTGAGTTTTTATTACAGGTATCCAATCCAACAAATGATGATAGCATCATTGCACCTGATTCAGCAATCAGTTCTTCAAAGGCATACATATTTTTAGTTTTACCTGTCATTGTAGCTACACCTTTCCTGTTCAATCTATCTGAATGACCTGTAGAGTGCACCAATTCGTGGAATAGGGTTTTGTAGAAGTTATCTACCTTATCAAATTGATTTTTCTTTGGCATTACCACCAAGTCTTTTACAGGCGAATAATAGGCTTTGCTTTGTTCTACTTCTTGGATTTGTGGTCTGTCTATAAATCCCTGTACAATCATTTCAGCTGATTCAATCGGTTCTACATCATCTACAGGTTTTATCTGTCTTACAGGATCTATTCCTTCGCATTGTGCGATATTAAAAACTTTGTATGTTCTTAACTTATAGAAGTCATATGCCTCATCAGATGCACCATATTTTTTAGCATCAATCCAATTATTAAAGGATTTCTTTTTGATTGGACAATAAACACCGATGTGCCAATAAAAAATCTCGGTGGACTTACTACCTTTTTTTACTTTTCCATTCTGTTGAGAGCATTGTTTGAAAGTTAGCCATTCGTTATGCTCATACCCATTGTCATTCATTTCAGCATTCAGAATGAATACATTAAATCCCCTGTATACCTTTTTAGATATGTGATTCATAGGCATAGATTCTGTACCTATACCCCAAGTTTTAAACCAAGATAAACCTTGCTTTTTAAGACCATTCAAAAGGATTTCTTTTACCTTTTCTTCTATTGCTTGTTTCATTTTAAATAGATTTTATCAACAATAAATAGTTCTTCTACTACCAATGCCCCAATCCCAAAAGAGGAATCGAGGCATAAGGCAATAATAATGAATATTACAATAAAAGTCAAATATTTTTCCAATTTAATTACAGACCTTCATTTTTATATGCATCCTTTCGGTATTTGTACTTGCTATTATTATGGTAGCAGTCATCACAATGGTATCCTGTAGAGTATCCGTAGTAATCAAATCGTTCCTCTCCTTCATTTTCGTAACAGGTTAAACATTCAATTACTCTTTTGACATACACATCAGATGATTCTAGTTTGTCCATAAAAAGAAATTCTTCAATGTAGTCATTCGCCTGTTCATCACAGGGAAATTTTGCAATAATCGAGCTGACCTTATATTCGCCTTTGTTTACTCTTGATATAATTTGATATTCCATAATTTAAGATTTAATACTTTTTAGTTGTTTTTGAATGTGAATGAAAATTAATCTAATCCGTATATATCCGTAAAGACTATAGAATTGTTATCAGAAGAGTCGTATTGTACGGTCAAAATATCCGCTACTATTTCATCGTTGTATATGACAAAATAGCTTTCACCTTCGCAGTCTTCATCATCGTACTCTTGATGCATTAAGTAATATCCGTTACCCAATTCTACCGAATCCCCTACAGATAATTTTTTTAATAATTCGTAGGTAACCTGTGATGTAGCTGATTCTAATTTTTTAAAATCCATTTTAAATAGGTTTTATTAACAATAAATAGTTATACTACCAATGCCCGACATCAATTACGATGTCAGGCATTAGTTCTTTTGTTGGTCATCTTAACCCATTTTGACTTTTCCTCCGTATGAGGAATAGATTACTATAAATAGATTGTCTAAAAAACCCTTCCAACCTTTTTCATTAGCCAATACAGATTTTACATAGTTTACATCTGTATCATTATCTCCTGAAGGTGACCATTTGTCATCAAGCTCAAGCTCGAAAACTTTTGTGTGTGTAGCTACTAAATCTATTATTGTAGCTGAATATCCTTTTTTCATTTTAAATAGATTTTATTAACAATAAATACGAAGTTAAATAATTGTTTAATAATAATCAAGTTTTAATACAGATTCTTGTTACAAGTATTTGATCACTTGTTAAAATTTTGGACATAAAAAAAGGGAAGCATTTCTGCTTCCCCAATTTGGATTATACTCTGTAGAATAAATCCATAATTTAGATAGTACAATTAATTTCATCAATCTCATAATTCATAATGTAAATTCTTTCTAAATGGTATTTAGCAAATGAGAATAAATTTTGGTTTACGCAATCTATAATTGCTTCTTTCGATTTCTCAATTTCAGACCGAAGAAATTTTATTCTTTGTGTTTTTCGCTCGGTCTCTACCTTTGCTTTTTGGTCAGCTAACAAATCATCAAAGTTCTTTTCGTTTCTTGCATCCGATAACATAACAATAGATTTTAGATTAAAAAAAAGGGAAGCATTTGCTTCCCCAATGATTTACTTTTCAGAATACAATTCCAATGCAACATATTCCAAGTATTCTAAAACTTCCCAAAGAGATTTGTTTAAGGATAACTTCTTATCCATTAGTCTTTTCATATGGTCAATGTCTGTAGAATTTCTTCCATGAAACATTTGCATCTTACACAATGACTCTGAAGCATTTCTGACTAGTTTTGCAGTTTCGCAAATCTCATCTATAATGGTTTTTTTATCATTACCATTTAGATTGATGTAAGGAATAGGATTCTGTATAAACAGCTTCCATTCTTTTAGCTTTAAATCCCGTATTTGCTCCAAGTCATCATAAGTCATTTTAAATAACTCATCAAAAGACTTGCGATTAGAATTGTTCATCTTTTCATCCATTTGTTGAATGGTTGAAATGATTGATTGTTTTAGGTAATCAATTTCCTGTATCATAATGTCAAATTTAAAATAGACTCATTCGTCTATAGTTATATAATAAACCCAATTTAACCTTTTATCCAATAACATTCAAGTTTCGTTACAGATTAGTGTATTTTTTTACTCTATGGATCAGGTTTAAAATCTTATTTTTGGACATAAAAAAAGGGAAGCATTTCTGCTTCCCTGTTGTTTACTGATTTGCTTTCCTTAATTCCTTTCGGAATGTTCTGTAGATGACTGATAAGTCATATTTTAACCTCTCAAAACTACCATCTTCATTCACATTGTATCTCCTATCAAATCCCCAATTCCATCTACCTTTTTGTTCTTGGATGTATACAAATTGATTCTTAATAAGGATATTTCCTGTTAGTTGAATGTAAGACGGAAATGTACTACCTGCATATGTACAAGGTATTTCGTCTAACTGATTTACTCTGTCAATCATTGAGTTAATCTCGGTAATCCTTTTGCGGATTCCTGTTGGAAATTTTTTCATAATGTCAAGTTTTAATAGACTCTTTTGTCTGTTATTTAATGACTGCAAGTTAGTTCATTTTGATTTAATATTCAAGTTTCGTTACAGAATGATTATAGATTCTGGTAATGAATGTAACCATATCAATCGTTTACATTATTACTGCTGCAATTAATCTGTTCTTATTCCCTATGGTTTATTAATCGGAATTTGTATTCGGAATGTGGTTGACCAAATGCTCGGTGTACCTGTCAAGGGATCAGGAAACAGGACTGCAAAATCCCTGATCCACAGAATGGTGAGAAGGTAAGTCAAATCAAGAGGCTAAATTAAAAAGTCAAAAAAATCATATAAAAATTATTAAAATGCATACCCCCCTGTCAAAATATTTTTGGTTTCCGTTGGAGGGTGCAGGTCGCCAAAAGCCTATATAACCCAAATACTCCATGTATCTCGATTTGATTATTACCTTATAAATGCGTATATTGTGTATTATTCACAAAAGCATATGCTATGAACGAACAGAATAAATCATTGGTTAGACACCTACTAACAGCATCAGGTGTACTGATGGCAGCGTTGGGTTTAGGTAACGCATCGGGTTTAATTGAAGAGTTGTTATCTAACCTTGACACTATTTGGGATGCCATCCTTGTAGTATCGGGTACTGTGGTTAGTATTGTAGGATTCTTTAAAAACAAAGAAAGGTTTTCTAATCCGTAATTTTGGTAATTATACATTTTGTCAAGTTGGGGTACTTTTTAGTACCCCTTTTTTTATCTTGATTTTTAGTTTTGTGTTGATTTTAAGGTTTTTTATGTTGGTTTTGTGTTGATTTTGTGTTGAAAATTTCTAAGTATACTTAAGTTAGTGTCGAAATGTTGATTTCAAAAATGATTCAGCCACAGATTTTTTTATAAAAAAGGAGGTAAATATATATAGGTAATAGGGAGGGGTAAAAATGTACATTTTAACACACTTGTTTTTCTGCTTTATATACCCTATATTTACCGAATAATTTATTTCAATGAATAACAAGACAATTTATTTTGACGAGATAGGCAGACGAAAGCTGCTTAATGGCATTAAGAAGATGTCAGGTGCTGTAAAGAGCACATTAGGACCTATGGGTAATACGGTTCTAATCGAAAGCGAAAACCACACAAGAGGAATTACTGTTACGAAGGATGGTGTTACGGTTGCTAAGTCGATTGCATTTGCAGACTCTGTGGAGGACTTGGCTGTACGCATCATGCGTGAGGCTTCCGAAAGAACTGCGACACAAGCAGGCGATGGAACGACTACTGCGATAGTATTGGCAGAGGGGTTAGTTCAGCATGGCTACGATGAGTTGGCAAGAGATATCAAGGTTAACCGAACAGAGGTGTTAAGGCATATGGTTGAGTTAACGAAAGAGGCAGTGAAGGTTATTAAGTCGAAGGCGAAAAAAGTTACAGACAAAACCTTGAGGGATGTGGCTATTATTAGTGCGAATAATGACGAGGAGATAGGTGGCTTGATAGCTAATGCGTTCATGGAGGTAGGCGATAGTGGCATCGTTACGGTGGAGTTGGCACAGGGAAGTGAGACCACCTATAGTGCTACGAATGGTATCAAGGTGGACAGGGGGTATACCTCTCCGTTGTTTGTAAACAATCGTAAGAAGGATGAGTGTATCTTTGAGGATGTGTATATCTTGGTCTCAGATGCAGAGATAAGTAACATCCTACAGATAGAAACCATATTAAAGCCAATCATACAGGAGCAGAAGAAGCTATTGATAATTGCTCCATGCAGTGCTAATGTGACCAACACATTGGCAGCGAATGTCATGAAGAATGGGTTGAAGATATGCAACATACAGCCACCGAGTTTTGGGTATAAGCAGCACGAGTTGATGGAGGACATCGCCCTGAGTGTGGGTGCTACCTACTTCTCGGAGAAGACAGGAGACGACCTGAGCCTTATATCGTTCAATGACTTGGGTATGGCATCTAAGGTAATTGTTGGCAGAGACAATACCATCATCATCAAGGAGGACATCGAGGACAATGCAGAGATTACGGAGAGGGTTGCTCAATTGAGGGAGGCTTTGGCTGACACAGTTAGTGTAGCTGAACGCAGGCACATCGAAAACAGGATAGCATCGCTATGTGGTGGTATTGGTGTTATCAGTGTGGGGGGTGCTACTGACATTGAGCAGAAGGAGTTGTATGACAGGGTTGACGATGCAGTATGTGCAGTCAAGTCAGCTATGGAGGAGGGCATCCTCGCAGGAGGTGGTCTGATACTACATAGGATAGGGGAGACTCTATACCTTGAGGGATGTGGCGCAGCAGAGAACCTCCACGCAGGTAATTATGGATATGACGAGGCGTTAGCAAAGATGATACTTGGAGAAGCTATGATGACACCTATGAAGCAGATATGTATCAATGCAGGTAAGAGTGACCTTATTAGCAAACTTCCAAGTGATGTGAGTAATGTCAAAAGGTGGGGGTATGGCTACAATGTAAAAGATAGTAGCTATGGAAATCTTATAAAGATGGGTGTCATAGACCCTGCAAAGGTTACAAGGTGTGCATTGGAGAACGCAGTAAGCGTAGCAGTAACAATATTATCAACTAACGCAATAATTACATTCGATGAACTGTCCTAAATGTTCTAGCCAACTTCATTGGTATAACGACTTTAACTACGAAGACTATGGTCGAGAAGGAGATGGTATAGTGGGTAACTACTCTTGCCCTAACGCAGAGTGCGATGTGCAAGATGTGATGATATATATTGAGTAATTTTAGTATATGAAATGCAATAAATGTAATAAGACTCTATTTAAGTACGAAGGATACGATGGCAGTGTTGTTGGTCGATATCTATGTACTGATTCAAAGTGTGAATATAACCTAAGACAAAATGAGAGCAATAGGCAGAAACATAGTGATTGACACCATTGAGGAAACCATAAAGACCGACTCAGGCATCCTGCTTAGTGCAGAGGATGCCAAAGGTCTGAGATATGGTAAGGGTCTCGTGGTTACAGCAGGTACGGATGTTCAACACATCAAGAAGGGCGATATTATTTATTACGACAAACGCAATAGCTTTGGGATGGTTATAGAGGGCGAGCAGCGTACTATTGTCAATGAGTCTAATGTCGTTGTTGTCGTATAAAGGCGTTCATCTTCTTGATGAAGTTCCTGTATACCTTATTACTGTAAGATGTGTTTTTTTTGAACATAGGGTTATGTCTATCAGACATAGGTAACTCTTCCCCATTTAGTTTCTTGTAAACCAAGTCAACTACACGCTTGCTTTTTAATGATAGTTGGTACAATGCCTTGCGCTTCCCATCCCTTCTACGGAACACCTCTATCCATCCATCCCTACGCAGTTTATCAAACCTGTTTACATCCCACGATATTAAGGCATCAAACTCTTTAAATTGATCTTTAGAAAAATAACCTTCTGACTTGAGAAAGAGTAGCACCTCTAATTCTGCCTGTGTTAGTCCATACTTTGCTTTCACATAGTATTTTACCACTCGCCAATACTTTAGGTAGTCATTCTCCATTTCTTTTTTTTGTTTATCTTTGTACAAGATACAAATTACTTTATGCTATGGCAAAAAGCAGAACAAAGAAAAAGGGTAATAAGATATGTGCAGCAGGTATTGCATGGGCAAAGAGAACCTTTGACCGTTACCCATCTGCATATGCTAACATGGCAGCGAGTAAATATTGCAAAGACCCTAATTACGCAAAAGGTAAAAAGAAAAAGTAATGGCAAAGATTTCAACATATGTAGTAGATAATAGTATCTCGGCAAATGACATGGTCATTGGAACGGATGCAGAAGATTCTAATATTACTAAGAACTATACTGTCGGAGGACTATCTAGCTATATTGTGGCTAATATTAATTTTACGCCATTGGATTTTACTTCTGAACAGTCAGGTTTAAATGTAAATCTAAAGCTAGTAGATGCTGTTTCGACTTTAGGAACAGTAACACTAACAGCAGGAACAAACATAACCCTAACAGATAATGGCTCTGACAATGTGACCATTGCAGGTGCTAACCTTATTGGAGGTACAAACATAACAATAGTGGATGATGGTTTAGGCAACCTGACTATCAATGGAGGTGTTTATGGGTACAAGACAGAGTTGATGTTATTCGCTGAAAGTTTTAACGACCAACTTCCTTCAGGGTTAGACACAACATTGCAGGTTGAGTTTGGTGCTGCACAAGGAACGGTTGCTGATCCTGTAATGCTAGATGCAAGTGGTAATATAACATTCAACCAAGCAGGCGAGTATATATTTATTGGGTTTGGAAACTTTGAAAGACAGGGGTCTTCGGGTGGGGTTTCAGTTACTGCTTTTAGAATATTAAAAAATGGAGTGCAACAAGGGTCAGTAAAGATGGTGGAACTTGATGCTGTAGGTATAGCTATACCTTATGAGGTAAACATTCCGTTTAAGGCAGCAGCAGGAGATGTGTTGACTTGGGAGATAATGAGAGACAGTTCAGGTGTTGATGCAGGAGGGTTGTACGACCACCTACTACTAGGAACTTGGGGAGCAAGAGTTCCTTCAGCATCTTTACAGATATATAGAGTGACAACAGAAGTAGTGTAATATGGGAGAGTTAGAAAAATGGAGAAAAGAAAAATGGGTACGCATAGGTACGGATGGTTCTATCTTGGGTGCGTGTGGCACAAGCAAGGATAAAAAGAACCCTGACCGATGCCTACCCTTGAAAAAAGCACAGAGTATGTCTAAAGCTGATAGGGCAGCGACAGCACAGAAGAAGAAGAAGTATGGAAGGACTAAGCAGTTTGTTGGCAATACGAAGGCAGGGAGAGTAACTAAGAAATATACAAAGAGGTAATGGCAAACAAAAGCAAGATGAAATGCAATCGGGTTGTTAAATCCGACAGGGCAGGCAAGAAAAAGATGGTCAAGGCTTGTGCAGGTGGCAAGGAGAAACTAATTCACTTTGGTGCTAAAGGCTATGGTCATAATTACTCGGCTGCTGCAAGGAAATCTTTTCGTGCTAGGCATAAGTGTAGCACCGCCAAAGACAGACTGACTGCAAGGTATTGGGCGTGTAAGCATTTGTGGGCAGGGTCAGGAGGTTCTACTCAGTCATCGCCAAAAAGTAGAAGAGGAAAATATTAATTAATAATAAAAAGAATAGTTATGCACGATGGAAAACCATGTACAGCAAAAGTAAAGGCAGCGACAATGGGCAAGAAGAAGTCTAAGTCAAAGTCTAAGTCTAAAAAGAAGATGTACTAATTATGGCAAAGATTACAAAAATAAAAGACCTTCGTGGCTTGGGCGATGCTATCGAGATGGTAACAAAAGCTACAGGAGTCAAGAAGGTTGTTGATGCAGTCAGCAAGGCTACAGGAAAGCCTTGTGGCTGCTCTGAAAGAAAAGACAGTTTGAATAGGAAATTCCCATTCAATAAAGAATAAAATATAAAAATTTTAAAAAATGGCATACGAAAAGAATACGGTAAACACAGGGAAGGTTACCCAAGTGATACCTAGTGATACTATTTCTATACCTTCTCCTTATCTACCTGCTTTAGATGGAACTACTACATCAGTAACTGCTAACAAGTTAGTAGACTCATCTGCTGATTTTAGCAATGTACAGGTAGGAGATATTGTATACAATGACACAATCAATGACGAAGCTATTGCTACCGTTACTGCTGTAGATAATGCTACAACTTTATCTTTATCAGCAGACATATTTACTTTAGCTTCAAGAAACTACAAGGTCTTTGTAGGAGACCCTAATGGAGATACAAAAATAAATTCCTCTCAAGGATGTTTATTGTATGTTGGTAGTAGTACAGGTTCAATGTCGGTATCATCGTCTTTTATAAATTCAATAAGAGTAAGGACAGTATCGGGCGATGATGTAATATTTAGAAATGTTCCTGTAGGTTCAACCCTACCTGTGCAGGTGCTTCAAGTATATGAAACTGATACATCTACTGTTGCATTGAGAGCATTAGCTATTTGGTAAAATTAAATAAAATCCTTAGTTATGAAGAAACAGAGGAGTAGTTCAACTACAAAAAAGACAACTACAAAAAAGACAACTAAAAAAGTGTCTAAGAAAAATAAAGAGGTAGTAATTCAAACTACACAATATATTCCTCATGTTCCTAGAAAAACTATATACAATACTTAAAAAATAAGTAATGGCAAGAATTAAAACCTACGAAAACGATACTAATGTAGTATCTGCTGATAAGTGGATAGGTTCAGATTCTCAGCAAAATTGGAGAACTAAAAACTTTACAGCAGGCGATGTTGCAAACTTCATAAATGAAAAAGCAACAGAAAGTCAGCTATTAAGGTATAAGTATATCAATGAAGATGATAGGCTGAGTGGCAGTATAAGTTTCAATCCTTATGGTGCAGATAATGTGGCGTTTGATACTATCAATTCATTCATGCTAAGTAAGTATGATATATATAGTTTTAATAGAACTCCTTCTGTAGACATATCTTCTTTTTATACTAATCCATTAATTGATTCAGACATATTAATTACGCAGGCTGATGATGTTAATGAGTGGGCAATATATAGATGGAACGCTTCTAGTCAAGACCCTATAGAAGAAGATTTCTACAATATAACTGTTACCTTCATTGCAGGTAATGGCGGCTTGGAGAAGGATGAAGATTATTTCATATCTTTGTTACAGTATCAAGCTAATCAGCAGGGCGATAAAAATTTTGTGTATACTCAAAATGTTGCTTCTAGCACTTGGGTTATAAACCATAATTTAAACAAGTATGCTTCTGTTTCAATAGTAGATTCAGGAAATACTGTGGTAAATGGTACTATAGAATATAATAGTTTAGACCAAGTAACGGTTACATTTAACTCTGCATTTGCAGGAAAAGCATTTGTGAACTAAAGAACAATAAAAAATGGCAATAAGATATTTATCCAATATAGATTTAACGAATGGAGAGTTGCAAAACTTTAAGGTTCAAAACCTAGCAGCAGACCCATCCGTAACAGGAGAGGGGCAGTTAATCTATAGGACAGACTCAAATGCTTTAAAGTTTTATGATGGCTCTGCTTGGCAGACTCTATCAACAACTACAGGTACGGTAACAAGTGTAGGATTATCTATGCCTGCTGCCTTTGCAGTCACAGGCTCTCCTGTTACTTCATCAGGCACATTGACCGTTACAGGTGCAGGAACAAATGCACAGGTTGTATTGGGAGATGGTACATTGGGTACATACACCACAGGTACGATGTCGAGTTTCAACTTGGCAGGCGATGGAGGAATTACTCAGTCTATTACCAATGGTAATACATTAACTGTAGCAGGTACATCAGGAAGAATAGCAACCACAGCAGGAGCAACCGATACCGTATCTATTGACTTGGTAACTACAGCAGTCACAGCAGGCACTTATACTTCTGCCGACATTACGGTAGATGCTTATGGTAGGATTACAGCAGCATCTGATGGGGGTGCAGGTACAATGTCATCATGGACATTAAGTGGCGATAGTGGAACATCTCAAACCATTACTGATGGTAATACGGTAGATATTGCAGGAGGTACAAAGATTTCTACTACAGCATCAGCAACAGACACCCTTACAGTAAACCACGATAATACAACAAGAACTGACACCACAAGTGCAGATACTTTAGGGTCGGGTGGCTCATTCACAAAAGTAGATAGTGTAACTACTGATGCTACAGGTCACATAACTGCAATCAATGTTGAGACAGTTACTATAGATTCTTTTGATAATTATCAATCTTGGAATTTAGGAGCAGACACAGGAACACTTCAGCCAATTACAAGTGGCGACACAGCTTATGTTGTGGGGTCTACAGGTATAGATACAAATATAAGTGCATCCGATACAGTTAGAGTAAGTCTTGATTTAGCTGAACTAACACCTGTAACTACTATTGACCCTACCACAGACTACTTGGTGGGAACAGGCACAAATGTAAACGAAAAGATACTATACCAAAATGTACACTTGAATCAGTGGGGAGATGCAGAGGCAGATGTAGACTTTGGTGGAAATAAATTATTAGATGTAGCCACAGGTACAGCAGGTACGGATGGTGTTAACTTAGCACAGGTACAGTCTTTAGTTGCAGGAGTCGGAGTATTTCAAGGAGGCTACAATGCCTCAACAAACACCCCTGCACTTACAGGAGCATCCAATGTAGCTTTAACTCAAGGAGATTTCTTTGTTGTTACCACAGGTGGGTCTTTCTTTACAGAAACATTAGAGGTTGGAGACTTGATATTTGCAAATAGTGACATTGCTGCAAGTTCATCGCCATCCTTGTCTGATTATACGGTTGTTATTGCTGACCAAAATATTGCAGGTGCAGGTGCTACAGATGGAGCAACTGAGAAGGGGGTTGCAGGATTTGA
>Ga0222719_10000957_pt1 | contig 28721 bp, 27 predicted proteins | sample C33_34DmetaG_FD_165039 | JGI IMG/M metagenome (GOLD analysis project Ga0222719, IMG submission 165039) | Estuarine water microbial communities from San Francisco Bay, California, United States - C33_34D | ecosystem: Environmental > Aquatic > Marine > Unclassified | place: USA: California...
TGATTCATCATAGGTTTATCTAAATTTTCATCTTCAAACTGTACTTTCGACCACTTATTCCACTGCCATCCGAAATTAGTTGAGTAGCTTTCATCAGGAACAAAGCGTGGTATGCCATTTGAAATATGGAAGGTATTCGTAGATGATTTTAATAATCCAGTAACTATCTCATCATTTTCAACTAATGTTGGAACCAGCTCAAGATTTTCACCTGTGATAGGATCAACTAAAAAATTTAATAGTCTTTTTTGCATGTTTCTTCCAAGCTAATTTATTTTTAATACTTTTTTATATTTGCATTCTAGAGAGTATAAAATAAAAAGTTAGCTTTAAATTTTAATAGCAATTCTCTTCAGATTATATTCCTAGATAGTTCTCTGTTGTTTATGTATTAACTATAAAATTTCTTTTAAATAATTAAAGAAGATTATTTTTAAACTGAGAGAGCTTAAAAAATATTTAAATTAGTATTTTAAATGTAGTGAAAAAAATAATTCAAGTCTATAAAGATACTCTTTATATTTCAAAACTTACAAACGTAAAGAGAAAAAAGACTATCATATCTCTTTCGGTTGTCTTATCTCAAGCTATTGCGTTAGCAGATATCTTAGTAATTTTACTTTTTACAAATATTTTGACCGGAGACTCCAATATTTTAAATAATCTAAATTTTCTTACTACAATATTAGAACTTAAAATCTTTCTACCTCTTTTAATTTTGATTAGATATTCTGCACAATATTTTCAGTCAGTTCTAATAAAAGATTTCCAATTAAAAATAAGTAATAATTTAAGAAAGCATATATTTTCATCAATTTTTGAAAAACAAAATATATCTATTGCAGACTCATTTTTTTATATAAACACTTTATCAGGACATATTGCATTTTTTTATGCAAGTATCTCAAATTTTTTAAACTACTTGCTGCAATCAGTAGCATTCTCAGTATATTTACTCACTACCAACCCTTTTGATATAGGGATTTACTCAATAGTTATAATTCTACTATTTAAACCAATTACTTATTTGTTAAAAAAGAGTAGAGAATCTATGCATCAATCCTATGAACAAGGTAAGTCTGCTTTTTACGACATTCAGCGAGTAGTAGAAAATTTATTTTTAATAAAATTGTTGAACAAACAAAAAGATGAATTACTTATTTTTTCAAAACGCATTCAAATACATAAAGAATATTTATTAAGAAATCATATATATGGAATCTTAAATTCATTCCTACCAAGCTTTATTACTGTTTTTATATTATCTATTATCATCAGCTTCTTTAGTGAAAACTTTACGATTACTGTTGATTTTGTTGGGGTAACACTAAGAATGTTTCAGGCATTAGGTTTACTAACGGGTTCTTTAAACAACATTGCTAATAGCCATGTTCACTTAGAAAAGTTTTACGAATTAGAGAAAACTAATATACCTCATAAATATGTAACATCAGAAGCTAACAAAATCAATTTATCAGATAGTGCTATCAAATTATCTGAAGTTGATTTTAAATATCAAAGTTCTGAGGAATATATTTTTAAAAATCTCAACCAAACTTTCAAGAAAAATACTCATACTCTTCTAACAGGTCCAAATGGATCTGGAAAAAGCACGCTACTCGGCATACTTGCTGGCATATATTTTCCAGAAAAAGGATTTGTTCAAGCTTTTTCCAATAAATTCGGCTATGTTGGTCCAACTCCACTTATTTTCACAACTAGTTTAAGAAACAATCTTCTTTATGGTGTTAGAAACAAGATTGAAGACAAAACCTTAAATGACTATCTTTCAATCCTCAATGTATTTCAAGATAAGGATGTTTTTCATCTTGAAGATATTATCAGCAATAAAGCATTGTCATCAGGTCAAATGCAAAAGATAGCTTTTATAAGAGCACTTATTTCCGGGCCTGATATATTGTTTCTTGATGAGTCAACGTCGAACTTAGATGCAGAAACTAAAAAAACTATTTTTGAAATCTTGAAAAAAAATTCAACTACAATAATTAATTCAACTCATGATCCGACTAGTTTTCAGAATGTTGACAATATTCTTAAAATTGAAATTAACGAAGATTACAACATAGTAAAAAACTTAAAAGAATCGTGAAAAATATACTTATTTCACATACAAATTATTTAAATTTTGGAGGTGAAGATGCAAATTATCTTGAAGAGATTGCTTTTTTAGAAAAATATTTTAGTGTAAAGAAATTAACATTTTTTAACTCTGAAAAATTAAAACTAGCTGATCTGATTTCTTTTTTTACTAATTCAAATTATGCATCAAATAAAAAATTAAAATTGTTAATTAAAAATAAGCCAATTGATATATTTTATGCCCACAACCTTTGGTTTAAAGGAAATATTGGATTACTTAAAGTTGCTCATAAAAATGAACTAGAAATTATTCTAAAAATTCACAACTTTAGGTATTTTTGTTCAAAATCTTATTTTTCAAATAAACATTCTAAAAAAAAAGAAACTTGCAATGCATGTAATTATGTGGGCAGAGGTACGTTTAGATTTAATAAATATTATTCTGATTCCTTATTGAAATCGTTTTTAGTAATTTGGAACACTAAAAAGCTAATAAAATTTATGAAGACTTATCCAGTAAAAATTATTGCACTAAATAATCTTCATAAAAAATACCTCAATGAGATAGGAGTAGATTCACAAAAAATCCATAAATTTTATAATCCAATTTCTCTGACAACTTCACTTACAGATACTTATGATCCTGAAAGTGAATATATAGTCTATGTTGGTCGAATAAATGAAGAAAAGGGGATATATGATTTAATCAACAATTGGAAAACATTTGATAATAATAAAATAAAATTGAAAATTGCTGGAAAAATAGAAACCCCAAAAATTGATAAACTTTTAAAAAATACAGATAATATAGAATACCTGGGGGAGCTGAAGCTTGAAAATGCTTTAAATGTTATTAGTAAATCAAGAGCATTAATTCTACCTACCAAGATATTCGAAGGACAACCAAGAGTCCTGTGCGAAGCTTCATCAATGGGAGTGCCTTCAATTTTTCCAAACTGGGAAAGTTTATGTGAATTCTTCCCAGAAAAATATGAGCTTGCATACGAGGTTAATAATCAAACTGATTTCAAATTAAAATTATCATTACTACACGATACTGAGTTGCTGGAAAGAATTAGCAAAGATGTATTTAATTATATAGGTAAGAAATTATCAGACCATAGGTTAATAAACGACTTTAACAAAATTATTTATGGAAAATAGATCTAAATGAAACCAGAGCCACTAGTTTCAGTAATCATTTCAGTATTCAATGATCAGGAGAGAATAGCTAAAGCTATAAATAGTATTATTAATCAAACTTATGAGAACATAGAAATATTGGTCATCGATGACGGATCTACTGACGATACTTTAATTAGAATAAAATCCTTAAATTCACAAAAGGTAAAAATATTTACAAATGATAAAAACATTGGTCTCACAAAGTCTTTAAATATTCTAATTAAGAACAGTAAAGGAGATTTTATTGCGAGGCAAGATGCTGATGACATTAGCCACCCTGAGAGAATAGCTACCCAGTTAAATTACATTAAGAAATATAATTTAGATGCCGTAGGTTCAAGAGCTAATATACAAAATTCAAAGATAAAATTACCAGGCCTTTCTTTTTATTTTCCAATGAAGTTTCAAGTATTATTTAAAAATCCACTTATACACGGTACGTTATTAATTAGAAAAAAATCACTTGTAAATTTAGGACTTTATGATGAAAATTTTTACTATTCCCAGGATTATAAGATGTTAATAGACCTACTGAATGAAAAGATGAATATTAGAATCATAAATAAATTCTTGTATGATTTAAACATTGACAACAATATTTCTACAAACTTTAAAAAAGAACAAAGAGAGTATTTCTTAAAGGCAAAAAGGTATTACAAATTTTTCAATCTATGATCAATCATTATTTTTAATATGTCCTTTAAGCTATGAGAAGTTGACCAACCGTAGTGTTGATTAATTTTCGCCGTATCCGCAATAATTTCTACTGGATCACCAGGTCGTAAAAGTTTTTCATTTTCTACAACATATTTTTCATAATCTAAATTAAGTTCATCAAAAACAATTTGAACTACCCTCTTAATACTGTAACTATTTCCTGAACCAATTACATATGAGTTAGATTTTGGGTTCGAGTTAATCATAAAGATTGCATCTACAACATCTTTAGCGTAACTCCAGTCTCGCTTGTAGCTCAATGAACCTACTTCAAGCACAGAATTTTTATGCTTTTTTATCATAATTGCTTTGTCAATAATTTTTACAAATAAAAAATTACTATTTCTAAATTCAGATTCATGATTAAACATTATTCCAGAAGAAAAATTCATCCGTTGATCTATATTGTTTTGTATGATTTTCAGATGATTTTTTAGTTTTGCTTCTGCATACGGAGAGTTAGGAGAATAAGTTGATTGCTCATTAAATATTAAATCACCATTATTTCCAAACATTTCTGATGAAGAAGCTTGGAAAAAGTTACAGTTGCTTTCAACTTCTATTAGGGAGTTTACAAGATTATCAAATATCGTTGTGATAGAATTTTTAGTTTCTAACGGATTAATAAGGGATTCATAAACATTGCTTGGCCCACTTAAATTATATACAAAGTCAAATTCGACTGATGATATTAATTTTCTACATTCAGGTTTGTTCAACAGATTAATAGGAAATAACTTTAAATTATCTTCAGTTAATTCTGGAATAAATTTTTTAAGCTTTCTGAATGTATTTTTTGGACTTCTAGTTACACCGTAAATACAAAAATTGTTCAGACTAGAAACAATTTTTTGAGTTAAGAAAATTCCATCTTGTCCACTAATACCTGTAATTAAAACATTTTTCATAAGTATTACTCCACAGTAATATAACCTTATAGTTATAACCATATGAAAATATATGTATCAAAAATAAAAGAATCTTGGATTGTTGATCGTATAAGAGATGAATGGTATGAAACTAATAAAAACATCTCAACAAAATACGTAAGAAATGCAGATATAGTTTGGGTTCTTGCTCCTTGGTTATGGAAAAAAATTCCACAATCTCAATTGAACAAAAAAAAGATTTTGTGTACATACCACCACATTAATCTTGACAGTGCAGATGAAGTAAATAATTTTCATGAACTTGATAAGTTTGTACACGAGTATCATGCCATATCCAGAAAAACAGAGAGTGATCTTCAAAAGTTAACAAACAAAAAAGTTACAACAATTCCTCTATGGGTTAATACTGATAACTGGTTTTCAATTGAAGACAAAAGTCAACTTAGAAAAAAGTACAACTTTAAAGAAGAAGATTATCTTGTTGGAAGTTTTCAGAGAGATACAGAGGGTAAGGATCTAGTTTCTCCAAAGCTTATTAAAGGCCCAGATATTTTTCTAAGCTTGGTCATAAATATTTATAAATCAAATAAAAATCTTAAGGTAGTTTTAACTGGTACTAGAAGACAGTATTTAGTAAATCAATTGAAAAAAAACAATATACCCTATGTTTACTTTGAAATGTTAAAAATAAATGAAATTAATGAGATGTATAATCTTCTAGATCTGTATCTTGTGACATCAAGAGTTGAAGGTGGACCACAAGCTATAGTGGAGTGTGGAATTATTAAAACTCCAATTATTTCTACCAATGTAGGTATTGCACCAGAAATACTCAGTCCGGATTCTTTATTCGATATTTCAAAGAATAATTTTGAAAATGCAGTACCAGATGTTGAGTTTGCTTATGAAAATTCTAATAAACTGACTATCCCAAATGTCACGCCAGTATACATAGATATGTTTAAAAGTTTTTATGAAGATTAGTATTGGCTCAGAAGTCGTAGAAGGTCCTTATGGTGGAGGAAATGAATACTTAAAAAATTTATCCAACTTTCTTAAAGAAAAAGGACACACAGTTGTTCACACACTTAAAGATAGAGACATAGACATAATACTATTAACTGCTCCCTTCATTAATTCAGACACAAGTTCATTTAGTAGTTGTCATGTAGACTATTATCAAAAATATATAAACAGTGAAGCTATAAGTTTTCACCGAATAAATGAATGCGATGAAAGAAAAGGTACAAACAGTGTCAATAAGATCATCGCACAAAGCAATCAAAATATAGACATAACCTTTTATGTTAGTAGGTGGTTAAAAGATCTATATGTTAACTTTGGACACACAAGTAATATTGCTCACCTAATAAAAGGTGGCCCTACTAGACAAATATTTAATACTGCGGGTAAATCATATTGGGATGGTAAAGAAAAATTAAGTTTAGTAACACATCATTGGAGCAGTAACTATATGAAAGGTTTTGAGGAATATCTACTATTAGACAAATTCTTATCAGATGATATCTTTTCAAAGAAAGTGAGTTTCACATACATTGGAAATTTACCAAAAAATATTGAAATGCCAAATACGAAAATAATCCCACCTCTTCACGGCAAAGACTTAGCTGAGGAATTAAAAAAGCATCATATATATATAACTGGATCAAAGAATGAACCATCTGGCAATCACCATATGGAAGGTGCTATGTGTGGACTACCAGTGCTTTATGTAAAAAGTGGTGCATTAGTTGAGTATTGTAAAGATTTTGGAGTTGAGTTTTCTAAATACTCAATAAAAGAAAAAATTGAACTAATTAGTTCAGAATATACTTTTCTCACTGAAAAATTAAACGAATATCCGTACGATTTTGAATCCTCAGCAACTGAAATATTACGTGTCTTTGAAGAGGCCTACAAGTCAAAAATTGTGTATAGTGCAAATAGAAAAAATATAAATCAGTTTAAAATTTTAAATACATTATTGATGTTTGAAACTAGAAAATATTTATATAATTTGTACGTGCAAGTAAGAAAAAAAATATCTAAAATTAAAAAATTTTTATGATTAATAATTTAAGAAAACCATATATATTAAACCTTTTATTTGGAGTTTTAATAACATTGCTTGTATTCGGTAGACCATTACTTGGAGTTTACATTATTGGTTTTCGATTAGCTGAATTTTTAGTAGGTTTTTCGATTTTGATAACTATATATTATCTCTATTCTGTAAAAGAATTTAAAAATTCTCTTGGTAATAAGATAATTTATACACATTTATTTATAATTTTTACATTTCTTTGTACTTTGGTTATCTATCCCTCAGATGTACTTAATATTTATACAATTAAAAACAGTATCAATATATGGTATGTTTCGTACTTCTTTCTTGGCTATATAGTTTTTAATAATTTCTACCTGAAAAAAGTATATTTTTACTGGGGGTATTCAGGATTAGCTCTAGTCTATATTTTAAACAGTATTTATTATCCAAACTTTTTAGAAAGTTTTTTTGAGAATTACTCAGATAAGTTTCAATATGCAAAAGCTGCAGAAATAGCAATATTTTTTATTTTTATTTCATTTTTTAATAACAAATTTTTTATTAATCGGAACTCAATTGATATATTTATTATTGTATCATCACTTATTTTGCCACTAGTTATTTTTAAAAGTAGATCTGCGGGTGTTGCATTAATTGTATATTTTATTTTTGAACTTTACACATACAGACATATATTTCAGAAAAATTTAAAAAGAAATGTATTAGTTTTATTTATTTTTACAAGTTTTTTTGCATTAACTTCACATAGTTTGGTAGACAACATTTATACGATTGAAGAAACTGACCAGGCAATTACGGGTGTATTCAAAAATAAGTATGTGTACTCTAATACTTATGATGGAACATTGCCAATTTTTTACATTTTTGAGGGTAGGCTTTATTCAGCGGATGGGAATCTTAATTGGCGTCTACAATTATGGCAGGATGCTATCAAGTCTCTAACTGAAGAGAATAAACTAATTGTTGGTTTTGGATATAGTCAGCCACTCCCACTATTTCAGAATTTAAATTATTCAGGATTAGATAGTTCTAATGAAAATTCTCATAATTATTTTATAAATATTTTATTGAGGGGAGGAATGATATCTTTATTTTCATTTGTCTTACTCTTTTATTATCTTTATTACTATCAAAAAAAATATCTAGACCACAAGGAATTTCTAAGATATTTACTTCCTTTGTTTATGATCTCCATGTTTGATGGGTCAATGGAAAATCCCTATTTTGGTATACTTTTCTTTTTTTCATTAAGTATTTTTTTTGTTAAAAATAATATAAAAAACATTAATAAATAAACTAATAAAAAGGAGTTTTTTTGGACGCATTAATTACAGGTATTACAGGACAAGATGGATACTATTTATCTAAATTTCTATTAGAAAAAGGTTACACAGTTCATGGATTAGTTAGAAGAAGTTCAAATCTTAATACTTCTAGAATTGATCCACTGATATCAGAATATTCTGGAACTGATAAACTAAAATTATACTTTTCAGATTTGATTGATTCATCTTCTCTTACTAATTTAATAAACAATATACTTCCTGATGAAATCTACAACTTAGCTGCACAATCTCATGTTGCTGTATCATTTAAAAATCCAATATACTCAACGCACACCTCTACAGTTGGCACAGTGACGATATTAGAGGCTATAAGAAATGTCGAAAAGAATATAAAGTTTTATCAGGCATCATCTTCTGAAATGTTTGGAGGAGCTACTGAAACTATATTATCTGAAAATTCTCCTTTTGACCCAAAAAGTCCATATGCTGCCGCGAAAGTTTTTTCTCATAATATAACAAAAGTCTATAGAGAGTCATATGGAATTTTTGCAGTTAATGGTATTTTGTTCAATCATGAATCTCCACTCAGAGGGGAAACTTTTGTTACAAGAAAAATAACTAAAGCTGTTGGCAGAATTCATACTAAACTTCAGTCCAAGTTAACGCTCGGAAATTTAGAAGCAACTAGAGATTGGGGATTTGCTGGTGACTACACAGAAGGTATGTATTTAATGTTACAAAATGAATCACCAGACGATTGGGTATTAGCTACCGGTGAAGCCCATTCAGTCAAACATTTTGCTGAGAAAGCATTTGAAGTGGTTGGCCTAGATTGGTCAGATTTTGTTGTTACGTCAAAAAAATACGAAAGACCGAATGAGGTCAAACATCTACTGGGAGATTCTTCAAAAGCAAGAAAACTACTAGATTGGACTCCAAAAGTTTCTTTTAACAAATTGGTAGAAATGATGGTAACTGAAGATATTAATAACGCAGAGAAGGAAAAAATGTTAATAGATAATAATTTGCTTAAACCAAGTTGGGAATATTCAGCTTAATGAATTCAAGTACCAGTCATATGTTGTTTTCAAACCTTCTTTAAGACTAGTAGAAGCCTTCCACCCGAAGCCGTTCAATTTACTTGAGTCTAAAAGTTTTCGGGGGTTTCCATCTGGCTTGCTCGAATCAAATGTTATTTCTCCACCATAGCCAATAACTTCTGCGAGTACAGCAACTAATTCTTTGATAGAGATCTCAATACCGCTTCCAACATTTAAAATATCAGCATTGACTTCATTTTTAATGATAAAGTCAATGCAATTAGCTAAGTCATCAACATAAAGAAATTCTCTAAGAGGCTCTCCTGTTCCCCAAACACTGAAAATCTTTTCATTATTTACTTTTGCATTATGTAGTCTTCCCATTAACCCAGGTATAACATGACTGCTTTGTTCATCAAAATTATCATTTGGACCATAGAGATTTGTCGGCATTAAATTTACTATCACATGGCCAAATTGAGATTTCAGTGCATCACCTAACTCAATTGCACTGAGTTTAGCCATTGCATAAGGAGAATTAGTAGGTTCAAGCTTTCCAGTCATCAAACTTTTTTCATCTATTGGATTTTCAGCGTTTAAGGGATAAATACAACTGCTTCCTAGATTTATTAGTTTTATTTTTGGACGACTAATAATACTCTCAATAATATTTATATTTATTTTTAAGTTTTCCAATATGAATTCTGTACGATTTGTATTATTTGCTAAAATCCCTCCTACTCTTGCAGCTGCATTAACGATAATGTCAGGATTGAAATCACTAATTATTTTGTTAGTATCTTCAATTTGAAATAAGTTAGCCATTTTTCTAGTGGCAGGTAGTAATGAGATATTGTCTTGATCTTGAAACCTTCTCACAACTGAAGAACCGACCAATCCGTTGCTACCAAATACTAAAATGTTCAATTAACACCTCCCAGTTGATTTTAATAAGAGTATCATTTAAATTTAACCATGCTTCTAATAAATTCAAATATATAGCTTGATTTAGAATCAATCAAAAAAAATTTTTTGTTGACTAAAGACTGAGTTAATTCTTTTATTGAAGCTAGTTTCCATTTGTGGGTAATGTGATATTTGTTTCTGTAAAGCTTTCTAAAATTTAAGTGATAATGAGCAGCACCCTTACTAAAAGCACCACTTGTAAGCCAAGGTTTATTGCTGCCTGCATAATGTAATAAGATAATATTATTTAAATCCTGACTATTGCTATGGGAGTATTTGCTATATTCAGAATCATATGTATTAACACTCGAACTAAGCTCATTGTAAGCTCCATTTATAGTTGCATTTAAAACATCTTGATCCCATTGTTTTAGGTCTTTATTGAGTAATAACATTTTTTTAATAAATTTTGATTGCATATTATTCTCTTCCCACATTGACAAATTGATTAACATAAATCCAGCATTAAAGTAATTAGACTCAATTTTGAGCCTTGAAGTATATGAATTTTTATTATTAACATATTCTTTAGTCAGATCACTGTAGTAGTACTCAGTTCTTGCAGATATTAAATTTTTAGATTTATTTAGTATTGAAAATTCTTCTCTAATATAACTTATAGGATTTTTTAACAATATTGTATCTGCATCAACGTATATTAAAAATTCTGTATCTTTTATGTAATTACTTATAAATATTCTATAAAATGTAGCCTCAGAGATATGAGAGTCATCAATATTTGGAAAGTCATAAGAGGTATCTTTAAATTGAAAACATTTAAGTGTGTTAAGGTTTGAATGATTCTTTATTTCATTCGGTAAAAAATTTTTGATATTACTTGTATTGTGTATTATAAAAATATTAATTTTTTCATCAACAATGTCCAATAAAGAGATCATTGAAGAAAATGCCTGCACATTGTAATTTTCATCAAAACAGTAGCAAAAATTTAAATTACTTTCGTTTTTCATACCTACTTACAAATGGTACTTACTTGTATTATTTAACTATGTATAATTGAATAATGTGTGGATATATTGGTAGTGTTTCTTTTGAAGCCAATAATCAAAGCAAATTACACAGATTTAATGACTGCATAATTTGCAGAGGACCAGATAACCTTACTGAACATAACTCTAGTTCCGATGTTTATGTTAATTTAATTTTTAATAGACTTTCTATCGTGGACTTATCTCATAATGCAAACCAACCAATGAGCTCAAAAAAGGGATCTTTGCTAATGTTTAATGGAGAGATATACAACCATAGAGAGCTTAGGAAGAATTTAGAGAGCGAAGGGATTATATTTTCTTCAAGTCATTCTGATAGTGAAGTAATTCTCCATGGCTTAGACCTATACGGATTAAAATTCATTGACCAATTACGCGGCCAATTTGCAATATTTTTTATGCATAAAGTTGATAAAAAAATATATCTAATAAAAGATAGATTAGGTCAAAAACCCTTGTTTTACCATATCAATAATAAATCAATATATTTTGGATCTAACCTAAAATCAATTGCCCGTCTTTCAAATAAAACATCAATAGATTCAAGAAGTGTGAATGAGTATATGAACTTGGGAATAGTTAGATCACCAAATACAATATTTAATGACGTAAATAAAGTATCTCCAGCAGAAATCATCACAATCGATTATTCAGAAGAAAAATTCACTTTTACAAAACATAAATATTGGGAACCAGAGGAATTCATTCAGAATAAAGACTTCAATTTAAATGAATTCTTTAACATTTTCCATTCGTCTGTAAGCTTAAGGGCTAATGCTGATGTAGAGATAGCTAGTTTTTTATCAGGTGGTTTGGACTCCACCTCTATAGTAAAAAGTTTAATTGAAAATAATAACAATGAATCAAATACTTTTTCTGTTGCCTTTGAAAGTAAAAATTATGACGAATCAAGTTGGTCTCGATATGTATCAAAAAAATATGGAACCAATCATACGGAGCTTAGAGTTGGCAAAAATGAAATTAACTCATGCATTGATTCTGCAATAGACTCTTTAGATGAACCATTTGCTGACCCATCAGTTGTACCTTCTTTTTTACTATCTAAATTAATTTCACAAAACTATAAAGTTGCTCTTTCAGGAGATGGTGGTGATGAATTATTAGGTGGATATTCAAGAATCAAACAGTCATTGTTTACTAAACCTAGAAATAGACTAATCTCAAACTCTATTTTCAATATATATCCAGGTTTCTTAGGTACTGGAAACTATTTTTTAAAAAGAGACTCAAATCTAGGCAATAGATATAGATCTTTTTTAGAAGATCAAAAACTCCTAAACCTATTAGGGGTATCAAGCAGCTTAAGAAATAATATAGACTTTAATTACATCAAAGATGAAGAATACAAAGCGCTTTTAATTACTGATTATAAATTTTTCTTGTCGGAAATGATGATGTATAAAGTAGACAGGACTTCAATGGCGAATTCGCTTGAAATTAGATCTCCATTTGTTGATCATAAACTAATTGAATATGTTCTATCACATGATGTGCAATATGTTGATTTTGATAAACCAAAAAGTATTCTTCAGGATTATTTATCAAATGATTTTTCTAAAGAGTTCACAAATAGAAAAAAACAAGGTTTTGTTTTCGATACTAAAGAATGGATTTACTCAAACATAAGCAATATAACAAGTACTATAAATGATGGAAGCTATACAGCTAAAATGAATCCAAAAATAACAAAAATATTATCTTTAAACAAATCAAGAGTCAATTCATTAAGGCTCTGGAAGATTTATGTTCTAGAGAAGTATCTTACAAAAATATAAAATGAAAATAACGTATGTTTTTATTGGTGGAAGAAAAGAAAACTTCATCAATTCTACTATTGAAGCTTTTGATTTTTACTATGGAATACAAATGTTTAGTAAAAAAAAGGCAATCATTGAAATACTAGAATTCAGCGAAAGAAATAGTTATTTTTATAAATTTTTTTATAAGGTTGAATACTACGCCTCTAAGCTTTTAAGTTTACCTATTAATTTTTTTAAGCTTACTTCTTTTAAAAACTTTAGAACACTATTTAATTCAGACCAGATTATTTTAGTGTCTGAAACAACAGGATTAGCTGCTCTACCAATGCTGTTTGTAATAAAATTATTTAGAAATCCGAGTGTGTCGTTGTTTGTTATGGGACTTTTTAGTAAGAAGATAAATTACTCAAGTTTAGAATTTTTACACAAGTTATTTATTAAAATGTTAATTCTTCCTATTGATAATTTGTTTTTTCTCGGAAAAGGGGAATTAAATCTCGCAAAAAAAAATAAAGTTAAAAAGACGAATTACTATTTCCTCCCTTTTTGTATTGACACTAAATTTTGGGACAGTCCAAAGATTCAAAACATTGAAAAAAACCAAATTTTATTTGTAGGAAATGATGGAAATAGGGATTATGTGTTACTAAAAAAGATTGCTCAAGAATTACAGCACTACAATTTTATTTTTGTTACTAGCAGGATAAATGAGGAAGACCTAAATTTAAAAAATGTTCAAATTCTAAACGGTAATTGGGGTTCTGATCTATTGACAGACTCTCAATTAAGGCAAATATATGCTGAATCTTTGTTTACCATTATTCCTTTAAAGGAGAATACGCAGCCTTCCGGACAAAGCGTAGCTTTACAGTCAATGTGCTCAGGTACACCAGTGATGATGTCATCCACAGATGGGTTTTGGGATAAAGATTTATTTGAACATAATGAAGATATATTTTTTATATATGACAATTCATACAAAGAATGGATTATACAAATTGAAAGACTTTATAACGATGACAAACTAATTAATAAACTTTCACTCAATGGCAAAAAAAAAGTTGACGATAACTACAATTTGGAACAGTTAAAACAATATCTTACAAATTATTTATCATATGAAATTTAGCTTTAACTTGAGGACTAGATGATTAAGATTTAGGTATGAAGTCACTCATTTCGAATAAAGTATTTTACAAAAGGCACGACATGGAGCTTGCAAGATACTTAGTTTCAGGATCAAGTTTACATTTAATTAATGAAAAATCTAGAAATAAAGTATCAGCCCAGTCTTCGAATGTTATATATTTGGATCTAAATGTTTCCATCGAACACCAGATTCAAGATTTAGTACCTAAGAAATTCGATACAATTGTTGTGTCGGATATATTTGAGGTCAATGATGAGTTAATTAAATTTCTAAAGTCCATTAGCTCATTATTAAATCATGATGGAAAGTTAATCCTTACCTCAATTAATACTAAATGGAAATTTGCATTAAAATTTTTAGAGTTAATAAACGCAAAGCAAAAAACAGATCAATTTTCATATATTCATACTTCTAAACTAGATAGCTTAATTACAGGATCTGGTTTTGGATTAGTTAGTACTACAACCAGGCAGTACTTCCCATTTAAATTTTTCTACATAGGGAGCTTTATTAATCGTTTTTTTGAGATTATCTTCTTTAATTTTCATTTAGGAATAAAAACATATATAACACTAAGAAAAAATATAATTTTGGAGTCTTCTTACAGTAGGTCCATAATCATTCCTGCCAAAAATGAAGAAGGGAACCTTAACGAACTAGTTGATAGAATCCCAAAATCAAAAAAAACAGAATTAATACTATCAATTGGTAAATCTAAAGATAATACACTGCAATTAGCAAAACAAATCCAGAAAAATAACAATTACTTTAAAATCAAAGTCATTGAGCAAACAAAAAATGGTAAAGCAAATGCAGTATGGGAAGCCATAGATATTTCCCAAGGTGAAATTATTGCAATTTTAGATTCTGATCTAAGTGTAGATCCTGAAGAACTTGATAACTTTTTTGAAATTATTGAAAAAAATCATGCTGATTTCGTTAATGGTACAAGGCTAATTTATGAAATGGAAAAAGGTTCAATGAGGTATATAAATAAGGTTGGTAATCGAATTTTTCAATATCTAATTGGAAAAATAATTAATGAGCCAATTACAGATTCTTTGTGTGGCACTAAAGTATTCAAAAAAAACTTAATTGAAAATATAAAATGGTGGCAAAAAAATTACAAACTAACAGACCCATTTGGAGATTTCGATCTTCTTTTTGTTGCTTCCTACTCCGGAGCTAAGATCGCAGAATATCCAATTCATTACAGAGCAAGGAAATATGGAACAACTCAAATATCTCGATTTAAAGATGGATATAAATTGATAAAATATTTGGTCAGAAGTTTTATAATAATTAACACAACAAAGTAGGTTTATTTATATTTTATTCTATTTTGCTTAGTTATTCTTACTTCTTTTCCTTCAACCATCCAGTAGTAATAGTTTAAGATATTTTCAAATTCGATTTCAAGTTGCTCATAAACGTTTAATGTAAAGTGAAAATATAAATTAAAAATTGCTTGCTCATTAGTTGTTGATATTGGAAATTTTTCAACCAAATCTATGATATGTTTTTTTGTATCACTATTAATTAGATTTGTATCATAATATAAAATTCCACTTTGAAAGTATTCTTTATATTGCATATCATATATTTTTTCTAAAATATCATAGTCTTTATTTGAAATGTCAAATTGACTTAGAAAAATTCGTTCATATTCAGGGTAGCCATCTGCCCTTGCAAATAGTTTATTGTTTGGAAGTTGAGTCAAAATTGGATTTATATCCATATGAATGATCATATTTATATCGATATAAAAGATAAATTGCCATTTTTTTAATTTTTCATCAAATAAATTAATTTTATGCCACTGGAAATTTTTATAAAGATGCCTATTTTGCTCAGATCCTGTATCCAGATTTTTTAAGCTTTTTTCGGCATTCTCAGAAAAAACGATGTTATTAAATCTTAAAAATTTAATATTTCTATATCTAAACATAATTAAGATTTGAATTACATAGGTAAAAACGTTGTAATTGGTTAATACAATTAAATCATCAGTAAATTTACCATTTTGACGAAGTTGAAAAATAAATTTATTTAAGTGCTTTATTAAAAATTTATAATTTCCAACCACAGCAACGGCGGTATTAGAGGTTTTTGTTTTCATATATTTTTTTTAGAAAAGTGAATCATTTCCATTACTAAATTTACTGTATCATTTAAAATAATAATAACAAAGGAATTAAAATTAAATTAAATGTACCAGTATCTTTAGGTGAATTAGTTGATAAGTTGTCAATTCTCGAAATCAAAATGAATAAAATTTCAGAAAAAGACAAATTACAAAAAATCAAATTAGAATATAAAATTCTTTATATTGAATATGATAAAATTGAAAGTGATAGAGGGTATTTAGATTTACAATATAAAAAATTATTTGATATTAACTCTAAACTTTGGATCATTGAAGATGAAATCCGAAAATTAGAAATAAAAAACAATTTTGGTCAAGAATTTATAGACCTCGCTAGGTCAGTTTATTTCACTAATGATGAAAGATTTGAAATTAAAAATTTGATTAACAAACATTTTGGATCTGAGATTTCAGAACAAAAACAGTATGAAAATTATAAATAATAGAAGAAAATCTAAAATTTATAAATTAATTTCTAATGCCAGGCTCTTTTATCGCTACACATTACAAAAATTAAAATTTCTTGACAAAAATACTCACAACGAAGAATTTATTTTTATAACGGCAGCTGATTCTGAATATTATGAACCTTGTTTAAGCCTTGTTAAGAATATTCGAAAGCTTGATCCCAAAAGCAAAATAGTGGTTTATAACCTTGGGCTGACATCCAAACAAACAGCTATGCTAATAACAATTGATAATTTGGATCTAATTGAATTCGAATTTGAAAATTATCCATCTTTTATCAAAGAAAAAAAATTACCAGATAATAGACTCGGAAACTATGCATGGAAAGCAGTAATCATCAGTGAAGTTCTTAAAAATTACACTGGAAACATCATTTGGCTTGATTCAGCCTGCATTCTTGATGAGAAAATTGACTTAATAAAACGGATTATTGGAACTAAAGGTTTATTTTTTGTAAAAGCGACTGGAAATATTGGAGAATGGACCCATTTACAAACTTTAAAAATAATGGATGCTGTAAAGTTGACAAATAAAGACTGTGTTATGTCTGGAATAATTGGATTAAACTCTCAAAATGCTTTAGCTAATGCATTAATAATTGATTGGGTTAAATATTCTCTAAATGAAGAATGCATTGCACCAAATGGAAGTAGCAGATTAAATCATCGTCAAGACCAGTCAATTTTTCAAATTTTGGTGCATAAGCACAAATTATCTAAAAATATTTATAACCACAATAATTTTAATATAGAAATTAATCAAGTTTTCACTAGAATATATCTTCAGGAAATGAACAAAGGAAGCTATTTCTACAGTTTACGAGAAAAACTTTTTACATCGTATCCAACTCTGTTTACAAATTCACTAGATAGAGCATTTATTTGGGTTTTATTTAACGAAAATCTCTTACCTAAGAAATATTTAAAATTAATGGATAAAAAAAATGTAATCTTTATAAAGCAACTAGATAATAAAAAACATATTACCGTTAAAGAACTTGAGAATGACATAGAGATTAATATTTTGTCAGGAACATCTGTATTAAAAAGTATCCAAACTTCAAGTACAAATTTTGATACTCAGAATTTACTAGAAATTCAAGACAACTATTTTATTAGAAAGAAGTAATAAAATCTTGAAAATCAACAGATTCGGAATCCTTTTTTGAAATTATTGGACTGTCTATACCCCAATCAATTCCTACACTAAGTGGATTAATTCCAAAATCAGAATCTTCATTATAGTTTTCAGACTGTAAATAAACTACAGTAGCTTTATCCGAAACTACAGAATAACCGTGAGCATATCCTTTAGGAATGAATAAACCTTTATCATCTTTTTCTTCTAGTATTTGTACACCAAACTTTCCATAATTTTTTGAATTTTGTCTGATATCTAAAAATACATCCAAAATCTTACCATTTATACATGTCAAAAATTTTGAAGTGGCATGAGGTGGTAGTTGAAAATGCAGACCTCTAATAACATTCTTAAGTGAATTGACACAAAGTAATTCTTTTACATCCCCCATGATTTCTAGGACCTGGTCGCCAAAGATAGTTTTTTTAAATTGCCCTCTATCATCATTAAAATTCACACCACTCGAAATCAACACATCACTAAATTGTGAAGAGTGTTCTGAGATTTTCATATTACCAGCTTAATTAGTTCTTCCGGTAAATTCATTACATTGTGATCACCGTATTCATTTTTAGGGTATGGCATAATATAAGAATTATATTGATATTTAAGAATTGAAATATCAATATTGTTAGTATTTTTATAATTATTTAAAAATTTATATATGGACTGAAGTTGTATACTTTTTTCATTTACAAACGAGGAAGTCTTATTTAAAACATTCCCATTAACTGCTAAATTAATTCTCCTTAAGACATCTTCAATATGGACTAAGTTTATAAAATTGTTCGGATTCTGAACAGGACTTTCCTTCTTATTATTTACACTTTCAACAATTAAGGGAATTATTTTTTTTCTAATATCATTACTTCCAAATGTATTATCTAAATAAATTTCTTCATAATTAAATTTATTTAATTCAGATTGCTCATTTAAAAATTCTGAAAACTCTTGTTTAGTTCTAGAGTAGTAAGAATCTCTGTCCAAAGAATTTTGATAAAATTTATACATAGTATTTGTGTAAATTACTTTTGTAAGGCTGTAATTTTTTAACTCAGTTACTAATTTTTTTCCAAATGAAACATTGGCATCATAAATAGCACTTTTTAAACCATTATCTTTTGAAAATAGTGTTGCTAGATGTATATAAATTACTTCAAAATTGTTCAATGTTTTTAAATCTACTTCTTTTCCTTTAGTTTCATAAAGTTTAAATTCTCCCACTACAGAATCCCTATTAGCAATCAAAACTCCATTATCGTCGAGAGATTTAACCAGCCTTGAACCAATAAACCCAGTTGACCCAGACAATACAATTTTTATTTTTCTCATTTTTTAATTTTTAACTGTTTTACCTTTCTACAATAACTTTATGGCGACAATTAAACAAGTAGTCTTGCTTGCTGGAGGCAAGGGAACTCGGATGAGAGAAATGACAGAAACTCTTCCTAAACCTATGGTTCCAATCGGGGATATTCCCGTGTTAGAACATTTAATTAATATTTTTGAACGATTTGGAGAATTTAATTACTTAATATGCTCTGGTTACAAAGGTTATGTTATTGAGGAACATTTTAAAGATAATCCCAAGGTAACAGTTATTGACACAGGCGAAGAAACCAATACTGGTGGAAGAATTTTTAAAATAAGTGATTACCTCGATGAAAATTTTATTGTTACTTATGGTGATGGTTTAGCAAATGTACCAATTGATAAATTAATTAATTCTTTTTTAAGAAATAATAAAATTGGCACAATGACAGTCACTAATCCCCGATCACGTTTTGGACTAGTAGAGTTCGATAGTGATAAAATCGTAAAAAGCTTTATCGAAAAACCAATCTTAGATGGATACATTAATATTGGATTTATGGCTTTCAATAAAGAAATTTTAGATTTCTTAGAGGAAGATGCAACTTTAGAAACAGAACCACTACATTCATTAGTTGAAATATCTGAGCTTTCTGCTTTTATCCATAATGGATATTTTGAGCCAATGGATACATATAGAGAGTACCTACAAATGAATGAGCTCTGGGAATCTGGAGAACGACCATGGGAGAATTTTGGATAATATAAAATTTAAACGAGTTCTTATTACTGGTATAACAGGCTTACTTGGAAGCTGGCTTGCTGAGGAACTTATGAAAAAAAATGTAGAAGTCTTAGGCGTTGCTCTCGATAATGAAAAAGATGATTTATTAATTTCTAAGAAAATATATTCTAATTTAGATATTCAATATTTCGATATTGCAAATGAAGAAATGGTAAGCAACTATTTTAAAAATTACAATTTTGATATCGTAATTCATCTAGCTGCTCAAACGCAGGTCATAGATGCTGATAAAAATCCTCTCAATACTTTTAATTCAAACATAAAGGGTACGTGGAACATATTGGATGCATGCCTAAGAAAAGACACTCCAGTTGTTGTAGCATCTTCCGACAAAGCTTATGGTGTTTCTGAAGACTTACCCTACCTAGAAACGCACCCTTTAAATGGGATTTACCCGTATGAGATTTCAAAGTCAATTACAGACCTACTAGTTAAATCATATTTTCATACTTATGATTTAAATGTTACATCACTTAGATGTGGAAACATTTATGGCGGGGGAGACTTGAATTGGGATAGATTAATTCCAGGTCTATGTAAATGGCTTATTAATAAAGAAACGCCTATTTTAAGAACTGATGGCTCCTTTAAGCGTGATTGGGTATATGTTGAAGACGTAGCACACGCTTATATGATGACGGCAAGTTCGCTGTATGATAATCCAAAGTCAGTAGCGTTAAGTTACAACTTTGCTTCGGAGGATTATAAAACTGTAATGGATGTCTATGAGGAGATTTCAAATCAAATAGCTGGAAAATTTATAGAACCAAAATTTCAAATAAACAGTAAAAATGAAATTCCTGATCAGTATTTAGATTCTACAAAAATACATAACGATTTAGGTATTAAAAGCAATTTCTTATTTTCCCAAGGTATTAAAAATACCGTCAGTTGGTATAGTAATTATTTCTTAAAATATCGAAGTTGAAATTTTTTTAAATGATTACTCATAATTTTTTTTAATGATTCAAAAATTTTCTTTGGCAAAGTAATTTTTATACAAAATTTTAAAAATTTATATAAATTCCATGTCAAATTTTGTAAATAAACTAACTTACAAAATTCAAAGAGGTAGATATAAAAAACTTTTCTTCTTTCACCTTCTTGGTTCTTGATTCTATAATCTAACTCTTTCATTACCAAGGTCTCTAGAAATCTTGGGTACCCATAATGATTATCTACCCTACATCTATAGTGATATGCATTTAATTTGACCCTCTCTTTGAATATGTTACCTTTAATGTCTTCCCTGAAGCCTTTTGTCGGATAAATTTTACTTTTATTTAGGAGTTTTCCGATTCCCACATCTTCCCATTCATCATGGTCAAAAAAAGCCTCCTCCCTAACCAGCAGCTCTAATGTGTTTCTATTAAATAATATTCCAGCACCACTTACGAATTTAATCTCTTCATTAGTTGTAGATTTAATTAAATTTATTGGTATACCTGAATAAAGATATTTTTTTTCATCATGACTTATTTGTGAAATATATTTTTGTAAAACTTCAATATTAATGTAAGAACTTGTATTGGTTCTAAATAAGTAATCAAATTCTAAGTTCTGCAGCACCCATTTAAAAGCTTCAAAGTTTTTAAAACCAATTTCACTCGTACTACTACCCGCATCTACTATTAAATCATCATGGATTCTACCAGTCTTTCTGCCAGAGGTGTAAAATAAAATTTCACAGTTATCATTTTTTTGAGCCCAAGTTTTTTTTTGGATTGCTTTGTTTCTTTTTGAAGGATAAGTATCTGAAGAAAGAACTAGTACGAGTAATTTATTTTTCTTAATGCTCTACTCCAATCAGATTAAGTCAAAGGTTGTTCATAATTAACAACATTCCAATTTTTAAATAACTTTAGACTTGATGGCTCTCTGATTTCGTGATAAAACAAGGCTGCTTTTGTCTCCACTCTCTCCACTATATGTATAAAACTACTATTCATGCAGTGTATTTCATTTGCATTTAGAATCAGTGATTCATATAAAAAAATATTTTTGAATAAGTCACTTTCCTTTTCTACAAAAATTTCATTGTCTATTTCTTTTCTTCTAAGAGGGTGGGTTGCTCTTGATGATGTTGAATGGATCAAATTATATTTTTTACTTTTGTCTATTTTGTAGTAATCAAAAAGATGTTCTTCAAGAAGTTTCTGTTTAATCAAATCTTTTGGTGTATAAAAGTAGTCAAATGAAATTTGATAATCCAAACCAAGCTGATTGTAAAAAGCTGTATTGAAAGATTGTTTTTTAACTTTGCTAAAGCCAACATTTAATATTTGTAATTTATTTTTTTTAGCATATTTTTTGATACTATCTTTTTCATCGTTGTCATCAACAAGAAATAAGTTTACGTTTGGGTTTTCAGAGTATAGAAAGTTAATATTATCAAAATTTCTCTTAAAAACTGGAAGATGTACCATTCCTACATTCTTAGAAATATAATTCGTTAATCCGTTACATATAATCTGGTCTCCTAGTCCAAGATGAGTGTATAGAATCAAGTTATTATCCTTAATTTCTTTTAATTTATAGATGTTATTTTTGTTAAACATATTTTGACCTTTAAAATTTAACTATTCTTTTGATTTGCAAATAACGATAATTCAATTTTTTAAAATAACTTTCTCTTTTTCTAGATAATGAGTTCATCTTGTCATAGTAAAAATTCGATAGTTTAGATGGCTCAATTTTAACAGAAACACTAGTTGAATTGTTTATTGTTTTATGTTTTAAAATTTCGCACCATTTATCTATAGTTAAAAGATCAAAGTTCTTTTTTAATTTTGAAGACTCATAATTAAGATACTCAAAGGTAAGTTCTTCTAAGCGATTATATGTAATTATTGGAAGGCCTGCATATTGTTGATTCACTATATTTTTTTCAACTACAGGTATGGATCCTAAGTATAGACTTTCCCAAACCCTGTGAGTATCAACTCCATTTCCAGGAGGGCACAGTATAAACTTATGATTATTGAGCCTTTCTTTATATTCTCCGAGGCTCAATATTGGATCATCGACAACAACCCATTTTTTTGTTCTAAAGTAATCATAAATATCTGCTCTTTTTGAGCGATTGGTACTTTCAACAAAATTCAAATACATTTTCTCTCTTTTCTCCTCTTTTTTAGTGATAGTCATTAAATCATTAACTAATAAATTCTTTTTTGAATAGTTATTAGCTATGCCTAATGGGATAACTTTTAACGCAGGATGCACATAAGATATGTTGGGACTGTACCATTCAGATACACATTTGGGTTTACTCGAAAATAATTTCTCATCGATACTAATGTCAGTTTGGTGGGTGATCAATTTTATATTTTTTAAGTTAGTTATCTTATTTAAATGATAAAACAGATGTTTTATATTCATTGTATTCACAAACAAAACATCATTTTCATTAATTTCAAATGAATTATTTCTATAAAAAACTAAGTCGTTATTCTTAGCGATTATATGGCAGTTTTCTATACCTATTTCTTTATATTGTTCATTGGATAAAATTTCAGAAAATACAACATCGCTCCGTCTAGCAAGATTATAACTTGTTAAATATTGCTTGGAATCTTTTAACATTCACTTCCTAAATATAAACTATCAATTATCATTTTAACTATATGAAAAATTGTAAAGTGCTTATTTTAGTATTAGCTGGGAACACATATAGATCGAACTCCAATTTGAAAACTCAAACAAATACTTGGATGAAACATGTAAACCATGATGTAAAAATTATTTCATACAAAGGTGGTGGCAAAGAAAATTTTAAAGGAAATGTCCTACAGGTTAATGTTAATGACAAATATCAGAATATTAGTGAAAAGACTTTGGAAGCATTTAAATGGATCAATAGAAATTACAATTTTGATTACTTATTTAGAACAAATACAAGTTCCTATGTTGACCTAAAAAACTTAGAGAACTTCTGTGATCTGAACCAAAATAAATTTTTATATAGAGGTAGAAGATTAGAAAATGTATTTAATCAGAAGAGTATCAGTTGGGTGTCTGGAGCTGAGATACTCTTGTCGAAAGATACATTTAACATATTAGTAGATAATTTTGACACTTGGGATATCAGCTTGCCTGATGATGTAGCAATTGGTTCAATACTTCAAAATAAAAAAGTTTTGATTAGTGAGTCAAAGTCTTTACTTTTTTCACCATCTTTTTTTCATTTGAAAACATTTGAACATGAATATCACTTTAGGTGCAGAGTAGATTCTCCATATTATTATCCAAGAACTTTAGATAAAGTTTTAATGTATTATATTAATTCAGAACTTTACTCTTTAAGTATTTCAGCTCTCAAAAGGACTCTAATGAAAGGACTGTTTTTGTGTTCTAAAATCTTTACATTTCAAAAGCATAAAGACTATTTGTCATTCTATTTCTGGAAATATATTAAAAAAGTTTTTCAATAAAAAATTAATGATTTACAATTTGTTAGAGGTATTTGAAATAACCAAGCTTATTTAATGTCTACAACTTTAGAATTTATGAATAACAAAAATGATTTAACTGATAAAATATTACTTCTAGCAGTTTTCCTCAGTACCTCAATCACATTTTTTCTTCTAGCTACACACTATGATTCAACCAACAGTCCCGATTTTGGAAGATATTTTCCAGCATTCAGCAATTACTTCAGTGGTCGACTAGAAAATACAAATCTAGAGCAAGGAGGTCTATATTTTTACCTTGTCTCACTTTTTCTTTCAATTGGAGATGAAAGAATAGTAAATGGTTTACTTTCAGAGTATATAAATTATAAGATACAGCTCCTAAATACTTTAATATATATACTTTCACTAATTTTCATGTATCATTTTTTGATAACAAAGCAGATTAAAAAAACAACAACTCTTTTATGCTTAATAAGTATTAATTTCTTTCCTCCTGTTTTAGGGTTAAGAATGATTTATAAACCAGAAATTTTATTATTCTTACTTAATTTCATAGCTCTTTATTTAATTGAAATGTATAAAAAAACTCGTGAAAAAAAATATTCTGTATTGATTACTGTAGTGCTAGCTCTAATAGTATCTACGAAATTAGCAACTGGATTGATAATTTCTATATTTCTATATTTTTACTTTTTAAAAGTTGAAAAAACGAATATTCTTTATAAGACTGTTAAATTAGGAATCGCAACTTCTTTTTTCTTTTTAATTCTTTCTCTAGAAAATTTTGGGATAAATGGATATTGGTTTTTTCAACACCAAACTCCAGTTGAATATCAAAATACTGCCCCTCTTTCTTTTTTTACAACACTACCATTCTCAACTCTTGTTAAAAATCCTTTTCAGCATAATTTAAACAACTCTGCTTTTGGTATTATTTTGCTAGAAACTTTCGACGATTATTTCAATATTTACTGGAATAACGATAAAAGCTTACTAAATGTTGATCAAGTATCAATCACCCAAAAATTTCAATTTATAGTTCAGTATTTTGCGATGTTTAGTGCAGTTTTATTTTATGGTTCAGCTATTTTCTTTTCACTAAAAAAAAGAAAATATCGAATTTTTCTACTATCTCCTTTTATAGGGATATTTTTTATGTTTTTAGTGTCATACTTTGTACAATTTAACCCTGAAACTGGTGATCAAATCAAAAACTATTACTTCGCAACCTTATTGGCTGTATCACTTATTTTCTCACTAGTTTCAATTGGGAATATATTAGATGTTAGAGTTCTTGGAGTATTAATTATTGTACAAATCATTGTTGTATCTTTAATTATCGGCTTTCCTAAGGATTATTCTCATACCTCACAACTAAAATATGAGGATCAACTTACAGTTATGAACGGATGCAGTGTTTACGATTCTCTTTTTTCAATTCATTCCTCCAGGAATTGTGTTAATAGTGATACTTTTTGTAAACTTAACTTCTCTTATAAATTAAGTCCTGAATTTAGAGAAGGTAAGTGGAGATATAAAACAATTGAGCCGCTAAATATTTTAAGCTTTAAAAATAACAACTCGGAAGTTCTCGCAGACTCTGAGGAAACTTGTAATTTACTATTAAAAAATAAATATAAAGCTTCAGAAGTATTTGATATTAAAAGAAACCCTCCCTATCTCTCAATTTTGTCAATTGTTTTACTGTTAATAAGTATCATTAAATTTAATTTTTCTAACTTATTTAAAATAAAAAAATTTTTAATAAAATATTAATTACTTTCTTTTTTAATCTTCAGTAAAGATAAGACAGATTCGATAATTATTTTGGCACTCATCTTTGAAGTTCCTTTTTGTCTGTCAATAAATGTTATTGGTGATTCAATGATTTTAACATTCTCTTTAAGAATTAAATTTATTAATTCGACCAAGAAAGCATAACCGTTAGTTGTAATATTGTCGTAGTTTATAAGTTCAAGTAATTCAGATTTATAGATTCTAAATCCGCTAGTTAAGTCATTAATTTCAGTGTTTAGTACGAATTTTGCAAAAAAATTGGCATATTTAGATAAATATTTTCTATGCCATTTCCATCCAACAATATTTCCATCTACTACATACCTGCTACCTATTACCAGGTCATATGTTGAGAAATCGGTCATATTTATTAAATCAATTACACGATGAGAAAAATCAGAGTCCATTTGTACTATGTATTTGTAATTATTAACCAAGCCAAATTTGAATCCCTCGATAACTGATTTTCCGTAACCTTTGTCGTGAGATCTCTTTATAGCAAAAATATTATTATTAAAATTATTGTGGTTTGCGACTAAATCATAAGTTCCGTCTGGAGAATTATCATCAACAACAAGTATGTGGAAATTATGACTATTCAATTCTTCAATTAGATTAATGATGTTTTCTTTTTCGTTAAAAGTTGGGATTACAATCAAATACTCTTCAAAATTCATATTTCAAATTTTAGCCTATGTTAAGTTACACTGCTACTCTGCCAAAGAAAAATTAAATGTAACAAATCTAGACTTTTATATAATCAAAATTTAATTTTATTCACTTTTAAGTGGGCGCTACAGGATTTGAACCTGTGACTTCTTCCTTGTAAGGGAAGCGCTCTGCCAGACTGAGCTAAGCGCCCCAAGCCTCTATATTATATATTGGGCTTTAGATAAAGTTGGGAATTTTATTTATTAGAAGACTCTTCATGATACTCACCATCAACATTAACTGACCATGAGCCAAATTTACTTTCACCAAGCAAGTTTCTTACTGCATGATAATGATCCATACTATAGTTTCCTTAAGTTAAGGTAAATCTAGTATACTTTTTATTAGCTACAGCCGAGAGAGTTTCCACAGTTCAAACATTTGTAGCATGATCCATTTCTAATTGTAATGTGACCACACTCATTACAAGCAGGTGCATCACCCATCATATCACCAAGGACCTCTTGTACTGTCGCTACGGAGTTTTCAGTTTGTTCTACAGGTGCAGTCTCTGTTTTAGCTACAGGTGCAGTCTCTGTTTTAGCTACAGGTACAGGATTTTTTTCAACCATCTCAATAGATTCAGTTTCCTGAGCAACTTTATCTTTTGGTGGCACTTGAACAATATCTGTTCTGTCTAAGTACTCTAAACCAAGTGCTCGAAACACGTAGTCAATAATAGAGTTACTCATCTTGATATTTTCATGTCCCTCAACCATACCTCTTGGTTCAAAAGTCTGGAAAGTAAATGTATCCACGAACTCTTCTAAAGGAACTCCATATTGAAGTCCTTTCGAGACAGCAATGGCAAAACAACCAAGCACACCTTTAAGAGTTGCACCCTCTTTGGCTATGTCAATAAAGACTTCCCCAAGAGTTCCATCAGGATACTCACCAGTTCTTAGATATACTTTATGACCAGCAATTCTTGCTTCCTGGGTCCAGCCCTCTCTTCTTTCAGGAAGGAGGAATCTTGGTCTGTTTACTCCTGCATATGCCCTCGAGGGACTAGTTCCTGGAGCAAAGTTACCTTGAATTAACATGGCTTCTTCTTCAAGAATTTTTGTTACTTCAGGATCAGATTCTTCGGAGTCTCCATCATCTGAAGAGGAAGAAAGTGGTTGAGAAGCTTTAGAGCCATCTCTGTAAATAGCGATAGCTTTTACTCCAATCTTTGCTGCCTCGAAGTAGCAATCCTCAATATCTTCAATTGTTGCCTCATTTGGCATATTTACAGTTTTAGATATTGCACCTGAAATAAATGGTTGTGCTGCTGCCATCATTCTTACATGGCCCATATAGTGAATGAAACGTTCTCCATCTTTTCCACACTTATTTGCACAGTCAAAAACATCAAGATGTTCTTCTTTGAGATAAGGGGCACCTTCAATCTTTTGAGTTCCGCAAATATCTAAGTTGGCCTGAGCAATCTCATTTCTTGAGTAGCCAAGAGTTTCTAGCAAATTGAAATCAAAGGATGTGTATTCTTCTTCTGGAATGCCCAAACCTTTTAATGTTTCTTCACCTAATACAAACACATTAAATGCATGCTGGATTTCAAACGCACCTGGAAGAGCAGCTTCAATTTTTGCTACATCTTCTTCGCTTAAGCCTTTTTCCATCAATGATTTTTTATTTACGTATGGTGAATCTTCAAGAGACATTGAACCGATAACATAATTAATTATCTCGTTTACTTCACTTGAAGCGTATCCGAGAGCATTTAGTGCAGGTC